>Ga0302325_10004774_pt1 | contig 31193 bp, 23 predicted proteins | sample Palsa_T0_2_FD_201948 | JGI IMG/M metagenome (GOLD analysis project Ga0302325, IMG submission 201948) | Peat permafrost microbial communities from Stordalen Mire near Abisko, Sweden - Palsa_T0_2 | ecosystem: Environmental > Terrestrial > Soil > Palsa > Peat permafrost | place: Sweden: Abisko... | reverse complement strand
GTCCCAGAACGTCCACGGCCAACCGTGGGAGAGGATCAGGGGGATCGGGGCGGGACCCTGTCCAGGCTCGTGGATGAAGTGGATCGGGATCTCGTCGATCGTGGTGCGGTAGTGGTGAACGCTGTTGATCGCCCGCTCCTGGGCGCGCCAGTCATAGGACGTGCGCCAGTACTCGACCAGCTCCTGCAGATAGCCGCGTTCGGCACCGTAGCTCCAATCGGCGTTAGCGACGTCAAGTGGCCACCGAGTGCGCTCGAGCCGATCCTGGAGATCCTGCAGCGTGTCGTCGGAGACCGCCACCGAAAATGGTTCTCTGCTCATCCGTTTCCCCTCCGTTGGAGACCAACCCGTGCCGCGGCGAGGCTCACAGCCGCCGAGCCGCGCGTGCCTGATAGCCCCGCGGGCAAGATATCGCTTCCTCGCTTACCAATCAAACGACCGGTTGGTCAGCTGGAGTCCGGATGATCAAGCCGCTGGCGGCCCGGCGACTCCCAGCGCCCCGTAAGCTGGCGGCGGCGATGCAGCTCACCGATGTCCTCCACGCCGTCGATGCGCACGCCGAGGGCGAGCTCACCCGGGTCGTCGTTGGCGGTCTGCCGCCGACGATCGGGGTCAGCATGGCGCACAAACGCCTCGAGCTGATGGCGGACGACTCGCTGCGACGATATCTGCTCGGAGAGCCCCACGGCCACCTCTGCCTGCACGCGGTGTGCGTCTATCCACCCTCGGATCCGGCCGCGGCGGCGGGGATGGTGATCATGGAGAGCACCGACTATCCGCCGATGTCGGGATCGAACACGATCTGCACCGCAACCGTGCTGCTGGAAACCGGAATGGTGGCGATGGACGAGCCCACGACCGAGTTCGTGCTCGAGACGCCGGCCGGCCTGGTCCCCGTTCGGGCCACCTGCAGGGACGGCCGCTGCCGGCGAGTGGAGTTCGAGAACGTTCCCGCCTTCGTGGTCGGACTGGACGTCGCCGTCCAGGTGCCCGATCTGGGCGAGGTGGTCGTCGATATCGCCTGGGGCGGTGCGTTCTTCGCCCTCGTTGACGCCGCCGCAGTCGGACTGGAGATCGTGCCCGACCAGGCCCCTCAGTTGGCGGCGCTCGGCCAGCGGATCACGACCGCGGTGGGTTCACAGGTGCGGGTCGTCCACCCCGAGCGCCCGGACCTCCACACGGTCACGTTCACGACCTTCACAGGCCCGCCCCGAGCCGGCGGCGACGGGAGAAACACGACCGTGATCAGCCCCGGGCGACTCGACCGGTCCCCCTGCGGAACCGCGACGTCCGCGCGCTTGGCCGTGTTGCACGCTCGCGGCGAGCTCGAGGCCGGGGAGGAGTTCGAGCACGAGAGCATCATCTCGACCACGTTCACCGGCCGGATTGACGGCACCGCGACGGTCGGGACGCTCCCGGCGGTCAGGCCGAGCATCAGCGGGCGCGCCTGGCTGACCGGTACGCACCAGGTGGGCCGGGATCCGCGTGATCCGCTGGGGCGCGGCTTCGCCCTCGCGGATACGTGGCTCGCCGCCGGCGGGCAATGGCCCCCCGGCGGACGCGGGTCTACCAGTCGACGCTCCTGAGGAAGGACAGCAGGGCGTCGTTGACCTCGCCGGGGCGTTCTTGCTGGACCCAATGGCCGGCGCCCTCGATGACCACCTTGCCGCGCAGGTCGGTGACCCATCCGTCCATCAGCTCGGGGGGCATGAACCGTCCGACCGGGTCGCGCGAGCCGGTGAGGAACAACGCGGGTGGCTCGACGCGGCGCCCGGCGAGGTCGGCGGTGAGCTCCCAGGTGCGGTCAAGGTTCCGGTAGTAGTTGAGCCCGCCGGTGAAGCCGGTCCGCTCGAACGTTTCGACGTAAAAGCGCAGGTCCGCCTCGGTCAGCCACGGCGGTCTGGAGGGTCGTTCGTCTCCCTGCAGCCATTGCGGGCTCCATATTTTGCGCGTGCTCAACGTCCGGCGCACGTCGCGTGAGAGCGCTGCGTCAGCCACTCCCGGCTGCTGGAACCAGATCATGTAGAAGTCCTCGCCGAGCCCCTGGCGCAGCAGCCCTACCGGCGGCGCGGGTGCGCGCGGGACGAACGGGACGCTCATCCCCACCACCGCCGCGACGCGCGCCGGGTGGGCCAGCGCGAGGTGCCAGACCACCGCTGCCCCCCAGTCGTGGCCGACGAACACCGCCCGCTCTTCGCCCAGGGCGTCAAGCAATCCGAGCATGTCGCGTCCGATCGTCGGCACGTCGTAGGCGTCGAGGGCGGCGGGGATCGAGCTCTGTCCGTAGCCGCGCATGTCGGGCGCGATCGCGTGATAGCCGGCCTGCGCCAGCGCCGGAAGCTGGTGGCGCCAGGAGTACCACAGCTCGGGAAAGCCGTGGCACAGGACCACGGGTGGCCCGTCGCCCAACTCGGCGACGTGAAGCTCGATCCCGTTGACGGGCAGCTGGCGGTGACTGACGTGTGCGTTCTCGGAATTCATCATGACCGCGCGATCATAAGGTGCGTTCAGGTTCGCCGGGCTTGTTCGATACCGCTGGCGAGCGCGCCGCTGCTCAGACCCCAGACCGGGTCAGACCATTCGAATGGGATCACAGCGCCGACCTGCTTGATCTTTGAGAGCCCCACGATCGAGCTCTTCACGTCGCGAGCCAGATTCCGTTTTGACACCGACTGCATGCCGGTGCCGGAATGCCAGCCGTACTCGTTGACGATCAGCGGCGTCGCCCCGCGGCCGGCGGCGGCCATCTGCGACTCGGTCCAGCGGACGGTGGCGATCGTGGCCTGGGCGTCGCGACCGTAGGGATGGACGCCGAGTCCGTCGATCGGCATTCCCTTCAGGTCATTCAGGAGCCGCGGCAGCGACGTGCGGGTGAACGCCAAACCGCCGGTGATGACCATCGAGTGCCGATCCGCGCGCTTGATCGCCTGATAGGCAGCGCTATAGAGCTGGGCGTAGTCCTGGAGGTTGACGTCCGGGCCCCAGGTCCACCGGTCGTCGGGCTCATTCCAGATCTCGAACGTCATCACCGGTTCCTGGGGCAGACTCCGGTGGCTCCGCCAGAAGCTTCCTCCCACCCCATAGCGGCGAGCGAACGCGCCGACAAACGCCGCGTACACCGAGTCATTGGCCGGCGGCAGCGGCGCGACAAAGGTGGCGCCCTTGCCGTGATGGACGATCGGTTTGATGTGCTCCTGAGCCCACTTGGGGGTGTACTCGAGGGTTGGATCCCAGTGCAGATGCGCGGCCGCGAGGTCCCCGACCACCCTGTCGTCATAACGCCAGTCGTAGTGGTAGTGGCTGCCGACCGGACCCTTTGGCTCGGTCCGAGCCCAGTCTGCGTCTGCGCGCGCGACGCTCGCCCCGGCCGCGTGCAGGCTGGACAACGAGGCGTGGACCTGCTCCTGCGTCCACGTGCCGCGGGCCAGATAGGCGAAGTCGCCACCGACCGCGGCCCCGTACACGACGGCATGGGCTACCGCCGCAGGCCAGGCGCTACCGGCCAGCGACAACGCGAACAACAACAGCAGACGACGAAGGCACAGCACGAGACATCCCTGATTGGTTTGCTCTAGGCAAAGAAACCGGGCCAGCGCCCGAAGTAGCGCCCGCTGAGCGACCAGCCGCTGACCGACTCCAGCCTACTCGCGCCGCTCATCGGGCGAGGTGTCGGGCAAAGGGATTATCGTGCCCTGGATGCCAACGAAGTAGGGGAGGTGCGGGTTCGCATGGGTGTACAAGAGGTCAGCCCAGGGTCGGTGGTGCGGCAGGTATGGGAGATCTATCGCGACCACAGCGGTGTGTTGGTGTGGACGGCGCTGATCCTGTTCGCGGTCCAGTTCCTCATCGCGCTGTTGCTGTCAGGGGCGGCCGCGGTGCTGGTCGTGCTGCTGTTCTGGGTGCTCAGCACGCTGTATCAGGGCATGGTCGTGGGGTTGGTCCGCGACGTGAAGGATGGCCGACGCAATCAGTCGGTGGCCAACTTGATCCGCAGCGTCGAGCCGGTGCTGTTCCCGTTGATGATCGTCTCGCTGCTGTTCGGCCTCGGCGTCTTCATCGGTTTCGTCCTCGTGATCATCCCCGGTCTGATCCTGCTGACCATCTGGGCGGTGGTCGCCCCGGTGACCGTGCTGGAGCATCCCGGAGTGATCGCGGCGTTTGAGCGCAGCCGGGAGTTGGTCCGCGGCCACGGGTGGGCCGTGTTCGGCGTGATCATCCTCATCTATCTCGCCGTCGTCGTGATCAGCGTGGCGGCGAGCCTGATCGCTTCTCCGCTGGGATCAGCCGGCCGCGCCTTGGTGCAGTGGGCCGTGGACGCGGTGATCGCCCCGGTGCCCGCTCTGGGCGCGTCAGTGCTCTACTTCGCGCTGCTTCACGATCGGGCCCGGGCCGCTGTGCCCGATTAGCGATCGTCGCCGGCGGCGGACGATAGACCTCGCGCAGCTGCTCGAGCGTGGTGATCGCGTGCTGATCCACGACCCCATGAGCGCATGGGAGCAGACCGCCAATCCGTGCCGGGCCTGAGAGCCCGGGCCGGCGCCCCGGGCCTGAGGGCCCGGGCCGGCGCCCCTCTTTGTGGCCACCGGGCTATAGCGGTGCGCTGTCGCGGTGGACGATCATCGCGAGACGGTGGTGGCAGCTGCGCACGGAGACAGCAGGACCGCGGCGGCCACCGTGGGAGTTGTGCTGCCGGGCGGCGGAGCCCGCGGTGCCTACGAGGTCGGCGCGCTGTCGGTCCTCCTGCCGGCACTGCAAGCGCGCGGAGAGCGAGTCGCTGTGTGGTGTGGAACCAGCGTCGGCGCGATCAACGCCACCGCCCTGGCCTCGCTGGCCCATCTGGACGTCAAGGCGCAGACGCGCGCAGCCGTGGCGCTGTGGCAGGAGTTGCGCAAGTCCGACGTGATCGCGCCGATCGCGGGCAGCGGCGGCCTGCGCACCCTGTCGCGGCTGGTCGGACACGGCCTGCGGATTCCCGGGCTGCGCTTCGCCAGCCTGCTCGATCCGAGCCCGCTCGCCCAGAGCCTCGACCGCTGGATCGACTGGAAGCAGCTGTCCCAGAACGTCGACCGCGAGCGGCTCGACGCGGTCTGCGTCATCGCGACGTCCGTCGCGAGCGGCGATCCGGTCGCCTTCGTCGGCTCGAGCCGAGAGATCCCCAGGCATCTGGACGATGCGATTCGCTACGTCCCCACCCGCCTGCGCGGCGAGCATGTCCGCGCCTCGGCCGCGATCCCGATGCTGTTTCCCACCGTCGAGATCAGCACGCCGCGTGCGGCGCGCGGGCACTATGCCGACGGGGGGACGCGTCTTAACAGCCCGATCAAGCCGGCGTTGAATCTCGGCGTCGACCGGGTGATCGTGATCGGCCTGGAGCCGTTTGCCGGCGCCCCCGCCCGCTCGGCACCAGCCACTCGCCCGAGCTTTGCCGACGTCGCCGCCAACGTGCTCGACGGGCTGCTCGTCGACCAGGTGGCCAACGATCTCCGCCGCCTGGCCGCGATCAACTCCTTCTTCGTCGAGGACACGAAGCGGGGAACCCTCACGTCGACCCGGGCATACCGGATCGCCCGCGGACACGTGCCCTACCGTCCGATCTCCTACGCACTCGTCTCCCCCAGCCGCCGGGGCGAGATCGGGAGGCTCGCGGAGGCCGTGTTCGAACGCCGCTACGGCGGCCTTCGGGTCCTGCGGGACATCGATTTTGCGCTCATCGCCGGGGCGCTGGGCGGACGTACTCGGGCCCGCGGCGAGCTGCTCTCGTTCCTGCTGTTCGACCCCGTGTTCATCGAGGAGCTGATCAAGATCGGCAAGCGCGACGCCCGACGGTGGCTGCGCCGCCACCCGCGCTTCTGGTGCCGAGACGCCGCGCACGATCTCTCGTTGGGCAGTTACGACCCCGGAGCGGTGACCGAGCAGGACGCGATCGAGGAGTTCCGCTCCCACCGCTCGCGCTAAGTGGTCTCCGGCCGTATGTGCGACGGCGACCACCCGGCCAGAGGTGACCATCCCGAACGTCCCCTTCAGCTCGGGGCGGGTCGTGAACTCGTTCACCTCAACCCACCGCAGCCGTTCACGCCTATTGCACCTTGCCGCGGGCCGCCACCGCCCAGGCGGCTTCGATCTTCCCACCGCGATGCGCGTAGAGAACGTCGTGAAGGTTCACCGTCGTGTCAATGTGAGACGGTAGGAGTGTCACCCGGTCGCCGACCCGCAATTCGCGGCGGGGCGGATCGCCGGTCGGTGTCAACGTCCCGTGCTCGTCTCCCGCGTGCTGGTAACACCACCCCGGCGCATCGGCTACCCGTGCGGGCCCGGAATCGTTGGAGAGCGTCTTCAGTCCCGCGTCGAGGACCGCGCGGTCCACGGCCGGGCGACTGATCACGGTCGCGATGGCCGTGAGCGCCGGCCGATAGGGGACGTCGCCCGTGTCCAGGTAGTCAGCGTCCATGAAGATGAACGAACCGGGCTGGACCTCAGTGACACACTCGTGCGACGCACAGAACTCGGCCGTGCCCGTGCCACCCGTGGTGACGGTGTTGACCGTGTGCCCAGCCGCCCGGAGATCATCGACCGCTGCCTCGAGACGCGTCATCGCGGCGTCACACAGCCTCCGGCGCTCGCCGGCGTCGCGGACGTGCTGGAGATTGCCGTCGTATCCCTGGAGACCGACCAGCCGGAGCCGCTCCAGCGCTTGGATTCGATCGGCCAGCCCGCGGGCCTCGGCGGGAGCGACGCCACAGCGGTCCTGGGCCACGTTCACGTCGATCAGCGTGTCGACCGCGCGCGGCAGCTCGGCATCCAGCGCCGACGCGCCCTGCCACGAGTCCACCACCACCGACACGCGCGCGTCCGGCCACCGGTCGATCAGCCGCGCGAAACGCCGTGCCTTGATCGGACCCGCGAGCTCGGTGGTGATCAGCACGTCGTCGATCCCGGCGTCCAGCATGACCTCCGCTTCGCTGAGCTTGGCCACGCAGATACCCATCGCCCCCGCGCCCAGCAGCAGCCGCGCCACCTCAGGGCTCTTGGCCGTCTTCAGATGCGGACGCACTCGGACCCGCGACAGACGCTCCATGCACAAGCGCACATTGCCTTCGAACCCGTCGAGGTCGACCGCCAGGCTCGGCGTGTCCAACTCCTCGATCCAGAGTGCATCCATCGCGCCGACGCTTAGTAGAAGCCAAGCCTCGCGAGCGGCTCGACCAGCTCGCGCTCCTCGTAGGAGAGATGCGAGAGCATCGTGTCGGTCAGCAGGTCGACGGCCTCCCGCAGCTTCGCCAGACCGTCGGGCTCGGACACGACGGCGACCAGCGCACGGTCGACCCGGTCCAGGACGTCGGCGATCACGTGGTGCTCCTGCTCGAGCCGGTCGATCACCGGGGTGAGTCGAGGGTCCCTGCGTCGCAGGTGGGGGAAGATGCCCTCGTCCTCCAGCGTGTGATGACCGGTGACGATCCGGCAATAGCGCGCGCAATACGCACCCAGCGTCCAGTTGTTCTGGCGGATCGTCATCTGGTTGATGAACGACCGCGCCGTACCGATGTCGATTGTGCCCTGCGCCACCTGCTCGATGAGATCGCGCAGCTGACCAAGCTCGGCCCGCAGGGCATCGTGGACGTCGATCAGGTGCTGACCGGCCGCCTGCTGATCGGGGGTGTAGCGGCGTTCGGGATCAGGTGCCGGCCCGGTCGGCCGAGCACTCTCATCCCACGGTTGAGGTTCGCTGCGCCGCGTTCCATCATCGGGCGTCGGGACGACGGCCAAGGGTGTCGCCCATTGCCCGAACGCCGGTGGCTCTGGGTCTGCGCTTCTCGGCGGCGATCCGGTGTCCGGGCGGCCGCCGCTGCCGCGCTCGCTGGTCACCAGATCTCGCACCGCGGGGACGACTTCGGACGCGAACCGTCGAATCTCATCGGAGGTGCTGACCGACAGGATGTACGTGCTGAATCCCTCCGCGAGCGTGAGTTCGGTGAGCTGTTGCGCCCAATCAGCTGGAGGGCCCTCCAGGAACCCCGCTCCCGTGCCGAAGGCGCCGTTGAGGTTGTAGAGCCGACGGATCTCAGCGGGCTGGCGGCCCGCGGCGATCGCCGCCTGGTCGATCGCGGCATTCATCGCGGGCAGTTGGTCGAGGTCGGCGTAGCCCATGCTCGGTAGCCAGCCGTCGGCCGCGGTGCCGGTCAAGGCCAGCATCCGCTTGCGGTACGCGCCGAGCCAGATCTCGACGCTGTGGGCCGGCGCTGGGCCGGGATGAGCGCCCACCACCCGGTAGTGCGTTCCTTCGTGGCGCAGCGCCTGGCCGTTCGCCGACCACACAGCCCGGATCACCTCGATCGCCTCGGCCAGCGCGTCGACGGCCTGGCGCGGCGTCAGCCTCGGCCCGCCGATCGCCGCGATGGCGTCCCAGAACGCGCCCGCCCCGAGCCCCAGTTCGACGCGGCCGCCGCTCAGGATGTCCAGGCTCGCGACACTGCGCGCGAGCACGACCGGCTGGCGCAGCGGCAGGTTGGCCACGTTGGGGGCGACCCGCACGGTGGAAGTCTGCGCGGCCACTACCGAGAGCAGGGTCCACGTGTCGAGAAACCGCGCCTGATACGGGTGATCCTGAAACGTGACCAGATCGAGTCCGACCACTTCGGCCACCGAGGCGAGCTCGACCACGGCGTTGGCATGATCGGCGGCGGGGGTGATGAAGACCCCGAACTGCAACTCGTGTCCATAGTCGGTCATCGGTGTCTGGGCGGAGTCTGGCGAGAGTCGGCTCGGCGCGTCGTGTGGCCCGCCTCAGCGAGGCTTACCATCGCAGCTGACGTGCTGCACATCCACCGAGCCGAACGGGCCGACCGCCTCGTCGATGCGCTCGGCGTGTTGCTGTCCGACCCGCCTGAGGATCCGTTTGCGGTCGAGGTGATCGCGGTCCCGACGCGCGGGATGGAGCGCTGGCTGAGCCAGCGACTGTCCGGACGCCTGGGTACGTCGGCCGGCCGTCGCGACGGCATCTGCGCAAACGTCGACTTCCCCTTCCCGCACCGCCTCGTCACCGACGCGGTGGCGGTGGCCTCGGGGGTGGTGCCCGACGAGGATCCGTGGCTGCCAGAGCGAATGGCCTGGCGCCTGCTCGAGGTGGTCGACGACTGCCTCGGCGAGCCCTGGCTGGCGGCGCTATCGGACTATCTCGGCGATGGCGCCGATACTCCGGACGGGATCCGGCGGTCGCGACGGTTCCCTGCGGTCCGGCATCTGGCCGCGCTGTTTGACCGCTATGCGCTCTATCGGCCCGCGATGATCGACGCGTGGGCGCGTGAGGACGGCGCCGGCGTGAGCGCAGGCGACTCCTCGCCGTCGGATGACGCGGTGTGGCAGGCCGAGTTGTGGCGGCGGTTGCGGGCGCGGATCGGAGTGCCGGGACCTGCCGAACGGGTCGCGCGTGCGTGCGCCCGCCTGAATGACGAAGCAGCGTTGGTGGAGCTGCCGACACGAATCTCGCTGTTCGGTCTCACCCGGTTGCCGGCCGGCCATCTCCAGGTCCTGCGCGCACTGGCCAGCCACCGCGATGTCCATCTGTTTCTGCTCCACCCCTCCTCGGCGCTGTGGGTGAAGGTCGCTCGAGCGGTGGCGAATCCACATGGGCTCACGCTGCGCGCCGATGATCCAACCAGCGACCTGCCGGCCAACCGGCTGTTGGCCTCCTGGGGCCGTGATGCGCGTGAGATGCAACTCGTCCTCGGCGCCCCGGGCGAGCATGCCGATCACCATCACGCGCTGGCGCATGCGCCGGCGACGCTGCTGGAGCGGATTCAAGCCGACATCCACGCCGACCGCGCTCCGCCCGGAGCGCCGTTTGCGCGACAGGCGGACACGCGCCCCCTGCTCGAGACCGGCGACCGCAGCCTTGAGGTGCACGCCTGCCACGGCCGGGCGCGCCAGGTGGAGGTGGTGCGCGAGGCGATCCTACACATGCTTGAGCAGAGCGAGACGCTGGAACCGCGCGACGTGATCGTGATGTGCCCGGACATCGAGACGTTCGCCCCGCTGATCCAGGCGACGTTCGGCGCCAACGAGGTCGCCGCCGAGGACGACTGGGTTAGCACGTCTCCCGGGGCCGCGAACACCGGTAATCTGCGTGTGCGCCTGGCGGACCGGTCGCTGCGCCAGACCAACCCGGTGCTTGCCGTCGTGGCCCAGCTGCTCGAGCTCACCGAACAGCGGCTGACCGCCTCTCAGGTACTCGACTTCGCCGACCGCGAAGCGGTGCGCCGCCGGTTTCGCTTCGATGACGACGACCTGGCGCGTCTGCAGCACTGGGTCACCGAGGCCCGGATCCGCTGGGGCCTGGACGCCAGCCATCGCGCGCCGTTCAAGCTCGAGCAGGTCGACCGGGGCACGTGGCGGTTTGGCCTGGACCGGGTGCTGCTCGGCGTCACCATGACCGAGGATGGTCAGCGCCGGTTCGCCGGCGTGCTGCCGGTGGACGATGTGGAAAGCAGCTCGATCGATCTCGCGGGACGTCTCGCGGAGCTGATCGCGCGGCTGCAGTCGGCGCTCGACCGGCTGGGCACGAGCCAGCCGATCGACGCCTGGGTGCAGGCGATCGGTGAGGCCGCGGACTCGCTGACCAGGACGGCGGGCGGTGAGCAGTGGCAACGCGTCGAGCTCCAGCGGCTGCTCGACGAGATGCTGGCCCACGCGAGCGTCGACGGGGTCGCGCCGGCGACCGCGCTCGCGCCGGCCGAGATCCGCGCCCTGCTCGGCGACCGGTTGCAGGGCCGCCCCACCCGAGCCAATTTCCGCACCGGTCACCTGACCGTGTGCACGCTCGTGCCGATGCGCTCGGTGCCCCACCGGGTCGTATGCCTGCTGGGGCTCGACGACGGTGCCTTCCCGCGTAAGGCGCCACGTGACGGCGACGACCTGATGCTCGAGGACCCGCGGGTCGGCGAGCGCGATCCTCGTAGCGAGGATCGCCAGCTCCTGCTCGACGCGCTGCTGGCCGCCAGCGAGCACCTGATCATCACCTACACGGGCAACGACGAGCGCACCAACGCGGTCCACCCCCCGGCCGTCCCGGTCGGCGAGCTGCTCGATGTCGTCGACGCCACGGTTCGCACTGGCGACGGTGCCCTGGCCCGGTCGCAGGTCATCGTGCGCCACCCACTGCAGCCGTTTGACCCCCTGAACTTCACGCCCGGGGCCCTGGTGGCCGATGAGGCGTGGAGCTTTGACCCGGTGACGCTACAGGGCGCTCAGGCCCTGGTCGGCCCTCGCTCTGAGCCGAATCTGTTCCTCACCCAACCGCTGCCCAGCCTGGAGCAGGATCCGGTGGAACTCGAGGATCTGGTCCGGTTTGTCCAGCATCCCGTGCGGGCATTCCTGCGCCAACGTCTGCAGATCAGGTTGAGTGACGGCTCGGATGAGAACGAGGACGCCCTGTCAGTGGAGCTCGATCCGTTGCAACGCTGGGCGGTCGGTCAACGGCTGCTCGACGCGCGCCTGGCCGGCGTCGATGGACGCACCGCCCTGTTAGCCGAGATCGCCCGCGGCACGCTGCCCCCGGGGCAGCTCGGCAAGCCGATCATCAATCACGTCTATCCGATCGTCGCGGCGGTCGTCGCAGCGGCACAACAGCACACCGGGAGCCTGCCGCGGGAACCAGTGGATATTCGCGCCGCCCTCGCCGGAGGCCGTTCACTCAGCGGCACTGTCTCGGGGGTGCGCAACGATCTGTGGTTGAGCGCGACCTATTCGCGGCTGTCGGCCAAGCACCGCCTCGCCGCGTGGGTGTCGTTGCTCGCGCTGACCGCGGCCCATCCCGAGCGAGCGTTTGCGGCCGTGACAATCGGTCGCGGACACCAACGCCGGTCGGTGATGATCGCCCTGATCCCGCCGCTGGCCGCCGATGCGCAGGCGCGTCAGGAAATTGCCCACACACACCTCGCCACACTGGTTGACGTGTATGACCGGGGGATGCGCGAGCCACTGCCCCTCTACTGCCTGACTTCGGCTGCGTACGCCCAGGCGGCCGCGCGAGGTGGCGATCCGCTCGCCGCCGCCCGCGCAGCCTGGACCTCCGAGTGGACCTTCGACAAGGAAGACAAGGACCTCGAGCACGAACTCGTGCTCGGCAGCGTGGTGGACTTCGATCACCTGCTCGTCGAGCCGCCTCGATCCGACGAAGCGGGGCCTGGCTGGGACGCCGCCGAGAGCACCCGACTTGGCGCGTATGCGCGCCGGGTGTTCGGCGAACTGCTCAGCCGCGAGGTCGTGAGCGACTCATGAGCGACGACGTCCACGAGCAGCCGTTCGATCTCCGGGGCCCGCTCCCCACCGGGGTGACTGTCCTTGAGGCCAGCGCCGGGACCGGCAAGACGTACACGATCGCGGCACTGGCGGCCCGTTACGTGGCCGAGGGCATCCCGCTCGAGCGACTACTGCTGGTCACCTTCACGCGGATGGCGACCGGCGAGTTGCGCGAACGTGTCCGCGAGCGTCTGGTCAGCGTCGAGCACGGCTTGCGGGAGGCGCTGGCCGGAGTCCCCGCCGACGACGCCGATCCCGTCGTCGCACTGCTCGCCGACGCTGCACCCGACGTGGTGGAGCAGCGGCGCGGCCGACTCGCCCGCGCGCTGGCCGACTTCGACGCTGCGACGATCGCCACCACCCACGGCTTCTGCCAGGAGGTGCTCGGCGGGCTCGGGATCGCCGCCGACCTGGAGCCCGACACAGTGTTCGTGGAGGACCTCTCAGACCTGGTCACCGATGTGATCGACGACCTGTACGTGCGCCGATTTCATAGCGGCGAGGTGCCCCCGTTCGATCTGACCCAGGCGACTCAGATCGCGCGCGCCGCCGTCGACAATCCCTCCGCTCGAATCGTCCCGGCCTACGGCGAGACGCCGGAGATGCGCCGCCGGCTGGCCTGCGCGGTGCGCCAGGAGCTGCGGCGGCGAAAGCGCCGGCTGGCCGTGATGACGTATGACGATCTGCTCACCCGCCTCCATGAGGCGCTGATTGGCGAGGCCGGAGTGACCACCGCGGCGCGGCTGCGGGCTCGGTACGCCGTCGTGCTCGTCGATGAGTTTCAGGACACCGATCCGATCCAGTGGGACATCATGCGCCGCGCGTTTGGCGAGAGCGGCGGCACGCTGGTGTTGATCGCCGATCCCAAACAGGCGATTTACGCCTTCCGCGGCGCCGACGTGTACGCATATCTCGAGGCGGCCCACGCCGCGAACGAGCACGCCACGCTGAGCGTCAACTGGCGCAGCGACCAGCAGCTGATCGACGCCTACGACGCCTTGTTCGGCGGCACCACGCTGGGGCACGAGGGGATCGCCTACCGCCGGGTCAGAGCAGCACCGGCCAATCAGACGCCTCGCCTGTCAGGGGCTCCGGTTGCGCAGCCGCTACGCATCCGCGTCGTCGACCGCGCGGCCGGCGAGCGGACCCCCACCGGTTTGGCGAAGGTCGACTGGGCCCGCGAGCACATCGCCGACGATCTAGCCGCCGACCTGGCCGCGTTGCTGTCCTCGCCGGCAACGATCGAGCTGCGCACCCAGGCCGGCACGCCGATCGACCACCAGCGAGTCCGTCCTGCGCACGTCGCGGTGCTGGTGCCGACGAATCGAAACGCCGCACTGATCCGTGAGGCGCTGGAACGAGCCGGCATACCCGCGGTGATTAACGGCGCCGGCAGCGTATTCGCGACCGATTCGGCGCGCGAATGGCTGCGACTGCTGGAGGCGCTCGAACGGCCCGCCGCGACGGGCCGGGCGCACTCGGTCGCGCTGACCTGCTTTCTCGGCTGGTCGTCGGAGCGCGTCGCGTGCGCGGACGAGTTGGCGTGGGAGCACGTGCACCAACGACTGCACGAATGGGCGCGGGTGCTCCGGACCAACGGCGTTGCGTCGCTGCTGGAGGTGGTGACGCTGGTCGAAGGGCTGCCGCGACGGATCCTGGCCGACCTCGACGGCGAGCGCAGGCTGACTGACGTCCGCCACATTGGCCAGCTTCTGCACGAGGCCGCGTCGGCGCAGGCGCTCGGAACCACCGCGCTGACCGCCTGGCTCAGGCGACGAATGGCCGAGGCCTCCGACGACACGGGTGACGAGGAGCGCAGCCGCCGCCTTGACTCAGATGCCGAGGCCGTGCAGGTGCTGACGATCCATCGCAGCAAGGGACTCGAGTTCCCGATCGTCTACGTCCCGTTCCTGTGGGAGCCGAGCTTCATTGCCAAGGAAGCCAGGCCGGTGCTGTTCCACGACCCCGACGCCGGCAACAAACGCGCGATCGACGTGTCGCTCGAAGGTCCTGACTTCACACTCCATCGCACCTACAACCTGCGCGAGCGCCGGGGCGAGGATCTGCGGCTGGCCTACGTCGCGCTGACGCGCGCGTGCCACCAGGCCGTGATCTGGTGGGCGGGTGGCTGGAAGAGTCAAGACTCGCCCCTGTGTCGGCTGTTGTTCGCGCGCGACAACGATGGCAACGTGGCGCCGAGTGGCACCTCGGTCCCGACCGATGCGGCTGCCGTGGCGCGTTTTGAGCAACTCGCCGCGGACGCTCCCGGTGCCATCAGCGTCGAGTGGTCAAGGCCAGGCGCGTCGCGTCGCTACAGCGAACCATTGCCCGCAGCGGCGGGGCTTGCCGTCGCGTTGTTCGACCGCAGTCTCGACCTGCGTTGGCGCCGCACGTCCTACAGCGACATCACGGCCGGGAGCTACGACGCGTCGGTGGCCAGCGAGCCGGACCGGCCGCTGATCTCCGATGAGCCAGCGGACGAGGTGGCGGTGATCGCCGGCTCAGCGTCACAGCGCGATCCAGCTCTGAGCGCGCCCTCGCTGCTGTCCGAGATGCCGGTCGGACTGCGGGTCGGGACGTTCGTGCACAGCGTGCTGGAGGGAACCGACTTCGCTGCCACTGACCTCGACATCGAGTTGCGGGCGCAGGTGGAGGGCCGGCTCGGGCGTCGCACGCTCGAAATCGGGGATCCGGCGGTCGTCGTCGCGGGCCTGCGAGCGGCGATCGAGACCCCGCTCGGCCCGTGGCTCGATGGCGCCACGCTGCGCAGGTTCAACCGTGCGGATCGGCTCGACGAACTCGAGTTTGAGCTGCCGCTGGTCGGCGGCGACGAGCCGAGCGGGTGGCTCACCCTCGCGGCGGTGGCGGACGCTCTACGCCGGCACCTGCCGGCCGATGATCCCCTCGCCGGCTACGCCGACCGCCTCCAAGATCCGTCATTGCGGGCGCAGGTGCGGGGCTATCTGACCGGTTTCCTCGACCTCGTGATCCGGATCCGCGACGCCGATGGGACGCGCTTCGCGGTGCTTGACTACAAAACCAACTGGCTCGCGGGTCCCGACGAGCCTCTGACCGCGTTTGACTACCGACCGTCCGCGTTGAGCGCGGTAATGCTGCGATACCACTACGGGCTGCAGGCGCTGTTGTACGCGGTCGCTCTGCACCGGTATCTGCGCTGGCGTCTGCCCGAGTACGAGCCGGAGCGCAACCTCGCGGGAGTGGGATATCTGTTCCTGCGCGGGATGAGCGGTGCAAGCACTCCGACCGTCGATGGAATGGCCTGTGGCGTGTTCGGATGGCGGCCGCCCGCTTCACTGGTGCGGGAGCTCAGCGACGTGCTCGACCGGGGTGGTGACGCGTGAGCGAGCTGGTCGCAGAGCTGGTCGCGGAGCTGGACCCGTGCGATGTGCGACGCGCACAGGACGCATCGGGACTGCTGCGAGTCTTCAACGAGGCCGGCGTGTTGGCGGCCGCGGACGTCCATGTCACCGGGCGCTTGACGGAGCTCGGGGGTGAGCGGGACGAGACGGTGGCGCTGGCGATCGCGCTGGCGGTCCGGGCGCCGCGGCTCGGCCACGTGCTCGTCGATCTGGCACGCATCCGTGAAACGGCGGCGGTGGATGCCGAGGCACCGGTCGATCTGTCCTTGCTGCCGTGGCCCGAGGTCGAGGGTTGGGTGGAGCGCGTGGGCGCCAGTCGGATCGTCGCGGTCGGCGATGGGCATCCGGATCGGGGTGGGGACGGGGATCGTGGTCGCGACGACGATGTGGTGTATCCACTTCGCCTGGTCGGGTCCTGGCTGTACCTCGATCGCTATTGGAGCGAGGAGCGCGAGCTCGCAGGCGAGCTGCTCGGTCTGTCCTCGCACGCCGCGGCGGGCGTCGACGTCGATGCGCTCGCCGATGGGCTGCGGCGCATGTTCTTAGAGCAGCTCGACAGCCGCCAATGCCTGGCCGCCGCGTCGGCGGTTCTGCGCCGCTTCGCCGTGGTCGCGGGCGGTCCCGGCACCGGCAAGACGACGACGGTCGCGCGGATCGTGGCGCTGCTCGGCGAGCAGGCGGTTGCGGCCGGAGCGCGGCCGCCGCTGATTGCGCTCGCCGCGCCGACGGGAAAGGCCGCGGCCCGCCTCGAGGAGGCGGTCCACGAGGAGGCCGCCAAGCTCGCGATCGCAGGCGAGATTCGCGAGCAGCTATTGGGCCTGCACGCCTCGACGCTCCATCGGCTGCTCGGCTGGCGGCCCGGCAGCTTCAGTCGCTTTCGCCACGACCGCAACCGCCGGCTGCCGCACGACGTCGTGATCGTGGACGAGACCTCGATGGTGTCGCTTTCGATGATGTCCAGCCTGGTCGAGGCGATCCGGCCCGACGCCCGGCTGATCCTCGTCGGAGACCCCGGCCAGCTCGTGTCGATCGAGGCCGGAGCGGTGCTGGGCGACATCGTCGGGCCGGCCAGCGGTGGGCTGCTCATTGGTGCGCAAGCGCGGGCAGCGCTGGCGGCGGTCACCGGCCGGGCTCGAGCGGGAGCGTCGTCCGGCGTGGGGGCATCGCTTGGGGCGGGCGTGGCCTCCGGGGCGGGCGTGGCCTCCGGGGCGGGCGTGGCCTCCGGGGCGGGCGTGGCCTCCGGGGCAGGCGTGGCCTCCGGGGCGGGCGTGGCCTCCGGGGCAGGCGTGGCCTCCGGGGCGGGGGTCGGAGTTGGGTTGGGGGATGGGATCGTCGTGCTCGACCGGGTGTACCGGTTCGGGGGCGGGATCGAGCAATTGGCCGCTGCGATCCGGCGCGGCGATGCCGACGCGGTGATCGGGCTCCTGGCCGATCCAGCTGAAGACATCACCTGGATTGCGGTGGATGCGTCGGCGCCGGAGGCGATCTCGGAGCTGCAGCCGATCAGCGATCGAGCCACCGCGTCAGCCCGCGCGGTGATCCTGGCCGCCCGGGGCGGCGATGCGCCTGGCGCGATCAAGGCGCTCGGCGCGTTTCGGATCCTCTGCGCCCACCGCCGCGGTCCGTTGGGGGTCGCCACCTGGACCGCGCGCATCGAGGCGTGGCTGCAGGCCGAGATCGCCGGCTTCGCTCCCGAGGACCGCTGGGGGGTCGGCCGGCCGCTGCTCGTGACCCAGAACGACTACGAGCTGCAGCTTTACAACGGCGATACCGGAGTGATCGTTCAGAGCACGCCTGATCGCGTCAGCGCAGCGTTCCAGCGCCGCGGTGAGATCGTCGAATACAGCCCCGCGCGGCTCAGCGCCGTCGACACGGTCTACGCGATGACCATCCACAAGAGCCAGGGCTCCCAGTTCGACACCGTCGCGGCGCTGTTGCCAGATCCGGAATCGCGGATCCTCTCCCGCGAGCTGCTCTACACCGCAGCGACGCGGGCGCGGCGGAAGCTGATCCTCGCCGGGAGCGAGGAGACCATCCGGCTGGCCGTCGCCAAGCCGGTGGCGCGGTCCTCGGGCCTGGGCTGGCGCCTGTGGGGCGCCCCTGACGGTGTGGGCGCACCCAGAGCGGGGCCGTGCTGAAACCTTGCCCAAGGTGACGAGTTCTTCAGCACGGTCCCCTCAGCGGCCCGGTCGCTCGCTCGGCCGCGGGCATCGTCAGCTCCGGGCAGCCCAGCCGCTCCAGCGTTCGACGTCGACCGCGAGCACTGCGCCGGCGCCACGCTGCTGGGGATAGCGTTGCCCGAGCAGGGCCACCGCTCGGTGCGCCTCGGGGTCGGCCGCATCGAGCACGCGGCCCAGGCCCTCGGCGCGGGCCCACCACAGCGCATCCCAATCGGCGTCGTCGTACTGGTCGACCAGGAGCGCGACCGCTGGGTTCTCCCGCACGTTGGCCAGGCGCCGCAACGCGGTGGTGCGCTTTGGCTTGGCATCGACGGCGCTGTAGATGTGATCGCCGTCGACGACGAACACAAGCGGGACCAGATGAGGCCTCCCACGCGAGTCAGCCGTCGCGAGCCGGGCGACCCTGGCGGCAGCGAAGCGCGCGCGCGCCTCGGCGTGGTTCACGCCGAGGCCCCGATCACCTTCACACCGCAGCTGCCATCCACGTTGACGCCGCGGCTCCCATCCACTTTGACGCCGTGGCTCCGTTGACGCGTCGGCCGCCGGACAGGTGATCGACGGAGGCGACCTCCTTGGCGGTGGTGATCGGGTCGCGCTCGACGACCAGGCATATCCCGGTGCCCACGCGGAGTCTTGAGGTCGCCGCGGCGGCCGCCGTCAGCGCGACGAACAGGTCGTAGGTGTGGACATACCTGCGGGGCAGCTGAGCGCCGCCGGGAAACGGGGTCGCCCGCGAGGCCGGAATGTGCGTGTGCTCGGCGAAGAACAGCGACTCGTGCCCGCGCTCCTCGATCAGGCGGGCGAACGCACCCGGCTTGACCGCGTCGTGGGTGGGGAAATATCCGAGCCCGAATTCCATCGTCGCGAGTGTAGTGACGGACACAGGACCGCTGATACGTTTCGCGCGTGCCGCCCCAGGATGTGATCGTCGTCGGGGCTGGGCCCGTCGGGCTGGTGACCGCCTACGGCCTCGCGCGCCGGGGCGTCTCGGTGACCGTGCTGGAGGCCGAGGACGACGTCGTCGACTCGCCCCGGGCGATGGTCTACCACTGGGCTCTGCTCGAGGATCTCGAACGGCTCGACCTGCTGGCGGAGATCGACCGGCGCGGCTTTCGCAAGGATGACTACGGCTACCGAGTGCACACCACCGGTGAGATGCTCACCTACACGCTCGACTCGCTCGCCGACGAGACTCCGTTCCCCTACAACATCCATCTTGGCCAGGACGCGTTGTGCACGATCGTGCTCGAGCGCCTGAAGACGTTTCCCCACGCGACGGTGCGCTGGGGAACGCCGGTCACCGCGCTTGAGCAAGACGCGGGCGGGGTGCGGGTCACCGCGCGGACCAGTGACGGCGAGGAACAGCACGACGCCGCGTGGCTGATCGGTTCCGACGGCGCCCGCAGCACGGTCCGCGGTTTGCTGGCGGTGCCGTTTCAGGGCATGACCTGGGCGCAACGGTTTGTCGCCACCAATGTCTTTTACGACTTCGCCGCGCACGGCTACACGCGCTCGGTCTTCCTGATGGACGACGTCCATGGTGCGGTGATCGCCAAGATCACCGACCAGGATCTGTGGCGCGTCACCTACTCCGAGCCGCTGACCGAGCCCGAGGAGCGGATCGGCGCACGCCTGCCTGCACAGTACGCCGCGATCCTGCCCGACGATCGTGCCTACGAGGTCGAGCGATACGCCCCTTACCGCCTGCACCAGCGGGCGGCCGAGCGGTTTCGGGTTGGCCGCGTGCTGCTCGCGGGTGACGCCGCCCACGCCACCAACCCCACCGGCGGCTTCGGCCTGGCCTCTGGCCTGTGCGGAGCGTTCGCGCTGATCGACCCGCTCGCGTCGGTGGCCGCGCACGGTGCCGATCCCGCATGCTTGGACCAGTGGGCCGACGAGCGCCGGCGGATCTTTCTCGAGATTGCCTCCCCCGCCGCCACGCGGATGAAGCAGACGGTCTACGACGCCGACGCCAGCGCCGGACACGAGACCATCGAGGCCCTACGCCGGATGATCGCCGATCCGGCCGCATTACGGGAGCGGCTGATGTTCCCCACCAAGCTCAAGAGCTCCACCCCGGCCCTCAGCGAGCGCTAAGCAGCGTTGGCTCCGCAGGGTCGCGGTCGGAGCTGCGGACACAGTCATCGAGCCGCCGCAATGTCGTAGACGTCCGCCGCAGTCACTGACATCACCCGCGCGGCCATGTCGGCCCTCATTGCGGTCAGCCGGCGCTCGTCATCGGCCGTGCGGCTGTCCCGTCGGGTCAGATCGATGAACTCGTCGGTCACGAATCCTGGCCGCAGCGTCAGGACCAACGCGTCGTCGCGGTAGCGCAGGCGAAAGACGAACCGCTCACGCGCCCGTCCGTACTCTGGCCGAGCCAGCGATGGGTCGACGATGAACCGCTCGCCGCTGACGGCGCGCGTGACGAGCTCGAAGGCGTCACGGGCACCGGGCCCGCCAAACGCCGTATCGATCAGTATCTCGCGGCGCTCGACCCGGCCGGCGGTGTCGAACCATCGCAGCGAGCGCTCCAGCACCTTGAACGCGTGGGCCACACCCCCCGGCGAGCCGCCTCCGTGATAGTTCAGCATCGCCTCGAACGTGAACCAGACCGCGCGACCATGGTCAAGCACGACGATCCGATCGGATGTCACCCGACCAAGGCTACCCACTGGCTGCGCCGTGGCGACCGATGATGGGCCTGTGGGCAATCTCGGCCTGGCCGATGACCGACCCCCGGGATGACGGGCACCGGCACGCCCCGCGCCTGACGATTGCGCCGTCGGGCACTCGACTGCCGCGCCGGGGCAGTAGATTCCGGCATCTGTTGCCCCCCGGCCGGCGGTCGGCCGATCGACAGGAACGCCGAGGGCCTCTCGGAATCTCGCCCGCGCACCGAGTCATCGACCGGCGCGCTGGCCTTCTCTAGGAGCGGTGCTGTGATGGGATTACCTCGCAGGTTCATGGTTGGCGCACTCGTGGCGGTTGGTCTGGCTGCCTGCGGCTCGACAACCACCACGACCTCGACCGCGCCCGCTCCGGCAACCACCGCAACTCCATCGGCCACGTCGACCACATCGACCACGTCGACGGTTGCCCCCACACCGACATCAACTCAGACGACTGCTGCGCCGGGCCCCGCCAGCGTGAGCGGCTTCAAGAGCGCCTACGCCGCTGAGAAGGTGAAGTTCCGCCAGCTCGGTTCGGATCTCGCGAAAGCGGTCGAGGGCGCGCGCTCGAAGTCCAACGCGCAGCTGGCGACCGAGTTTCAGGCGCTGTCGGTTCGCGCGGCGCAACAGGCGGCCCGACTGGCCAACCTTCACCCGCCCGCCAAGTACATGAACGATCTCGCTCAGCTCACCACGAGCTTCGCCGCCGTCGCTGCGGACCTGACCGCGATCGCCAGCGCCGCCACCAACGGCGATCCGCCGGCCGCCAAGGCGGCGACCGAGAAACTGGTCCAGGACGCCGCCAGGGTCAAGGCGCATGACACCGCACTGACCAAATCCCTTGGCCTGTCACAGACGGGATGAAGGCTGATCACGGGCGCGGCTGGCTGCCGCGTTGCCCGACGTCGAACTGCTCGACGGGGTGGCGGAGGCGATTCCGCTCCCGGACGCCTCGGTTGACACGGCCGCCGTCGGACAGGCGTTCCACTGGTTCGACGGCGATCGGGCGTTGACCGAGAGTTGTTCCTCTGGCAGCGGCTCTCCCTGGCGCACTGATGCATTTCACGCATCGGCTGTGAGATAGCGGTTAGGGTGTGCCGATCACGGGGCCGCGCGAGCGCCGCGTGTCGTTGAATCGAGGGCAAAACAACCGCGGGGAAGCGGGATCCGCGGATGCGGGTTCCGGGATTCCCGCACCCAAAGGAGCGTCATGCCGAGACGGATCGGGCTTCCATCGCAGGTCAAAGCTGCGGATCAGCTCCAACGCTCTCGCCAGCCCGCCGCCGGGATACAGCCGCTCCCCGCTGGGCAAGGAGGCCGCGCCGGCGGTTCCGCCGTCGGCATCTCCGACAGCACGCCGATCACCCTGCTCGTGATCGGCGACCACGGCGGCATCAAGGATCCCGACCCCCAGAACGCGGTCTCGAACGCCATGCAGGCCCGCGCCGCGCAGAGCCCGCAGCCGGCGTTCGTCTACACGGTCGGCGACGTTGTCTACTTCAACGGTGACGCGACCGAGTACACGCCTCAGTTCTACGAGGCCTACGGGCATCTTCAGCTGCCGATCGTCGGGATCCCCGGCAACCACGACGGCGATACCACCGACGACCCCTCGCGCCTGCCACTGGACACGTTCATGGCGAACTTCTGCGCCGCCACGCCAGAGCTGCCGGTGGGAAACGAGGAGTACAACCGGGACGTCGAGACCCAGCCCTACTGCGATTGGACGCTCGCGCTGAGCGCGGTGACGATCGTCGGCATCTACACCAATGTGCCTGACGGGGGTCATCTTGAGCAGTCTCAGATCGATTGGCTGACGGGCGAGCTCAGCGCCGCGCCGACCGATCGGCCGCTGATCGTCACGCTGCACCATCCCCCTACTCAATCGACGCGATGCACGGCGGGTCGGCGCGGATGGGCGCCGCGCTGGACGGAGCGTTTACGAGCGCGAGTCGAACCCCGGACCTCGTGCTCTCGGGCCACGTGCACGACTACCAGCGCTTTACCCGCACCGTGAACGGAAAGCAGCTCCCCTACATCGTGATCGGCAACTCGGGCTATCACAACCTGCATCTACTCGCCAAGGACGCCACGGCGGGCACGCAGCTCACGGATGAGGTCGTATTCGAGTTCGGGGATGACCGCCGCTGGGGCTTTCTCGAGCTGACAATCGCAGCCAACACGATCTCGGGTAGCTACATGGCAGTGACCAAGGACGGCCAGGTGACACCACAGGTCGACACGTTCACGACCGGCGGACCCACTCCCCCGGCTGGCTGAGTCGACCCGCCGACTGCCCCAGCTCAATTGAGCGGGGCAGCGGTGGACGTCGACGCCCGAACGGCTAACTGCCAGCGGCCGTACCAGACAACCGGCTCGCCAGCTCGGTGCCGTTGGGCGAGCCGAGGCCGGTGCAGGCATCCCATCCGGGACCGGCCGAGTATGAGCCGTTGTTGCCGGTGGTGATGTCCTGGAACGCGGGAGTTCCGAGCAGGGTGTACAGCCGCGGCTGCACAAACCCGAGCGGCGCCCCCAGCTCCTGGTTGAGCCGCGCGATCAAGCCCGCCCACAGGGGCGCGACGGCGCTGGTCCCGCCGATCGTCTGGTCGGCGCCGTCCACCAGAATGCGGTAGCCGGTTCCGGGGTCAGCGTCACCGGAGACGTCCGGCACCCCGCGCCCCGGCGTGCCGCTGTCGACGTTATTGGGCACGTTCGCGTTGGCCTGATAACTCGGAAGCGGGAACTGCCGGCTGACCCCGCCACCGGTGGCGCCGTCCCCGGGATCGTTCCACACGCTCTCGCTGCTGATCATGCCGTTCGACGCCTGGAGCGACGTTCCGCCGCAGGCGAGCGCATGCGGCGCCGAGGCGGGGAAGTCGACGTGCTGCTGCCCGTCGGTGACGCTGTCGGTCGACCCGTTGTCGCCCGCGGCGACGGTGACGGTGACGCCGAGCCCTGCCGCCTCGGTGAAAATCTGCTCCATCTGGGTGCGGGCCTGCGCGCTCCACGAGTCTTCCGATTGGCCCCAGCTGATCGAGATCACCGACGGCTTGTGGGTGGTGTCGTGAACGGCGGTCGAGAGCGCATCGATGAAGCCCTGGTCGGTGTTGGGGGCAAAGTAGACCGCGATCGCGGCGTCGTTCGCGACTGCCCCGACGACCTCGATGTCGAGCATCACCTCGCCGTCCGCGTCGGTGTCCTGGCCCGGCGAATTTGCCCCCCCATCAACGCTGACCGCCGTCACTGACGGGTTCGCTAGCCCCAAGCTCTGGAAGTAAGTCGCCAGGTCGGTGGTCGAGAAGCCGCCGCCCATCTCGAGAATCCCCACCGTCTCTCCCTTTCCGCTCGCCGCCGTGGGAAACGCGTAGGCCTGGGCGACCTCGACCGGCGAGTAGGACGAAGCGGCGTCGTGGGGCGTGATCCTGAGGTGTGCTCGCGCCTGGGGGCGATCGTCGAGCCCGAACACCCCGGTGACGATGCCCTCGAGCGCCGCCGGAACAGTCAGCGAGCCCTCCCTGGCGCGGTAGCGGCCCGCGCCGGACGCGGGCTCGAACAGACCGACCATGGTGGCGCCGAAGGCCGCGGCCATCGCCTCCACGGTTCCGCGCAGATGCACGACCCGTCGAGAGGCATCGACGTTGGTCACGGTCAGGCCGGCGTCAGCAGCGAACGACTTGACGGCATCGATGTCCGCGGCGGCCGCGCCCTGGGTTTGCGCCCACTCCTCCCGCGTCAGCCGCCGGCGCTCGCCCGGTGGGCGCCCCGCCTCTTGATCGACCCAAGCGAGGGAGTCGGGCGCGCGCAGGTACACGCTGACCTCGATCTCCGCCTGCTGGTCGATGTCCCCCACGCGCGCATGCGCGTGATTGACCTCCCGCGTGCTGCCCGGAACCTCTACACGGTCTGATGCTTGTGCCATGGCGCCCTCCCGACTTGCGATCTCTATCTTGCGGCGCAGTCTAATGCGAGCGAACTGAGCCAAAGTGTGTTTTTTGACACAGATTGGTGACTCCATGACCGATTGACCTGGGGTCGCATCCGAAGCGTCGCGTTACCCGGGGCGAGGGCGGCATCGGCGCGGCGACCGCAGCCTGTGGGGGGCTCCGTCCGATGCGAGTCAATGCCGGCGCGTCGGCTGTGGCTATCGCCGGGGCGATCGGGGCGAGCCTGCGAGTCTCGCCGACCCCGGACGGGAAAAGTTAACTCAGCCCCGGCACTTTCACGAGGTGAACATGATCTGTGCCGCTCAGCGGGCTCTGAGGCACGCACCCCCCCAAATCATGGCCCGTGGGCCGGATTAAGCCCACTTTTTGCCCGATCGCTCCTGTTGACCGGCCCCAAGGCGGCCCCGTGCTCCCCCCTGACCTCAGTCGGGCCTGGAGCCTCGCCGGGGCTGGCCACCGGCCGGGCGCTCGACCCCGCCCAATGGGACCACGGGCGCAAGACCACGCGCCCGGACTCTCTCACCCCTGCTCCGTCGTCAGCGCTGGCAGACCGGGCACCAGTAGGTGGTCCGGCCGCCGATCGTGGCGCGCTCCAGGCTGTGGCCGCAGTTCGGGCACGTTCCGTCGCGACCGCGGGCCTGGACGAAGCGGCCGGTGTGCGCGCCGCCCTTGCGGATCGCCGAGCGAACGGCGGAGCGCAACTCCCGGCGGAGGCGATCGAGCTCCTCGACGGACAGGTCCGAGGTGAGGCGGGTCGGGGCGATCCGGGCCTGCCAGAGCACCTGGTCGGCGAGCAGGTTCCCGACGCCCGCGATCGCTCCCTGATCAAGCAGCCGCGCCTTGATCGGAGCCCGACCGCGGCCGATCAGTCGCCGGAAGTCGGCTCGCCCGACATCCGCGGCGTCGGGGCCGACGTGGCTGAAGTCCGGGTTGAGGACCGCCCGACCGAGGCGGCGGCGGTCTCGCAACGCGAAGCGCGTGCCGTCGTCGAACTCGACAGCGAAGCGGTCCCACCGAGGCGTCTCACCGGGGCCGTCCAGCACGATGCGACCGGCCATGCCGAGGTGCAGTCCGAGCGTGGGCCCGTCAGCGGTCTCCAGCCACAGAAACTTCCCCCGGCGGTGCGCGCTCGTGAACTGATGGCCGATCAGCGCGTCGGCGATCTCGCCCGGCGCGTGCGGCCGCGACACGTACGTATCGCGATCATCCACGTGCACGATTCGGCGACCGAGTACGGCTTCCAGGGTCTGGCGGGCTCGCTCGGCCTCGGGCAGCTCGGGCATAACTCCAGCCTAGGACGTGCGCCGCGGTTGCCTGTGAGCAGGTGCGGGCGGCGTGCTTTGAGGAGCGCGGTGGTAGGCCGCGAGCGGGTGCTCGAGGGGTCGACTGAGACGGGCGCCCGAGGGGTCGACGGAGGCGGGCGCCCGAGGGGTCGACGGAGGCGGGCGCCCGAGGGGTCGACGGTATCGGCGCGTCAATTCAGCCGTGCCTGGAGCGCCACGAGTTCGCTACGCAGATGGTCGCGCAGGCGGCGCGATGCCGGGAGCGTCAATCGCATCCGCGCCGCGCGGATCGCCGCGTCGTACTCACCTCGCCGTTGATAGCTGCCGACCAGGTTGTTCAGCATCCGCATCACGATCTCGTGGTTGCGCCACGGCCGGTTGGCATCCGCCCCCGCGTCCAGGTCGACGAACGCTCCGCCCGCGAAGGGGTCGATCAGCAGCGGTGGATCAGGTCCGAAGTGCCCGACGTAGAAATGGCCGGAGAGACCGACCCCGGCCAGTGGGATCCCGACGCGGCGCGCCACCTCGACGTACACGACCGCGAGCAGGATCGGCAGCCCGCGACGGGTCTCGAGCACCACGTCGAGCATCGAGTTCGCCGGGTCGTCGTAGTGCTCCCGGTCGCCGGTGAAACCGTGCGTGCCGCCGAGGACGCGGACGCACGCGTCGAGCTCGCTCTCGGCGCCCGGCGTGCTCAGCGTGCCGTGTCTCAGATGCGTCACCTCATCTCCGAGGTCGTCGAGGGCCTGCAGCGCGCCCGCGGCGTCGACCTTACGAAACTCGGAGGCCAGCGCCAGCGCGATCACGTCGAGGGACGCGTCCGGCTGTGCCGCAACGTCAGCGAACGCTGGTATGAGCGTCATCTCCGGCTCGCGTCAGGGCGCTTGACCTCCGAGTGGGGAGCCCGCGTCTACAGGTGGACCGAGGCCATGCCGGCCTCGTCGTAGCGCTCGCCCGACACCGCTGGCAGCTCGGCCTCGATCCGCGCCAGGTCATCGGCGGTGAGCTCGACGTCGACCGCGACCGAGTTCTCCTCGAGATACGTCCGGCGCTTGGTCCCCGGAATCGGGACCAGATCCTCGCCTTGAGCCAGCACCCACGCGAGCGCCAGCTGCGCCGGGGTGATCCCCTTCTCCTGCGCGATCTCGGCCACCTTGGCCGCGAGCTTCAGGTTGGCGTCCAGGTTCTCGCCGGTGAATCGCGGCCCGTTGCGGCGGAAGTCGTTCTGGTCGAGCTCATCGGGCGACCTGAAACGCCCGGAGAGAAAGCCGCGTCCGAGCGGCGAGTAGGGCACGAACCCGATGCCCAGCTCGCGGCAGACCGGCAGCACCTCGTCCTCGGGGTCACGCGACCACAGCGAGTACTCCGTTTGCACCGCGGTGATCGGATGCACCACGTGGCCGCGGCGAATCGTCTCCGGCGCCGCCTCGCTGAGCCCGATGTGACGGATCTTGCCCGCCTGAACCAGCTCCGCCATCGCCCCCACGGTCTCTTCGATCGGCACCTTCGGGTCGACGCGGTGCTGGTAATAGAGATCGACGTAGTCGGTGGCCAGCCGCTTCAGCGAGCCCTCGATCGAGCTGCGCACGTGTTCAGCAGAGCCGTCGAGCGGGCCTAGCGTCGAGAGGTCGCCCGGCTTCGTGGTGGGCTCGATGCGCCGGGCGAACTTGGTCGCCACCACGTACTCCTCACGATGTCCCTTGATCGCGCGGCCGACGAGCTCCTCGTTGGTCATCGGGCCGTAGAGCTGAGCGGTGTCCAGGAAGTTGATACCGAGCTCCAAAGCGCGCTGGATCGTCGCGATCGCCTCGCCTTCGTCGGCGGACCCGTAAAAGGCGGACATGCCCATGCATCCAAGCCCGAGGGCGGATACCTCGAGTGCTCCCAGTTGGCGCTGTTTCATTGCTGCTCCAGTCGTTCTCGGTAGACATTGCGCATCTGCACCATACGACTTAGAGCGCGGTCTCAGTCAAGGACGGTTGCCGGGCGCGACGAATAGCGTTAACGCGATGAGCGAAGCCGTAGAACTCGTGTTCGGGGGCAGGACGGTGCGGATCTCCAATCCTGACCGCGTGTATTTCTCGGCCCGAGGTGAGACCAAGCTCGATCTGGCCCGCTATTACGAGAGCGTCGGCGCTGGGATCGTGCGCGCGCTGGCACAGCGGCCGTGCATGCTGCACCGGTTCCCGAGCGGCGTCGACGGCGAGAAGGTCCACCAGAAGCGGCTGCCCCGCGGTGCCCCTGAGTGGGTGGACACCGTGCGGGTGGATTTTCCCTCGGGCCGGCATGCCGATGAGCTCTGCGTCACCGAGCTCGCCAGCGTGATCTGGGCGGTGCAGATGTCAACGGTGGAGTTCCACCCGTGGAACTCCCGGCGGGCCGACGTGGAGCGACCGGACGAGTGGCGCATCGACATCGATCCGATGCCGGCATGCACCTTCGACACCGTGCGCCGCGTTGCCAGAGTCGCGCATCAAGTCCTCGACGAGCTCGGAGCGGTCGGCTGGCCCAAGACCTCGGGCGGATCGGGCTTGCACATCTACGTCCGGATTGCGCCGCGCTGGGGCTTCGGCGACGTCCGGCGGGCGGCGTTGGCCTTCGCCCGCGAGGTGGAGCGCCGCGTCCCTTCGTGTGCGACGACGACCTGGTGGCGTAAGGACCGCGAGCCCGACAAGGTGTTCGTCGATTACAACCAAAACGCCCGCGATCACACGATCGCCAGCGCCTACTCGGTGCGCGGCGTAAAGGAGGGCACGGTCTCGACCCCGATCGCCTGGGACGAGATCGATGACGTCGTCCCCGCCGAGCTGACGATCGCGACCGTGCCGGCCCGGTTCGCCAGGCTCGGAGATCTCCACGCCGGCATCGACGAGGCCGTGTTCTCGCTCGAGCCGCTGCTGGAATGGGCCGAGCGCGACGAGCGCGACAACCTGGAAGATCCCGGCGAGCCCGATCCGGTCACGGGCGCCTAGGGCGAGGGCCGTGCTGAAAAACCCGCCACAGTGGGCAAGGTTTCAGCACTCACCGGAGTAGCGCACGACCGGTGCTGTGTCTAGCTAACGCGCCAGCACAGCACCCGGATTAAGCAGGTTGTCCGGGTCGAGCGCTCGCTTGATCGCTCGCATCGCCGCGACCTCGGCCTCCCCCCTGGCCCGCTGCAGCCAGCGCGCCTTGCTGACCCCCACGCCGTGCTCGGCGCTGATCGTCCCGCCGCAGTCGAGCACCAGCGCGAGGACAGCGTCGTCGACCCGAAGGTCGTCGGGGTCAGAACCGAGCACGTTGACGTGGACGTTCCCGTCGCCCAGATGGCCGAACAGGATCGTCCGCTCACCGCCGGCGGCGGTGACCGCGTCCGGGACCTGCTCGAGGAAGCGGCTGAGCTCGCGCAGCGGCACGCCGACGTCGAGCTTGTGTGGGATCCCGACCGCGTTGATCGCCTCGGTATGCCCCTCGCGCAGCGCCCATAGGCGCTCCCGGCTGGCGGTGTCGTCGGCCACCAGCGCGTCCTCGACGCCGGCGTGACCCAGCGCCTCCGCGAGCTCCTCCGTGGGGTCAGCCCGCGCCGCGCACTCGACCAGCACGTAGAACGGCGCTCGCGTGCGCACCGGCGACTCGCGGCGCTGATGGTCGAGCACGAGTTGCAGGCCCTGATCGAGGAAGAAGTCACAGCTCTCCAGGGACGGAGCGTGGGCACGCAGGGCCGCGAACAGGTCGGCCGCCTCCGCCGCCGAGCCCAGCGGTACCAGCGCGGCGACCCTCGCGCCCAGCCACGGCTCGAGCTTCCAGCGCACGCGGGTGATGATCCCGAGCGTGCCCTCCGAGCCGACCAGCAGCATCGGCAGGTCGTAGCCGGCGTTGTCCTTGGTCAGCCCGGCCAGTCGCGAGATGACCGAGCCGTCGGCCAGCACCGCCTCGAGCCCCGCCACGTGAGCGCGCGCGGTGCCATGCCGCAGGGCGCGGGCACCCCCGGCGTCGCAGGCCACCACTCCGCCGATCGTGCACGAGTCGCGGGCGGCGAAGTCAAGCGCAGCGTCCTCGCCGGCCGCGCGCGCCGCTGCCTGCAGCGCCGCCAGCGTCGCTCCGGCGCCGACCGTCACCTGACCGACCGCCGTGTCAACCTCGCCGATCTGGCTCAGACCCTGAAGCGAGACCACGACCTCGCCGTCCCGGGGCACGCTCGCCCCGACCAGGCCGGTGTTTCCTCCCTGCGGAACCACGGCGGCTCCGACGTCGGCACAGGCGGCCATGACGCCGGCCACCTCGGCGGTGTCCTGGGGCCGGACCACGAGGGCAGCACGGCCTGCATAGCGACCAGTCCAGTCGCGTTCGTAGGAGGACGTGAGGTCAGGATCGCTCAACACATTTGCGTTGCCGACGACCTTCGCGATAGCGTGCTCAAGATCCATTGCGGGTCGTCACCTACCCGGTGCAAGACTCACGCGAACAGAGGAGAGAGCGCCGATGGGTTCCAGCCACGAAACCATCTTCACGATGGAGGCCACGCCGGTCAAGTACGGCGCCGGGGCCTCCCAGGACGCCGGTTGGGAGCTCAAGCGGCTCGGTGTCACACGCGCAATGCTCGTCACTGATCCGGGAGTCGCCGCGCTCGGGCATCCGGAGCGGATCAAGGCGCTGATCGAGGCCGAGGGGATCGAGGTCGTGCTGTATGACCGCGCCCGGGTGGAGCCGACGATCGACTCGCTTCAGGACGCGGCGGACTTTGCCATCGAGCATGACGTCGACGGCTTCGTGTCCGTGGGCGGTGGCTCGAGCATGGATACGGCCAAGGTCGCCAACCTGGTCTCCACGCACCCGGCCCCGGTGATGGACTACGTCAACGCGCCGGTCGGCGAGGGCAAGAAGCCGCCGTCGCCGTTGCGGCCGCACCTGGCGATCCCGACCACCTCGGGCACCGGCTCGGAGGCCACCACGGTGGCAGTGCTCGACATTCCCGCCATCAAGCTCAAGACCGGCATCTCGCATCGCTACCTACGGGCTACGCAGGCGATCGTCGATCCGGAGATGACGCGGTCGCTGAACGCCGAGGTGACGTCATCGACCGGACTCGACGTCGTCTGCCACGCGGCCGAGTCATTCCTGTCCAAGCCGTTCGACACCCGTCCACGTCCAGATTCGCCCGACGACCGGCCGCCCTACCAGGGCTCCAATCCGGTCGCGGACGTGTGGTCGGCGAAGGCGCTCGAATACGGTGGACGCTATCTCCGGCGTGCGGTCGCCGACGCCGAGGACATCGAAGCCCGCGGCTACATGATGCTGGCGGCGACGATGGCCGGCGTCGGCTTCGGCTCGGCCGGGGTGCACATACCGCACTCGTGCGCGTATCCGATCGCGAGCCTCAAGCACGAGTACCAGCCACCTGGTTATCCGGACGACCACGCGTTCGTGCCCCACGGTCACTCCGTCATCGTCACTGCGCCCG
>Ga0302325_10004772_pt1 | contig 31194 bp, 34 predicted proteins | sample Palsa_T0_2_FD_201948 | JGI IMG/M metagenome (GOLD analysis project Ga0302325, IMG submission 201948) | Peat permafrost microbial communities from Stordalen Mire near Abisko, Sweden - Palsa_T0_2 | ecosystem: Environmental > Terrestrial > Soil > Palsa > Peat permafrost | place: Sweden: Abisko... | reverse complement strand
TTCACACGGCGCCCGAGGCGCACGCCTTCTATACGCCGCCGGCCTCGGATGTACGGGCGGGAGAGTGCGTCATTCCCGCCGGCCGGCGGCTCGGCGGCCCGGAACTGGGCGTGCTTGCGACGCTTGGTTTTGCCGAGGTCGAAGTATTCCGGCAGCCGTGCGTTGCGATCGTTTCCACCGGCGATGAACTCGTCGATGTCGATGCGCGCCTGGGCGTCGGGCAAGTCCGCGATTCAAATCGCTGGGCGATCGCCGGAGCGCTTGCGGCAATGGGTGCCGATGTCGTGCATCTCAAGCGCGCGACGGACGATCGCGACGTGCTGCGGGCGCGTATCGCCGAAGGCCTCGAACGGGCCGATGCGGTGATTTTGACCGGCGGTTCATCGGTCGGCGAGCGCGATCTGACGCCCGATGTTATCGAGTCATTTGACGGTCCCGGCGTCATCGTCCACGGGTTGCGCGTAAAACCGGGCAAACCGACCGTGCTTGCTGCAATCGGAACCAAGCCGGTCATCGGCTTGCCCGGCAATCCAACGTCGGCGCTCACCATCCTTGAGGCGGTGTGCGCACCGGTCATTTCACGCCTAACCGGCGAACGCGAGCACCGCGCAAATACCATCGCATGCGTTGCGGGCGAGGCGTTCGTTGGGCGCGCCGGCTGGACGTGGTATGTCCCCGCCGAGCTGCGGCCGGCGCCGGTCGGCGAGCGCGCGTATCCTCTGCCGCTGCGCTCGGCGCATACGAGTTTGCTCGCGCGCGCGCACGGTTACGTCGTGTTGACCGAAGATTGCTCGCGCATCGAAGCCGGCGAACCGCTGACCGTCGTGCGTTTTAGTGGTGGAGGCCGCGCATGACACGATCGCTCGCGTGTGTTCTGCTGCTTACGCTCGCGGCATGCGTCGGACCGGTCACAACGGTCACAAAGCAAGGGACGGAAGAACGCCACGTCACGATACTTCCGACCATTACGTTCAAAGATACATTACTGGTCGCCGCGGTGCGCACAAAGTTAGTTGTCGACGACATCGATTCAACGACGCGCGTCCACGTTGCGGTGAAGGACGGCAACGTGACCTTGTCGGGCCGCGTGCCGACTACCGCGGCAAAAGCCCGCGCGGTCGCAAGCGCGCGCGCCGTGCGCGGAGTGAAATCGGTCACCGATGACCTGGGCGTCGGTAACGTCGGCCCGTCGCTTTCGCAATCCGCGGATGACGTCGGGCTCGTTGCTGCCGTCGAAGGCGCGATGCTCGCGCAAACCGGCATCAACGTCACGGGTATCAAAGTGACGGCGAAAGACGGGGTCGTGACGCTCGCGGGCCACGCACCGACCGGCGCGGTTAAGGCGACGATGATCGCGGCGGCAAAAAAAGCGCCGGGCGTGCGCAACGTCGTGGACCAAATCGCGGTCAAGTAGCCGTATGCCTTCGCGTCCCCAGCCGACTGCTCAGGTCGCCGCCGTTCCTGCGGTGACGCCCTTTGTTGCGCCCGAGGAGCTGGCGCGCCGCGCCGGACGTGATTCGCTCTTGCGCTTAGGCGCAAACGAAAGCGCATTCGGACCTTCGCCCAAAGCCATCGCCGCGATGCAGGCGGGAGTCCCGCACACGTCTTGGTACGGTGACCCGGAGTCGATGGAATTGCGAACGGCGCTTGCCGTGCATCATGTGTGTGCAATCGAAAACATCGTGATCGGTTCGGGTATCGACGATTTGATGTCGCTGCTTGTGCGCACGTTTTGCACGCCGGGCGATGTGTCGCTTGCGACGCGCGGTACGTACCCGACGTGGACGTATCACGTTGCGGCATACGGCGCGCAGCTTGCGACGGCGGAGCCGACGGCTGCGGCCGCAGTCGATGTCGATGCGCTTATCGCGCAAGCCGCGATCGTCAAACCGAAAGTCGTCTACGTGGCGAACCCCGATAACCCCAGCGGCGCGTTCGTACCGGCGGCCGAGCTTGCGCGCTTGCGCGCCGGCCTGGCGGATGATGTCCTGTTGGCAATCGACGAAGCGTACGCCGATTTCGTTCCGGCCGGCGCGTTGCCGCCCGACCGGATCGAGCCCGGCACGATCCGGCTGCGCACATTTTCTAAAGCGTACGGTCTGGCGGGAGCCCGCGCGGGATACGCAATCGCCGATGCTGCGCACATTGCCGTATTTCAAAAAATCCGGCAGCATTTCGGCGTGAACCGGACGGCGCAAATCGGTGCGCTCGCGGCGCTCGGCGATCAGGACTTCGCGCGTTCCGTCATTGCGGAAGTTGCGGCCGGCCGCGAAGAGTATTACGAACTCGGCCGGCGGCTCGGTAGCCGAACGTTACCTTCAGCGACGAATTTTGTGTGTTTCGAGATCGGATCGCGAGCGCAAGCCGAAACGATGGTCGCGACGTTGCTCGAGTGCGGTGTCTTCGTCCGCAAGCCGTATGCACCGCCGATCGACGGATTCATTCGGGTAACGGTCGGCACGCCCGCCGAGCGAGCGGCGTTCGCTGCGATCTTTGCCGAGGCGCTCGAACGCGTTCGCGAGAAAGCGCCCGCGTGAGATACGCGATCGTATCCGATATTCATTCGAATCTCGAGTCGCTCAATTGTGCCTTTGAGATGATCGCGCCGACAGACGGCGTTTTATGTTTGGGTGACACGGTCGGCTACGGTCCAAATCCGAACGAGTGCGTCGAAATGATTCGCGAGCGAGCGACTGCGACGGTCCTGGGCAATCATGATGTCGCAGCAATCGACAATTTTGGCCTGTCGTATTTTAATCCGGCGGCACGCGAGGCGATGAAGTGGACTCAGACCGTTCTCAGTAAAGAGAACGCGGACTGGCTCAACACGCTCGGCTACGAATTTCGGATGCCGGAGTTTCTGCTCGTGCATGGGGCCCCGGTCAACTATTTCGAGTATATCCTCGATAAGGCTGCCGCCGCCCGCGCGTTCGCGGCGACCGATGCCCCCCTGATCTTCATCGGGCACACGCATATCGCGGAATACTACGCGCTGCGGGAGGACGGAACCATCGACCACAAGCACCTCCAGCAGGGCGGATCGTTTTCGCTCGACGAAGGTTCACGCTACATCGTCAACGTCGGCAGCATCGGTCAACCGCGTGACCTCAATCCGCGGGCGTCGTTCGCGTTCTACGAACCGGCAGCGCGGACGATCACGATCAATCGCTTTGAGTACCCCATCGAACGCGTTCAGGAAAAGATTGCGTCAGCGCATTTACCCGAAGCGCTCGCGCGCCGGCTCCTCATGGGCCGGTAGTCCCCACCGGAGGTTTTCCCGATCTTGAAAAAACTCGCCGTGCTTGCCGCAGGTCTCCTGTCGTTTACCGCGGCAGCCCCCGCCGCAGGCGTCATCCGCAACGACTATGCCAACACGCCGTTCAACACCAATCTGAGTGCCGGCCTGCGAGCTTTTTACTCGCGTGATTTTCCGACAGCTCGTCAGGCGTTCGAAAAAGCGCTGACGGTCGTACCGGACAACACCTTGGCAATCTCGTTCCTCAACGCAACCGCCGTACAAACCCCCGGCGACCTCGACACGCTGATCAATGCTGAAGAAGATGCGCTCGGTAAAGCCCCCAAAAATTACATGGCGCATGTGCGTCTGGGCTTCTCGTACATGTTTGCATCGCTCGCCGGGCGCGACCGTGATGTCGATGCGCGCGAAGAACTCAATGCCGCCGTAGCGATCGATCCCAAGCAACCGGCAGCGCATGTCGGCCTGGGCATCATGCGCGAAGGCGAGCGCAGCGCTAACCGCGCGAAGGTGGAATTTCTCGCAGCGCTCGACACGGATAAGAACGACGTGCTCGCGCGCGAGTATCTGGCCCGCATCTATCAAGTCGATCTCAAGGATCCGCAACGCGGCCTGGCCTACGTGATCGACATTCCCAACGTCGTGCCGGACTACGCCGACATTTACTACCACGTCGCATCGCTACTCGATGATTTGCAGCAGCGCGACGAAGCTATCAAGTATGCAACGCGCGGCCTCGAAACCGACATCGGCCACGTCGGCGAAGCCGGCCAGCACGGATACACGCTGCTCGCGCGTATCTATTTAGACGAGAAGAAACTCGACGATGCGCGCCGCGTGCTCAAAGCGTCGATTGCTCAGAACAGCGATACGGCGTATGCCCAAACGTTGTTGCGCAAGATCGACGACGGCGACTACGGTGCCAAACCCGGGGCGACCGCATCACCCGTGCCGACCACGCCGCCGAAAACCAAGAAGTAGCCGGCCGTTTCCAGCGAGGTTCCGGTCGACGACGGAAACTGCTTTGCGTGCGGACCGTTCAATCCGGACGGACTGCATCTGCGCTTCGAACGCGACGGTGATGAAGGGGCACGCGCGACGCTGGTACTCGATCCAAAATATCAAGGTTGGGCCGGTATCGCGCACGGCGGTGTCGTCATGATGCTGCTCGACGAAGCGATGGCGCACGCGGCGGGAATGGCCGGTCAAAAAGGCATGACGGCATCGGTCGCGGTGCGTTTCCGCAAACCGGTTCCACTCGGAACCGAATTGGTGTTGCGCGGCAAGGTGCTGTGGCAACGCCGGCGCGTTCTGTCCATACAAGCGTCGGTGAGCACCCCGGCGGGCGACGTTCTGGCGACGTCCGAAGGCTCGTTCGTCACGCAGGGGACGGTCGAAAAAGGTCGCCTCGGGAACGTCGCGCCCGGCGAAACGGTCTGACCGTGCCCAAGATGAAGTCGGTGCGGGCGGCGGCCAAAGACAAGCCCGCCAACACGCAGATTTTGGAGAACCGGCGCGCGCGTTTCGAGTACGAGATCATGGACACCGTCGTGTCGGGCATCGCGCTGACCGGAACGGAAGTCAAATCGCTGCGCACGGGTTCGGGCGCGTCGATCAATGAAGCGTACGTGCGCATTCGCGACGGCGAGGCGTGGCTCGTATCGATGACGATCCCGACGTACAAACAAGGCAGTTTTTCCAACCACGAACCGAATCGTCCGCGCAAATTGCTGATGCACCGCGAGCAAATCGAGCGGTTCGCTGCGCGCCTGTCCGAAAAAGGGCTCACGATCGTGCCGTTGCGGATGTTTTTTACCGAGCCCGGAACAGCCGGACTCAAACCCGGCGTTGTGAAGATCTTGCTTGGCCTTGCGCGCGGCAAAAAGCTCTGGGACAAGCGTAAGGCAACGCAGGACCGCGACGTTAAGCGGGAATTGCAGCGCGTTGCGCGGGGCTAAACCGCAGCGAGCGCTCGATGCGCTCGTGCGCAAAGCCGTTGCGTTCGCACCGGGCGAGATCGTCATGCTGGCATGCAGCGGCGGCCCGGACTCCGTTGCCCTGGCATCGGTGCTGGACCGGGTCGCGCGCGAAGACGGCTTCGACGTGCATGTTGCGCACATCAACCACGGCTTGCGCGAATCGGCCTGGCAAGACGAGTGTGTCGTTCTGTCCGTCGCCGCGCGCCTTGGCCGGCTCGTGACAACGCAGACCGTCGCGCCGGACGGCGACGACGAAGCGGCACTGCGCGACGTGCGCTACGCGGCATTGACGGCAATTGCGCAAAGCAAAAGCGCAAACACGATTGCGACCGCGCATACCGCAGAAGATCAAACGGAAACGGTGCTGCTCGCGCTTTTTCGCGGCACCGGCCTCGACGGGTTAGCGGGTATTGCACCGTCACGACCGCTGGCGGGGGACGTACGACTGGTGCGGCCGTTCCTACGCGCGACCCACGCGGAGCTGATGGCGGAGCTTCGCCGCTGCGCATTGCCCTATGCGATCGATCCCAGCAACGCGGCATTGCGCTACCGGCGCAACGCCTTGCGCGCGGCGCTGGGCGGCCTGCGCGACGAGTTCCCGCAACTCGACCGCGCGGTGGCGCGCTGCGCGCAAATCGTGCGCGACGAACTGTCCGATCCCGAGCGCGCGATCGCACGGCGCGAATTGCGGGAACGTCTTCGGGCGCACGGTGATTTGCGGGACATTCCCTTCGAGCGCATCGAAGCCGTACTCGACGCCAACCCCGAGGCCCGGGTCTTTGTGAAACCGGGACTCACCTTTGACGCTGGAGATATCCGTGGATCCTAATATCGAGGCCGTGCTCTTCAGCGCCGACGACATTGCCGTCGCAATTGACCGGATGGCGCGTGCCATCGCCGCAGAGTACGCCGGTCAGCCGCTGCTGCTCCTGGGCGTCCTCAAGGGCGCCGTCTTTGTCACCGCCGACTTAGCGCGAGCGATCGACCGTTTGCCGGGCGGCCCGAGCGAAATCGCACTCGATTTCCTGGGTGTCTCGAGCTACGGCAACGCCCACCGCAGCTCGGGTGAGGTCAGGCTCGTTCAGGACACCAGTCACAGTATCGAAGGCAAGCACGTGCTGATCGTCGAGGACATCGTGGATAACGGCCTGACGCTCAAGTACTTGCTCACCCTGCTCGGCGGGCGCGCGCCGCGTTCGCTGCGCACCGCGGTGCTGCTGGACAAGCCCTATAACCGCCGGACCGACGTGCCCGTCGATTATGTCGGAATGACGTGTCCGGACGAATTTGTCGTAGGGTACGGTCTGGACTACCAGGAACGGTATCGGACTCTGCCTTACGTGGCCAAGCTTCGTTCAGAAGTATTTGCTCCGGTCGGGGCCGTCTCGCGGTAAATTCGGAACGACCGGGCGCCGAGACGTGTTTATAGGGAAACGTTCCAATCTAAAGATGGTAGTCGGTCCGGGGTAGCCATTCCCCTAGTTTCACCCCGGCACCGGGAGTCTCGCGTACATACATGGGCAAGCATCTTAAGTCGGTCCTGATCGTTGTCGGCATCCTCGTTTTTGTGATCTTCATCGTCCAGAAGCTGGTCCTGCAGCAGCCTCCGGCCCTGCCGATCAGCTATACCGAGTTCTATAACAAGATCGAAGCCGGCGCCGTAAAAAAAGTGACGATCACCGGCCGCGACGTCGCCGGCGAATATGCCGATGGGAGCAAGTTCACATCGTCCATTCCGACCGAGGACGTGTCGCTGTATCCGGCGATGCGCGCGAAAAAGGTCGACGTTTCGACGCCCAACACCACATCGATTCCCGTCATTAGTTGGATTTTTAATTTCATTCCGTTCATCTTGGTGGGCTTGCTCGTCATCTTCATCTTGCGCCAAGCGCAGAGCGGTGGTTCGCAAGCGTTGTCGTTCGGCCGCTCGCGCGCGAAGTTGCTGAGCGAGAATCGTCCCAAGGTGACCTTCAACGACGTCGCCGGCGTGGAAGAAGCAAAAGAAGAACTCGGCGAGGTCGTCGAGTTTCTGAAATATCCCAAGAAATTTCAAGCGCTCGGCGCGCGCATTCCCAAGGGCGTCTTGCTGCTGGGTCCGCCGGGCTCGGGTAAGACGCTGCTCGCCCGCGCAATCGCGGGCGAAGCCGGTGTGCCGTTCTTTTCGATCTCGGGTTCGGATTTCGTCGAGATGTTCGTCGGCGTCGGCGCGAGCCGCGTGCGCGATCTCTTCGAACAGGCGAAGAAGTCGGCGCCGTGTATCGTGTTCATCGACGAAATCGATGCGGTCGGCCGTCAACGCGGCGCGGGCCTGGGCGGCGGTCACGACGAGCGCGAGCAAACACTCAACCAGTTACTCGTCGAGATGGACGGCTTCGATCAAAATACCGGCGTGATTCTGATCGCCGCGACAAACCGGCCCGACGTGCTCGATCCGGCGCTGTTGCGGCCCGGCCGGTTCGATCGTCAGATCGTTGTCGACCGTGCCGACGTCAAAGGCCGCGCAGCGATTCTGGCGGTGCATGCCAAGAACAAGCCGCTTTCGAAAGAGATTTCGATCGATACGCTGGCCCGGCGCACGCCGGGATTCTCGGGCGCTGACCTTGAGAACTTGCTGAACGAGGCAGCGCTACTGGCTGCGCGCCGCAACAAGTCCGTCATCGAAATGGAAGAGTGCGAAGAGGCGATCGATCGCGTCGTGGCCGGGCCCGAACGCAAGTCGGTCGTGATGTCGCAACGTGAAAAAGAAAACACGGCGTATCACGAATCCGGTCACGCAATCGTCGGCGGCCTGCTGCCGAACGCGGATCCCGTACACAAGGTGACGATCATTCCGCGCGGACGGGCGCTGGGCATCACCTGGTCCGTGCCGGATTCCGATCGCCATTCGTATACCAAAAACGACTTGCTGGCGCGCATCATGATGGGACTCTCGGGTCGCATCGCCGAGGAGATTCAATTCGGCGACGTCACCACGGGCGCATCGGATGATTTCGAGAAAGCAACGCAACTCGCGCGTGGCATGGTGACGCAATACGGCATGAGCGATTCGCTCGGCCCGATTCAATACGGCCGCGGCTCGCATCAAGTCTTTCTTGGGCGCGATTTTGGTGACGAGCGCAACTATTCCGAAGAAGTCGCCTCGAAGATCGACACCGAAGTGCGGCGCATCATCGACGACTGCTACACCAAAGCAACCGAATTGCTCAAAACCAATTGGGACAAGGTCGAACGCATGGTGGCCTCACTGCTCGAGCATGAGACCGTCGATACCGAAGAAGTCGCGGCGATCTTAAGCGGCAAGCCGTACCCCACACCTAAGCCGCCCGAAGAAGAAAAGCCCGACCTTCCGCTGGCCGCAGCAACGCCCGTCGAGCCCGAAACGCGCGAGGCGCCACCGCGGCGTTTCGGTCCGAGTATTTCGCCGGAGCCTGCGTAACGGTGCGCGTTCGGCTAGCAAAGGCCGCGCTTTGCGCGGCCTTTGCCTTCAGTTTGTCGGGCGCTGCTGCTGCGCCTGACCGGCTGCCCGGCGGCGGCCAGGTCATCGTCGTTCGCACCGGTGCGGCATCGGTCGCCGGGGTTTCGCTCTGGTACCGCGCGCCGTCGAGCGGATTCGAGACCCAGCCCGACCCGGGTATCGGCCGGCTTGCGGCAGCAGCGGTCGCCGCCTCGCAGCCGATTACGGGGACGCCGCTGGGGCGTTTTGTCGAAAGCGTCGGCGGTAAGCTCGCAGTGACGAGCTACCCCGACAGCATCGCCGTGTCGGCGCTCGTTCCGGCGGATCGCGCGCGCGATGTCGTGCGGGCGATGACGGCATCATTTTTTGCACCGGTCCTAACTGACGAGGGCCTGGTCATTGCGCGCCGTGACATGGCCGACGAGGCTCTCTATCGCCAATTCAGCCCCGAAGACGCGCTTGGCGATGCGCTGACGGCCGCGCTTTTTGCCGATGGTCCGGGACATTTCCCCGCGCTCGGGAAACCGGCCGATCTTGGCGCGATTCCGCTGGCGCGGGTCCGCTCTTACGCCGAACGGGCATTCCGGCCCGGCAACGCTATTCTGGTCCTTACCGGGACCGTTGCGCCCGATGTTCTTTTGTCGGCCGTTCCGGGCCGCGCCGACGCGACCGCCGGCGCAGAACCGGCGCTGGTCCAGACGCCTTCGTTACAGCCCGCGCCGGTTGCGACCAGCGATCCCGAACGCGGGATTGGCCTCGGCTGGACCGGTCCGCCGATCGCCGACGAACGCGAAGCGACGGCGTTGGATTTTGCTACCGATTATCTTTTCCGTGCCGACACCGGTACGGTACAAAAGGCCGTCATCCCGACCCGAGCCGCGGTTACCGGGAAATTCGTCACCTATCACGATCCGGGTGTCGTGCTGATTACGATTTCCGGTGGTGACGTCGACGCCGCGCGTACGATCGTCGACGGCGCCCTTGCGAACTTGCGCAAACCGCTCGATGCGGCCACATTCGCTGCGGCGCGCGCTGCATTTGAGTACCATATCTTGAGCGATATCCAGACCCCGGGCGAATTGGCCGACACGTTTGGCTGGTACACGGTCGAAGGGAATTCTGACTATGCGCCCGGCGCGGACGGCTTACGCGGCCGCTACTTTGCCGCCGCCGGTGCCCTGACGCCCGCGTTTGTTGCCGCAACCGTCGCGAAATATCTCGATCGTCCCGGTGCCGTGGTTGCGGCGAGCGCGTCGCAGAAATGACCTTGCGCTGCGCGCTCGGCGCGATACTCGTGCTCGCACTGACCTCCGGCGCGGCGGCAGCGCCCGAAAAGACGACCGTTCTCGATTTGGGTGCGGCCAGGTTTTACGCGCAGAGTGACGACACGGCGCTGCTCGCCGGGCTGCAACTCTTCGTGCGCGCCGGCCTTGATCGCGAAGATGCGCGGCAAGATGGTCTAGCTGCGCTCACGGCCGAAACGATCGTGCGCACGCCGGTCGACGGACAACCACTACGCGACCTCGTTACTGCTCACGGCGGGTCGTTGTCGTATAGTTTGGGACCGCAGGACGTGCGATTCTATCTTGAAGGTGCACCGGATAGACTCGGCACTTTAGCGACGTTCGTTGCGAAAGCCGTTGCAACGCCCGACACGTCGGCGGCGACCGTCAGCGCGGCGCGAACTGCGATTCTTGAACGCATCGCCGACGAAGAACGCAATCCGGTCAGCGTGGGTCTGGCGATGTTACGCCGGTCGTATTACGACGGTTCCGCCGGACTGCCGACTTTCGGTACGTCCGGATCGATCGCAAATCTGAGTGGTGCAGATGTCGCCGCGTTCGTCGCGGCGCACTATCGTCGCGGGAATGCAATCGTTGCAGCGGTCGGTCGCGTTACAGGCGACGTCACGGCTGCGGCGCGGAGTTTAGCTGCGGCGTTGCCTGACGGCAGCGAAGCGCCGGCCCTTACCAAAGCGCATCCATTCCCGGCTTCGCCCCGGCGCATCGTTGCACAGCGGGATATCGGCGTGTCGTACGCGGTGCTGGGTTTTGCTGCCCCGCCGGCCGGCGATAAAGATTTCGGCGCGATGCTAATCGTGCGCTCGCTCTTGTCCGATATCTTCGATCGGGTGAGCGCAACGACGTTGCCGGCGTACTCGCGAGCGGTCGGCGTCGTCTACAACTACGATACCAAGCCGGCGTCATTCGCGCTCTATATCAACGGCGCGCTGCTCAGCCCCGCGACCGGCCTCGCCAGCGTCGATACCGTTCTGAAGAACCTCGCTGAGAAGCCGCTCACGCCGGCGATTTTCAATCGCTACCGCACGAGCGCTCATGGCGAATGGGAAACGGAATCCGTATCGCTTGAGGACCGGGCGTGGTCGATCGGCAATTTCGTTGAATTGGGCACCGATCCGGACTATGCGCAAACGGCGCTCGCTGCGGTTGACGCCGCGACGCCGGCGGCCGTGCAACGCGTCGCCAAACAGTATTTGCAGCGCTTCACCTTGGCTCTCATTCGGCCACGAGACGCGCCCTAATTCGAACGGCACTCGTCCACGATTACCTCAACCAGCGCGGCGGCGCCGAACGCGTCTTCGCACACATCGCGGGTGCGTATCCGCAAGCTCCGGTGTACACATCGATCTACAACGAACGCGCGCTGGGTGATCTCGTTCCCGCGGCGCGCGTGCGAACGACGTACCTGCAGCGGTTTCCGCTGCACGAGCGTTATTTTCGCATGCTTGCGCCCTTCTATCCGCATGCCTTTGAAAGCCTCGACTTGCGCGAGTACGATCTCGTCGTCAGCTCGACGACCGCCTGGGCGAAGGGCGTGCTGACGCGACCGGATGCCGTGCATGTGTGCTACATCAACACGGTCAGCCGCTTTGCATTCGACGAGGAGCGGTATCTCGGCGGGCTCGGCGTCTCGCTATTGGCGCGCCCGATCGTGCGTGGATTGGTGGAGTGGGATAAGCGCGCGGCCGCCCGGCCCACCCGATTCATCGCGAACTCGCGCAATGTTGCCGCGCGTATCGAGCGCTACTATGGCCGCACGGCGACGGTCTTACCGTGCCCGGTTGATGTCGATCGTTATACGGTCGGACCCGGCGGCGGTGATTACTTCGTCGTCGTTTCGCGGCTCCTACCGTATAAGGGAATCGATCGCGCAATCGAAGCCTGCGCGCTCGCCGGTGTCCCGTTGCACATCGTCGGCACGGGCCCGGCCGAAACGGCGCTGCGCGCGGCCGCTCGCGGAACGCAAACGACGTTTCATGGGTACATCGACGACGCGACCGTCAACGCCGTCGTCGGCAACGCTCGGGCGGCGATCGTGCCGGGTGAAGAAGATTTCGGCTTGATGCCGCTTGAGGCTGCAGCGGCCGGACGCCCAACGATTGCGCTGGCAGCCGGCGGAGCGCTGGAAACAATCGTCGACGGAGAAACCGGTATGTTTTTTCATGAGCCCACCGCTACGGCGCTGGCTGCTGCGCTGCGCGACTTCGATTCCGACGATTACGACGCGACGCGGTTACGGGCGCATGCCCAGCGGTACGCGCCGGCGCAATTCGTTACGCGGTTACGCGCGATCGTCGACGAGACCGTGCAGCAGCGCGAGCACGGCTGAGGCCGCGTTCTCGCGCGGTGGCTGTGCCCAGCGCGCAATCCCGCGCGCGCAAAGCGGTGAGCGCACGGCGTTATCACGCACGACATTCCGCAAGGCGGCGATCCATCCGCCGCGATCGCCGAGGTCGACGAGCAGACCTGCCTCACCAACCGCTTCGGGTAGGGCGCTCGCGTTTGCGGCAATGACGGCAGCGCCGCACGCTTGCGCCTCGACGGTGACGAGACCGAAACCTTCGGCAAGCGATGGCACAGCCACGGCGCTTGCGGTGCGATAGAGTGAACGTAATTCGTCATTATCACAATTGCCCAAGACATCGATCGGAACGACCGACGTTGCGATGACGCGCTGCGTAGCCGTATCGACCGACCCGACGATGACCAGGCGGACGTCGCCGTTCGGAAATGCCGAACAAAAAACGTCGACTAAGAAGGGAATGTTCTTGCGCGGTTCGCTGCCGCCGACCGCAAGCACAAATGGTTCGGCAAACGGCGACGTTTGACGACCGGGCGAAAAAAACGGATTGGGACGCAGCGGGATAATGCCGATACGCGTCGCGTCGATACCGAACCGCGCTGCCAGGCGGTCGCGCGACCACGATGAAATCGTCGCAAAACGCGTCGCGCAGCGGACGGCGCGCAGAATCGGCCGTTGTTCGCGCCAGCGAGCAACGACACCACTCGCCGGAAAGGTAAACGCGAAATCGTCGTTGATCGTGACGAGTGCCGGCGCGTGCGCTGCAAAGCGCACGCCATTCCACGGATACCACACGGCATCGTAGCGGTCGCGCAGGCGTGCCGTGCGAAGGGCGGCGACTTTCGCCTGATCGCCGGCGATTGCGCGCAGGACCGCCGCATCGCGGTGATCGTGAACGAGGAGGGTGAGTTCGATACCGGCGTGCGACGTCAGCGTTTGTAAGACCGGCCGCACGTAGCGCCCCATCCCGCGCTCATCTGCACGCAGGTTGAGCGCGTCGACGGCGATCCGCGTCATGCGTTCTTCCCGCCACCTGCCAAAAACAGTACGACGCTAACGGTATTAAAAAGTCCGTGCGTTATCATCGACGCGGTTAAGGAACCCGTGCGGTAGTAAACGGTGGCGAGAACGGCGCCGCCGCAGGCGAGCGGAAAGAGCGCGACGAGGTCGCCGTGCGCCGCTCCAAAGAACAGCCCGGTCAGCGCAATGGCAAGGATGGGCGGCGTCCAGCGTAGCAGCGCGTTAAAGAGAAATCCGCGGAAGATCGTTTCCTCAACGATGGGCGCAAGGCACACGGCAAGGATGATGAAGCTAACGATCAATCGCGGATCGTGCGATGTGCCGAAGATCTGAATGTCTTGCTGCGTTCCGTCGATGTGGAAAAGCGCTTTCTGCGCGTAAGCCGCGACTTGCACGGCAGCAAACATCGCGATTGTTCCAATGCCGGCTGCGCCGGCGTCGGCAAGCCGGGGTACGCGCAGACCCAATTGTGCCAGCGAACGCCGTGCGGTCCGTGGTAGCAGCGCCAGTGTTGCTGCCAAAGCGCACAGGAACGTCAGCGTCTGCAGCACGGTGAATCCCGCATTCAACTGCACCGATTTGTGTGGACCCAAGAGCGGAATGCCTGTGACGCGAATGATGACGATTGAAAGGACCAGGCCGCCGATGCCGGCGCTGGCGATCGCGACGACCATCAGCGCCACGCGACCGAGTGAAAAGGCGTTAGCCGGCCAAAGCGTCGGTGAGAGCGGCGAACGCCACGAGGTCGAGTACTTCTCCACGGATCTCCGGATCGAGTTGCAAGCGGCGCAAGGCACCCGCGATCCGCTCGCGCGGGAGGTCGAGTGCGAGGGCGAGGGAGTTGGCGAGCGTCTTTCGCCGGTACGCGAATGCTCCCCGCACGACGGACTCAAAGAATGCGCGGTCACGGACATCGACCGGCGGCGCAGCGTGGCGTGACAATACGACCACCGCTGAATTGACGTTCGGGCGCGGGTAGAACTGTCCCGGACCCACGGTAAATGCGCGTTCGACTTTCATGCGAAATCCGATCGCAACGGTCAGGCTTCCGTAGCTTGCGGTACCGGGTCTCGCGGTCAGCCGGTCGGCAACATCTTTTTGAATCATCGCGACGATGCGCTGCGGCGGCTTGGGAAGGTCGGCTAGTTGCAGCATCAGCGGCGTCGCGATATTGTACGGCAGGTTTCCGGCCGCATTCCACGCTGCATCACCCGCCCACGCGGCGTAGTCGAATTCCAGCGCGTCGGCGCGTTCGATGTGCGCGCCGGCAAGGTCGTCGCGCGAGCGCAACACCGTAAGCATGTCCGGATCGATGTCGAACGCCGTTACGTCGGCACCGAGCGCAACGAGCGCCGATGTTAAGACACCGGTGCCCGCGCCGATCTCGATAACCCGTTCACCGGCGCGCTCCACGGCGAGGCGGCCGATACGCAGCGCCGTTCCGGTGTCCATGAGAAAATGTTGTCCAAGCCGCTTTTTCGGCCGGAAACCGAACGCACCGAGCAGCGCCTTGGCGCTGCGCAGCGGCGCATTCTCATGCTCGTCGTCGATGATCGTTATTTAAGAACGTATACGAGGATTGGACGGCGCCCGAAGTTGATTGCGTCACCGTGCGAATTAAAACCGAGGTCGATGCGATTGCCGCGAATCGCACCGCCGGTGTCGCCGGCAAGTGCATGGCCGTACCCCGGAATGTATAAGTGCGTTCCAAGCGGGATGACGCGCGGATCGACGGCGACGATACCGTGCCCAGCCGGCCGGCCGGTCGCGGTATATCCCGAACAACCCGAACAGTCGGCCGTGTATGCCGTCGCGATCATCGTGAGCGCGGAACGCGCAAGGTTCATGGTGCCTTCCAGCCCGCGCGTCGCCATGTTGGCAAACGATGCGTATTCACCGACGCCGAGTGCGATGATTTTTGCACGCGGCGCGCGCACGATGTGCATCGCGAGCAACGAGCGCTTCGCGGCGATCGTGCGGTCGGGCTGCGAGACGACGATCGTGTAGTCTTTGGTGCCGCGCGCGCCCGGATCGATGACCCGCGACGTACCGGCGGCAAGCTTGAAGTCATACCGTTTCTGAACCGGCGGCGCAATCGAGCGCTGCACGTGTTCGATCCACGACGTCACGTGATTGACGCGAATGCGCGCGTCACTCGTCAGCGCTTCATCGGCTTTGGGCCAAAGTTTGTCGTGCGAGCCCAGCGTAATATTTTGTGCGGCCAACAATTCGCGTACGGTAGCAGCGGGCGTGCGCAGTTGACGTTCGACGTTATCGATAACAAGCGTCACCGGTACGGCCGGACGATAGCTGATGACCGCGCCGTCGGTGATGGGCGTCGACGGATCGCTTGACACGACGTCTTCGGGTGCGCGAACGATCCCGCGCTCGATCAAGAGGTCGTCGATTGTCGCAGCGCGGGTCTCGACGGCAATGGGGTCACCGGAGCGGATGAACGTGACGTGCTTGGCGGGCGTTTCGGCAGCAGCATTCTGTACCAGCGCCAAGGCGCGATCCGAAAACGTACCGGCCCCGAAGGGCAAGAGCAAGCCAAGTGACAGAACGCCGGTCGCCGTCAGGGGCGACCTAAAAGTACGTCCGATAACCCAACTCCTTTCCTGGACAACGGCGCGCCAGTCTAGACCCGCGTAATACGCAAGTGACGAAACGTGAGCACCGGGGGACAAGTAGGTGGCGGATTCGTAGTTCCGCGGTTTCCGCAAGGTCTCACGCCCTCGCAGCGGCCTGCTTCAGCGAGCAAACCGAGTCGCCACTCGACACCTGGCCGGGCGAACTTGCGGTACCATAGCACAGCAGTGTGATCCCCGTCAAACCGGTTGGTCGCAGGGCGTGCCAGGCCCGGACCCCCCTTTCCGCCAAGGCAGGCCGCCCGTGCCAAACCTCCACATCGGCTTTTTTACCGAGTGTTACCGCCCGATCGTCAACGGCATCGTGGCGAGTATTGACGCCCTGCGGGCCGGTCTCGAAGGCGCCGGCGTTGAGGTAACGACGGTCGCACCGCGCTTCCCGGACTTCGAGGATCACGACCCGGCGATCGTGCGTATCCCGTCGCTCCCCTTGCCGACGCGGACGGCCTATCGCCTGTGCCTGCCCTACGTGCGCAACGCCGACCGTGAGCGCCTCGGCGATGTGGCGCTCGTCCACACCCACTCGCCCTTTGTGACCGGCTGGATGGGGGCGAACTATGCGCGCCGTCGCGGGCTGCCCCTGGTTTTTACCTATCACACTCGGATCGAGGCATACGCGCACTACGTCCCCTTCGAGCGCCGCGCCATGCAGGCAGCCGCCGTACGACTGACGCGCTCGTATGCCAATGCCGCTGACGCCGTGATCGTGCCGACGGCCGCAATGGAAGCCCGGCTGCGTGAAATCGGCGTCCGTACCCCGATTGCCGTCGTGCCGAGCGCCATCGACGTTGCGAAGTTTGCCGCCGGCCGTCGTTCGCCGGCGGTTCGCGCGCTGCTGGGCGGAGACGACGCGACGCCGCTGGCCCTGGTCGTCTCACGGCTCGCGCGCGAGAAGAATCTGGAACTGGCGATCGATGCCTTGGCGCTCTCGCGCGTGCCGGGAACGCGGCTGGCGGTCGTTGGAGACGGCCCACACCGGGCGGCGCTCGAAGAGCGGGCGAACGCGGCGGGGGTCGCCGAGCGCGTCCGGTTTACCGGGGTCCTCCCGGTCGTGGCGCTGCCCGACGTCTACGCCTCGGGCGACGCCTTTGTCTTTCCGAGCACGACCGAAACGCAGGGGCTCGTCCTGGCTGAGGCGCTGGCCGCGGGTCTGGCGGTCGTTGCGGTCGACACGCCCGCATCACGCGAGGTGCTGGGCAGCGGCGGGCGTCTCGTCCCCAACGATGCCCGTGAGTTTGCCCTGGCACTTGATGCGGCGGTGACCGAAGGGCCGAATCAAAGTGCCGTACATTTGGCACACTCCCGCTTTAGTATCGAGCTACAAACCCGCCGCATTCTCGACGTCTATGGGGGTGTGCTGGCAGTAAAAGTCGCTTGACTCGAACATATGTTCGACGTAGAATGGGGATATCACCATCATGTCATACGCACGCCGCAATCGCCCCGCCGCCGATGTCGCCGTCGGCTATGCGGCCGACCCGCTCGGACGCGGAATCGCTTTCGCTGCGATCGCGACCGGGACGTCGTCGGGCGTCGTCCGCATCCCGTTCCGCGCGACCCCGTTGCCCGCCCTTGAAGGCCGCGATGTCGGTTACGCCGCCGTTGCCGCTATCGGCGCGCATTTGAAAAGCCGCGGCTTTGGCCGCGCACGCGTCCGGTTGGCCGATGGTAACGTCGTCGCCGATCTCAACGGTGTCGGCGCTCCGCCCAAAGCGCTCGCCATGGCGTACGTCAAAACACGTTGCCTCCTGCATGGTCTCGGTGCGGTCCGCCTCGAAGCCGCCGAACCGATTGAAACGCGCGAACTTACCAAAAAGGCCCAAACCGAACTCGCACTGCACACTGCCGCCGCCTAGCGTCCTCCGGCGGCTTGTGCGCGCCGATCTTCCGGTGGCGACGGTTGCAATGGCGCGGTCGCTCATCGGCAGTATTTTGGTGCGCAGGCTGCCGGATGGGGAATTGTTGACCGGGCGGATTGTGGAGACGGAAGCCTATGAAGCCGGTGATCCGAGTTCGCATGCGTTTCGCGGCCCGACGGCGCGCAACCGGTCGATGTTCGCCCGCCATTTGCATGCGTACGTCTACTTTATTTATGGAACGGCGTTCTGCCTCAATATAAGTAGCGAAGGAGACGGCGTGGGCGCGGCGGTGCTGATCCGGGCGCTCGAACCGCTGCAAGGGCTTGATGCGATGCGTGCTCGGCGCGGCGCGGCGATTGCCGATCGCGATCTTGCGCGCGGGCCCGGCCGGCTTTGCTCGGCCTTCGCCATCGATCGATCGCTTGACGGTTCCGATTTGGAAACAGACGAGGAACTTTGGCTAGCTGCCGGCGAGTCACCGGCGAACATCGGGGAATCGGTGCGCATCGGATTGACCAAGGCAGTCGAGCGGCTCCATCGTTTTTACGTCCGCGGCAGCCGTTTCGTCAGCGGACCGCGTTCGCTTTCGCCGTAACCGAGGGGACCCGGTGTTCGAGCGGCGGGGCGGGATGATTGCGATGCGCGCTCGGCGTATGCAATAGCTCCCACATATATGTTCCCTCGGCGCTCTTGCGTCGCAGCGGTACCGGCAGCCTCGCCGGCTATCGTTTCGCCGTACGCCGGTGCGCCACTCACGCAGAAGCGAGACCTCCGCTGCATTTCGATAACCGCCCCCCGCAAAATGGACGCCCGCCCGATGGCCCGGGCAACAACCGCCGCCGCCGCTCACGTCGCGGACGCCAGCGATTCGACGGCGCGGCGCCAACCGCTGATATTTTCGCGCAGCCGGAATTTCCGCAGCCGGTCGGACCACCGCTGCTTTCCGCACAACAACTGACCGACATGAGCAAAACGGAGCTCAACGAACTCGCAAAGACGTTCGACATCCTCACGCCCGTCAAGGTGAAAAAGGACGAACTCGTCGCGCAGATCGTCGAGATTCAAGCACAACGGTCGGGTCTCGAAGTCGCCGCCGGCGTACTCGATGTGTTGCCCGAAGGCTACGGCTTCTTGCGCCGCACGGGGTATTTGCCCGGTGCGGACGACATCTACATCAGCCAGTCGCAGATCCGGCGCTTCGAGTTACGGCGCGGCGACCTCGTCGCGGGCCAAGTTCGTAAACCCAAAGACAACGAGAAATATTACGGCATCGTTAAAGTCGAAACCGTCAACGGTTTTGATCCCGAAGCCGTGCGCGAACGCAAAACGTTCGACGAACTCACGGCTGTGCATCCGATCGAGCGCTTCGATCTCGAAGTGCGCGGACAACTCGCGGGCCGTGCCGTCGATCTCTTCGCGCCGGTCGGCAAGGGCCAGCGCGTGCTTATCGCGGCTCCGCCGAAGACCGGCAAAACGACGCTGCTTAAGCAAATTGCCAACGCCATCGCGACCAATCACAAAAACGCGTACGTGATCGCGCTCTTGATCGACGAACGGCCCGAAGATGTGACCGATCTCTCGCGGACGCTCGATGGCGAAGTCGTTGCGTCGACGTTCGACGAGCATCCCGAAAATCACATCACGGTCGCCGAACTCGTGCTCGAACGGGCAAAGCGGTTGGTCGAACTTGGCCAAGACGTCGTCATCGTGCTCGACTCGATCACGCGTCTCGCGCGCGCCTACAGTGGCGCGCATCCGCCGTCGGGCCGGGCGCTCGGCAGTGGCCTGGAGACCGGGTCGCTCTTCAAGCCCAAGCGTTATTTCGGAGCGGCACGCAACACCGAAGAGGCCGGTTCGCTCACCATCATTGCGACGGTGTTCGTCGATACCGGTGCAAAGATCGACGACGCAATCTACGATGAATTCCGCGGTGCTGCAAACGGCGAGATTTCGCTTGCGCGCACGCTGGCCGACGCCCGCATGTATCCGGCGATCGACGTAAAGCGCTCGGGAACACGCCACGAAGAATTGCTCCTTTCGGAGATCGAACTGCGCAAGATTTGGATGCTGCGCCGTGCGACTGCTTCGATGAGTGCACTCGCCTTCGCGGAACACGTGCTCGACGCGCTATCGAGAACAAAGAGCAACGACGAGTTCCTCACCGCGATCACCGAGAAATCCGTCGCCGCTCTGGTTTAGAACGGCGTGCGATTGCAACGGTATCTTGCGCAGGCGGGAATCGCATCTCGGCGCCGGGCCGAGGAATTCATCGTGGCCGGAGCCGTCCGCGTCAACGGCACCGTCGTGCGCGAGTTGGGAACGACGGTCGATGAAACGCGCGACCGCGTTGAGTTCGAGGGCCGCGTCGTTGCAATCACGGCGGAGCACGCCTACTACGTCTTGCACAAACCGTTCGGGATCATGACGACCATGCGCGACCCCGAGGGCCGCCGGACGGTCGCCGATGTGCTCAAGGCACGCGGCGTATCCAAACGCGTCGTACCCGTCGGCCGACTCGATTATGATACGGCCGGTGTCTTGCTCCTGACCGACGACGGTGATCTTGCGCATGTGCTCACGCATCCGCGGTTCGGCATCGACAAAACGTATCGCGCGACCGTGCGCGGGCGGCTGGGATCGGAGGATGTCGCGCGCATGCAAACCGGTGTCAAGCTCGATGACGGCCGGGCGGCGCCTGCGATCCTGCGCGTGGTCGCCGCGGGGCGTACGAACTCGACGGTCGACGTCACGATTCACGAGGGCAAGAACCGGCAAGTGCGCCGGATGTTCGAGGGCATCGGCCATCCGGTGCTCGATCTCGTTCGACTGCGCTTCGGACCGGTGTCACTGGGCGACTTGCGAGCCGGCGAAATTCGCCCGGCGAGCGCGCGCGAAGTCAAAGAACTGCGCACGATTCTGGATCGTGCACGCCTGGCGGATCGCTAACCGTGGCGGTACGCGGTGTGCGTGGCGCGATCACCGTCGATCGCGATGATGCGGGCTTGATGCTCGATGCGACCGAACGGCTTTTGCGAGAAATCGTCGCGCAAAATGGTTTTGCGCCCGAAGACGTGGCGTCGGCACTGTTCACCGTGACGCCCGACCTAAGTGCCGAGTTTCCGGCTGCGGCTGCGCGCCGCATGGGCTGGACGCTCGTGCCGCTGCTGAACTTCACCGAAATCGGCGTTCCCGGCCGGCTTGCGCGATGCATTCGCGTGCTCGTTCACATCAATACCGATAAACCGGCGGCACAAATCGTCCATGTGTACCTCGAAGACGCGCGCAGTCTTCGTCCCGACCTTCAACAGTCATGACGCACGTGCGCGCGCTCGACGGCACGCGATTTGGGATCGCCGGAGCCGGATTGATCGGCGGATCGATCGCGCTGCGCGTGCGTGAACTGGGCGCAACCGTGCGCGTGTTCGATCGCGACGCCGCGGTGATAGAGCGCGCGCGAGCGTGCGGTGCAGCCGATGCGAGCGCCGCGGACCTTCGAGCGCTCGCTGCGCAGTGCGATGTGCTCGTTCTGGCAATGCCGGTCGATGCAACGTGCGCGGCGCTCGTGGAATTGACGCAGAGCGCGGGACCCTTACCTGACCTGATTCTCGATGTCGCTTCGGTGAAATGCGCAGTCGTTGCCGCGGGCGCACGATTGGCGCAGTTCGTCGGCACGCACCCGATCGCCGGACGCGAGCAAGGCGGCATCGCCGAAGCGGACGCGCGCTTGTTTTGCGGCGCAGCCTGGGCGCATGTGCCGCATGCCGACGCCGCTCGTATTGCACGCGTGCGGGCGCTTATCGTTGCGATGGATGCGCGGCCATTTGAAATCGACGCCGCCGATCACGACGAGATTCTCGCGATGACCTCGCACTTACCGCAACTGCTTTCGGTTTTGTTGGGCAGCGAACTCGCCGATGCCGAACGTGCGGACGGCCGCGTTGCCGAGCTTTCCGGGACCGGCATGCAGTCAATGCTGCGCTTGGCTCGCTCGCCGGAATCCGTTTGGGGCCCGATCTTCGCCGCAAACGCGCGCCCCGTTGCGGCACGTGTGCGTTCGTTCGCGCGGGCGCTCGCCGACGCTGCCGACGCCTTGGACGAAGCAGACATTTCGCGTTTGATGGCGTATTTTGGAAACGCCCGGCGGGGGACTCCGGCCGCACCACTCTCGTGAGGTACCATGTCAGATCGTTTTTTCCGCATTGCTGCACTTGCAACGCTCACCGTGCTTGCGTTTGCGCTGCCTGCGCCGGCGCAGATTGAGTCATTTTTCTCCCCGGCCAAAATCATCGCAAGCGGGAAGAGTACGACGCCGACGGCCGGCAAGGGGACGGTGAAAATTAAAGTGTACGTGCGGAGCAACGGCACGCTCGACGCCACCAAAACAACGGTTATGAGCTCGACGAACGCCGGCGACAACGCTGCGGCGCTTGAAGTCGCCGCGAGTGCGAAGTATAAGCCGGCCGCGCGGGACGGAAAACCGACCGCGAGCTTTTACACGTTCGCGCTAACGTTCAGCGACAATGGAGCGTCGGTGAGCGACGACACGTCAAACGGCGACGTGCGCAAATATGCAGCGATGGCAAGTTCCGGAAATTATGCCGGTGCGAAAGCCGGCTTAACCGACTATCTCAAGACCAATCCGAGTGACCCCGACGCAAACCAACTGCTCGGCGTCGCCGACTACTACATGCAAGACTATAGCGGCGCGGCGGCGGCATTCGACAAAGGCGGCGCGATCGCCGCGAAATATAAAGCCGTCGCCGGCGACGCATTCACTAAAGCCGGTACGCAGGCGTTGCGCGATAACATTCCCGATACGGCAGTTGCGTATTCCACCAAGGCCGCCGAGCTTGCGCCGTCAGCTGAAGCCTACAATACGCGCGGGAGCGCCGAGATCGCGCAGAAGCAGTACGAAGCGGCGGCCGCGGATATCGAGAAAGCGCGCGCGCTCTATTTGCAGGGAAAGCCGGAAAACGCCCAACTGGCCAAACTCGATGCCAACTTAGCGACCGCGTACCTGGGCGCGGGTCAATCCGAGAAAGGTCTGGCCGCCGCCCGGGATGCTGCCAAGCTCGATCCGTCGCTTGCGAGCGTGCAGTATGCGATCGCGCAGTACTACAACGATAAAGCGAACGCGGCGATCAAGGCCGGCAATACCGACGACGCCATCGCGCAATTCGATGCGGGGGCCGCTGCCGCGCCGAACCAGGCGGTTTCTTTGTACGGTAACGCTGCGCTCACGCTTGCCAAGGAAGCCAAGCCTGATTGGAAGCGTGTGAAGGTCGAGTCTGACAAGGCGTTGGCCGTCGATCCAAGCGACGCGCGCGCAAACTATACAGCTGGCCTAGCGCTCTTTAATGAAAAGAATCCCAAAGAAGCCCTCACCTACTTTATAAAGGCCCAGGCGTCGGCGAAGAACGGTACCGATACCGAACTGATTACGCGCATCGACCTGGCAATCAAACAGCTCAACGGTGCGAAATAGCGGTCATCGTGTCCGGTTGTCGCGCGGGGAGCGAGCGACAAAAGTGGGTAACCGCATCCCACAGGGCGGCCGTTACGTTGCTGAGATATGGTTAAGAAGCGGTAATAAACGCCGGTGGCGCAAAACGAGGAATCAGGCCGGATAGGGCTAACACCCTAGGCCGCGCACGGGTGTTATCCCCTCTTTCCTATTCTCATTTTCCGATCGTGTCTTTGGAGGCGCCAGTACAGAGTGGACTTCGGTAATTTCTTCGTATCGATCCAAAAAGGCGGCCCGGCTATGTGGATGCTGGTGGCGCTGTCGGTCATTGCCGTCGCAATCGTTTTCGAGCGGCTCTTTTTCTTTGCGACCCAGCACGCCGATTCGAAGGCGCTGCTGCGCCAGCTCGGTCAAAAGATTTCGACCGACGATTTAAACGGCGCCGTCAAGATCTGCCAACAGAGCAAGGGCATGCTGCCGCGCATTTTGGAGTTCGGACTCGCGCGTGGTGAAAAGAATCGCGCCGACATCACCGACGCTTTGTCGATCGCCTTGATGGAAAACCTCAACGCGCTTGAACGCAACTTGGGTGTTATCGGTACGATCGCGGTCATTGCCCCGTTCGTCGGCCTGTTCGGAACGGTGCTCGGCATCATCCGCGCATTCGACGACATCGCGCTCAAGGGCAACTCGTCGCCGGCCGTCGTTGCCGCCGGCGTTTCCGAAGCGCTCATCACGACGGCTGCCGGTTTGCTCGTTGCTGTTATCGCGGTGATCTTCTTCAATTATTTCAAGACGCGCATCAAGGGCTACAATCAGGACATGATCGTCGCGGCCAATCAACTCGCCGAGATGCTGCACTTCCATAATACGGGTGCCCCGATTCCGACCGATCTGTACAAGCCGGCGTCGGGGAAGGCCTAGTCCGGATTTAGGGGGAGTACACCGCCATGTCGATGGTTTCGGCGGCTCAGGACGATGAAGTCATGGCCGAGATCAACATCACGCCGTTCACCGACGTGCTGCTGGTCTTGCTCATTATCTTCATGATTCTCGCTGCGCTCATCACGCCGCCGGGCTTCCAAAAGGAGCTGCCGGATAAGAGTGACCCCTCACCGCCGACCGTCGTTCAGAAGAACAAGACGATCGAAGTGCTGGTCACCGAACGCGGTCGCATTTTCGTCGACAATAAGGAAAGTGACGAGGCTCATATCTATGCCGATATGTCCGACGTTGCGCGGCGTCGTGGCCACATCCACGTTTCGCTCGCAGCGGACATCAAAGCGCCATACGGCATTATCATCAGGATTCTCGATGCTGCAAAGATTGCGGGCTTGGATGACGTCGGCTTTGTTACATCATAGAGTAGTGGGGCATCTGAAGTAACGTGGCTGTCTCTACCGGTCAAGGCGAAGAAGAGGTGATGTCGACGATCAACATCACGCCGTTTACGGACGTGTTGCTGGTTTTGCTCATTATCTTTATCATTCTCGCGTCGGTCACCAAAGAGCCGAAGCTTCCGATCGCCAAGAACACGCATAAGGTCGATCCTTCGCAGATCGTCGTGATCATCGATGCGAAGAATATCATTCAGGTTGGTTCGAAAACCGTCGATGAAGCCGGCGTGACGCAAGCCTTCGAAGAGCTGGCCGGAACCACCGGCCATCGACTCAAGGACGTCATCATCAAGGCTGATCCGAAGACGAGTTTCGGAACGATCTTGCGCGTGATGGATGCTGCAAAGAACGCCGACCTCACGGGTTTCGGTTTGGCGAACAAAATTGAGGGTTCGAAGGACTAGTGGCCGTCACACCTCCGCCCAAACCAAACGCGAACGCGCAGACGAGCGCGCAACGGGTGCGCCAATTTCTGCTCTACGGATTTGGGATTTCCATTATCATCCATCTTCTGGTCGGACCGTTTCTCCAAATCAAAACGTCCCAACCCGAACCGGATAAAGTGTCCGTGATCAAGCGCGACGTCGTGCCGACGCCGCCGCCGACTCCGCCGCCGACGCCCAAACCAACCCCCACGCCGCCGCCGACGCCGCCGCCAAAGCAGACGCCGCCGCCGGTCAAGCATACGCCGGAGCCCGAGAAGCCGAAGATCAAGATCAACACGGCCAAGACGAACTCGCACAACGGCCAGCAGAGCGAAGCCGCCAACACGCACACCGAAGGCTCGATCAACGGCGTCCCGCAAGGCACGACGACGGCCGAGGCTGCAACGGCGGTGCCTGCTGCCACTGCAGCGCCCGCGCCGCCAACGCCCGTGCCGACAAAAGCACCGACGTGCGCTGTTCCGAACGCCAGTCCTAAGACGATCGAAATTGCGGAGCCGGAAACGCCGCAGATCGCGCAGCAGCAAGGAATCACGGGCGAAGTGACCGTGCAGATCGAACTCGACGACAAGTCCCATCTCGTGGGAAATCCGATCGTTACGAAATCACCGAGCTCGATTTTAAATCAGGCAGCGATCAATGCGGCGAAGCACAGCCGGTATCAGACGGAAATCAAAGACTGCGTGCCGCAGGCCGCTAAGTATTTGTTCGTCGTCGACTTCCAGAGTCAGTAGCGCGTAAAGGCCCGGCTTTAGCGAGCGCGCGAAGCGGGCTAGAGGACGCCTAGGTCGCGGAGGTGGTGGATGGTGTCGATGTAGCGGAGGAGTTCGCGTTCGTGTTCGGCGTCGCGTTGGATGAACTCGACGCCGGTCCGGTATTTGGCGAGCAGCTCATCGTAGGTAGACCAGCGGACGCGGCCCGAGATACTGAGTTTGGGGCGGACGTCGCCGCGCAACTCAAGTTCGATGATGATGTCTTGGTGGACGGGCAAGGCGGCGTTGGTGAGCATCGCAAGGCCGCCGATGCCGATGTCGTAGGTCTCGGTGAATTCCGGCTTGATTTCGTCGGAGATCGTGTACGAAACGAGCAGCGCGTCGCCGACGCGCCGGTGGACGCGCGCATCGATATCACCGGTTGCCGGAATTTGCTCCATGACATAAACGCGCTTCATCGATGGTCGCTAGGAAACCCTGCCGCTTCGCGCGTACGGACCGTACCGTGACCTTTGCGCAGGCGATGTTTCTCGCCGTTCTCCAGGGCGTGAGCGAACTTTTCCCCGTTAGCAGCCTTGGCCACACGATTCTCATACCGGCGCTCCTGCGCTGGCCGGTCGACCGCTCGGACGAGTCCTTTCTGGCTTTTGTCGTTGTGCTGCATCTGGGTACGGCAGTCGCGCTGATCGTTTTTTACCGGCGCGATTGGCTGGCAATTAGTCGGGCGCTTGTTGCGAGCGTGGTTCGCGGGCGCCTATCGGGCGACCGGGACGAGAAGATCGGTTGGTTGCTGGCGGCCGGTACGGTGCCGGTTGCGCTGCTGGGTGTGTTTTTCCAGTCCGCGGTTCGCTCGTTCTTCGGCTCGCCCGCCACGGTCGCGCTCTTTTTGGTGGCCAACGCGTTTGTGATGTTTCTTGGCGAGTGGCTGCGGCAGCGGCAACATGCCGCCGGCAACCGCACGGGTTTGCAGCTCGAGGGCATGACCTGGGCCGACGGCGCAAAGATCGGTCTTGCGCAAGGACTGGCTCTCTTGCCCGGTATTTCCCGCTCGGGTTCGTCGATCGTCGCCGGACTGCTGGTAGATCTCGATCACGAAGACGCCGCAAAGTTCTCGTTTTTGCTAGCAACGCCGGTGATCTTCGCCGCCAGCATTTTAGAGATTCCAAAACTGTTCGAACCCGCAGCGCACGTCGTTGCGCTCGAAGCGGCGCTTGGTGGCGTTCTCGCGGGAATCACGGCGTATGCTTCGGTTGCATTTCTAACTCGGTACTTTAAGCACAACGATTTGCGCCCGTTCGGCTGGTATTGCTTGATTGCCGGCGGCGCAGCATTTTTGTTTTTCGTCACGAAGGGAGTTACATGAAACCGCTCGCGTTAGTCTTGGCTGCTGCTTTTTTTGTTATGGCGATCCTGTATTTTACGGGTCATGGGTATCCGGTGGGAACACACTATAAGCACGCCGTCGCTATGTTGGCGCTAGCGGTCGTTGCCCTCATCTGGTACCGCTTTCTCTCAGCTACTCCAACCCGCCGCTAGAGAAAACGCTTCCCGCCTGCGTCATTTTTTTCCGATGACATAGGTTTCTTCCGGGTGGGGGGAGACGATTTGGATGTCGGAGCGGAAGGGACGCACGATTTTTGCAAAGCGTTCGGCTTCGGCGGCGGTGGTTTGGACGACGACGTACGGTGACGCTTCGGCGGCTTGGAGCACGCTGCTGATTGCGCGGTCGTAACTGCCGTCGTCGCTGGTGCGTTGGCCGAAGACCGTGTCGCGGTAATAGTGCTCGATGTTGAGATACGGATCGCCCTGCCACCACGCTTCCCACATCCAGATGCGGGCGTCGGCTTTCTTGGCAGAGTTGCGGCCGGGGGGCGCGATGTAGACGCAATCAGTGCGAACGGCGGACAGTGTCGCGTTGAAATCGGCGCGCCGCACCGTGTTACGGGCGTTGTTTGTACACACCCAGCGTTCGGTTGCGCGAATATATTGCCAGGCAAGTTCGCTCGGCGGTAAATCGGCCATCTCGTCGGGGTGATGCGCTTTTTGCAGCCAGTAACACAGGACGTGCCAGAGGCCGACGATTGCGAGGCCCGTTTGGCCGTCGCTGCGGAGGTTATGCACGTTGGCGTGCCAGACGCCGAGATACTCGCACTGCTCTTGTGAGAAGAAGACGCCGTCCCAGCCTTTAAAGAGATCGATCGGATAGATGCGGCCCGGCAGCATCTCGACGATTTCGGCGACCTCGCTATCGCGTAGCACGGTGAAGTCGTTGACGACGAGCCCTTCGCCCGCGCGCACGAACCATTCGACGAGATCGCCGCCGTGGACGATGATGCCGTGGCGTTTGAGGTAGTTGAGATGCGTCGGCATACCCATGAACGGGTCGACGATGCTGCGGATGCCGCGCTCGGCAATGAGGTCGTGCAAGCGCGAGCCCGAAACGCGTCGTGTGCGCTCGCCGAGGTCGATCATGCGCATGCCTTCAGATATGCGGCTACGACGGCCGGGTCGAATTGCGTCCCGGCTGCAACCGCGATGCGCGCTGAGGCTTCGGGGTAGCCGTTTGCAGCGTTTGCGTACATCGAACCCTGGAGTGCATCGGCGGCGACGGCGACGGCAAGGACCCGCGCGATGGGATCGATGGCTTCGCCTTTGCGGCGCGTGGGAAGTCCCTTGCCGTCAAACCACTCTTCGGTTTGCGCGACGATCGCTGCATAGGGCGCGTATGCGGGCGCACTCGAAAGCGTTTGTGCAGCGGATGCCGACGCGGCTGCGCGTGCTTCACGGCCAAGCCGTGCGAGCGGATCAAAATCGTCGGCTCGGCGGTCGCCGCGTAGCCGGCCCAGTGATGTTAGCCGCGCAGCAAACGCTGCGCGGTCGGTGTCAATGCGCAGGTCCGGCGAGGCGCCCGCGATTGCCCGCACCAGCGCATCGAGGCGCTCACCGCGGCCGAGCGTGCGTTCCTCACGCGCGTCGATTTCATTGCACATTGCAACGACGATCGCGTCGCCATCGATGCCGTCCAATGACCACTCCGGCTCGAACGGTTCGTCGAAACCGGTCGCAGTCGCAGCAAAAAATTCGCGAAACTCACGCACGACGTTGATGGCGAAGGTTCGCCCGCATTCGCCGACGATCGCGAAGAGTGCCTCGGGCGGTGAAGGGTCTTCGCCTTGGGCTTCGATCGTCGCAATAAATGCGCGCGCAATGTTGATCGCCATCGCGGCGTGCGGAATTCCGTTCCACCGTAATTTGTCGGGGAAGCCGGTCCCGTCGAAGGCTTCGCGATGCCAGCGAATGTAATCGCCGGTCGCGTGCGGCAATCGGCCGATTGTTGCGCTGATTGCCGCGCCGGCGACAGGGGCATCCCATGCGGCGATGGCGGCTTCGCGTTCGCTGATGTTCTCGGGGACGACGACGCGGACCGCGCCGATCTCGTGAAGCGCGGCAGCATAATATGAAGCCGCAACGGTTTCCGCGTTCGCGCCACGGTGCAACGCAAAGCGAGCCGCCGTTTGGGCGACACGCATGGCAAAACCGGCTTCGTGTCCGCCGAGCGCGTCACCGATTGCACTGAGCAACCGGATCGCATCGCCCGTGGCGGCATCAGAACGTAACAAAGTCATCGTCGTTGGATGACGAACCTTCCCCGGACCGTGACGAAACCCTCACACATAGCCGACGATGGTTCGCTCATTATGGTTGATATCGGCCAAAAGGCCGTCACTGCGCGCATCGCGGTCGCCGAGGCCGTGGTCCGCATGCAGCCGGCGACGGCGGATGCGTTGCGATCGGCGACACTGCCCAAGGGCGACGCGTTCGTCGCGGCCCAACTGGCCGGAATTCTGGCTGCAAAGCAAACCGGGGCGCTGATCCCGCTGGCCCATCCGCTCCCGCTTTCATCGGTCGAGGTGACCTTCGATTGGGCCGATCCGCGGACGCTACGCGTACGGGCGCGCGCATCGACGGTCGCCCAGACCGGCGTCGAGATGGAAGCGCTCGTCGCCGTCAGCCTTGCGGCGCTCACCATTTACGACATGTGTAAGGCGCTGGAAAAAGGCATCGTTATCGAGTCGGTTCGCTTGCTTGAGAAGTCCGGCGGAAAGAGCGGCGATTGGCGCGCACCGGCCACATCGTGAGTGCCTACCGAACGGCGGTCATCGTGTTGTCCGACCGGGCGGCGGCCGGAACCCGGCCCGACGGGTGCTTGCCGGTCGTCCGCGAGGCGCTTGGGCCCGCATTCACCGTGGCGGATGAGCGCATTTTGCCCGACGAGCCGGCGGCACTCCAGGCGGCCCTGATCGAATTGGCCGACGCCGGCATGCCGCTCGTGCTCACCAGCGGCGGAACGGGCCTGGGCGCCCGCGACCGTACCCCGCAGGCGACCTCGGCGGTGCTCGATTATGAAATCCCGGGCATCGGAGAAGCGGTGCGTGCCGCGTCGGTCCGGATCATCGCCACCGCGATGCTTTCGCGGGCGGTGGCCGGCGTGCGCGACCGGACGCTGATCGTCAATTTGCCGGGCAGTCCCAAAGCCGTCCGCGAGACGATCGCGGTGCTGGTACCGGTCCTGCCCCACGCGCTCGACCTCTTGGCCGACAACGTCGTTGACGGTTAGCATCAAACAATCGTTATATAGGGCATGACCTTCGCGCAGGCTCAGGCGTATCTGCTGGGCACCATCAATGAGACAGCCTCCCGCCGGGTACCGAACCGGCTTGACCGGATGCGGGCGCTTTTGGCTGCGCTGGGCGATCCGCAGGACCGCTATCCGTCGGTCCAAGTCGGCGGTACGAGCGGCAAGGGTTCGACCTGCACGATGATTGCGGCGGCGCTCGGTGCGACCGGCAAGAAAATCGGCTTGCATACGAAGCCCCATTTGACCGCGGTCACCGAACGTGCGCGCATCGACGGCATCGCGATCGACGAAGAGCGTTTTGGGGAAATACTCGGTGACATGATGCCGGCGATTGAAGCCGTTGCGAACGATCATGGCCGCGCATCATATTACGAGACGTTGCTCGCGATCGCATTCGTCCATTTCGCGCACGAGAACGTCGACATTGCGGTTATTGAAGTCGGCATCGGCGGAACCTTGGACGGTACGAACGTCTTGCATCCGCTGGTGTCGGTGATCACGAACGTTGCGCTCGATCACACCGAGATCTTAGGCGACACTCCGACGGCGATTGCGCGTGACAAAGTCGGCATTGCCAAACGTGGTGTCCCGCTGGTGAGTGACGTTGGCGATCCGGCCGCGCGCGCCGTGATCGAAGAAGGCTGTGCGCATGCCGGTGCCCCGTTCCTGTCGGTGCGCGATCTCGTGCGCATCGAGCCCTATGAGGGCGAACGGTACGG
>Ga0302325_10004771_pt1 | contig 31201 bp, 31 predicted proteins | sample Palsa_T0_2_FD_201948 | JGI IMG/M metagenome (GOLD analysis project Ga0302325, IMG submission 201948) | Peat permafrost microbial communities from Stordalen Mire near Abisko, Sweden - Palsa_T0_2 | ecosystem: Environmental > Terrestrial > Soil > Palsa > Peat permafrost | place: Sweden: Abisko... | reverse complement strand
ATCGATGCCTACGTCAACGCGTACAACGACAAAGCCGAGCCCTTCGTCTGGACCAAGAAAAAGGTCCGTCAACGCCGATTCAAAGGCCGCCGTATCACTCAGCTGTGATTCCGGGTACTAGTTTGGCGCCGGCGGCTCGTACCATACCGTCACGACGATGCAGGGATCAGTCGCGTCACCGGGCTTCCCGGCCATCGCAGTGACCACTGTTTCCATATTGATGATGGTCGGTGAACCCAGGGAGTCCAGCCAGGCGTTGATCTGCTCCTCGATCGCGCTTGCCTTGCTGTCCATGAAAATCCTGACTTTCATCGGTCTTGGCATCTTGCACCCTCATGTTGGTTTCTGGCTGAGTGCGGCCGCCATCGCCGCGATCAACGGCTTCATGAAATAGGCGCCGTTGGCCGGCGTGATGTCGGCGCGCAGGCCGTGCGATTTCAATTCATCCGATACAACAGGCCCGACCGAGGCGATCGGCGTGCGTGCCAGGCCGTCGCGCAGCCGCGCTTCACATCCATGCGCCTGCGCGACCTCGATCAGGCGGCGGACCTGGCCCGAACTGGTCAGCGCGATCGCGTCGAGCGCGCCTTTCGCCATCTCCTCGATCGCGGTGACGATATTGGCGTCGGCGGCCTGCGCGTCGTAAACATAAGGCAACACCGGATCCAACTCAGCGCCTTGCGCGGTGATGGCGCCGGTCAGCACGCTGTGGTCCTTATCCGGATAGAGCTGCAGGCCGACGCGATGTCCTTTGAGGTCGGATCGCGCGAGCATCTCGGCGATGCCCTCCGAGGTCGGCTTCTCCGTCGTTACCTGCGGCTCCAGTCCGATTTCGCGCAGCGCCCGCCCGGGCTTGGGCCCGCGCGCGAATTTTCTGGGCGTTGCGACCGCGGCAATGAATTCCGGCTCGAGATTGATCCGCCGCGCCTGTTTGACCAGGCGGCGCAGGCCTTCTCCGGTCATCAGCACCAGATCGTCGCAGGGCCGGTCGATGAAACGGCGGATCCAGGCCTCGACCGGCGCGGAATCCGGCGCGTCATGGATGGTGAACATCGGGCATTGCAGGACATCGGCGCCCTGCTCAGCGAGCAGGCGGGAAAATTGCGCTTCCTCGCGCGTCTCCAGGATCAGGATGCGGAAGCCGTTCAGCCTCTCAGGCATAATTTGCAACCATATTTGCAGCCGTGATCTTGTTCTAACGTCGGTCGCTCGCGGTTTGTTCATCATGATCCCTTCGCCGGGATTGGCGCAAGGGTGTCGCGGGTGATAGAGCAGGGCACTAGGCACCGTTTCCCCTCATCGCCCAACGTGTAGTCAAGCCCGCGCCATGCCCGATCATCAATTCGTGTTGACCTTATCCTGCCCGGATCGCCCCGGCATCGTCTCCGCAGTGTCGACGTTCCTCGCCCATAATGGCCAGAACATCCTCGACGCCCAGCAATTCAACGACGTCGAGACCGGTCACTTTTTCATGCGGGTAGTGTTCAACGCCGCCGATCTCGCGGTCAATCTGGCATCGCTGCAGACCGGGTTCACGGCGATCGCCGACCGCTTCGGCATGGACTGGCTGATGCGCGATCGCGCCAGCCGCCGCCGGGTGATGCTGCTGGTCTCGAAATCCGATCACTGCCTGGCCGATATCCTGTATCGCTGGCGCACCGGCGAACTCGAGATGATCCCGACCGCCATCGTTTCCAATCACCCGCGCGAGACCTACAGCAGTCTCGATTTCGGCGATATTCCGTTTCATTATTTGCCGGTGACCAAGGAAACCAGGCGCGAGCAGGAGACCGCGATCTGGGATCTGGTCGGGCAAACCACGACCGATCTCGTGGTGCTGGCGCGCTACATGCAGATCCTGTCGGACGAGATGACGGCGAAGCTTTCAGGCCGCTGCATCAACATCCATCATTCGTTTCTGCCCGGCTTCAAGGGCGCGCGGCCCTACCATCAGGCCCATGAGCGCGGCGTCAAGCTGATCGGCGCCACCGCGCATTACGTCACCAGCGCGCTCGATGAGGGGCCGATCATCGATCAGGATGTCGAGCGCATCAGCCACCGCGATACGCCCGACGATCTCGTCCGCAAGGGCCGCGATATCGAGCGCCGCGTGCTGGCGCGCGCGATGCGCCATCACCTGGAGGACCGCGTCATCCTCAACGGCCGCAAGACCGTGGTGTTCATGGATTGAGGCCGCGGTCGCGGCCGAAAGGCGTTTGAACGTGGTTGCTCCCGACACCCGCGAACTCTAGGACTGATCGGGCTTGGACCTTATACAGCCTTGGCTGGCCAGTCGCACACTTATCGGAGAAATCAGCGGATGAAGAGGGCGTTGGACATATCGGTCAGCGTCCTGCTGCTGGTGCTGTGTTCGCCGATCCTTCTCGTCATCATCGTCGCCATCCGGCTGCAGAGTCCGGGGGCCGCGATCTTTCGCCAAACCCGCGTCGGAAAAAATGCGCGGCCCTTTACCTGTTACAAATTGCGCACGATGTATACGGGCACCGCTGACCTCCCGACCCACGAGGTCGCTTCAAAATCGGTGACGCCGCTTGGCAAATATCTGCGCCAGTTCAAGATCGACGAATTGCCCCAGCTTTGGAACGTGCTGACCGGCGATATGAGTCTGGTCGGGCCGCGGCCTTGCCTGCCGTCCCAGACTGAGCTGGTCGAGGCGCGGCGACGGCTCGGTGTATTCGAGATCAGCCCCGGCATCACCGGGCTGGCGCAGGTCAACGGCGTCGACATGTCGGACCCCGATCGCCTCGCCGAGATGGATGCGCACTATGCCCGGACCCAAAGTCTGACCGGCGATCTCAGGCTGCTGATGGCCACCCTGCGCGGACAAGGTATCGGCGTCGATCAGGTCATCCCCTCGCGCAAATAGGGCGTGAACGCATCGCGCGACAGCTTAACGCACTGCCGGACCAGCGCCTCTCGATAGAGCCGAACGATGCGAGGACTGCGCTGTCATAATTGGCAGTCTGCTGCGACATAAAAAATTCATCGCGCGACGAAACGGTCAGTGATCTCGTCATGGATCCAGACATGATTGCGCCGCACAGCGTCGTTAATAGCGTTGGCGGCCATCTATCTGGTTCCAATAGTATGAGGTTGCCAATTGGAGTCTGCTGTTGCCGACCGTTTGCCTGTGGAATCGAAGAGGTGGCAGCGCCGCCTTCGTTGTCCGCGCTGCGCGTCATCGTTGCGGGATCTGGGCCGTCATCCGTCGTGCTCCGATACCAGTTGCGAGTATAGCGAGACCGGCTTTCTACTGGTCGACACGCAACCGGTCCTGATAGATTTTGCAGCCAGCATTTTTGACCGCGAGATGTACAGCGCCGGCCATGGCCCGGCGCTTCGACGGGATGTGACGGGCCGTTCGCTGGGGTCGCGGCTTCACCAGTTCACCCTTGGAAACAACCCGATCGCAGCCTCGAATTGCGCGAAGTTCATCGAGCTGCTGCTGGAAGGCTCCGAGCGGCCCGTCGTGCTGGTGATCGGTGGCGGCACCATCGGCCTCGGTGCCGACGAACTTTACCGTAACCGCTCCATCGAACTGGTCGGCACCGATGTCTACGCCTCACCAAACACCGCGCTGGTGGCCGATGCCCACAAGCTTCCTTTTGAAGACGGGGTGTTCGACGGCGTTTGGGTCCAGGCCGTGCTCGAACACGTGCTGGAGCCGGCAACCATCGTTGATGAAATTCATCGGGTGCTGCGACGCGGGGGACTGGTTTATGCCGAGACGCCGTTCATGCAGCAGGTGCATGAGCGCGCCTACGATTTCTCGCGCTTTACGCAGAGCGGCCATCGCTGGTTGTTCAGGCGATTTTCCGAACTAAGCGCCGGCCCATCGGAGGCGCGGGCGTGGCGCTGGTGTGGTCGATCCGATATTTCTGCCGTGCTCTCGGCGCGGGGGACAAATTGTCACTTCTGATTTCCCTCCCTTTCTTCTGGATCCGGTTTTTAGACGCGTTCTCCCGCGGCCGCGCCGTTGCGGACGCCGCCAGCGGATTTTTCTTTCTTGGCCGCAGCGCCGATCAGATGATCGATCCCCACTCCATGACGGAGTATTACGTCCGGCAAAAATGAGGTTGGTGCGATCGATCGAAAATTCAGGAAACGCCCCATTTTTCCACAACGGTAGCCTCATGCTCCGGAAGCGTACGCGTTTCCAGCGGCTCTTCACTTGAAGGCTGAAGGCCGCTTGTTAGTCTCGCCAAAAGAGGCATATTTGCTCCAGAAAAGCGGTCGGTGAAAATTGAAGACCAGCTCGCTGGGGAGACAGAGGCGTCGGAGGGGCACATGCTGAATATGGTCGTGACCCAGCGGGTCAATGCCGGAATGGAAAAGGAATTCGAGGCCCTCGCGAAGCAGATGGCGGCAAACACCGTGGCCCAGGATAAAGGGTGTGTGCGGTACGAGTGGTACCGCGCGGAAACACCTCAGACGTACATTCTCATCGAAAGTTGGACCGATATGGCCGCCGTAGAGGCTCACCTCAAGGCTGATCACTTTGTCGCCCTCTGGCCCAAGCTGACGGCGTGCGTTCCTGAGAAGTTTTCAGCCGTGCGAATGACGCCAATCGACTGACCCGGCGTCCTTCAGCAGGGCGAGAAACCTGGTCGCACCGTGGACGTTATTTCGTCGTCAGACACGGCCGCTCCGGAACGCTCACGGCGCCACCTTGGCGTTGGCGGATCCGCCGCTGTCGAGGGCGCGGCGCACGGTCCCGTCGGCTTTGGCGTCCTGCAGGAAATGCGCGGCCCATTCTCTGGCCGCGGCGTGGCCTTTGGGCACGACCACGACAACGCCGGTGGACTGGATCACTTCGTCCAGGACTCTCGTGCCGGGCAGCTTTCGCGACAGATCTTCAACCGCCTCGGTGCCCATCGCGAGCGCGTCGAGTTGACCGTTGCCGATCAATTCCACTGCCGCGTCGGCCTTTGCGAACTTGGTGAGGGTGGCGTGCTGCAATGCCCTAGCGATGGTGCGCGACGTCGCTGTACCCTCGATGCAGCCGACCCGCATTCCCGCGCGATCGACGTCCGCGACGATGCGAATGTCGGAGCCGGCGCGCACCAGATAACTGCTGGTATAGGCCACGTAGGCCGGCCCGTGGTCCACGAACGCCTCGCGCCGGGCCTCCGCCGGCATGAAGGAAATATCCCAGGCGTCCTTGGCTCCGGCGGCGGCGATCTCGTCGGAACTGAGGTACTCGACCAGTTGCAGCGGCAGGCGCAGCCTGTCCGCCGCCGCCTTGGCGAGTTCGACGGTGACGCCGCGGGGCTTGCCGGTGGCCGGATCGCGGGTCGCCCAGAACGCCGAAGCCGCGGGGCCGACGGCGACCGCCACGCGCAGCGACCCGGTGGGAGCAATATCATTCACTCCCTCCGCGCCCGCCGCGAGCGCGACGGCCATGACGAACACGAAGCCCAGCGCGACCGCGAACCAACCACGTCGTAACATTTCGTACCTCCAAAGCCTGAAATCATATCGCGGCGGGGCCGGCTCTCGCGCGGCCACGCGCTAGTCGAATACGGGCTGGAAGTCTCGAGGTTTCCAGCCGAAGTCCCGCATCGCCGGCGTGGTGTCGAACGTCATGTCCTTCATCATGCGGGTGCCCATCGCCACGTTGGCACTCGGGTACAGCGGCTTGATCAAGACAAAGCTGGCTCGCCACAGGAACAGCGGCACCGAAATGAAACGCCGTGGCAGTTTCAGTCCGTCGAAAATACGGCCGATCATTTCCCGGTAGGTGAGGGTTTCACCCCCCGCCAGCGCATAGATATTGTTGGCGGCGGCGGGGCTCGATGCCGCGGCAATGGCGCCGATGGCGAGGTCTTCCGCATGCACCGGCTGTCGAAGGCCAGATGCGCCGCCGACCAGCGGCATGAAGCCGAACCGGCGGATCAGCCGCGACAAGGGGGTGATGTTGGTGTCGCGGCCGGCGCCGTAGATCAGCGTCGGGCGCAGGATGGTCCAGGCGACGCCATGTTGTTCGCATGCCGCCGCGATCCTCTGCTCGGCATCGGCAAGCCTTCGGATCATCTCCCGTTCGGCCGCGACTTCGGTCTCCTGTTTGGTGAGCACACTGGTCGAACTGAAGACGACGAGCCGTTTCATCGAGGGGCTGAACAGGCGGGGAAGCGCGTTGGCCAACAGAACCGCGTTGGCGGTGCAGTAGAGTGTCGTGAAGGCCGGAAAATCCAGCGCGTCCGGCTGCTCCAGATTCCCGCATAGCCAATCGACATCGGCTGCGTTGCGCGGCGACCGCGACAGCGCCATCGGATGTTCGCCGCCGTGCACGAGGTGCTCGACGATGTAGCTGCCGACAAGCCCGGTGGCGCCGATCACGAGGCTGTTCGGTTGCGCGATATCCGCGTTCGCGTTCATCTGCCCACTTGCCCAAGGAAATTGCGAAAGGAATTGCACAAGGATTTGCTCGAGGCGATCCCGAGCCGCTTCATGCGTTTTGGAGTGATACAAGATCGCTGGACACTTGCAATGTCAGGACACGGCAAGTCTCCATTGATCGCTGCTGCAAGATTTTGCCGATGTTCAGTGCACGGGGTCCAGCGACTGCGCGTTGGCCTTGGCGGGGTCGTCCTTGGGCGGCGCGGGTTCCAGCCGCTTTTTTTCCCGTTCCTGCATGTACGCGTCGTATTCCGGCGTGCCGCGCCGGGGTGGCACATCCGAGGGCATGCCGCCGGCCCATTGCGGGATGGCATCGACCACGCCGGGCGTAATCTTTTCGTTGATTGTCCCACAGCCGCTCAAGGCAAGACCTGCGAGCGCGAAAGCGGCGATCATGACGATATGGTGGGCACGGAGTGGCATAGGCGAAACGTACTTGCCTTCAAACAAGATGGATTTAGGGCCGCCCGGCGGTCCCGGGTTCGCCAACCGGCGTGGGCCTGACTTAGCTCATCCCGGATGCCGGATATTGTCAGGGAAGTCTCTCTGAATTCACTAACAGCGGCCGCCACAGGCCACTCTTGGGCCAGCTTGGGACGGATGCGTTGTTGTTGACAGGAACAGTTTATTTGTACATTCGTACAAATAGCGCGACAGAGCGCGACAGCGAACGTATGAGCTTTTGCACGCCACCAGCCAAGGTTGGCGCCTGAGGTATAATGACACCAAAACTAGGCCAATCAGGACTGACCTCGTGGTCGCCGCAACGGCCCGGTGCGGCCCTATCGGGCCTGTCGGAGCAGTACCGCGGCCCGGTCCCGTCCATTGTCGCGATTGACAAGGCCGCGTGCTTGAGACGCCATGCCACGCCACTACAAAAATCCGGGCTATGGTAAGGCAAGGGCCGGGGACTCGGTTCGAGGCATGAAACCGATCAGGGGAGAGCGTTGATGTTTGTTCTTAGCAAGACGTTGCGTAGCAAGATGTGGTCGCAGGCTGCGGCAGGAATTGCCATGGCGGGCGCGCTCGCCATGGCGGCGGCTTTGGCGCCGGCGAAGGCGCAGGAGACCGTGAAGATCGGCCTGATCCTGCCGATGACCGGCGGTCAGGCTTCGACCGGCAAGCAGATCGACAACGCGATCAAGCTGTACATGCAGCAGCATGGCGACACCGTCGCCGGCAAGAAGATCGAAGTGATCCTGAGGGACGACGCCACGCTGCCCGACAATACCAAGCGCTTCGCCCAGGAACTGATCGTCAACGACAAGGTCAATATCATCGCGGGCTTCGGCGTCACGCCGGCCGCGCTGGCGGCGGCGCCGCTGGCGACGCAGGCCAAGATACCCGAGATCGTGATGGCGGCCGGCACCTCGATCATCACCGAGCGTTCGCCTTACATCGTGCGCACCAGCTTCACGCTGGCGCAATCCTCCACCATCATCGCCGACTGGGCCGTCAAGAACGGCATCAAGAAAGTCGCCACGCTGACATCCGATTATGCGCCCGGCAACGACGCGCTGAATTTCTTCAAGGAGCATTTTGTCGCCGGCGGCGGCGAAATCGTCGAAGAGGTCAAGGTGCCGCTGGCCAATCCCGATTTTGCGCCGTTCCTGCAGCGGATGAAGGATGCCAAGCCCGACGCCATGTTCGTGTTCGTTCCGGCCGGGCAGGGCGGCAATTTCATGAAGCAATATGCCGAGCGCGGGCTCGACAAATCCGGCATCAAGGTGATCGGCCCCGGCGACGTGACGGACGACGATCTGCTCAACAATATGGGCGATGCGGTACTCGGCACCGTCACCGCCCATATCTACTCGGTGGCGCACCCCTCGGCGATGAACAAGGAATTTGTCGCGGCCTACAAGAAGGCCTTCGGCTCGCGCCCGGGCTTCATGGCGGTGGGCGGCTATGACGGCATTCATTTGATCTATGAGGCGCTGAAGAAGACCGGCGGCAAGACCGACGGCGATGCGCTGATCGAAGCCATGAAGGGAATGAAATGGGAAAGCCCGCGCGGCCCGATTTCGATCGATCCGGAAACCCGCGATATCGTGCAGAACGTCTACATCCGCAAGGTCGAGAAGGTCGACGGCGAACTCTACAACCTCGAATTCGCGACCTTCGAGGCGGTCAAGGATTCCGGCAAGACGAAGAAGTGACAGCGTGTTTCTAACCTCTCCCCGCTTGCGGGGAGAGGTCGATCACGAAGCGATCGGGTGAGGGGGACTCTAGGCATGCGAGCCGGTCGAGAGAGCCCCTCACCCCAACCCTCTCCCCGCAAGAGCGGGGCGAGGGAGCCCAGCAGCTTTCCCGGCACGCACCTAGCCCTCTTTCTTTGTCTCGGCCAACCCATCCCATGACCGCACTCTTCACCATTCTGTTCGACGGCGTCGCCTACGGCATGCTGCTGTTCGTGCTGGCGTGCGGACTGGCGGTGACGCTCGGGCTGATGAATTTCGTCAATCTCGCCCATGGCGCCTTCGCCATGACCGGCGGCTATGTCTGCGCGGTGCTGGTCAATCAATCCGGCTGGCCGTTTTTCGCGGCGCTGCCGCTGGCGTTCGTCGCCAGCGCGCTGGTCGGCGTCGTGCTGGAGCGCGCGCTTTACCGGCACCTCTACACCAGAAGCCATCTCGATCAGGTGCTGTTCTCGATCGGACTCGTCTTCATGTCGGTGGCCGCGGTCGATTACATCATGGGATCGTCGCGAATCTTCATCAAGCTGCCGGCGGCGCTCGAGGGGCAGATCGATTTCTTCGGCGTCGGCATCGGCCGCTACCGGCTGATGATCATCGTGATCTGCGGGCTTCTGACCGTGGCGCTGCAACTGGTGCTGGCGCGCACAAGGTTCGGCAGCCGGTTGCGGGCGGCGGTGGACGATCCGCGCGCCGCCAGCGGGCTTGGCATCAACGTGCCGCAGGTGTTCGCCTTCACCTTTGCGTTCGGCTGCGGCCTGGCCGGGCTGGGCGGCGCGCTCAGCGCCGAGATCCTCGGGCTCGATCCGTATTTCCCGTTGAAATTCATGATCTACTTCTTGATCGTGGTGACCGTCGGCGGTTCCTCCAGCATGACCGGGCCGTTTCTGGCGTCGCTGCTGCTCGGCATCGGCGATGTCGCGGGAAAATATTATGTGCCCAAGGTCGGACCGTTCGTGATCTACACCATCATGATCGTGATCCTGATCTGGCGTCCGAACGGCCTGTTCGGCCGCACCGCCGCCCGTTGAGAACAGCCATGACCGCGCCCGCCGACGTCGGACATTACGCCAGACGGCATGCGCGCTGGCACTGGAGCGAGATCGCGTTCTGGATTCTGGCGCCGTCCTGCGCCGTGCTGTTTCCCTCCCGCTTTCTGATCATGACCGATATCGTGCGGCTGGCTTTGTTTGCGCTGTCGCTGGATCTCATTCTCGGTTACGCCGGCATCGTTTCGCTCGGCCACGCGGCGTTCTTCGGGATCGGCGCCTATGGCGCTGGATTGCTCGCGTTGCACGGCATCGTCAACGAGCCGGTGGTCGCGCTGATCGTTGCCGGCCTCGCCGCGACCGGAATCGGCTTTCTCACCAGTTTTCTGGTGATCAGGGGTGTCGACCTCACTCGTTTGATGGTGACGCTGGGGATCGCCCTGCTGCTGGAAGCCCTCGCCGAGCGTTTTTCCAACATCACCGGCGGCACGGATGGACTGCAGGGCATCGAGATGCAGCCGATCCTCGGCCTGTTTGCCTTCGACATGTTCGGCAAGGTCGGTTTCTTCTACTCACTGGCGGTGCTGTTCGTGTTGTTCCTGCTGGCGCGGCGGATCGTGCATTCGCCGTTCGGCCTGTCGCTGCGAGCCATCAAGAACAATCCGCTGCGCGCCGCCGCGATCGGTGTGCCCGTCAACCGGCGCCTGATCGCGATCTATACGCTGGCAGCCTTTTATGCCGGTATCGCCGGCGCGCTGTTCACCCAGACCACGGCGCTGGCGTCGCTCGATGTGTTCGCGTTCGAGCGCTCGGCCGATCTGATGCTGGTGCTGGTGATCGGCGGCACCGGCTATCTCTATGGCGGGCTGATCGGTGCGGTGGTGTTCAAGATGCTGCAGGAGTTCTTTTCCAGTCTGACGCCGCAATACTGGCAGTTCTGGATCGGCCTCGTGCTGGTCGTGATCGTGCTGGTCGGCCGCGAGCGCCTGCACCGCTGGGCGTTATGGCTGCCGAACCTGATCATCCGGCAGCTCAGTGGCGGCAAGACCGTCATCGCCGTTCCCGAGAGCGACGCGCCATGAGTATCGCGCTGGAAACCAAAGGACTCGAAAAGCAGTTCGGCGGCCTCAAGGTGACGCGCGATCTGTCACTGAAGATCGAGCAGGGCGCCCGCCACGCGCTGATCGGCCCCAACGGCGCCGGCAAGACCACCGTGATTAACCTCCTGACCGGCGTGCTCAAGCCCAATGCCGGGCGCATTCTGCTTGAAGGCACCGATATTACGGATTTGCCGGTACATCGAAGGGTGCTGCGCGGCCTGTCGCGCACCTTCCAGATCAACCAGCTCTATGCTGATTTGACGCCGCTCGAGACCATTGGCCTTGCGGTATCGGAGCGGCTCGGCCGCGGCAGCGACTGGTGGCGGGTGATGGGCACGCGCGACGACGTCAATGACGAGATCGCGGAGAATCTCGCGCGCTTCCATCTGCTCGACGTGATGAACGAGCCGACCGCGACACTCCCTTACGGCAAGCAGCGCCTGCTGGAGATCGCGGTGGCGATCGCCACCAAACCGCGGGTGCTGCTGCTTGACGAACCTGCCGCCGGCGTTCCCGAAAGCGAACGTCACGATATTCTTGCGGCCGTTGCCGCCCTGCCGCGCGACGTCACCGTGCTCTTGATCGAGCACGACATGGATCTGGTGTTTTCCTTCGCCGACCGGATTTCGGTCCTCGTCGCTGGCGCGATGCTGGTCGAGGGCGCGCCGGACGAGGTCGCGCGCGATCCACGTGTGAAGGCGGTCTATCTCGGCGAGGCTGCCGATGCCTGATTTGCTCTGCATCGAAGCGCTGCGCGCCGGTTACGGCGAGGCGGTGGTGCTGCCGCAAATATCGCTGCGGCTGCCGGAAGGCCAGGTGCTGGCGCTGCTCGGCCGCAACGGCACCGGCAAGACCACGCTGATCAATTCGATTGTCGGGGTGACCCGCCGTTTCGGCGGCACCATCAGCCTTGGCGGCCTCGACCTCACGCGGATGCGGCCGGATCAGCGGGCGCGCGCGGGCATCGGCTGGGTGCCGCAGGAGCGCAATATCTTCCGCTCGCTGACGGTCGAGGAGAACATGACCGCGGTGGCGCAGCCCGGACCGTGGAGCGTCGCCAAGGTCTACCAGATGTTTCCGCGGCTGGAGGAACGCCGTCACAATTTCGGCAACCAGCTCTCCGGCGGCGAGCAGCAGATGCTGGCGATCGGCCGCGCGCTCACGCTCAATCCCAAGGTCCTGCTGCTGGACGAGCCGACCGAGGGGCTGGCTCCGATCATCGTCGAGGAACTGCTGGCCGCACTCGGCACCATCACCCGGGCCGGCGGCATCTGTTCCATTATCGTCGAGCAGAATGCGCAGAAAATTCTGGGGCTGGCCGACCGCGCTGTGATATTGGAGCGCGGAGCGATCGTCCATGACGCGGCCAGCGCCGCGCTGAAGGCTGATCCGGCCGCGATTGAACGCTTTCTCGGTGTCTCCGGCGCCGCGGTACATTAAAAAACTGGTTGGGAGAACAACAATGCAAAGAACAAGAGCCCCTTTCCGCGCCGATGAGGTTGGCAGCCTGTTGCGGCCGCCGAAGATCAAGGAGGCGCGCGCCAGACGGGAGAAGGGCGAAATTTCGGCCGACGACCTGCGCAAGATCGAGGACATGGAAATCGAGAAGATCGTGCACAAGCAGGCCTCGGTCGGCCTGAAGCTCGCGACCGACGGCGAGTTCCGCCGCTCCTGGTGGCATTTCGACTTTTTGAGCCAACTGACCGGCTGCGAAATGTTCCACCCCGACGAGGGCATCCAGTTCGCGGGCATCCAGACCCGGCACGAGGCGGTGCGCGTGATCGGCAAGCTCGACTTCCCGGACGATCATCCGATGCTGGCGCATTTCAAGTTTCTGAAAAAACAATGCGACGTCGCCAATGTGACGCCGAAGATGACGATCCCTTCGCCAGCGGTGCTGCATTTTCGCGGCGGCCGCAAGTCGATCTCGAAAGAGGTCTATCCCGACATCGAGGCGTTGTTCGAGGATCTCGCCAGGACCTATCGCAAGGCGGTCAAGGCGTTCTACGACGCCGGCTGCCGCTATCTGCAGTTCGACGACACCGTGTGGGCCTACCTGTGCTCGCAGGACGAACTCAACAAGGTGCGGGCGCGCGGCGAGGACGCCGACAATCTGCAGCAGATTTACGCCCGCATCATCAATTACGCGATCGCCGAGCGGCCGGCCGACATGGTCATCACCACGCATGTCTGCCGCGGCAATTTCCGCTCGACCTGGATTTCCTCCGGCGGCTACGAGCCGGTGGCCGAGACTATGCTGGCCGGCACCAATTACGACGGCTATTTCCTCGAATATGATTCCGAACGCGCCGGCGGTTTCGAACCGCTGCGCTATCTGCCCAAGGGCAACAAGGTCGTGGTGGTCGGCGTCATTACCTCCAAGAGCGGCGTGCTGGAGAAGAAGGACGACATCAAGCGCCGGCTGGAGGAAGCCTCCAAATACGCGCCGCTGGATCAGCTCGCGGTATCGCCGCAATGCGGCTTCGCCTCCACCGAGGAAGGCAACATCCTCACCGAGGAAGAGCAGTGGGCCAAGCTCAGGCTCGCGGTCGACGTAGCGCAGGAAGTGTGGGGGAAATAGGACGCGAAATAGCCGGCGCCTTCTCGCCAAGAGGGGCTACGCATTCGATGCGCGGCGCTACACGGGCCGCGCATGCGGCTTGAACAGCCGGCCCTTTTCCACCACCAGCACGACCGCCAGCGAAGCCAGCGTGCACAGGAAAAACCCGGTCGCAAACGGCAACAGCGTGCCGTTATAGTCCTGGCCGATCGTGATACCGATGCCGATGCCGAGCAGCGTCGTGATCGAGCCGTACAACGACGAAGCGGTGCCGGCGATATGGCCCTGCGGCTCCATCGCCAGCGAGGTGAAATTGGCGAACATCAGGCCGAATGCGAACATCATCAGCGCCGCCAGCGCCATGAACAGCGGCAGCGGCAGCATCTGCAGTTTCACCGCCAGCAGCAGGATCCCCGCCACCGCCACGAAGCCGACCAGCGCGCCATGCGAAATCACCCGCATGCCGATCCGGCCAACGAAACGAGCGTTGAGAAAGCCGGCGACGGCGACGCCGATCGCGATCGCCGCGAACGCCAGCGGAAAGTAGTGGCCGAGCCCGTAGATTTCGGTGAACACCTGCTGCGACGAGAACACGAAAGCGAACAGCGAGCCCTGCACGCCGCCGGCCGCCAGCGCGTAACCCAGGGTCTGCCGGTTGGTCACGGTCTGGCGAAAGGCGCCGAGCACGTCGCGGATCGCCAGCGACTTGCGTTCGGACACCGGCAAGGTTTCCGGCATCCGCAGCGCGCTCCAGATCAGCGCCAGCACGCCGTACAGCATCAACACGATGAAGATGCCGCGCCATTGCGTCAGCAGCATCACCGCCTGACCCAGCGACGGTGCGATCACCGGCACGGCGATGAAGACCATCATCGCCAGCGACATCACACTGGCCATGCGGCGGCCGGCATAACAGTCGCGAACGATCGACGTCGCAATCACGCGGGTGGCGGAGGTGCCAAGCCCCTGCAGCACGCGCGCCAGCAGCAAGGTCTCGAACGACGATGCCGTGATCGCAAGCACGCTGGCGATGCAATACAGCGCCATGCCGTCGATCAGCACCGGCCGCCGGCCAAAACGGTCGGATAGTGGTCCCATGATGAATTGGCCGATTCCGAAGCCGATCAGGAACGTCGACAGCACCGCTTGCGGCTCGTTGGCGATCGTGATGTGGAAGGCCGAGGCGATGTTCGGCAGCGCCGGCAGCATCATGTCCATCGCCAGCGGATTCAGAGCCATGATCGAAGCGATCACGAGCACAAACTCCGGAAAGCCCATCGGCCGATGGCTTGAGGAAACCCAGTCATCGGCATTGAGATCAGTCACGCGGCGTACCTCACGGAAGCCGCTGTTCTATCGGCCGTGCTGCGCTGCACAACCCATGTTCCGGGATGGCTGCCGCGCTAAGCGCGGGTCTGGATCATTCAAGACTCGCGCAAGATTGAGACGCGTTTTCTGCCCGTGATGAGGTCCGGTCCAGATCCGGCGCGTGTTCACCAGTAGATGCCGTACTTCGCCGCGATCCGGCGGGCCTTGTGCTCGTCGCTCTCGCGGGGTTCCGCGCGCTGCTTCGGCTTTGCGACCGGAACCGGTTTTGTTTCCGCAACCGGCGCCGGCTCTTCAGCCTTTGCCGGTTCCGCGACCTTTACTGGTTCAGCAACCTTTGCAGGTTCGGTGGGTTTTGCCGGTTCCGCTGCGGTGACGGCTGGCGCGGCGGGCGCGGGATCATCCGCCGCCACCCGGAAGGATGGATCGGCGTGAGCCGTGGCCGACATTAATAGAACCGTGGCCGTGAGAAGAAGTTTGCGCATGGTGATCCCCTTTGCTGGTGTTGACGGTTCGAACAAATCCGACTCCAGGCCGGAAGTCCGTGACCTGGATCACGCGGACCCGTCACTCCAACGTCGCCTTGTTCCCACCAATCCGGTTGCGGTTCTTTCGCCGGTACTGGCCGAATTATTGCATCGTGCAAGCCTTGGTATTTTTCCTTGGTATCTTTCAAGCCTCGGCATCTTGTAAGCTCTGGCTTCGGGATGAATGCTCAGGGAATTGCGGATTCGCCGCGTTACCGGTTGAGGACTTCTCCTCGGCCTCGGGTTTGTCGCGAGGATCGAAATCGAGGGTGATCTGCGTCACAGTTGCCGGCAGGCGGACGGATTAGATTGCGCTCCGTACTTAAACGTCATCGGCGGATGTTCACGACGGTGTGTTTGAACCGAAGCAATAGTGGAAAGCCGAACGATACGGGACGTCAGATAATTCAAATAATGAGGGGATATGGGCCATGCGTTTCCTGATCATAGCATTGTCAGTCGTTGGTATGTTGGTAAGCGCGAACGCCGCCAAGGCCGACAAGCGTGTCGCCTTCGTGGTCGGCAACGGCGCTTACAAGAACGTGACGCCGCTTCCCAACCCGCCGATCGATGCCAAATCCATCGCGGGCGTGCTGCGGAACGCCGGCTTCGATGTCGTTGAAGGCATCAACCTCAGCCGCGACAAGATGACCGAGCGGCTGCTCGAATTCGGCAAGAAGACCCAAGGCGCCGATGTGGCGGTGTTCTTTTATGCCGGCCATGGCATTGCGGTTGGCGGCACCAACTACCTGCTGCCGGTCGACGCCGACATCAAATCCGAAATGGATGTCAAGCTCGGCAATGCGATCAATATCGATGTGACCCTCGAGCAGACCATGAACGACGCCAAGGTCAAGCTGGTGTTCCTCGATGCCTGCCGCGACAACCCGTTTGCAAACAACATCAAGAATTCGGCAGGCACGCGCAGCGTTTCCGTACAGAAGGGTTTGGCCGAAATGAGCTCCGGCGAAGGTACCCTGATCGCCTTTGCGACCGGCCCCGGACAAACCGCGCTTGATGGCCAGGAAGGTACCAACAGTCCGTTCACCCGGGCGCTGATGGCCAACATCACCCAGCCGGGAGTAGAGATTCAGCAGGCGATGACGCAGGTTCGCGCCCAGGTCAACGAAGAAACCAACAAGGGGCAACTGCCCTGGGGCCATACCAATCTGATTGGCGCCGTCTATCTCAACCCAGCTGCGGCGCCCGCCGGTGCTCCAGCGGTTGCGGCCAATACGCCGGCCGTCACGACCAGCGCCGCTTCGGACGTCGAACTCGAATTCTGGCGCTCGATCAAGGACTCCAACAAGCCCGAAGAGCTCAATGCGTATCTGACCAACTATCCCAACGGGCAATTCAAGTCGATCGCGCTGTCGCGCATCGCGTCGCTTGAGAACGGTCCGAGCACCACGACCCGCAACCTCACCGTGGGCATCGATCCCGCGACCTTCAACGAGGAAGCCAGCCAGCTGACCGAGGATCAAATCGGCCTCGACAGGAACCAGCGCCGCGACGTGCAGCGCCGGCTGACCGGTCTCGGTTTCGACACCAAGGTCAGCGGCAAGTTCGATGAAAACACCCGCGCCGTCATTACGCGCTGGCAGGCCGCTCGCGGCTATCCCAGCACCGGCTTCCTCAACAAGCTTCAGCACAAGGCGTTGTTGACGGAAATCGTTGCGACGACGCAGACCAGTTCAGGCGACGACTCTGACGATCATCCGAGCCGTCGCCGTTCCGGTGGCGGCCAGAGGGGCGGCGGAGGCGGCGGCCTTGCCGGACCGGGGCAATTCCTTGGCGGCGTAGCGCGCGGATTGTTCGGCAGGTGATGGAGTGAGAGCAGCCAGCGCCGTCAGGCGTTGGCGGCCTCGATCTGATGCCGCTGCCGGTTACCAGACATATCGCGCGACGCCCTTGCCGGCATAGCTGCTGGTGACGTTGGAGAACTCACCCTCGAAGGTGGCCGCGAGCGAAAAGCCGTTGATCCATTTGCGCTCGACCGAGGCCGTGGTGAGCGCCGAGTCGGACGCCTGCGCCGCGCCATTGACGGTGAAGGAGGCGCCGGGCAGCGCCTGGAAGGTCGCGGCGATCGAGCGATCCGGATCGAAATCATGCGCCCCGGGGAGCACAAAGGAAACCGTTAAAACCATTGCGCGGGGAATGCCGGGTGTTTCCGGTTTGACCGTGGTGACTAACGCGCGTGTTACTTTCTACGCGCGCGGCTGCGGGCGCTCCGGGCGCCCGGCATTCCCTGCGCCCTCGATCTCGGGGGCGGAACTGCACACACAACTTGGACGCATCGCGTCGCGAGAATGCGGACGTATGTGTCGTGTCGTCATTGCCTGCGACAAACGCGAAGCGTTTGCGCAAGGGAGCCAACGGGTCGCGCGAATGCGCGCCCGATGACAGGCTCCGCGATGAAGTAATCCACTCTTTCTTTGCCCGGCGAGATGGATTGCTTCGCTTCGCTCGCGATGACGGTTTGGCTTGGTTGCCACATTTCCAGGAGTGGGCAGATAGTGTTAGGAAGTCAGCGCCAACAGCCGCTGCCCACTGCCGTCCCAAATCCCGGTCTCACATCCCCCCGATGAAAAACGACCAGATCCTAAGCCTGATTTCGGAGTTCTGCCGCCAGGCCGATATGGCGGAATCGACCTTTGGCCGCCGCGCCGTCAATGACGGCAAGCTGGTGCATCGGCTGCGCGAGGGCAAGCGCATCACCATTGATACGCTGGATCGCATCCAGGCCTTTATCGCGGCCTCGATGCCGGGCGGGGTGCCACCAACGCGCGGGCTCGAAGTGCCGCCCGAGAAACGCGACCCCCGCGGCAATTTCCGGTTTTTCGAGAACCGGCAGAAATACCTGTTGTTCGTCCATACCTGCAGCGAGAAGCGGGTGATCGCCGAGCGGGTGGCGCTGGAACTCGGCAGTATCCATCCGCGGCCGCCGGCGCTGCGGGTGTTCGATGCCGGGGTCGGCGACGGCACCGTGCTGGCGCGGGTGATGCGGGCGATGCATGGCCGCTTTCCGCATATGCCGTTCTATATCGCCGGCAAGGAACTCAGCCTCGAGGATGTCCGGCTCACGCTCGACAAGGTGCCGGACCGGCTGTTCGAGCATCCGGCCACGGTGTTTGTGCTCACCAACATGTATTACGCCGAGGCGCCCTGGCTGACGCCGTCGTCGCCGGCGGCGGCGGCCGGGATGATCTGGCATGAGGTGGCGCTGCGGGGGGCGTCCTCGGGCGAATTCGAGGCCCAGATCGCCGAATTGGGGCCCTTTCTGGAGCAGAACTGGCGCGCCAGTGTCAGTCCTGGCTCAGGGATGCCGGTCTATGAGCGGCCGGTCGCGATCGTGCTCTACCGGGAAGATCACCGGTTTTTGCTCGATTCGATCATCCCCCGGGCCGGCCGTTCCGAGGCCAATTTCGACCTGGTGATCGCCTCCCAGCCCTATCGGGCCAAATCCTCGGTCAATTTCCGCGCCAAACGCATCATTGCGCCGCTGGCGCGGGCGCTGCGGGCCGGGGGCCGGTTGATTGGAATTCACTCCCACGGGCAGGATCCTGGCCTGGAAATTATTCAGGCAGTGTGGCCCGGAGAAAATCCTTTCGCGGTGAGCCGTCATGAGCTATTGCGCGCGGTGAAATACGAGCTTGGCTCGGCCGGGCGTGACCTTAACCTTAATGCCTATGCGGATAACCGTTCGATCTTCCGCTATGATATGGAAGCGCTGCCAAATGAGGTCACGGGTTCGATTGGAACCTCGACGGCCTTTGCAGCATGGAACGCGGCAGTGTATGTCGCCCAGATTGAGGACGACCGGTTGACGGAAATGACCCAGAGCGGCCGTTACCTTGATGCCGCCAGAGATGTTCTGCGCAAGCATAACGGGCTCTGGTTCTACGACGAATCCTACGTCATCTCGCGCCGTCGCGACTGACAATTCATGACACAGTTGACTGAAATAAGGGACCGCCGAGGTCTGGCGGAAAAAGGGGTTGGTTGATGCGCGCGTCTTACTTATTCACCTCTGAATCGGTTTCCGAAGGTCATCCCGACAAGGTTTGCGACCGGATCTCCGACGAGATCGTCGATCTGTTTTTCCGTGAAGGCCCAAAGGCCGGTATCGATCCGTGGGCGATCCGTGCGGCGTGCGAAACGCTCGCCACCACCAACAAGGTGGTGATCGCCGGCGAGACCCGCGGTCCGAAATCGGTCACCAACGACCAGATCGAAAGCGTCGTTCGTGCCGCGATCAAGGACATCGGCTACGAGCAGGAAGGCTTCCACTGGAACACCTGTGACATCGAGATCCTGCTGCATCCGCAATCCGCCGACATCGCGCAGGGCGTCGACGCGCTGCAGCCCGGCACCAACAAGGAAGAGGGCGCGGGCGACCAGGGCATCATGTTCGGCTACGCCACCAACGAGACCGCGGACCTGATGCCGGCGCCGATTTTCTACGCGCACAAGATTCTGCGGCTGATTTCGGAAGCCCGCCATTCCGGCAGGGAAAAGGTGCTGGGTCCGGACTCCAAGAGCCAGGTCACCGTGCAATACGAAAACGGCAAGCCGGTCGGCGTGCGCGAGATCGTGGTGTCGCATCAGCATCTGGTCGAGGACATGACCTCAGAGCAGGTCCGCGAGCGCGTCGAGCCCTATGTGCGCCAGGCGCTGCCGGAAGGCTGGATCAACGGCAAGACCATCTGGCACATCAATCCGACCGGCAAATTCTACATCGGCGGTCCCGACGGCGATTCAGGTTTGACCGGGCGCAAGATCATTGTCGATACCTACGGCGGCGCGGCCCCGCATGGCGGCGGCGCCTTCTCCGGCAAGGACCCGACCAAGGTCGACCGTTCGGCCGCCTATGCCGCGCGCTATCTGGCCAAGAACATCGTCGCCGCTGATCTCGCCGGCCGCTGCACGCTGCAGCTCGCCTACGCCATCGGCGTGGCGCGGCCGCTGTCGATCTATATCGATACCCACGGCACCGGAAAGGTGCCCGAGGAGAAGCTCGAGAAGGCCGTGGCCGAGGCGATGGATCTGACGCCGCGCGGTATCCGCAAGCATCTCGATCTCAACAAGCCGATCTACGCGCGGACCTCGTCCTACGGTCATTTCGGCCGCACCCCGGACAATGAGGGCGGGTTCTCGTGGGAGAAAACCGACCTCGCCGATGCGCTGAAGCGCTCGGTGTGATTTGAGTGTTTGAGTAGGCTGACACGACATATTTAAGTCGTCATGGCCGGGCTAAAACGCAGGCGCGTCTTCGCGCTAGATGTCCCGGCCATCCACGTCTTTCTTCTGTAGTGGCCAGGACCATTTTAGCCAAGACCTGGATGCCCGGCACAAGGCCGGGTATGACGAGAAATCAATTACTGTCCGGTTTCGAAAGAAACATCGCTCGCGCGAAGACAAAGGAAGTTAAATGATCGCCACCGCCAAGAAGCCCGCCTTCACCGATTACATCGTCAAGGACATCTCGCTCGCCGAATTCGGTCGCAAGGAAATCTCGCTGGCAGAGACCGAGATGCCCGGCCTGATGGCGACGCGTGAGGAATACGGACCGACGCAGCCTTTGAAGGGCGCGCGCATTGCCGGATCGCTGCACATGACGATCCAGACCGCGGTCCTGATCGAGACGCTGGCCGCACTCGGCGCAGACATCCGCTGGGTCTCCTGCAACATCTATTCGACGCAGGACCATGCCGCAGCGGCGATCGCCGCGGCCGGCATTCCCGTGTTCGCCATCAAGGGCGAGAGCCTCGCCGAATACTGGGATTACACCGCCAAACTGTTCGACTGGCACGGGGGCGGCACGCCCAACATGATCCTCGATGACGGCGGCGATGCCACCATGCTGGTGCATCACGGCCTGCGCGCCGAGAACGGCGACGTCAAGTTCCTCGACAAGCCGGAATCCGAAGAAGAGGAAGTGTTCTTCGCGCTGATCAAGAAGCTGCTGAAGGAAAAGCCCAAGGGCTACTTTGCCGAGATCGCCGAAAACATCGTAGGCGTTTCCGAAGAGACCACGACCGGCGTGCACCGGCTCTACAACATGGAGAAGGAAGGCAAGCTGCTGTTCCCCGCGATCAACGTCAACGACAGCGTGACCAAATCGAAGTTCGACAATCTCTATGGCTGCCGGGAATCGCTGGTCGACGGAATCCGCCGCGGCACCGACGTGATGATGTCGGGCAAGGTAGCGATGGTCGCGGGCTTCGGCGACGTCGGCAAGGGTTCGGCCGCTTCGCTGCGCCAGGCCGGCTGCCGCGTCCTGGTTTCGGAAGTCGACCCGATCTGCGCGTGGCAGGCGGCGATGGAAGGCTATGAAGTCGTCACCATGGAAGACGCGGCACCGCGCGCCGACATCTTCGTGACCGCGACGGGAAACAAGGACATCATCACCATCGAGCACATGCGCGCGATGAAGGACCGCGCCATCGTCTGCAACATCGGCCACTTCGACAACGAGATCCAAATCGCGGGTCTGCGCAATTTGAAATGGACCAACATCAAGCCGCAGGTCGACGAGATCGAATTCGCCGACAAGCACCGCATTATCCTGCTGTCGGAAGGCCGGCTGGTGAATCTCGGCAACGCCATGGGCCATCCGAGCTTCGTGATGTCGGCCTCCTTCACCAATCAGGCGCTGGCGCAGATCGAGCTGTTCGCCAACAACAAGGACGGCAAATACGCGAAGAAGGTCTATGTGCTGCCGAAATCGCTCGATGAGAAGGTGGCGCGGCTGCATCTCGCCAAGATCGGCGTCAAGCTGACAAAACTGCGGCCGGACCAGGCCGACTATATCGGCGTCAATCAGGAAGGCCCATTCAAGGCGGATCATTACCGGTATTGAAGATTTTACGTCGTCATTCCGGGTTCGCTTGCGGAATAACGCCGTTCCAAGACAAGATATTCGTTGTGCCCGGCCTTGTGCCGGGCATCCACGTCCTTACAGTTGGGTAAGAAGAAGACGTGGATGGCCGGGACATCTGGCGCTAAGACGCGCTTCGCGCTTCTGCCGGCCATGATTGCTGCAAATAGGGCGGCCCATGGAAACAACCTCGCACAGCGAACATGTCGATGTCGTGATCGTCGGCGCCGGGCTATCCGGCATCGGCGCGGGTTTTCACCTGCAGCAGAAGTGCCCCGGCAAGAGCTACGTCATCCTCGAGGGCCGCGACTGCATCGGCGGCACCTGGGATCTGTTTCGCTATCCCGGCATCCGCTCCGACAGCGACATGTTCACGATGGGCTATTCGTTCAAGCCGTGGACCGAGCCGAAGGCGATCGCTGACGGGCCGCAAATTCTGAATTATGTGCGCGAGACCGCCGCCGAGAACGGTATCGACAAGAAAATTCGCTTCCACCATCGGGTGAAGCGGGCGTCATGGTCGACGACGCAGGCGTGCTGGACCGTGGAGGCCGAGCGCAGCGCAGGCGATGATAGCAGCGAACTGGTGCGCTTCACCTGTAATTTCCTGTTCATGTGCTCGGGCTATTACAAATACGAGGAAGGCTATACGCCCCAGTTTGCCGGCACCCAGGATTTCGGCGGCCGCGTCGTGCATCCGCAGAAATGGCCTGAGAATCTCGACTACGCCGGCAAGCGCGTGGTGGTGATCGGTTCGGGCGCCACCGCGATGACGCTGGTGCCGGAGATGGCCAGGACCGCGGCACATGTCACCATGTTGCAGCGCTCGCCGACCTATGTGGTGTCGCGGCCGGCGCAGGATCCGTTCGCCAACAAATTGCGGGCGTGCCTGCCGGCCAAGCTCGCCTATCATCTGATCCGCGGGCGCAACGTGCTGCTGGGCATGTATTTCTTCCAGCTCTCGCGGCGCAAGCCGGCGCTGGTCAAGCAGCTGATCCTTGGCGGTGTCAGGATGGCGCTGGGGCCGGATTACGACATCGCCACCCATTTCACGCCGCGCTACAATCCCTGGGATCAGCGGCTCTGCCTGGTGCCCGATGGCGATCTGTTCAATGCGATCAGGGAACAGCGCGCTTCGGTGGTGACGAAGGAAATCGACGGATTCACGAAAAATGGCATCCGGCTGACGGACGGCAGCGAGCTTCCGGCCGACATCATCGTCACCGCGACCGGTCTCAATATGCAGGTGCTGGGGGGCATGGAGGTCAGCGTCGACGGCCGCGCTGTCGATTTCGCCGAAACGCTGAATTACAAGGGCATGATGTATTCGGACGTGCCCAATCTGGCGTCGTCGTTCGGCTACACCAACGCGTCCTGGACGCTGAAATGCGACCTGACCTGCGGATATGTCTGCCGCCTGATCAACTACATGGACCGGCGCGGCTACCGGCAATGCATGCCGCACAATGTCGATCCCACGATCCAGGAAGTGCCATGGCTCGATTTCTCGTCCGGCTATGTCCGGCGCGCGATCGCGAAAATGCCCAAACAAGGCTCGAAGCGGCCGTGGCGGCTCTATCAGAATTACGCGCTCGATATCGTCACGCTGCGCTTCGGCACGGTCGATGACGGGGTGATGAAATATTCGTGACGCGCAAAGCGTTTTCGAGCGAGAAAACGCGTCAAAACCAAAGACAGGGCCCGGCGGCCGGGTTGGTATGCGTTGTTTTGCGTATACGCGCTGCGGCCCGAATCGGCCATCATATCCAACGGTTAACGTCGTATTAATCGGCGGACCCTAAGCTTCAGCGATCGAAGTTGCTGGCAGCACGAGGAAGTCCATGGACGCCCAGAGAATTGCCGTCGATGCCGTGGTCGCACTGACCAACTGTGACCGCGATGCGGTCACAGCCTTCATCCGCAGGCTGTATCTGGCCGGCGTCAAGGACCCCAAGCGCCTGACCTTCAAGGGCCTGCAGGCGATGGCACGGGGTTAAAGGCCGGCAGGCGCAGGTCAATCTGAGCCTCCTAACAAGCGTGCCCGAGGTCGTGCCGGTCCAATATTCAGCCGTCCGCGTCAGCGGGGCAATTCGGGATTTCAGATCGTCAGCGAGAGAATCGCAATCCGCGGTATCAATGCCCGGCGGCTAGCGGCGGCCTGCTGCGAAGTGGGAGTGGCGCCGTGCGCCCTCGCGAGCTCGCTTGCAGGGGAGATTTACGCGAGGCAGCGAAAAATGGAAGGACGCCGTCGATCTCGGCTTGCACTCGGGTACTCGGATCGGACATAGCGTGAGATCGCCAGGGTGCGGCGTTGTGTTATGCGACCGCCGTCGATTTAGCTGGGGCTGGTGATTTCGAAAAGGCATGACGGAAATCCATCGTTCGATCGCGCACCTCTAGTGAATTCGTCCGACTGATGGTCGCAGCGGTCTCCTTTTTGGTCAGCTGCTTCACATAAGCGCCGAAATATCCGCCATCCACTTCCGCGTCTTCGATCTGCGCTGCCACCAATATGGGATTCCCGCCGAACCGGTGCAACATCAATCATTTTTGCCGGGCATTTGATGGTTGAGATCGGCCGGCGTCAATTTCAACCGCTCACCGAGTTTTGCGCCTTCAAAACTTTGCTGACGGCTACCATATAAAGCACGTTATCGCCTACGGCGCGGTGACAGTGATTGAAGAGGAGTTCCTGTTATGGCCGACTCGCCCGAAGATCTTTTGCGCCCGCTCATCGCAGCCTTGAGGCGCACTCCCCTTGGCGTTCCCAAGGCCCAAACCGCCGTTAACGCCAACCTCGCGAAGCTGAAACAATTGCTGGATAGCGGGTTCACCTACGGGGATATCGCGGCGGCCCTCGCAACTGCCGGGGTGCGCGGGCGGTCCGGCCTGGAGATTTCCCCCAAAGCGCTGCGTACGATGGTGACACGTGCATTGGCAACGTCATGCAAAACCGCTGTGGCCTCATCTCCGTCAATGCATGGATTTTGGCCGCAAAGCCATGACGCTTTGACGACCCCATCTGAGGCCGGCAACGTCATTATCCCATCGCGCGATGGCTCCTCGAATGATGCGATAATAGGAAGAGTCAAACAAAAATTAGCGGAGGCTAAAGCGAGCAAATCCGTTGCGGCGACGCTGAAATAGTATGGCGCAGGATGATCGACCGATGGTCGAAAGCGAAGTTACGTCACTGCGAGAGGCTCTGCTGCGGTTGGGCATCGAGCGGCCGTTGATCGATTTGACGATTACGCAATTGGCTCAGGTCTCCGTTGACTACCGCTGCAGGCGCGACCAGGCAGCCCGGTCGCCCCGAATTGCCGCGGTTGTGGGTCAATTGACCGATTTGGTAACATTGGCGAATAGAGCCGCCCGCGGCGAGCAAACTCGCTTGCCAGCCGACCTGTTGCCAGAGGTATTCGACGCGTTGGCTGGACGCTTTCCATTTTCGCCGCTGGAACTTTTGCGGATAGCTGTCGCTTCTTCGTTGGATAAAGTTGATGACGCATTGCCGGGCCACGTTCGAACTGCGGTGACCGGCGCGACGGTTACCCAGCACGTGCTGCACGCCGCGATGCGGCCGTGGCCACCCCAACGGCATTTTGTCGGTGCGCGGATTTCGAGCTTTCCAGCGGAAGCTGCTGAGGCGTATTTCTTTGGTGAACTTCCAAAGCCTGTTCATTTTCATCTTCGGCAACGCCTGGAGAAATTGATCGCGGATGACCCCGCGCTCTCAGTGCAGTTTTTCCATCGGATCGCAACAGCCGTTCGCGGCGCTACGCTCCAGGTGGGCCGGCAAAATCCCGGCCGTCGCACGCTTTACGGTTGGTCGGAGCCCGCCTGCGACGCCCGTTTGGTGGTCGATGTGTGCGACACCGTCTTAAGCGGCCAAGCTGTTTCTCTAACGGGCGCGCGCTCCGCGTTGCGCGAAATCGTCGATATTTTGCGAAGGGGCATCATATGGGATGATGCATCGGCAAGCGGCGAGGATTGTGAATCGCGCGCACTCGGGCACGAAGACGATCTGCGCAACGACATCTTCGCGGGAATGATTAGCGTTTGGCGTTGGCGCGCGGAACACCGGCAAATTTTGCGACGTCTTGACGAGATGATCTGTCAGTGTCGGCGCTCGACTCGATCCCTTCCTCTGACCCGTGAGCTTCTGGAGAATTGTTACTCGAAAGTCTCGGCATCCGTGCGCGAGCTAGAGCGGCGTGCAGAAATGGGCGACCCGAGCGGATCCGACCCAAGTTCCGCAAGGGCAAGCGGCACACCGGGGAGGATCATCAAGGTCTTGCCGCTTTTGGGAGCAAAAACGCAGCTTCAGTTGCTCCGCGGCGCTTTGCGAGCCTGCAGGGATCCGTAGACAACGAAGCCGGCAGCGTGCCGGCTCTTGCTGGCTCGCGTGATTCGATAGTTCCCTGAGAGAAGACAAAGGAAGACAAAGGAAGACAAAGGAAGACAAAGGAAGACAAAGGAAGACAAAGGAAGACAAAGGAAGACAAAGGAAGACAAAGGAAGACAAAGGGTTACCGGAAGCTCTGGCCTGCTGTTCGGACCATAAGGGATGTCTTTCTGAAGGAGAAAGACATGGCCGAAAATTTGCCGAATGAAGAATTGGTTTGGATAGCTGCCGCCGTGCTTGCGTCTCTCGGCGCCCAAGGCAAGACGACGGCGGCCGAAGCGTGTACGCACGCGTTGCGGCTGAATGGGCACGACGTGAAAGTGTTTTCCGCCGACGTCCAGCGTAAGCTAAAGAGAAAACTAGGCGGATGTGTTGAAGAGTTGAACATTGATCTGCTTGAAGAGACCGAAGACGACCCGCTTGCGCTGCTGCGTGCGTTCTCGAAATTCGCTATGGCGATTGGGGAAGGCCCACAAGACCGTCCTAGTGTGGTGCTGGATACGGCGGCGACTTGGGATAAGACCACGATACGATATTTGCACGATCTGGAATTCGATCGGCGTGTAACTGAGGCGGGAGGGACCCCGATCATAGTGCTGGTGACGACCTCGAACACGGACGCGATCAAATCCATGCTCGAATTGACGCGGCAGGTCCAGAAGGCGCTGCCCTTGGCGCGTGTAGTGTGGATTCTGAACGAACGCCACGACCCGGTTTTCGCCAATCCGGACTACGCGGAGCTCGGCTTTGACGCCGCAGCCATTCAGCAACTGCGCTCCACCGTCACTGAGGTGAAATTCCGAAAGATGGATGAACGGCTGTGGACTCCCGTGGATCGCGCCGGCATGTCGATGATGAAATTCGTCGATACGGACGCCTCGGCGCTGGTGAAGTTTTGGCCAAGCCAGCAGGGAAAGGTTTTGGACCCCAGTTCAGCGGCGATCGTCAAGCGCGATATTTCCAACTGGATCGGAGAACTGCTGGAGGCCGCCTCCGTGGCACTGGGGTTTCGCCAGCCGTAGCCGGCCGATGGATGATTTTCACGGTAAATTAAGGCATCTGGTGCGGGCGGCCGCAGATGCCGAACTCGGCATTGTCCACGAACTTTCTGCCCGAAGCCTCGGCGATCTGCTGATGGAGTTGCCGCCCAACATTCGCGTTTTAAACCGGTCAGGTCGTCAGTCGGTCGTGGCAGCTATCCGCCAGCGCGTAGCCCGCGGCAAACACCGGCCCGGCCGCTGGGAACTGGCGCTTGGCAGGATAGGCCGCGTGATCGATCGTTGGTGCGCGAGCCCTCGAAAAACCTTCTGATCCAGAACTCCACCCTTTTGCCTCTTGCAGCGGACCCGGATAGAGAACGGAGCCGTGGACTAACGCACAAAAGAGGGCCTGACGATGGATACGAACCAAGATGCACTCGTTTCCGGACAGACATCGGACACTCAGCAAGTCTATCTCAAAGAGGGGCGCCGGATATTGGCGCAAGCGAACCGAAAATTTCCCAATGCGGTTGATGATATTGATGCGCTTGTCCTTACGTTCAGCGACGAGCTTTGGGAATTGAAACCATCAACCGCCCGGCTTTATTGGGCGCAGATTTCCGCGGTCATCTTGGAAGCCGTCGAGAACGAAGATCTTGATGTCGAGCGCGCGCGCGAGGGTCTCTGTGTTCTCTCCGAACTCGTGATGAAGCGGCGGGGCCGGCCCCAATCCCGTGGCGCCGCCAAAAAGGTCCGCAATCCGACCAAGGCCGAATTGGTTGCGGTCGCGGCTTATGTAGCGCAAGGACTACGCAAACGAACCGGTGTGGATTTGGCTGAGACCGCTTTACTGCTTCTGTTGGCGTTAGGGCCTGCTCTCGGCCTGCGTCCTGTCGAATGGACCCGTGCAGCAATCGATGAGCAGAAACTGACCATAGTCAATGCCAAGGCGACCAACGGACGCGCCAACGGGCCGGTCAGAGAGTTTCTTCGTTGTGATTTGCCACCTAATTCGGCCGAGGTCATCACTACCCTCATCGAGATCATGAAAACTCTGATGAAGCAGGTAGGAAACTGGCGCGGCCTGTTGAAACAGCTAGCCGAGAGATTAGCCCGAATCTGCAGCAAACTGGGAATTCGCCGGCTTTGCCTCTCAAGCCTGCGTCACATCGCCTTGGCAAATGCCGAAGCAATCGGGTTTTCGGATGAGCAAAGGGCGGTGCTCGCGGGGCATCGGTCAAAAAATACCGCGCGTCGCCACTATGTGGGCGCCAAACACGGTTGGGGTCCTGGCTCCGTCGTCGCACGCCCAATTGCATCCGTGTTGCCAGCCTCCTGGCCCTCGGCAAAGATCTCCTTTAAGCCGCGTGAGCCGGACTGGATTCTTGCGGGCCGGCCGTCACTGCGAATGTGAACTCAGGCGAGCCGCTGGGGCTCATCATCCATCGCCGCGATCCTCAATTTCAACTTCCGCTGCTCCAGCCATCCTCGCGCGGCCTCTTCCAGAATCTCGGAGGCCGAAATCTCGTCCTCGATCGCCGCCTTCTTGACGGCCTTGATCAGTTCAGGGTCCATCGTCGCAAGAAACTGCGCTGGCGCTGCTGCTGGCCCCTGATCTGGCTGGCGCGCGCCAGTGGCATGGCAAACGTCGCCTCGATGTCCTGATGGCCGGCTATCTTGCGGCCGATATCACGGATCAGCCGGCCCAGACGCGTGCGCAGGATGCGCAGTTCCCGACGGTGGCGATTGAACTGCTTGGCGTGGGCGTAGCGCCCCGCCATCATCGCCGCGCGTTTGGCGACGCGCAGGTAGGATTGCCGCAGCCGTACCCCGTGCTTGCTGGCCAGGCGGTTCAGGCCCCTGATGGCGGCGTGCAGCAGTTTGGCGTCGGTCGGGAAGCTGATGTTCTTCGGTTGCACCGTGGTATCGACCGTGACCCGCTTGAGGTCCTTGCTCCGCAGGGCGCCGCTCTTGTGCGCCACCCGCAGGCTCTCGGCCAACAGCAGTTCCAGTTTGTCGCCGAGCCGCTTCCTCCAATGGCTCAGGTCGGAGCGTTCGTGCCGGAACTCGTGCTGGAAAAACTCCTCGCCGGTGAAGAACTGGAAATAGGGGTCATAGACCCAGCGCTCGCACACGGCTTCATCGGACAGTCCGTAAATGTGCTTGAGCATTAACAGCCCGATCGCGAACCGCGTCGGAATCCCAGGCCGACCCTTGTCGCCGTAGAGCGGGGCGATCTCACCGTCGATAAAGTCCCAGTCGATCTGGCCGGCGAGCTGCGCCAGTTGGTGCTTGAGGTTGATGATCTGGTCCAACCGCGCTCGGAACAGATCACCTGATCCAGTGGTCTCGGGCCTCTTCGGTCGCATCGTTCTCCTCCGATGCGGCAACAGAATCACGCTTCGCCAAAAAAGGGAATCTCAAAAACGAAATTGCAAGGTTCTGCGCTCGAAGCCCGCAAAACCCTGCAATCTCAAAACCGCGCGTCAGCCAAAAACTGACTCGCGATCAATGGCTTAGAAGTTGTTCACGGACGACTAGCTATGGTCAACGCGGTGTTTACATTCTGCGGAGAGCCGCGCAATTCAGACGCAAAAGAGGCTCCAAACGGGGTTCGGCGCCTCGATTTTCAGCGGTCTCCGGTCAAGCCGGGCGGCTATTCCGGCTTGCCAATGGCGACCTTCAGGGTGCCGACGCCGTCGATCCCGCATTCGATCTTGTCGCCGGGCGAGAGCGCCGCGACCCCGGCCGGGGTCCCCGTCATGATGATATCGCCGGCGCCGAGCGAGACCTGCTCCGACAGTTTCTCGATGATCTCCGGCACGTTCCAGATCAGCTCCGTCAGGTCGCCCTTCTGCCGCTCGGTGCCATTGACCGAGAGCCAGATCTTGCCCTTGGCCGGGTGACCGATCTTGGAAGCCGGCTGCATCGCGCCGCAGGGCGCCGAATGGTCGAACGACTTGCCGATTTCCCAGGGCCGCTCTTTCTTGCGGGAGGCCAGCTGCAGATCGCGCCGGGTCAGATCGATGCCGACGGCATAGCCGTAGATGTGCTCGTTGGCCCTGGCGGCGGGAATGTTGAGGCCGCCGCTCTTCATCGCCACGATCAATTCGACCTCGTGATGGAAATCCTTGGTCAGCGGCGGGTAGGGGATGGTGGCGCCGTCCGGTTCGATCATGTCGGCATGCTTGGCGAAGAAAAACGGCAGCGCCCGCTCGTCATTGCCCATCTCGCGGATGTGCTCGAGATAATTGCGCCCGACGCACCAGATGCGGCGAACCGGATAGGATTTGGTGTCGCCCGCGACGGCGATCGAGGCTTGCGGAGCCGGAGGAAAGACGAAGGTTGGTGCGCTCATGGAGGGATCTCGGTGGGTTGGGGATGGAACTTCGAGGTAGCTTTACGCGGTTGCGCTGATCGGCGCCAGCGTCAGCGGCCCGGCATCGCGGTGCTGCAGCCGGAAGAACGACGCATAGCGCCCGCCGCGGCGTAACAAATCGTCATGCCGCCCGCGCTCGACGATCTCGCCGCCCTCGACCACCAGGATGGCGTCGGCATGCATGATGGTGTGCAGGCGATGGGCGATGACGACGGTGGTGCGGTTCTGGCACAGATGTTCGATCGCTTCCTGCACCTGTTGTTCGGATTCCGAATCCAGTGCCGCGGTGGCTTCGTCGAGCAGGATGATCGGGGCGTCCTTCACCAGCGCGCGCGCCACCGCGACGCGCTGGCGCTGGCCGCCGGACAATTGCGTGCCGTGCTCGCCGACCGGCGTGTCGTAGCCGAGCGGAAAGCCCATGATGAATTCGTGCGCGCAGG
>Ga0302325_10004770_pt1 | contig 31202 bp, 27 predicted proteins | sample Palsa_T0_2_FD_201948 | JGI IMG/M metagenome (GOLD analysis project Ga0302325, IMG submission 201948) | Peat permafrost microbial communities from Stordalen Mire near Abisko, Sweden - Palsa_T0_2 | ecosystem: Environmental > Terrestrial > Soil > Palsa > Peat permafrost | place: Sweden: Abisko... | reverse complement strand
TAACCGCTGTACCGAACCGGACGCCTGGTAACCGAACCGGAAATTCGCACCAACAACGACCTCCGCGGCTTGCAGTCGCTCGACGAGGACCTGCCGGACAAACTCGGTCGGCTCCAGGTGGGCCACGTCCACGTCGAACTCGACCACTCGCACATGGTCGACGCCGAGCGCAGCGGCCAATTCGGCGCGGCGGGCGATAGTCGTGAGGACCGCTGGGTGTGTGTCAGGGCGCACGACCTCGGCTGGGTGCGGATCGAACGTCAGCAGCACACTGGGCAGCCCGAGGGTTCGGGCGCGGGCCACCGCACGGCTGATGATCGCGGTATGCCCGCGGTGGACACCGTCGAACGTGCCGACGGTGACTACTACGGGACCGAGCGGAAGAAGCTCGCCGCGTAAATCTGGATGCAGCTCGGTGGTCGGCAGCTCGCGGCCGGGTCGCGCCGGCACGTCACGCCAGTTGACGTCGCGCACCGGGCCCTGGGCCACGCCACGCCGTCGGTACCCATCCCGCCCGGTCGTCTCGGCCGGCTCGGCGTCCGCGGCCGCGCGGACAGCCTGCAGTCGTTGCGCCATCGAAGGTCCGGACAGCTGCCGGGCCAGGCGGCGGGTCGCGGCGACCGCGTCGTAATCGCCGAGCAGCAGTTCGGCGACGCGCGCCTCGACGGTCTCGTCCAATACCGAATTTTCGACCACCGCGGACAGCAGATGCATCCGGTCTGCCTCGCGGGCACCGAAGCGACGGCCAGTTAGCAGGAGATCCAAGGCGGCCGTCTGCCCGATTCGAGCCATGCAGGCCGCCGCGGCCGGGCCGGCGACCAGACCGAAGCGCACCTCGGGCAGCCCGAACACGGCGTCGTCGGCCGCGATGCTGATGTCGGCAGCCGCGACGACGGCCAGGCCCGCGCCGAAGGCCGCGCCGTTGACCCGACACACCACCGGGACCGGCGATTCGTCGATCCGGGTGAGGATCGACGACAACAACGCCGTCGTCTTCTCGATTGTCGCCGGGTCGCCCAGTTCCGAGCGGTCAGCTCCCGAAGAGAACGTGCTACCCGCCCCGGTGAAGACGATGACCCGGACCGTCCCGTCCTCGGCCAGGGACGCCAGGGTTTGATCGAGTTCGGCGAGCACCCCCGTGCTCATCGCGTTGCGGGTCGCGGGGTCGTCCAGCGTGTAGGTGACGACGCCCCGCTCGTCTCGAGTGAGCGCGGACCCTGTTGCCGGACTCATCGGCTCAACGAGTCGATCAGACCCAGGTGCCTTCCTCGTCCTTTTCCGAGAAGCGGGGGAAGATCTTTTCTGCGAACGCGTGCAGCATCTCCTCGTTCTCCTCGGGATCGAGATGGCCCTGGCCGAACTGCAACCACATCTCGGTGAAACCGAGCCGCTTCTGAGCGTCCTCGATCTGGCGCGAGACTTCGTCCACATCGCCGATGAGGCAGTTGGCGTAGCCCTGGCCGAAGGGCAGGAAGAACGTGTTCCAGTACCAGTCGTGCTCGCTTTTGATCTGCTGGAGCCGCTCGGGGTCGCCGCCCAGCATCAGCACTCCACCCCACGCGGCGGCATCCGCGGGCTTGACGTCGCGGCCCGCCTCGGCGGCGCTCTTGATGTACCGGCTCCACAGCGCCTCGCAGAACTCCATCTGGTTGGCCATCACGATCGGCTTGCCGCCCTCACGGGCCCACATGTCGATGGTGCGCATGCTGTGCGCGAACGCGCCGTACAGCGGCGGGTGCGGGTCCTGATAACACCGTGGCGCGATGCCGATCTTGTGCACCATGCCGTCCTCGCCCTGCCCGCTGCCGTACTTCTCGTAGGCGGGGTGACCCGTCAGGCCGGTCTTCGGCGGGAATTGCCAGTACTTGCCCTCGTAGCTGAACGTCGAGTTGAGCCACGCCGTCTTGACGATCTTCAGTGACTCTTCGAAAATCTCGCGGTTCATCGTGTCGACGTCGTCGCGGCTCTTAGCCAGGCCGGGTGTCGTCGCGTTGACTCCGGGAACCGCAGCGTAGGAACCGACCCAACGACTTTGATACCCGCGGGTGAATCCGACGTTGAGTCGGCCCTTCAGCATGTGGTCGAGGGTGGCGATCTCCTCGGCGGCGCGAACCGGATTGTGGGTCGGCAGTACATAACCCAGAGTCGAGACCCTCATCCGCTCGGAGTGCAACCCGACGAAGAGGCTGAACATCCCGGGATGGTTCGTGATCTCGAACCCCTCGATCTGCAGGTGGTGCTCGTTGTGGCCGTAGCTGGCGTACCCCAGCTCGTCGGCCAACCGTATGTAGCCGCGGATCTCTTCCAGGTAGCGCTGGTAGAGCTCCTTGTTCTGACCGGCCATCCCTTTCTCAATGTCGGATTTCCGGCCGATCATGCCCGGCTGGATCAAGTGGAACTTCATCGTCAAATCTCCATCCCGCGACGGCTATGCCCTTCAGCGGCAGCATGCCCCAGCAGTCGACCGGTTGTCAACTCTACTGTTGACTACCACTCTAACGCTCAACGCAAGCGTTGACCAGGTTGTCTACTTGGCCTTAGACTGCGTCGGTGTTCGACCTACCCGGCGGTATCGTCGACGCCTGGATCAATCCCAATCTCGGCCTGCTGTCCGACGACAACGATGTCTCGTACCTGTTTCGCGGGCTACGCGAACGTATGGAGCGTGGTACCACCGTCGAGCAGCTCATCGATGAGATGGATGATGCCGGCATCGAGAGGGGCTTGCTTTGCTCGGGTTATTCCGGAGACGGAGACCGCGACTGGGTGGTCGCCGCGAGGGACAAACATCCGGAGCGGTTTGGGCTGTCCCACGTGGTCGATCCTCGCGAGGGGATGCGCGCCGTGCGTCTTGTCGAAAAGCTCGTCCGTTCCGAGGGATACCGGCTGATTCGGATGCTCGGTCTGCAGACTCGGCTGTTCTACAACGATCCGGCGTGCTACCCGGTCTATGCCAAGTGCATCGAGCTTGGTGTTCCGGTGGGGCTCAACGTGGGCTTTCCCGGCCCGCAGGTCCCGAGTAAGTACCAGGACCCGCTGCCCGTCGATGATGTGGCCGCATTCTTCCCCGATCTGACGATCGTGCTGTCCCACGGTGGCGAGCCGTGGGTCGATACCTGCGTGAAGCTCATGGTCAAGTGGCCGAAAATCCACTACATGAGTTCCGCCATCGCTCCCAAGCACATCCCGCCGGCGATCATCGACTATGCCAACACCCGCGGTGCCGACCGGGTGATGTTTGCCAGTGACTATCCCCTGCTCACCCACGAGCGCTGCATGCGCGAGGCACGCGCCCTGCCGTTCAGGGATTCCGAGCGCTTCACGAAGTTCCTGGCAACCAACGCCCAGAAGCTGTTCTTCGGCTCCTGACCACATCCACCGCCAGCGTGTGCGAAAGCACCACTCGCTGACCGAATGGTAGCGTGACCGAGCGTCAACTCGGGTGTCGACAGGCATCGCTTAGGCACGGAACTCGGGGCGTTGAACGTTGGCGGATGGAGGTCTGAAGGGGATGCCCAAAAGCGGTATCGACGCCCGCCGGAAAGCCGCTCTACAGGACGGCAGTGCGGCTTATCTGTCCCGTCGCGAAGAGATCGTCCAGGCGGCAGCCCACGTGTTCCGCGATCGCGGCTTTGAGGCGGCGACACTACGCGACGTCGCTGCCGCAATGGGCACCGACCGGGCCTCGCTGTACTACTACGTCGGCAGCAAAGAAGAGTTGTTGCAGGAGATCGTGCGTGAGGCGCTCGGTCGCGACATCGCGGCTGCGCAGGCGGTCAAGGCGAGCCGTGCGTCGACGCGGGAGAAGATCGCCTCGCTGATTCAAGCGATGGTCAACTCCTACGCCAACAACTATCCACACATGCACGTCTACATCGAGGACCTGGGCCGGATCGCCCGCCAAGACAGCGAGTGGTCGATCGACGTCATCGCGCGCACCCGCACCTACGAGTCGCTGGTGAACTCGATTCTCAGCAAGGGGCAACGCGACGGCACGCTGCGGAAAGACCTTCCCGTCGAGCTCTCCGCGCTCGCGTTGTTCGGCATGATCAACTGGATGCACCGCTGGTATCGGCCGAACGTCAAATGGAGCCCCGAAGACGTCGCGCATACCTACACCGAGATCTTCCTGAACGGGTTCGGCAGCCAATAGCATCCCCGCTGGGCGGGTTCGCCGACCTCATCAAAATCCCGCGTCGACGGCGGCTTTCCGCAGCGACTCGCGCTGCTCGGGTGCGGCTATTTCGATGATCCGCGCTGCCCGCTGAGCGCTGGTCATACCACGGATCTCCGCTACCCCGTGCTCCGTGGCGATGACGTCTACGTCGCTGCCGAGTGCGGATACATGATCCACCCGGGGCACGATCCGCGAGCGTCCTTTCGGCGTGGTACTCGGCAGCGCCACAATCGAGTGGCCGCCAACCGAGCGCACCGCGCCGCGCAGGAAGTCCACCGCGCCGCCGAGTGCACCAACGTACCGTCCGCCTGCGGTTTCGCTGTTGACCTGTCCGAGCAAGTCGACCTCCAGCGCGGAGTTGACACACACGAAGTTCGACATCGCTTCGATCCGCGCTGGGTCGTGCGTGTGGGCGATGGACAGCAACCGCAAACTCGGCTCCTGCGCGGCCAACGCCAGCGCCCGCGACGAGCCGAGGATCGATCCCGCGACGGTCAGTCCCCGGTCGCGCTCTTTGGCGTTATTCGTGATGATGCCGTCCCGCATCATCTCGAGCACAGTGTCGCCGACCATGCCTGAATGGACGCCGAGGTTGCGTCGATCACGCACGGACTGCAGCACCGCCTCGCCGAGCTTGCCGATGCCGATTTGCAGGCAGCTGCCATCGTGGACGTAGCGGACTACATTCTGCGCAATGCGCAATTCGAGTTCGGTCGGAGTCGCGCGCTGATACTCGGGCAACGGGCGGCTGGTCCGCATCGACCAAGCCAACTGCGACACGTGAATCCTCGTGTCGCCGGCTACCACCGGAACATTGTCATTGATCTCGGCCAGCACCACCCGGGCCGCTTGCACCGCATGCCACGCATAATCCGAGGTGACACCGAGACTGCAGTAACCGTCCGTATTGGGCGGACTGACCAGTATCAGCGCGACATCCGTTTTGAGTGGACCGTCGGTCAGCAGCCAGGGCAACTGCGACATGTGACAGGGAATCAGCTCCATCCGCCCGGCCTCGATGAGCTGGGAATTGGGAGCCATGCCCACCGAGGAGACCAGCTGAACGCCGGGAGGCACGCGGGTCATGACACCGCTGAGGCTCATGCCGGCGAACACCCGAACATCCTCGAGATAGTCTGCGTGACTCCAAATTTCGTCAACGAGCGGCGTCGGCTCGCCAAGCACCTGCGCCACCACGATTACGTCACCGGGTTGCACGTATCGGGCGATTCCGGGAACGCTCACTCGGCCGACTGTTCCAAGTGGCGTCGTTGTTGTCAACACAAGTGTTGGCGGCATAGCCTCTGAGGTGCTCTGCCAGGCAAGGAGGCCGTGATCTATGTACCGACTCAACCCGGTTGGGGAAGCGACGACACCCGCCGTTCTGGCGGCTGTCGCTGCGGCGCTGCCCGACCAGAGGTTCGTTGTCGCCGACGATGGCGAGCTGACCTACCGTGAGATGGCTTCGCTGTGCGTAGACCTCGCCGCCGGCTTCGCAGCGCTCGGACTCCAGCCCGGCGAGCGCGTCGGAATATTACTGCCCAATGGACTGCGTTGGTGCGCAACGCTTTTCGGTGCGCATGCGGCGGGCCTGAGCGTGGTACCGCTCAACACCTGGTACCGCCGAGATGAGCTTGCCTCAGCGGCGCGCCGGGCGGGCCTTCGCACGATCATCACCCAGACCGAGATTTTCGGGTTCGAATCAGCGGCGGCGGCGACCGGGCTTGACGTGGCCGGGTATATCGGGCCGCTGCTGTGGCCCGCGGGTGCTCCCCGACCCATTGAGTTGGCGCCCGCCTTGGCGACCGGCGACGCGATAACAGCCCTGCGTGAGTCGCCCGCCGCCGAGGCGGGCGACGCTCTGGTGGTATTCACCAGCGGAAGTTCCGCTGCGCCGAAGGCAGTACGCCTCACCCAGGGCGGACTCATCCGGACAGGCCATGCCATTGGCGAGCGGCAGGGCGTGTCAGCCGGCGATCGGTTCTGGTTTGCGTCGCCGCTCTTCTTCGTCTTCGGCTGCGCCAACGCATTGCCCAACGCACTCACCCATGCCGCGACGCTATGCGTGCAGGAAAGGTTCGAGGCAGCGTCGGCGCTGGAATTCATCGAACGACATCGCTGCACCGTTTACTACGGCGTCGGACCGGTGACCCGTGCCCTTGCCGCCTGCGACGATCTGCCCAAACGTGACATCTCCTCGCTGCGAACCGGCACCGCCAACGCGACCCCCGAGGACCTGCGCCTGGCGATCGAAGTGCTTGGCGTGCAACAGGTCTGCAATGCCTACGGACTGACCGAGAGCTACGGCCACTCCACGATTACCGCGCACACCGATCCCGCCGACGCGCGCACAAGCTCCCAAGGCACCGTGCTGCCCACTCAACAATTACGCATCGTCGCCGACGGCGCCGTGGCGCCGACCGACGTGGCAGGCGAGATCCAGATTCGCGGGCTGATCACTCCTGGATACCTCGACGACGTCGACACGACCACACGGGCTTTTGACCGTGACGGCTGGTTTCGCACCGGCGACATCGGGCTGATCGATGCCCACCACCGACTCCACTACCTTGGACGGCGCGACGACACGATGAAGGTGCAGGGCATCAACGTTTCACCGATGGAGATCGAGTTGCTGCTGGTGCAGCACACCATGATCGACGAGGCCTTCGTCTTCGGCCTGGCCACTGCCGAGGGTGACCAATCGGTGGGATGCGTGCTCGTCTCGCCCGTCCCACCACACGAGCGCTGCCACTTGGGACGCGACGTGCAGACGTGGATCCGCCAACGCGCGGCTTCTTACAAGGTGCCGACGACCATTCGCATCGTCGCGCCCGGTGAGCTTCCGCTAACGGCGACCGGGAAGGTCAGCAAACGGCTACTAAAGGAGCAGACGCAAACGTGAGCCGTCGGTGCCCGTGAAGCGCGCAGCCCGCCGCAGATGTCAACTTCGACGTTGATGTTGAAAGCTGTAATGTCTTGGTTGTGGCCAACTCGCCGCGGACCCCGTCCGCTGCCCAGTCGAGGCACCACAGCGGCCGTCGTCGCGGAGGTGACGTGAGCACCGCGCGCTACCCGGGTCCGTTGGCTTCCCTCGACGGACTCGACCTCGCCGCGCTGGACCGGCATCTGCGTGCGACCGGCATTCCGCGGGCCGGTGCGCTGTGCGCGGAGCTGATCAGCGGCGGTCGCTCCAACCTGACCTTCCTGGTGTTCGATGACACTGCGACATGGGTATTGCGCCGTCCGCCATTGCACGGGTTGACTCCGTCGGCACACGACATGGCCCGCGAGTACCGGGTGGTCGCCGCGCTCGCCGTCACCCTAGTTCCGGTGGCGCGCGTGGTCACGATGCACGACGACGATTCGGTGCTCGGCGCGCCGTTCCAGATGGTCGACTACATGCCGGGCCGAGTGGTTCGCAGCCGCGCCGACCTCGAGGCACTCGGCGACGCCGAGGTGATCGATGGCTGTGTCGACGCGCTGATCCGGGTGCTGGCTGATCTGCACACCGTCGATCCGCAAGCTGTTGGCCTCGGCGACTTCGGCAAGCCGAGCGGGTATCTGCAACGCCAGGTGCGACGGTGGGGTTCGCAGTGGCAGCATGTCCGGCTACCCGACGACTATCGCGACGACGACGTAGAACGCTTGACAAGCCTTCTCTCACAGTCAATTCCACAGCAGACACGGACTTCGATCGTGCACGGCGACTATCGCATCGACAACGTCATCCTGGATTTCGGTGATCCAACTGTGGTGCGCGCCGTGGTGGATTGGGAGCTCTCCACATTGGGTGACCCGCTGGCGGATGTCGCGCTGATGTGTGTCTACCGCGACCCGGCATTGGATCTGATCATCAACGAGCACGCCGCCTGGACCTCGCCGCTGCTGGCGTCAGCCGACGAGCTCGCGCACCGTTACTCGGTGGCGTCTGGGCAGCCGTTGGCGCACTGGGAGTTCTATATTTCGCTGGCTTACTTCAAACTGGCCATCATCGCTGCGGGCATCGATTTCCGGAGACGCATGGCCGCTAACACCGGATCGGCCAAAAGCACGGCCCCAGTCTCGGAGGAGACGTCGGACCGGGTCGGCCAAACGGTCGCGCCGCTGATCGCTAACGGCCTCAGGGCGCTGCGCGTGTGATCCCGCCAGATGGGCAGGAAACCAAGTCAGAAGTTGGAGGGTCATGTACATCGACGTGAAATATGGTCAGAACCAAACGGCCGTCGTGGCTCTCGGTGATGAGGATGACCTCAAGCGCTTCAGCGTGCGGGTACCTGCAGGCTGTCCAGCCGAATTGGTCGCCAGTTCGCTGATGTCGGCCGGCGCGGGCCGCCTCGACGGCGAGGAAGCGGCGATCAACGTCGACTGGCTCAGGCAAAACACCGAGGCCCGTTCGCAGCAATGGCAGACGGATTTTGAGCGCATGCTCGCGTATGCGGCATCCAAAGGCTGGATGGATCCGGCTGGCACGGTGGTCATTGCGCATATCGAGAAAGTCGATGGGTCGCCGCGTGCACGTGGATGAACTGGACGCCCGAGATTGCCTAGACCGAGCTAGGCGCGATAAGCGGCACCGGGCGGGGTCCGAGATGCGTTCGCCAGACGGCGGGACACATTTCCACTTTGAAGACGGACATGAGCGCTGACGGGATAGTTTTCGTGCACGGCGGGAAGTACGACAGCAGATACTGGCAGCCGACAATGGATGCCATTGCCGAACGAGAACCGAGCGTGCATCTGCTGGCGGTTGACCTACCCGGGCGGCGCGGCATGATCGGCGATATGAGTATGTCTGGCTGCGTGAACTCAGCGGTCGCTCAGGTCCAACAGGCCGATATGGGGTCGATAGTCTTGGTCGGCCATTCGCTTGCCGGCGTTACTATGCCGGGGATCGCGAGTGAGCTTGGCGCGGAACGTGTCCGGCGGATCGTGGCGGTGTCGTGCTGCGTGCCGCCGCAGGGCAAGACGACCGCAGATACGGTGAGCTGGTCGACCCGACTGGTCGCGCGACTTCTCGAGCGGGTGCCTATGCCAAAATGGCTGGCGCGGCAGATATTTTGCAACGGGATGTCGGCCGAACAAACCGAATTGTCCTTGCGGCTGCTAGTTCCCAACGCGCCGGATACTCCCGGACTCACTCGCGCTCCCGCCGACCGGTCGGCGCTGCCTCCTGACATTCCGCGAACCTGGGTGCTGACGTTGCGTGACCGCACCCTTCCGCCTCGGGTGCAGCTGCGATTCGCTGCAAACCTGAACGTTTCGGAGATCGTGCCGATCGATACCGGGCATAACCCGATGATCGCCGATCCCCAAGGCCTCGCGGAAATCCTCCTCGCGCGGCTCTGATATCCGCTGCCACCGCTTCGAAAAGGCCTGAAATATCCAGCCGTGCGCTCAGCCACTGGTGCAGTCCAGGAGCCAGCGACATCAGCCGTCCCGGTATTTACGTAGTTCCAGTTTGGCCACGACGCCGCGGTGCACTTCGTCCGGGCCATCGGCCAACCGGAGATAGCGCTGCAACGCGGAGGCGGCTGCCAGCGCGGCCGATTACCGGCTCAGTGCGAAGTCCATGGTCCTTCCGGGTATTCGTTGTGGCAGGCCGGCACCGCATCAACAACAGCGTTGAACGAAATAATCGAGGAGCACACATGGGTGCTGTCAGCTGACGACGATGGACGACGGCGTCCTGCAGATCACGTTCAACCGGCCGGACGCGCTGAATGCGCTGACGTGAGGTCGATTCTTGTCTCAATAAACGAGCATCGAGATATTCCAACCGATGAATTCACAGTGCGACCATCCCACCGTCGACGACCAGCGTGGTGCCGGTGGTGTACGACGACGCAGGACTGAGCAGGTAGATGACAGCTGGATCGAGCTCTTCCTGATTGCCGAAGCGGGCCAGCATGCTGTTGGCGACGACATTCGCCTCGAGCTCGCTTGCGCCGCCCTCCGTCATCTCAGTGAGAAAATAGCCCGGACACAACACGTTCACCCGGATTCCCTTGCGCGCCGACCACTGTGAGGCCAGGTCGCGAGTCATTCCGATGACGCCGGCCTTGCTAGCTGCGTAGGCGGCCTGCGGGAAGCGTGGCGCGATCAGGCCAAGCACGCTCGACACGTTGACTAGGGATGATCCCGGCTGCATTACCTTCGCGCAGGCCTGGGCCATCCAGAACACGCGATTCAGGTTGACGTCGATAACGTGGCGGAAGTGCTCGGGAGTCGCCTTGATCGCCGGGACGGCCTCGCCGATGCCGGCGTTGTTCACCAATCCGTCCACCCGTCCGAATCGCTCCATGGCGAACGCCACGAGGTCGGCGCACTGTTGGTGGTCGGCGACATCAGTCGGCTTTGCGGCAACCGAGGCACCCCGAGCGGTCAGTGTGGCCGCGAATTCGTCGAGGCGGTCGGCGCGACGCCCAGCCAGGACCACAGTCCCGCCGCTATCGGCGATCGCTCGCGCGAAACCGGCCCCGAGGCCGGACGTTGCACCCGTGACGATCACGACGCGCCCGTCGAGCCGGAAGGAGTCCAGTACGCACATGTTGACCTCGGTGTCGTGGATGGGAAGCGGGTAGGGGCCTGTCGTTGGCCTAGCCACAGGCAGTAGCGAACGGAACTCGATCAAGAAGAGCCTTGATCCTCCCCGAGGAGAGAAGCACGACCGAGCTATGATCGTCAACATCAGAGTTGACGGCACCCCCCGGCTAGTGGGAGTGTGGGTTCCTAGCGCGAAAGGACCACTCAGTTGACGCAGACCAGTGACTCCGTAGACGGTGCGCAATGCCCGTTCGCCCGAGCCAACACGATCGGCGACATCGGGAAATTGCTGCGATCGCGAACCGCGGTAACGCACGACCCATATCTGTTCGCGAACTATCGAGAAGACCCGGTTAACGGCGAGATCAATGTCAGGGAGTTCCTCGGCGCTTCCATGATGTACACGGAAGGTCCATCCCACCGGTCGCGACGCAAGCTGCTCAATCCCCTCGTTCGAGCGGACGCACTCTCCGGAATCCGTGAGGATATTGTTCTGCCCGAAGCCGACCGGCTACTCGCCCAGCGCCTCGCCGAACCCGACGCCGACGGCTTGCGCCGGCTGGACTTGGTCGAGTTTCTTGAGCGGGTCTTCATACATTTCACGGCTAAGCTGATCGGGTTGATCGACGTCGACACCGATGACCGGCTCGCGCTCTTGGCATCCTTCGCGGGTCCGATCGCTGCAGGTACCAGCTCGGGGTACCTCAAAGACCGCGATGAGGTCAATAGGAAGGCTCTGGCGGCGAAGGCGCACTACGTCGAGGATTTCTTCACCCCATCGCTGAGATGGCACGAACAGCAGCGTCGTCGGATCGAAGCTGGGGAGATCGCGGAGACGGATGTCCCGGACAGCTTGCTGAAGATGGGTGCCGCTCATTTGGCTCCCGAGTGGCGGGATGCGGAGAACTTGGTCGTCGAGTCGACGTTGCTGTTTGCGGCCTCGGTCGGCACCAGCACTCAGTCGATCGTTCACACCATCGACATGCTTCAGAACTGGTTCGTCGAGCATCCCGACGACGTTGCGCGCAAGACGGACCCCACGTTCCTGCTGAATTGCTTGCAGGAGATCATTCGTATGCGGGCCCCGTTCGCGCCCTACCAAACGCGCCGGTCGCTGGAAGAGAACACGCTCTCCGACGGCACGCGCGTGCACCCGAACCAGGAACTGCACATCGAATACGTGCTGGCGAACCGAGACACCGAACTCTTCGGCGAGGACGCAAATGTCTTCAATCCGCGACGGCAGTCCCCGGGGGATGGCACCCCGCGTTACGGCGTCGGCTTCGGCTTGGGGGCCCACCAGTGTTACGGCCTGCGGGTAGTAGTCGGAAACGACGGCAAGGGAGGCGTACACGTTGAGCTGCTGCGCAAGCTGATGGCTGCTGGCGCTCGACCGGACCCCGGCAGGCCGCCGGTCGAGCTCAAAAAGGACATGAGCAAGTTCCTGGCGGAAGATATACCCCGCTACCTCCAGTATTGGATCATCGTCGACCGCTGACCGATCGGCGACGCAGACCGATATCCAATGGTTCTGCGCAGCAACGATTCAGGCCAGAAGATGCCTGCCATCAAGGCGCCTTCGAGCCGGCGACCAGGCTCTCGAGAAGGCTGTTGCGCTACGCGCGCGACCGGCGCCTTGGCGAGCAGGCCGCTGTCGACGTTCAAGTCGTCCCGGTGATGTAGCTGGATTCAGACGAAGCCAAGAATTCGACCGCACGGGCGGTGTCCTCCGGATTGCCGAAGCGGGCGATCATCCGCCCGTCGCGCAATTTCGCCGCCATTCGTTGATCCTGGTGTAGCGCTGAATTCCGCGGCTCCGACATCGAGCCGAGCACAAAGGTATTCGCCCGGATACCGTGTTCGCCATACTCCATTGCGGATTTGGCGCGTGAGCGCTTCTAGGGCAACCCTGCTGGCCGTGTAGGCCGGGATGCCCCCGACGCCCACTACCGGTCACCCCGTGCGGACCTTGCGCGTGCAAACATCTACGTTTACGTTGATGAGCGACGACGCATCCCGGGCACCCGCGAAGGAGGTCCAACGATGGACAGCCGCAAGACGGAGCTGCCACACCATCTCGATGACGCCGACTCCGACTGGTTGACTTCGGTATTGGTCTGCCACTACCCCGGCGTGGTCGTCGACGATGTCCGCTTCACCGACGTCACGTTCGGCTCAGCCTGTCGAGCCACCACGGAGATCTCGTACCGAACGGCGGGCGACGGCCCTCGCCGGCCTCCGGAATCGGCGCTGCTCAAGACCACACTGTCTGAGCAGGTGATCGCGCAAAGTGATATGCCCGCATTCTGGCTGCCGACCATGACGGCGTTGAACCTGGCCGAAGTCCGATTTTACGGAGGAGGGGCGGGCGCTGCCCTGCTCGGTGATCGCATCCCGAAATGCTGGTACGCCAGCGAAGATTCGGGTTTCACTGCCATCTTGATGGAGGATCTGCGTCGGCGTCGGGAACTGAAGTTCCAATCCTTCGACCGACCGCTAGAACCCGATTCGATGGCCTCCATACTGGAGGTGCTGGCAAGGCTGCACGCAGCGCGATGGCAACACTCCGATCTGGTCGCCAGGCCACTGCCCGACGGACTCCAGTTCGGAATGCTCGACGCGTTGCTCGGCGAAGAAACTGGACTGCTCAGATGAACCGGCCCAGGGGCGAACACGTGCCGCCCCAGCTACAGGATCGCCCACGCGTGGCCACTGCCATTGGTGCACTCAACGACATCAAACAACGGAGCCCGGTCTGCCTCCTACACGGCGACCCGCACATGGGCAACATGTTCTTCGACGCCGACGGTGGCGGTTTGTTTGATTGGCAACTTTTTACTTCCGGACACTGGGCTTATGACGTCGTCTGGTCGATGGTGGGTGCGATGACGATCGAGGCGCGGCGCGCCACTGACAGAGACCTGCTCACGCACTACCTAGACGCACTCTCCCGACACGGCGTCGAGGCACCAACCTTCAACAGCGCGTGGAGGAGCTACCGGACCTTCGCCATTGCCGGGTTCCTGAATTTCCTGACTCCTGGCGACACCGTGCAGACCGAGGAATACAACACCGAAGTTGGCAAACGCCACGCCACGGCGGCGGTTGATCTGGACAGTCTGAAGCTGCTCGGAGTCTAAGCTCCGAACAGCTTCGGATCAGTTCCGCGACCGACCAGCGCTGGCTTACTGGAGAAGCTTTCGGTTGACCTTGCCGGTGGGTGTCATGGGTAGGTGGTCCAAGAACTCCACGATGCGGGGTTTCTTATACGACGCGAGTCGCGCACCGACATAGTTCTTGACCTGTTCCTCGCTCAGCTCCGAGCCCGGTGCTCGGACGATGACCGCCTTCACGAGTTCTCCCCATTGCGCGTCCTGGACGGGCAGTACCACCGCTTCCGCGATCTCGGGATGATCACCCAGACAGCGTTCGACTTCACTGGGGAAGATGTTCTCTCCGCCGGAGATGATCATGCTCTTGATGCGATCGACGATGTAGAAATACCCTTCGTCGTCCCAGGCGGCGCCATCGCCGGTACGGACCCAGCCGTCACGGATCAGCTCGGCCGTAGCGCTCGGGTTTTTCCAGTATCCCATCATGTTGTTGGGCCCGCGGTGGCACAGCTCGCCCATCGTCACGCCGTCACGCGGGACAGGAATGCCATCCGGGTCCAGCAACGTCAACGTGCTCAGCAGCGCTGCGCTGCCGCACGAACGCAGCAGCTCCGGGCGCTCACCGCTCAGCGCCCGCCGGTGCGCCTCAGGACCGAGGTAGGTGCCCGGACCGAACTCGGACATTCCCCACGCTTGGAGCAAGCCGGCCTGAAAGAGCTCACCAGCCTGACGAATGGTCTCTCCGCCCATCGGAGCGCCGCCGTACTCAACTTGCCGCACCGATGGTGTCGCCCCGCCGTCCTTCTCTAATGCCCCAATCAGGCGCGGTAGCATCGTCGCGATCGCCATGAAACCGCTGACATTTTCCGATCGGATCAGGTCAATGATGCCGTCAACGTCGAAGTTCGTGACGATCACTGGGCGGCCCAACATGAGATACGCCAGCGACATGTAACCGATGACATGGAAGAACTGGCCAAGCATCAAATAGACATCGGTCTCCGCTATCCGCGCGGCCGCCTGGTAGTCCAGGATGCATGCGCCATAGCTGTATTGCGTGTGGACCGCGCTCTTCGGGATACCGGTCGTCCCACCGGTGGAGACTGCGAGATAGGGCTGGTGGACGAGCGAGATCTCCTGCGGTAGGTCCGGTCGGATGGTGTCGATTCGTGGCCCGACCCGCAGCAGTAGATCCTCGTACTCGGTGTCTTTGTTGGTAGCCCACTCGACCCACTTCACGTCGATCTGGGTCCGCATCGTGTCGACGATGTCGGAGAACTCGGCCCCGTAGAAAACGACAGCGGGCTTCGCGTCACGCAGCGCGGCTGCAACCTGCTCGGGCGAGAATCGCCAGTTGAGCGGGAACAACATGGCACCGGTCCGAGCGCAAGCGAGGTAAAGCTCGACCAACTCGATTGAATTGCGCGACAGCGCCGCCACCCGAGAGCCGGGGCGGGCCCCGACCACATTGAACAGAGCGCCGGAGAGCAGGTCGACCCGCGTGGCGAGTTCGCCAAAGGTTCGCGTCACACCCGCCAACGGATCAATGAGCGCGGGAGCGTGCGGATTTCGGGCTACGAACCTCTGCGCGCTTCCCGCAAGGTTGATCATCGATCTCCTAGTAGAGCGGGCCCGGTCTGGGCGGGCTCAGCTGAAGGCGGGCAGCACCTCGGCGCCGAACAGCTTGAGGGCATCCATGGTGTGCTCGTGCGGCATGTCTTTGTATTGGACGAAGAGCAGGAGACGGTCAACGCCTATCGCCTCGTACTGCTTGGCCAGCTCGATACACCGATCCGGGTCACCGACCAGAATCATGTTTCTGCTGTCGAGGTAATCGTAGGTGAACTTGTCGTAGTCGACGCCGACGAACCGATCGTAATAGTCATAGGAGCTGTTGGCCTTCAACTCCGGGAGTAGCGAGGTCAGCAGTGCGATCTGGTCGTGCTGATAGCGCATCACACCCGCCTCGGCGCGCTCGCGCGCCAATGCCCGGGTCGGAGCGCAGTGCGCCATGGTGAACACCGCGGTCTGGTTGTTGACGAACTGACCAATCGGCTCGGCCGTTTTGATCCGCTCGCGGTATTTGGCGATGCGGGAGGCGACCTCGTCGAAGGACAGCGCCAGGGTGAACGACAACAGACCCAGGCCGTACGCGCCAGCCAGTTCGTGCGACTCGGGGCTCGTGCACGACATCCACAGCGGCGGATGCGGAGACTGTAGCGGTTTGGGCACCATTGGCCGGGGCACCTGGTCAAAGTACTTGCCGTGATGCTCGACAACCGGTTCCGTCCAAGCCTTCAAGATCAGCTCCAGCGACTCGTGCCACATGCCACGAGTGTCAGCCGGGTCGATGCCGAAGCCGCCGAGCTCGGCAGCGGTGGCCGACCTACCACTGCCGAATTCGAGGCGGCCACCGGACAGCAGGTCCAGCGTCGCCGCCTGCTCCGCGGCGCGGATCGGGTGGTTGTACGGGTAAGGCAGCAGCCGAACACCGTGGCCGATGCGTATGGTCGACGTCTGCGACGCAATCCACGACAGCAGCACTTCGGGCGCCGCTGCGTGCGAGAACGATTCCAGAAAGTGATGCTCCACCGACCACACCGAGGTGAAGCCCACCTGTTCGGCAAACTTGATCTGCTCCATCATCTGAAGAAAGTGGCGGGACTCGTCGGCCCGCGAGACGCCGGCCGGCATCTGCCATTCGTAGAGCAGTCCGAATTCCAACGTGAACTCCAGTGTCGTGTACGTCTCGGCGCGCGAACTTGCCCACCGGCGCCTAACTTTGCCCCGTTCCGCCGCTTCTGTCAACTTCTACGTTGACGTTAAAAGCGTAGTTTTTAGCGTGCGCGGCCAGTCATCCGTTTGGACGCCCCGGACCGTGTATTCCGGTATCGGCTTGTTAACACTCCCGCGAGGAGCGGCCGACTGGGGCGCGCAACGGTGGCACCAAAGGCGAACGCAAAAGGTCACGTTCGTGCCGCCACACTTGCCCTGAGGCCGGGTAATCAACGTTCGCGCATTGGTCTATCGGCGGATCGTTCGGCGCACCAATCTCGTAGTCCGTGACGTAGACATTTTGAACCTGATGCAGTACGCGTCCGTTGTCAACGACAACGTTGACCGCCGACTATTGTCTATGTGATAATCGCGTGTGTATGTGATACGCGCGCCAAGTATGGGGCCACAGCCATCGGCACGGGGCCGATCAGGCTCAAGGAGTGCGATCTCGGAGCGTGAGCGGGCGTTACTTGCGCCCGCTAAGAGTAGTTACTACTCCTTCCCGTATACGAAGTCTATGCAACCATCCGTCGATGGATTTAGGGGTCGCGGCCAAGCACGCCGAGGCGGTTGACGGAGCAAATATAGAGGCCCAACCGGGCCTCGGCTCAGATCTGCTCGCGGTCGTCGCGCGGCTCTATCGGTTTACCACCCAGCGCATCCAGATACCCTTGCCGCCGGCGCAGGCCAGGATGCTGGCCGCCATCGAAGCCCACCGAGAAGCCCGGATCGGCGACCTGGCCGCCATCGATCACTGTTCGCAACCGACGATGACCGCCCAAGTGCGACGGTTCGAGGAAGCAGGCCTGGTGACCCGAACTTTCGACCCCCGTGATGCCCGGGCGGTCCGCATCCGCATCACCGCCAAAGGGATCCGCACGCTTAACGCGGTCCGTGCCGACCGCGCCGCTGCGATCGAACCGCAGTTGGCCTTGCTCGAGCCAGCGGACCGCCAGGTGCTGGCCAACGCGGTCGAGATACTGCGGCGCGTTCTCGAGGATGCCGTGGCCGCACCGCGCCGCAACATACTTTGATCCGCACATTCTTAGTGCACAGACCATACTCGACGTGCACCACGTGACCGACTCGACAATCTGGCTCTGCACCGAAACTAACGGTCACCGAGGACGTGAACCCTCCGCTGGGTCCTCGGTGTGGGGTGTGACGAAATCGCAATTCTGCCCGACTTCTACTTCTATCGAGGGCAATTGGCAGGTCGTCTGACCGACCGCCAATACGGGTAGGCCTCGTCCAGGCATCTGGCGGGCGTTTGACTACTTTCGCCCGGCCGGAACCGATGCGGCGAGAGTAGTCACCGCTCTTCCCCTGTCGCCGTGCTCCGCTCATAATCGTGCGGTGACTTCGCTATCGACAACGGACAAGGCTCTTTGCGGTTTATACGGCGGATCTGCCGTGGTGGCACTCGTAGCGACGTGGTGGTTCAACATAGCCTTCTTCTCTCAGGAGAACAGCGGCGGCCTGCCCGGCATGATCAAGGCGGGTTACGCCAACTATGCATCCACATCGTTCACCAACGACCTCTTTATCGTCTTTGTGGTCGCGGCCTTGTTCATGATCGTCGAAGGCCGTCGGATCGAGTTGCCACGGGTATGGATCTATGTCGGGCTCAGCTTCCTCCTGGCCATCAGCGTGGGCTTCCCGCTTTTTCTCGGCGCCCGCCAACTCCGATTGGCAGAGCGGCGGTCCGCCGAAAACCCTTGACCTCTCATCCAACACACCATTGCGGCGACTCTGCCGCGCATTACTCACTAGCCTTTGTCGATGCCTTGCTCGCACGAAACAACCGGACCTCGCCGCTAATACCCCTTATGCGGGTTGACTTTTCGAATGAAGAAACGATGTCGTCGGCACCGTGAATCGCCTTCCTCGTTGAATCGGCTATCAGCGCCACGCCCACCGGTGCGGCACCCGTCACCCTGCTGGCGAGATTCACCGGACTGCCGTACCAGTCGCCAGCACGACTCACGGCCATTCCGGACGCCACCCCAGCCCGCAGCTGTGGGAGCTGGTAGAGCTCTGTTGCTTCGAGTAAATCCAGGACCGTGGTTACTAGCTTTTCGGCGTCGGGGCTGACCAACATCACCGCATCACCGATCGTCTTCACGAACTGCACGGGCTTACGCACCACCCGGCGGGTCAGGCGTGAGAGCCGACCTGCAATTTCGACGAGATCTTCCGGCGACACCGCCTCTCCCATTCGCGTAAATCCCACGACGTCGGCAAAAGCAACGCTGACCGGACGCGCTCCAGGCAGCTGGCCCGCGGCCCGCTCGGCTGCGTTAACCGCCTCGGTCTGAAAGGTATGCCGCAATGCCATGCGTGCTAGCTGATTGATCATCGGATCCAACAGGGGCTCCACCTCGCCGGCGAGCTGTTCCAGGGCGGCGGCGAGTTCCAACTCGGTAGCACCCGGCCGAATGAGGACCCGAAGCGCCGCCTGCCGCATCGTGAGCGCGACGCGGGTCAGACCGTCCACGAGTAGCCGAACCATAAGTACGACCTCGTCGGTGTCGAAGCCGAATCCCACCAGAGCCGCTGCCGGCAATATGGATTCAGCGTCGGCCTTCGGATGCCGAGTCTCTTCCGGATCATCCGCGCTCGCCAATCCCGCAGCCCGATGCAATCTATTCACCAAATCGAGTGTCACGCCGTTGGTTTCGGCGACCTCCCGCGAAGTGATGACCGTCCCGTCGTCACCAATGATGCGATTCGACGCCAGCATTATGGGACTCAGGGAATTCCGAATTTGCTCAAGCCCAAAGCCACGATTCAGCAACCAGCGAATCAGCTCCTCGCGTTCTTCCCGCGCCCGCCCGACGAATCCATCGAGCAGGCCCGACTGCTCGACATCGTCGAAATCCTGCGGCACCTAACAAAACTACAGGGTGTGAGCCTGCGGGGGCCAGATGCCTTCTGGACCGCCGCGCCGACGCTATGGGCTACTCTTGGCCGATCCGAGATCTAGAGTCGCTCAACGAGAATCGACGCTAGTCCCGCGGGGTCGGCGATATCTCGGGTGCCGAAGCCCAGGAGTTCACCGAGCACCCATTCGTTGTCCTCCGCGTAACAGGGTGCGGCCCTGTCGAGGGTCCCGCCAATGTGGGCGGGCGTAGCCGAGAGCTTGCTGGGTACATTGGTAACCGGCCACCGACCAATCTTGGTACCGGTCACCTCGGTCAGCCAATTTAGTTGTGCGAGTTAATGATCCACACCACAGCGGTCGTGCGCATCTTGGCACACGCCCGCCGGTACACCGGCGGCCTGCAGTGTGTGCATGGCCTCGTAGGCGTCTCGCTCATGGTCCACCACTGTTCGGACGACTGTGCAGCGGCACGCGGGGATTGACGCTAGACGTGCGTGCCCGGCCGAGCGGCGAGCGCGCGGCGATCGACCTTGCCGGTCGGCGTCACCGGCAACTCGTCAACGAACTCCACGATGCGCGGATTCTTGTAGGAGCCGAGTTGTTTTTCGACGTAGGAAGTGATCGCTGAGGCGTCGATGGTGGATCCGGGCCTGCGGACGACTACAGCTTTGACAACCTCGCCCCAGGTCGGATCGGGAGCACCGACCACGACCACTTCAGCGACGCCAGGATGGTTGCCGAGCGCACGCTCAACCTCAGCGGGAAAGATGTTCTCGCCACCACTGATGATCATGCTCTTCTTGCGATCGACGATGAAGACATAACCCTCTTCATCCCAGGTTCCGACATCGCCGCTATGCACCCAGCCGTCAAGCAACAACTCCGCAGTCTCATCGGGTTTATTCCAGTAGCCGACCATGTTGCCCGGACCACGATGACAGATCTCGCCAAGGGTCGCAGCGTCTCGCGGTACTGGATTCCCGTCCTCATCCAGTACCGCCACGGTGCTGAGCAGTGCGCTACGGCCGCATGATCTGAGCCGTTCCGGATGGATGCCTGCGAACGCGCGGCGGTGATCTTCTGGGCCGAGATATGTTCCGGGACCGAGCTCTGACATTCCCCACGCCTGAATCATGTCGGCACCAAACAGGTCGGCAGCCTCGCGGACGATACTCTCTCCCATCGGTGCACCGCCGTACTCCACCTGTCGGACTGACGGTGTCGCGGCTCCCAGCCCGCGTACCGCGCCCACCAACTGGGGCAGCATGGTGGCGATGGCGAAGAAGCCGCTGACCTTCTCCTCATTAATGATGTCCACCAACTCGGTGGCGTTGAAGTTGGCGATGACAACGGGCCGTCCAGCAGCCAAGTAGGCCAGCGGCATATACCCGATCACATGGAACAACTGACCCAGCATCAAGTACACGTCAGTCTGAGAGATGCGGGCGGCGGCGAGGTAGTTCACAGCGCACGCTGCGTAGGAGCTCTGCGTATGAACCGCGTTCTTCGGTATGCCAGTCGTACCACCGGTGGAGACTGCAACAAAGGGACTGTGCAGCAGCGAATCCGGTGCGGGCAGGACAGTCGACAGTCGCTGACGGTCTATCTGCGCATCAGACCCCCTCACTCGCAGCAGCAGATCTTCGTAATCGGAGTCCTGACCACTCTCCCAAGACACCCATGCCCTGGCTGGGATGAGCGAACTCATCTCCCTGACCACGGGTTCGTAGGATTTCTCGTAGAACACTGCAACCGGATCAGCATCCTGCAGCGCTTTCAGAAGTTCGGCGACAGACAGCCGCCAGTTCAGCGGGAACAGCAGGGAACCGCTTGCGGCACAGGCCAAGTAGAGCTCCATCATTTCGATGGAGTTCCGGGAGAGCACGGCGATGCGCTGCCTCGGTCCGAACATGTTTACCAGCCCGGCGGCAAGACAATCCACGCGACCCGCCAACTCACCAAACGTACGTGCGACGCTACGCTGGGCGTCAATAAGCGCGGGTGCTTGCGGCGAGTAACGGGCAGCTTTCGTTCCTAGCTCGGCGATGTTGATCAAACCCGCGGGTCTCCCTGATGCTTCGTGGCCTTCAGTTGTTCCACCACAGCACCGTGCGAGGCAGCCGACGCAAAGAGTAGTAACTACTCCCGCCCAAGGTGCGGAGCCGGACGCCGAGTCAACAGCACGTCTCCCACGAACAGTTACGCATACGGGACCCGCACGGCACATATCGGCGCCGGTAGACCGCATCGCTCGTCGTCCATAACCCGCACGGCACCACCCTCATCGCTGGGATACTCAGCGTTGACACCGGTCATGACGTACAGGCTGGTCAGTCCAGGCCCTCCGAAGCACACCGACGTGACTAGAGGGTGGGGAACCGCGTACTCGGCGATCCGATGCCCGTCGGCTGCCCAACCAACAACTAAGCCTCCCCCTGCCATCGCCACCCAGACCGAACCGTCAGCAGCGACGGCCAGCCCATCTGGCACGCCGTCGTACTCCTTGACGTCGACGAACACCTCTCGTTCGCCGACTTCGTTGAACGCCCACACGACGTGCCGATGCGAATCGACGTGATACAGGGCGTCATCGGCGGGCGAGACGCCCAATCCGTTAGAAACCAAGACATCGTCGGACAACGTCGTTCGCGTCCCATCCAGGTCCAGGCGATACAACCGGCCCGGCGACCGTTCACCCTCTACGGGTTCCTCGTTGGGCGACGACCCCGCTCCGACCGAACCGACGTAAAGGCGACCTCGCCCATCAGCCGTCAGGTCGTTGAAGAACATTTCATCGGAAGCGGTCTCCATCAATACCGTCGTTCGCCCGTCATCGGCCTTGTGCGCGACATTGCGACCGGCAACAACCAAACCGCCGTCGGCGTGTGCCACCAAACCTCCGATCCCCTTGCGGTGAGCAATGAGCACGTCGAGGGGATGCGCGACGCCACCATAACGGTAGACACCACCTTTGGTCATGTCCGAGAACAACAGACCGTAATGCGGGTACCACCGCGCGGCTTCAAGCAGACCGAAGCCGTCCAACAGTTTTCGCATCGAACCTCCTAAAACCCCAATGACGTTGCAGCATCACGTAATAATTCACGATGCGCCGACGCAGCGATGGCGATCAATCGTCTGGCGCGCTCTCCCTCACTGACGCCGCGAAGTTCGACTACACCATGCTCGTGACCACTTCCGCCTTAACTATCCCTCAACGGTACGACGCCCCCCACCGTCAGTCAACGGAAACGTTGATAGGCTGGTTGCGATCGAGTCCGCACCGCGTTGTGGTGTTCGTTCAGGTCGTCGACGACAGGCGTGCCCGCCCCGCCAAATCACGGCGCGGTGCCGCATTTCGATCACGAATTGATTTGTTGGTGTGCCGTACACGACACCGAAGTTCGGCTAGGTTGGCGCATGTGTCTAGGCGCCGCTAGACCAGGTTGGAGTTCGAACGTATGTCTGCTGTCGCGGTGGGCGAGTGGCCATTCGTCGGCCGCGACGACGAGCTGGCTGCATTAGCCAGAACCATCGCTGATCCATCAGCACGCGGTGTCGTGTTAGCCGGCCCGGCCGGCGTCGGTAAGACACGCCTGGCCACCGAGTGCGCAGCGCGGGCCCTGCGCGAGCACGATTGCTTCGTAGCCCACGCGGCCGGACATCAGTCCTCCGCCGAGCTGCCGTTTGGGGCGTTGGCGCACCTCCTCCGGGACGTTCATCATGGTGAAGAGACGATGCGTCAAGGCCGTTATGGCTTGCTGCATCAGTTCGCAGCGGCACTGACGGCAGCGGCAGGCGTGCGCAGGTTGGTACTCCTAGTCGATGATGCGCATTTGCTGGACCCAGCCTCGGCCACGCTGGTGCACCAATTGGCGCTAACCAATTCAGCATTCGTGCTTGCCACGGTGCGAGCGGGAGAGACAGCACCAGATGCGGTACGCGCCCTGTGGAAGGACGGTCTACTCGAGCGGCAGGAAGTGATCGCTCTGCCGACCTCCGCAACGGAAAAGGTGGTGTGCGCGGCACTAAACGGCGTGGTAGATCCGGAAACAACGCTGACTCTGGCGACGCACTGCCGGGGCAATGTGCTGTTTCTCCGCGAACTCGTGCTTGGCGCGGTCGAGGACCGAACCCTGATGTACGAGCTTGGTATGTGGCGGTTGATTCGGCCGCTCCAGCCGTCGAGCCGGCTGGTCGAACTGGTCGAGGCTCGACTCGCCGATCTCAGATCCGAAGAGCGCGGTCTTCTCGAACTCGTGTCCCTCGGGGAGCCGCTCAGCCAACGCGAACTGGAGGCCCTGGGCGATGTAGAGGTCGCTGAACGGATGGAACTCGCCGGTTTGCTCAGGGTGCAGGTCGAAAACGACCGGCTGCAGGTCCGGTTGGGTCATCCCGTTTACGGCGACGTGCTGCGAGCGGGACTGCCGAAGTTGCGTGTCGCGGCGATGTCGCGTGCGCTGGCGGAGTCCGTGGAAGCTGGCGGTACCTCCAGCGACGAGGAGATCCTCCGGGTGGGCAGCTGGCGCCTCATCGGCGGTGGGGGGAATCCGCGCCTGCTGCTCGCCGCCGCGACGGCGGCGCGCTGGCGCTACGACTTCGCGTTGGCCCAGCGACTGGTGCAGGCGGCGCAGGATCTGGGTGGCGGCTTCGACGCAGACCTCCTCGCTGCAAAACTCGCCGGAATCCAGGGTCACTGTGACTGCGCCGAGGAGGCACTTGCTGCGCTCGCCGCTGCCGCGGCCAGCGACGAGCAACGCGCGGAGGTTGCCATCGGCAGGATGGACAACTTCCTCTACGCCAACCGCCCCGCCGAGGGCCTGGACGTAGCAATCAACGCCGAGTCGACGATCAAGGACATGTCGTGGCGGGACGAGATCACGGCGCGGCGATCGGCCGTTTTAGTAGCGACCGACGGACCCCTGGCGACCCTGAAGGCAGTGACTCCGCTCCTGGCGGGTAGTTCGAGCAGCAACGCATTCGTCTGGGCGTGCCTCACCGGCGCCAGGAGCCTGGCCCGGATGGGGCGATGCGACGAAGCCCTCCGCCTAACGGAGCGGGGATACGCGGCACAGCTGGCATTGAAAACGCCGATCGAGTGGTATCCATGGTTTCACAAGTTCAACCGTTGTGACGCACTCCTGAATTCGGGTCGATTGCGCGAGGCAGAGGCACTCGCCGGGGCGGAATACCAGGCCGGCCTTGCCGAGCACTCCCCAGAGGCGCAAGGCTGCTTCGGCCTGCAACTGGCCAAGGTCTGCCTTGCTCGCGGACGGCTCCGTGACGCAGCGACCAAGGCCCGGGAAGCGGTCGGCGTCCTACGTCGAATAGGCCGACCAATGTTTCTCCACGAGGCACTGCACATCCTGGCAATGGCGCGTTCTCATATCGACGAACTTGCGGGCGCTGCAACCGTTCTGGCGAAAGTCGCGGAGTTCGATCTGCCGAGCCCGGTCTATGACGCCGCCGACACCCTGGTCTCGCGCGCGTGGATGATCGCGGCACAGGGCCACCTGCTCCAGGCCCGCGAATTGGCCAGTGAAGCGGCACAACTCGCGTTGAAGTCGGGCGACCTGGTGATGGCCGCTACTGCCCTGCACACCCAGGCACGATTCGGTGCAGCCGGTGATGTCACCGCGGAACTCGACCACCTTGAGAAACGTATCGACCCTGGGATCGTCGACGTATTCGCTGCCCACGCTCGCCACCTGGCGGCCGACAACCCTGTGGGCTTGCAAGAAGTAGCGGCGGCATTCACCGACCTTGGTGCCGATCTTCTCGCCGCAGAAGCGTGGGCCGACGCGGCGGTAGCCTGGACCCGCAGTGGCAGCACACGGAATGCAGCGGCGGCAACAAGGGCGGCGGTTGACGCCGCCAAACTCTGCCAAGGCGCCAGCACTCCGTCGCTTCGCTCCATCAATTCACGCGCACGTCTGACGCCTGCCGAGCACCAGACTGCAGTGCTCGCCGCCGCAGGCCGGTCAAACAAAGACATCGCCGACGAACTTGTCCTTTCGGTCCGTAGCGTCGAGAACCGACTTCAACGCGTGTACGAGAAGCTGGGTATCAAGAGTCGAGCGGCCCTACCGCATGCGCTCAACTTCGTTGGCGACGAAGGCATCTCGGCCGAAGAACTTACACAGGGTGCAGCAGAACGGCTCCCGCTTCGTAGGCCCGCGCCGAGGCAGACCGCTTTGGTCGGACACTTTCGGGCCTGACCCGAGGGCGCCCCGGTCCGCCAGGTTCGTCGGCCAACCACCGCTCGTCGCGAGCGCGCATCAGTCGGCGTCAGTTTTTGACGAGCGGGATGGATTCGGTCGGAGCTTCCGTGTGCGGCACCATGCTGTTGAGTGCACCGCGTTCTACTTGAGGCCCGGAAGAGCAGCAGCTACTCCGATCGCGTGGCTAGCCAACGCCCGTGGCGCGATTGGAGTGCTTCTCGAAAATGGCTATCCGAACGATGTCAAAGTCGACGCCTAGCTAATCAACATCGAAGTTGACATATTTCCTCATACGGGGCAGCATGATGGCAGCCAGTGCTGCAACAGCATTCGCTGACCCGATCGGTCTTCGCGGAAGTTAGCTCTGAGAACTGCGACGCGGGAGAAGCGGCGGCGGCAGCCGTGGCGGGCCATACCGGCTGCTGCTGGATACCGAGTTAGCCATAGGAGAAGGATGGAGCAGTCTCAGCGCGGCCCTGAGCCCCGGGTCCGTCCCTTCCGTCACGACGCCACCAACCTGCACGGCAAGCGGATGCGACTGACGTATGACGCCGGCCAGCCACCGGAAGCGCTCCTAGGCGCCAGCGACGTCATTTGCATCGATGACACCCCGAACACTCTGCGCGACTTGCGTGTTCATCCGGTTGGCCTACCCGACGTGGTGTTCCGTGTGGATGCTAATCAGCTTGGTATCTACGAAAACCAGCTGTAACCGGCCAATTGGCCATCGTGCGGCCATTTCAAATGAGAAGTGGCCGAGCAATTTTGAAGCTATTCCGCCGCCGATATAGACGGTATGGAGGCCAGCTGAGGCCGAAGGCCACGGGCTGCAAAACGATCCGTGGGTTGTCCGCTTGGGTGAACACTCACACGACCTCGACCCAGCCGACCTGAAAATCCGCACCTGGGTCGACGACGACCTGGTCCAAGACGGCTCCACCGCCGAGATGGTCACCGGGATCGGCGACATGATCGCCGTACTATCCCGGCTCTGCACACTCGAGCCCACCGCCGAATGGGTGGATTGGTTCAACCACCGCCGCCTCTACGAGTATTGCGGCGACATTCCACCAATCGAACTGGAGACGGCCTATTACGCTCAAACCGGAGACCAGCCGCTGGCTGAGTTCTCAGAACAGAAAGTCTCCGGACTGCCAAGGCAGTGCACGGCATCGACAACGACCTCGCGGTCAAGGTCAACGACTTGCTGCTGCCGATCGTCAAGGGTGTCGGCTCAGAGCAGGCATACGCCAAGCTCACCGAGAGCCTGCAGACCTTCGGCGGGTCCGGCTTCTTGCAGGACTACCCGATCGAGCAGTACATCCGCGACGCCAAGATCGACTCCCTGTATGAGGGCACGACGGCCATCCAGGCGCAGGACTTCTTCTTCCGCAAGATCGTCCGGGACAAGGGTGTGGCGCTGGCCCACGTGTCGGGGCAGATCGAGGAGTTCGTCAAGAACGAGACCGGCAATGGTCGGCTGAAGGCCGAGCGTGTGCTGCTCGCCACCGCGCTAGCCGATGTCCAGGCGATGGCGGCGACGCTGACCGGCTACCTGATGGCCGCCCAGGAAGACATCTCCAGCATCTACAAGGTCGGCTTGGGTTCGGTGCGCTTCCTGATGAGCGTCGGCGACCTGGTGATCGGCTGGCTGCTGCAGCGACAGGCTGCGGTGGCTATCGAGGCGCTCGACCACGGAGTCAGCGACGCCGACCGGTCGTTCTACGAAGGCAAGATCGCCGTCGCGTCGTTCTTCGCGAAGAACTTCCTGCCGTTGTTGACCAGCACCCGCCAGGTGTTGGAGGCGATCGACAACGAGATCATGGAGCTCGACGAGGCGGCCTTCTAATCCATTGCCGCCCAGTGATCTTGCGATACGCCTTCCGGGACGACGACAGTGCTACAACGCCGGCAACGCGAAGCTGGTTGCCGGCTTCGGAGACATCGAGGCCAAGGCAATCCACCGTGTGATCGTGCTGGGCTGGGAGGCGATCGGCGACGCAACCGGCACATGACTGCCCGCTGAATTGCGTAACTGCCAGAGTTGCGCAGTGCGGGTTCTTCAACAGAGCGACTTGGTCTTTCATCGCCAACTCGGCGGCTACGCACTGGGCGCCGCGCTGCACCTGGGCTACGCCCGTACCACCACGCTGGCATTCACCGCCGCCGGCAACAACTTTGAACTCGCCATCGCCGTCGCTATCGCCACCTACGGCGCCACCTCCGGCCAAGCCCTGGCCGGCGTCGTCGGACCGCTTATCGAAGTCCCCGTCCTTATCGCCCTGGTCTACCTCTCACTGACGCTGCGACGCCGCTACAACCATCCGACGGCCGCCACTACTCAGGACGCGCCATGACCAGCCACGCCCCCAGCGTGTTGTTCGTCTGCGTGAGCAACGCCGGGAAATCTGTTCTGGCACAACACCTTATGCGGCACGCAGCCGGCGATTCGATCACCGCACTCTCGGCGGGCACCAACGCCAAAACTGGGGTCAACGACCTCTCCAGACAAGCCCTTGCCGAACGCGGCATCGATATCAGCGGCCACCAGCCCACCCAGCTCACCGCCGAGCTGATCCACGCCGCCGACCTCGTCGTGATCGTCGGCAGCCAAGCCCACCTCGATCCGCCGCCAGAAAGCACGCCGGTGCGCACCTGGGACACCGACGAACCCTCACTGCGCGGCATCGACGGGATCGAGCGCATGCGCCTCATCGGCGACGAAATAGCCCACAACGTCCAAACCCTCATCGCCGAAGGGCTACCCGCCCCAACAAACGCCAGACGCTGACAAGCACTGCCGCACTGCCGGCCAGTCGCAATGCCGGCCAGTCGCTGGGATGGCGAGCTGGGACTTGGTCAGGTGGTGCGCAACAGCGCCATAAATCCGTAGTCCATGTGCAGCTGTTGGTGGCAGTGAAACAGCGACAGGCCGGGTTGGTCGGCGAGGAAGTCGATGTCCATGGCCTGGTAGCCGCCGAGCATCGCGACGTCTTTGTGCAGGCCGGCGGTGGGTGTGCCGGCGATGTGGGTGATTTCGAAGGTGTGCCGGTGCAGGTGGATCGGGTGGATGTCGTCGGTGGCGTTACGTAACCGGATCCGGTAGCGCTTGCCGAGCTGGATGTCGTAGATGGGTTGATTGGTGTCCATGTCGAATGGTTTGCCGTTGAGGGTCCACACGTTGAAACCATTGTCGGCGGCGTTGCGTTTCTCGATCAGCATCTCCATGGTGTGATCGGGTGCTGCCGAGAGGGCACCAGGTGTGGCGAATGGGCGGTAGTCCCATTTGAACGGCGGCGGTGGGGCCCATTGAGGTTCACCGCCGCGGCCGGCGTATTCGACCACAATGCCCATGCCGTTCTGCCGGTCGGAGTCGGTGAGATCCCCGAGGATCCACACCCCGGGGTTGGTCATCTGCACGATCGCCGAGATCCGTTCGGCGGCACCGAGCCACAGCGCCGGCACCGGCGCGGGGTGGGGTACTGGGTTGCCGTCTAGCGCGACAACGGTGAAGGTGTGTCCGGGCAGGGCCAGGCTGCGGTTCTCGCCGGCGCTGCCGTTGAGTACGTGCAGCAGGACCCGCTGGCCGCTTTGTACGCGGATCGGTTCGCCGTGGCCGAGCATGCGTCCGTTGATCGCGAATGCCTCGTAGCCCACCTCGTAGCCGTGCGGCATGCCATGGGCGAGTGAGGCGGCCATCGCCTGCTCGCCCTTGGTCTTGAGGTCGGGGTCCTGGTCGCCGGCCAGGAAACTGGCGTCCATGTCGCCCTGGGTGCTAAAGGCGGGCTGGAACTCCTTGAGCGTGAGGAAGATTTCTTGGTCGTAGGCCCCGGGGTTCTGCGTGGGTTCGATGTAGACGGGGCCGACCTGGCCGCTGTATTGGCCACCGGACAAGTCAGCGCGCGGGGTCAGGTGGGTGTGATAGAAGCGGAATCCTGCCGGGCCGGGCACGAACGAGATGCGGCGCATGCCGTGGGCGGGGATGTAGGGGGTGCCTTCTTCGGCGGCTCCGTCGACGTCGACTGGCACCTGTTGGCCGTGCCAGTGCAGTTGTTCGGGGGTGTCGGTGTCGTTGTAGATATCGACCCAGGTGGTCTGCCCCTGTGTGAACCGCAGCAGCGGGCCGGGAAACTGCCCGTTGTAGGTGGTCGTCGATACCACCCGATCTGGGGCCAACTCGACGGCGCCGGTACCGATGTGCACCGTGTAGTCGGGTTTGCCGCCCGGCGGCGAGGGCCGCGAGGGCCCAGAACAGGCCGCTGCGGCGCTGCCGACACCGGCCGCGGCCGCTGCGACCGCCAGGCCGCTGCGTGCGAGGAATTCACGCCGGTCGAACGGCATCGAGTACCCCTTCTGCGGCGAATCGGTTGGCGGGGTGGCGGTCCACGTCATCGACGAGGTAGCGCACGCTGGCCCGTTGCGTCGATGCGATCGCCATGATCATCCCTCCTGCGCATGGGCATGGTGGGCAAGAACGGGCAGCAGGAATCCGATGCGGGTGTCCAGTTCGGTTGCCACCCGGCGGAATTGCCGATAGCTGGCCCGGTTGCCGTCGACGGCGGCCGACGGGTCGGGCAGGCTCCAGTGCATCGCGGTAGCGCTGTGGTCGTCGCGCGGGAACTCGCGCACTTTGTCGCACAACGTGATCACGTAATCGAAGCGCCGTCGCGCGATCGCGGTCAGGGGTTTGGGCCGCTGGTGGCTGAGGTCGATGCCGTAGTCCTTCATCATGACGCGCACAGCGTTGGGGTGCAGGCGCGGTTTGGGATGGCTACCCGCGCTTGCGACACGGACGCGGCCTCGGTGTCGCAGGAGCGCCTCGGCCATCGGCGAGCGCGCGCTGTTGCCGGTGCACAAGAACAACACCGAGCTGCCTGGCGTGCGGCCCGCGCGGGCTGTGGGTGCCAGTGCTGGATGCAGTGCGGTCGCGGCGTCGCCGAACGCGGCCGCGCACTGCACCAGGTCGAGGTGGTAGTAGCTGTCACGACCGTCAAAGCTACTGCGGCGCGCGGCGACCAGCCCGGCCGCGCGCAACAGCCCCAAGTGATAGGAGACCAGATTTTGCGGTGCGTCAACGGCCGCGCCCAGCTCCCGGACCCGGCGGTCACTGCGGGAAAGTTCGGTCAAAAGCGCCCAACGCAACGGATGGGATGCCATCCGCATCAGCAGCGGAACCGCCACTCGATCGGTCGTCGGCACCCCAGTACGGTACATCAAACCTATTTGATTGGTTTTGTGATTTCGCGGTATCAACTGAACGCGTCCGGCCGGTGAATCGGGCCGCGAACCTAGCTCTGCGATCGCACCTCTCAGTCTGTCGACGAAGTTGAAAACTTGCTCGCGCGCGCACGCGGACGATGGCGGCCGCGCTGTAATCTGTTGTTGCCGTTGACAATAAGGCCAGGTCGGCGGCCGCCCCGTCGGGGTATACCGCCTTCGATCAGCGAGCTGAGTCAGCTCGCTTCAAGAACAGTTGTCGAGAT
>Ga0302325_10004769_pt1 | contig 31207 bp, 33 predicted proteins | sample Palsa_T0_2_FD_201948 | JGI IMG/M metagenome (GOLD analysis project Ga0302325, IMG submission 201948) | Peat permafrost microbial communities from Stordalen Mire near Abisko, Sweden - Palsa_T0_2 | ecosystem: Environmental > Terrestrial > Soil > Palsa > Peat permafrost | place: Sweden: Abisko... | reverse complement strand
ACCGCGCGCAGGTCGGCCCCCCCCCGGAGCAGGTGCGTCGCGAACGAATGCCGCAGCTTGTGCGGGGAGGGGAGCGGGACGATGCCGGCCCCGACCGCGTAGCGCCGCACCATGCGCCAGAACCCTTCGCGCGTGAACGCTCCGCCCCGGGGCGAAACGAAGAGCACACGCTCGCCCTCGGCGGCGTATTTCGGCCGCACGTCGCGCAAATAGCGCGACGTAAAGTCCATCGCGACCTCGCCCACGGGCACGAGCCGCCGCTTGCCTCCCTTGCCGTGGGGCGCCACGAGGCCCCGCTGAAGGTCGAGGTCGCCGAGCCGGAGCGAGCACAGCTCGCTCACCCGCAACCCCGACGCGTACATCACGTGGAGCATGGCCGCGTGCAGCGCGCCGCGATCGGTGCGCGTGTCGGGCGCGGCGAGCAAGCGCTCGACCTCGTCGAACGAGAGCACGCGCGGCAGCTTGCGCGCGAGCTTGGGGCGGTCGACCAGCTTGGTCGGGTCCTCGGCGACGGCGCGCTCGCGCACCAGAAAGCGGAACCATCCGCGAATGGCCGAGAGCTGCCGCGCGCTCGATCGCGCGCCGAAGCCGCGGCCCACGTTGTCGACCATCAGCGACGCGACGGCCTCCGCGCCGATGGCGCCCGGCGCCGTGTCGGCCCCCACGTGGGCGGCCAGCGCGTTGAGGTCCCGCGCGTACGCCTCGAGCGTGTTCGAGGCGAGCGAGCGCTCGACCCGGAGATGGTCCAGGTACGCGTCGATCCAGCCTTGCAGGTCCACGCCGTGAGCCTAGGGCGTGGGGCCCGCCGGGCGCGAATTTGTGGTGAGCGCCGGCTCAGCGCGACCGCGCGGCGTCGAGCATCGCCCGCAGGAGCGGCCTCGGGTCGTCCTGACGCATCAGGATCTCGCCCATGAGAGCCGCGTCGGCCCGCCCGCGCGCGACCTCGGCGACATCGGCCGGCTGGCGCAGGCCGGAGAGGTGGACGGCGACCACGCCATCCGGGATCGCCGCCAGCACGCGCGCCGCCTGCGCCATGTCGACTTCGAGCGTATCGAGGTCGCGCGAGTTGACGCCGATGACGCGCGCTCCGATGGCCACCGCGGCCTCGAGCTCCGGCGCGTCGACGACCTCGACGAAGGGCTCGAGGCCCTCGGCCCGCGCCGCGCCGGCGAGCTGCCCGAGCCTCTCGGTGCTCACGATCCGCGCGATGAGCAGCACCGCGTCACCCCCGCGGTCGCGCGCCTCGTGGATCTGCCGCTCGTCGATCACGAAGTCCTTCGCGAGCAGCGGCGCGGCGCAGCCCGCGGCGTCGAGCCTGGCGCGCGCGGCTGCCAGGTGGTCCCACGATCCGTCGAAGTACGGCCCGTCGCAGAGGACGCTGATCATCGAGGCCCCGGCCTCGGCGTACGCGAGCGCGCGGCCCTCGGGGGTGAGGGCGCGCGAGAGCGGACCCGCGCTCGGGCTCTTCAGCTTGACCTCGGCGATGAGGCGAAGGGCGCTGGGCTCGGGCCGGCCACGCGCGCTCGCCCCGTCGCCTCGCGCACGGCGCAGCGCCCCGACGACGTCGATCGGCGTTCGTGGTGGCGTTCGCGCCGGGTCCGGCGCCCGTCGCGCGGGCAGTGCGTCGACGGAGCGTCGCTTGGCGGCCAGGATGTCGGCGAGCCGGCTCACGGCCCGGCCGCCGCACGCACGCGCTGCGCCACCGATCGCCACCGCTCGAACGTGGTCTGGGCCGCCTTGCTCTCCAGCGTGCGCCTCGCCCTCTCGGCGCACGCGCGCGGCGACTCGCCCGTGGCGACGACGAGCGCCGCCGCCGCGTTGAGCACGACCGCGTCGCGCGCCGGATGATCACCGCCGGCCAGAAGCGCCTCGACCGCGCGAGCGTTCGTCTCGATGTCGCCGCCCGCGATGGCCGATGGCGGCGTCCGCGCGATCCCGAAGTCCTCGGGCGCGACCACGATCTCGCGGACCTGGCTCCCGGAGATCTCGCTCACGCGCGTGGGCGCGCAGGGGCTCACTTCGTCCAGCCCGTCCTCGCCGCGGACCACCCACGCCCGCCGGATGCCCAGCTGCCCCAGGGCCCGCGCCGCGATGGGCCGCAGCGCGTCGTCGTACACGCCGAGCAGCTGGTGGGTCGCGTGCGCCGGGTTGGCGAGCGGGCCGAGCGCGTTGAAGATGGTGCGCACGCCGAGCTCGCTCCGCGCTTGCCCCGCGTGCTTGAGCGCCCCGTGGTGCGCCCGCGCAAAAAGGAACGTGATGCCCGCCTCGCGCAGGATCTCGCCGTGCCGCTCCGGCGGGATGTCGAGCGGGATGCCGAGGTGCTCGAAGACATCGGCGCTGCCGCATCGGCTCGAGGCCGACCGGTTGCCGTGCTTGGCCACCGGAAGGCCGCACGCGGCCACGAGCACAGCAGCGGCGCTCGAGAGATTGAGCGTCTGCGCGCCGTCGCCGCCCGTCCCGCACGTGTCGACGACGAGCGGCAGGTCGTGCGTGACGACCGCCATCGACGCCCGCATCGACTCGGCCGCGGCGACGATCGTCTCGACCGTCTCGCCGCGCATCCGCAGCGCGACCGCGAACGCCCCGACCTGCACCGGCGTCCACGCGCCCGCGAGGATCGCGTCGAACGCCGCGCGCACCTCGGCCGGCGACAGCGCCTGGCCCGCGAGCAGGGGCCCCATGGCCTTGGGGAACTCGACGCTCACGGCGACGCCACCTCGGGGCTTACCCCCGCGGCCCGCGGGCGAGGCCGCTGCGAGACGCGCCGCAGCCAGTTGCCGACGAGGCGCTTGCCCTCGTGGGTCAGCACGCTCTCGGGATGAAACTGCACGCCCTCGACGTCGTGGGCGACGTGGCGAAGCCCCATGATCTCGCCCTCGGCCGTCCACGCGCTGACGACGAGGCTCTCGGGCAGCGACGCTCGCTCCACGAGCAGCGAGTGATAGCGCGTCGCTTCGAACGGGGAGGGGAGCCCCTCGAAGACGCCACGGCCGTCGTGAAGGATCGGCGACGTCTTGCCGTGCATGAGCCGCGCGGCGCGAACTACCCGGCCGCCGTACGCCTGTCCGATGGCCTGATGGCCGAGGCACACGCCCAGGATGGGCAGCTCGGCGCCGAGCTCGCGGATCACCTGGAGCGAGACGCCCGCTTCGTTCGGCGTGCACGGGCCCGGCGAGATGAGGACGGCCGCCGGCGCGCGGGCGCGAACGCCGGCCACGTCGATCCCGTCGTTTTTCACCACCTCGACCGCCGCTCCCAGCTCGCCGAGGTACTGGACGAGGTTGAAGGTGAACGAGTCGTAGTTGTCGATGACGAGGACGGAGAGGCGCGGGTTCGATTGCATGGCCGATGAGGCGCCGACGACGGTCGCCCTGAGCGTCGCCCTGAGCATGGTGGGAGCTTGCAACACGGTCAACCTCGTCGCCTCGTTGACACGCGTGCTCCTGGGCACGTAACGTCACGCGCTCACGATGGCGGACGATAAAAAGCCGAAGATTGACCTGAAATCACGTCTCCAGAAGATGGGGACGGGCGGCCCGGGCACCACCCCGCCGCCGCCCGGCGTGGGAGGCATTCCGAGCGCCAGCGGGAGCGTGCCCGCACCGTCGATGCCGCCGGCCATGCCCCGTAGCGCCCCCTCCGTGTCGCCCGGGATGCCGGGCATGGGCGCGCCGCCGCCGCCGATGCCGTCGAGCAGCGGCTCCATCGCTCCGCCTCCGGGCATTCCCAAGCCGGCCATCTCCTCCCGGCCGGCCACGCTCGATCCGAGCAACCCGCTCGCCGCGGTCGTTCAGCCGTTCAAGCCCGCCCACGCGCCGGTCGCCGCCATCCCCCAGCCGCAGCGCATCGAGGTCGACGAGGACGCCATCCGACAGGCGCGCCGCGGCGCGTTCCGCGGGGGCATCGTCGTCGGCCTGGTCGTCGGCGTGGTGTTCCTCATCCTCGGCTACGTCGGCGGCACGGCCACCACGCAAGGCGCCGCGCGCGCGCAGGGCGTTCACGACGCGCACGACCTCTCGGCCGACCTCACCAAGGCCAAGGGCGAGCTCGACGTGCTGAAGGGCAAGGTCGAAGAGGGCGGCAAGAGCCTCGTCGCCGACCGCAAGTTCCCATCCGACCTCGCCCAGGCGCTCGCCGGCATGAACGTCGACTTCGGCGGCGACAAGCTGTTCGGCCGCCGTTTCAGCGGCGTCCCCGCCGAGACGACGAAGAACCTCTTCGACTTCATCACGCGCGTGCAGACGCTGAACGACCGCAAGGACCTCGTCATCTCCTTGCTGAACAAGCTCCAGAAGCCCATCACCGAAGAGCTGTCGCGCCCCGCGGGCCAGCTGCCCATCTCCTACGTCGTCATCGTCGACAAGGACACGGCGGCCTCCGGCGCCTTCCTCGCGCCCCTCGCGACGCCGATCGCCCCGGACGACAAGAACGGCGTCCCCGCCGAGCTCACGTTCCTCAACCCGCGCGGCTCGAGCAACGTCAAGCTGCCGCGCCTTGAGGGCGACAAGATCCCGCCCTCCGGCGCCGCGGTCACCGTCGTCCCCAACACCTTCGAAAAGGTGTGCCCCAGCGCGACCCGCGGCCAGATCGTGCAGCTCGTCAGCTCGCTCAACTCGCTGGTCGACGAAGTGGCCGGCCAGAAGAGCGGCGGCGAGGCGATCACCGAGTCCAAGCCGGGCCTGTCCGAGATCGCGGGCAAGCTGGCCGAAGAGCTCAACAAGGTCAACTGAGCCCTTCGCGACGCTGAGCGCCGCCGCCGTGCGCGGGAGGTCGAGATAGACGCCTGGCAAGGCGAGGGAAGTGCCAGGCAAGGCGTGCTCAATGCCAACCTGGGCGAGGGAAGTGCCAGGCAAGGCGTGCTCAATGCCAACCTGGGCGCGGAAAGTGCCAAGGAACGCCAGGTAGATGCCAACCTGGGCGAGGGAAGTGCCAAGGAACGCCAGGTAGATGCCAACCTGGGCGAGGGAAGTGCCAAGGAACGCCAGGTAGATGCCAACCTGGGCGAGGCGCAACGGGTCGAGGTCGGGGTCGAGGTCGAGGTCGGGGTCGAGGTCGAGGTCGGGGTCGAGGTCGAGGTCGGGGTCGAGGTCGGGGTCGGGGTCGGGGTGCTATCCGCCGTCGCCGGGCGCTCGGCCCCACGCGATATCGATCTTCGTCGCCGGGTCGACCCCGCCGCCCACCTCGACGTAGCCGCGGGCGACCAGCGCTCCGCAGCGCGCCGCTCGGCTCACCGGCGCCGTGGCTCCCCCGAACAATCGCCCCAGGATCCCCACGCCCCGTAGCGCGGCGCCTGAGACCACGACCAGCGTGCCCTCTGGCAGCGTTGTGGCGTCCGGTAGCTGGCGGGCGACGGCGCCCGCGTCGTCCCCGGTCAGGCCCGCGGCGTCGAGCACCACGGCGGCGGCCGGGGCGTCGGGCGTCCAGGCGGTCAGGCCGAAGAGGGGGCGCGACCGGCCGCCGGTCGGCGCCGTCGTGACCAGGCGAAGCGCGGGCGGCCGCGGAGCCTTCACGGCACCGAGGGCCGCGGGAGCGGAGCGGGCGTGGGCGGCGCCGGCACGATCTCCACGCGCACGACGCGTGTCTCGTCGGCCTCGCGCACGATGAGCTTCACGCCGTCGACCTGCACCGTGGCGCCGACCGGCGGCACCCGGCCCGCGCGGCTGATGATGAGGCCCCCGAGCGACTCGAACTCGCCGTCGACGGAGAAGGGCTTGCCGAGCGCCTGCGCCACGTACGCGATCGGCACCGACGCGTCGGCGACCAGGCGACCGTCGCCGACCGTCTGGATCGGGGCCTCGCCGTCGTGCTCGTCGCGGATGTCGCCGACGATCTCCTCGATGATGTCCTCGAGCGTGATGAGCCCCGCCGTCCCCCCGAACTCGTCGCTCACGATCGCCACGTGCATGCGCCGCGATCGCATGTCTTGCAGGATCTTGCCCGCAGGCTGGCTCTCGGTCACGAAGAGCACCGGCGTCCGGACGATCTCGGGCAGCTTGGGCGTACCGACCTTGCCGTCGCGCATGACGACGAAGAGGTCCTTGGCGTAAAGCAGCCCGACGACGTTGTCGATGTTCTCGCGGTACACCGGGTAGCGCGAGTGCTTCTCCGACACGACGAGCGCCACGACGTCGGCGATCGGCATCGCGATCTCGATCCCCAGGATGTGGCGGCGAGGCACCATCACCTCGCGCGCGGTGAGGTCCTTGAAGTCGAGCACCTTGCGGATCATCTCGGCCGGCGCGGGCGCGATGGACCCCGCCTTCTCGCCCTCGCTGACCGCCCACTCGACTTCGCTCTCGGTGAGCCGCGCGTCGACGGTGCGCGCCTTGGGGACGTGCCGGCCGACGAAGCGGCCCAGGATCGCCAGCGGGTCCGCGAGCGGCGCGAGGATCCACTCGACGGGCCACAGGACCCCCAGCACGAACCCGCCGACCTGCTCCGGGCGGCGGCGCGCGAACGTGCCGATGATCTCGGCGAACGTGCCGTACATCAGCACGGTGCCGAGGACCGCGGCCGGAATGGCGTAGCGCTCGAGCCCCGCGAGACGCGCGGCCTCGCCGAGCAACATCGCCGCCAGGGTGATCGCAAGGACGCGCCCCACGAGCCAGCGCGAGAGGATGCCTGTCGGGTCGCGCGCAAAACGCCGGAACGTGGCGGCGGTGGGCACCCCCTCGGCGCTCAGCGCCTGCATCCGCCCCTCGGGAATCTCGCTGAGTGCGGCGTCGCCCGCGGCGAAGACCGAGCCGACCGCTGTGAAGCCCGCCGCGGCGATCACGTCGAGGACGAGTCCACCTGGACCTGTGTTCACCTCAGCCTGGCCTTCGCATCCGAATCGGACAACCCCCGTCCGCCGGCCAGGGAGGCTAGCCGAGGGGCAGCCGCGGTCAAGGGACCCCGCAACCGGGGCTGCCGCGCGGCCGACAAGGGAGAAGTACCCGCAATGACCAATCTTTTGCCACCTCTTTTACCCTCACCGCCCCTCGCGTCGCCCTCGCTCATCGGCCTCCTCGCGCCCGGCGCTCCCTCGCTCGCCGGCGCCGGTCTACCCGCGGCCGGGGCCCTCGCGAAGACCTCGTTCGCCAACCTGCTGCACCCCCCGCACCCCCCCAACGGCACTGGAATCGGTCCCGGAGCCCTCGCGCTCGATGTCACCGACGATCCGGAAAGCCCGCTCGACCCCGCGGTGCGTCATTCCGCCCACCTCGCCCCGCCCGGCCACGCGCAGGACCACGCGCCCGAGCCCGCGTCCGAGCACGTGCCCGCGCTCGCGTCCGCGCCCGAGCACGCGCCCGCGCCTGCCCCCGCCGAGGTGCGCGCCGCCACCTCTCTGGAGGATCTCCTCCCCGCCCTCGTGCGCACGGTCGCATGGAACGCCGACGGCCGACGCGGGGTCGTCCACCTCGAGCTCGGCGCCGGGTCCCTGTCCGGCACGCGCCTCGTCATCGAGGCCGACGCGGGGCGCGTGCGCGTCACGATCGCTGCGCCCGCGTCGGTCCACGCCTCGGTCGACCTCTCCGGCTGGCGCGAGCGCATCGCCGCGCGGCTCGTAGCCCGCGGCCTCGACGTCGGTTCGGTCGACGTCGAGTAGCGCAGGCTAAGAGCCTATCCCAGTGGGCTCTCGGCTGGAGCTACGCTGCCTCCGGAGAGAGTTCACAGGGAGGCGGGAAGACGGGAAGGATGACTTCCAAAACTTCCCGTCTTCCCCCCGCCTTCCCGCCTTCCTGTTCCACCTCTCGCTCTTCGGCCGTTGCGACCGACCCGTTTCGTCGCGGGCGACCATCATGGCCCGCCCCCGCGGCGAAAAATGACGAATGGTCAGCCGCCTTCCCGCCTTCCTGTAAACAATCACTGAGCCTACTGGGATGGGTTCTAAGCACGCAGACCAGCGCCGTCAGTCCGCGAGGACGCGCAGCGCGTTGCCGCGGAGCAGCTTGCCCACGGCGCGCTCGCTCACCCCGGCCTGCAAGAGCGCATCGGTCAGCGACGGCAAGCCCCGGGGATCCGCGAGGCCGCGGGCCGGGATGATCATGCCGTCCCAGTCGCTACCGAGAGCGGTCGCGTCTTCGCCCACCACGTTCAAGATGTGCTGCACGTGCTTGACCACAGGCGCCATTCCGTCGCCGCCGAGATAACGCCGATCGAAGATGACGCCGATGACGCCACCCTTGTCGGCCACGGCGCGCAGCTGCGCGTCGTCGATGTTGCGCCAGTGCTCGAAGGCGCCGAGCACGCCCGTGTGGCTCACGATGGGCGGGCGCGTGGCGACGGCGCACGCGTCGAGAAACCCGGCCCGGTTGATGTGCGCCAGGTCGACGATGACGCCCGCCGCCTCGCACCGGCGCACTAGGTCGAAGCCCCAGCGCGTCAGCCCCTCCCGGTCGCGGCGTCCGGGCCCGTAGGCCGGGTAGCCGGCCTCGTTGGCGCTGAAGTGCAGGAGGCCCAGGTAGCGGACGCCGCGCCGCGCGAAGACGTCGACCTGATCGAGATCACCCTCGAGCGCGTGCGCCCCTTCGATCCCGAGCAGGGCCGCGATCGCCCCGTCGCGCGTGCACGCCTCCACGTCGGCGGCGGTGCGCGCGAGCCGAAGCGCGCCGGGGTGCCGGTCGATCGCCTCACCGAGGGCGTCGATCTGCTCGTGCACCACCCGTGCGAGACCGCGGATCCCGCGCGCGAGGGGGATCGACACCAGACTGAAGAACTGCGCGCCGACGCCCCCTTGCCTCATCCGCGGCAGGTCGACGTGGCCGCCGAACACCGAGCGCCAGAGCGGCGGTTCGTGCCGGGCGTGCAGGTCGTATCCCAGCCAGCGTGTCCACATCAGTGTGTCGGCGTGGAGATCGATCGCGGGGTGGGCGCCGTGGAGCGCCCGCGCGCGGTCCGACGCCGCGGCGTCGATCGGAGCCGGGGTCGCGTCGGTCACGGCGTAGGCCTTGAGATGCTCCGAGACCAAGTGTACGTGTCTTTTGCGAAAGACAATGTCTTCACTGCTCCTCATGGCCCAGAGCGCGCTGGATCTCATCGGGGATACACCCCTGGTGGCGATTCGCGCGCCCGAGTCGCCGGGGCCGAGGGCGCAGGTCTGGGCCAAGATGGAGCAGGCCAACCCGGCGGGATCGGTCAAGGATCGGATCGCGCTCGCGATGATCGACGAGGCCGAGCGGGCCGGAAAGCTCGAACCGGGCGGCGTCGTGGTCGAGCCGACGAGCGGGAACACCGGCATCGGCCTCGCGCTGGTGTGCGCCATCCGCGGCTACAAGTGCGTGCTGACGATGCCCGAGAGCATGTCGCTCGAGCGCCGCCAGCTGCTCGAGGCGTTCGGGGCCAAGGTGGTCCTGACACCCGAGGCGCTGCAGCTCGAGGGCGCCGTCGAGAAGGCCATCGAAATCGTCGACCAGACCCCCGGCGCCTTCATGCCGCAGCAGTTCGACAACGAAGCGAACCCGCGCGTGCACGCCGCCACGACGGCGCGCGAGATCCTCTATGCGATGCGCGGCTTGACGCTCGACGCGTTCGTCGCGGGGGTCGGCACGGGGGGCACGATCAGCGGGGTCGCCGAGGTGCTCCGCAAAGAGGTGTCACCCGCGCCGCGCATCGTCGCGGTCGAGCCCAAGAGCTCGGCGACGATCTCGCGCGGAGAGCGCGGGCCGTCGAAGATCCAGGGCCTCGCGGCGGGCTTCGTGCCCCGCAACTACCACCCGGCCGTTGTCGACCAGGTGCGCACCGTGACCGACGCGGACGCGTGGCAAACCAAGGTGCAGCTCGCGCGCCGCGAGGGCCTGCTCGTCGGCATCAGCGCGGGCGCCGCGGTGCACGTGGCGCTGCAAGTCGCCCGAGAGCTCGGCCCGGGCAAGAACGTCGTCACCGTGCTCCCCGACACGGGTGAGCGCTACTTCAGCATCGAGGAGTACTTCGCGAAGGAGGCGGGGGCGTGAGCCGCGGCGCCGCGCGCGTCCTGGTCGTCGGCGTCGGTGGGCTCGGTTGCCCTGCGGCGCTCGCGCTGGCGCACGCGGGCGTGGGTACCCTTGGGCTCTGCGACGACGACGTGGTCGAGCGCAGCAACCTGCACCGGCAGATCCTGTTCGACGAGGGCGACGTCGGCACCCCCAAGCTCGACGCCGCCGCGCGCGCCCTTCGCGCCGCCGTCCCGACGGTCAGCCTGCGCTTGCATCGCAGCCGCTTGCTGCCGGGCACGGCCCTCTCGCTCGTGCGCGAGTACGATCTGGTCCTCGAAGGCAGCGACAACTTCGCGACCAAGTTCCTCGCGGCCGACGCGTGCCGGCTCGCCGGCGTTCCCGTGGTCCACGCCTCGGCGGTCCGGTGGATCGGCACCGCGCTCGCCGTCGCCGCGGCCGCGGCGCCCTGCTACCGCTGCCTCTTCGAGGATGTCCCGCAGGACGGCGCTCCCAACTGCGCCGACGCGGGGGTCATGGGCCCGGTCGTGGGGGTGGTCGCGGCGGCGCAGGTCGACCTCGGGCTCGCGCTGCTCGACGGGCGGCGCGCCGAGGGCCAGCTCGTCACCTTCGACGGCCGGCGCGACGCGCTCCGCCGGCGCTCGGTCGAGGCGCGCCGCGATTGTCCGCTGTGCGGGCTCGCTCCATCGATTCACGGTATCGAGGAGGCCCGCTATATCGGGCCGCAAGGCTACGTTGAGAACGTCGTGCCCGCGTCCGCGGGCTGAAAGGCAGAGAGCGACCATGGAGACGATCGTCCGCATCCCCACGCCATTGCGCACGCTGACCGGCGGTGCCGACGAAGTGCCGGCCACCGGCGGCACCGTGGGCGAAGTGATCGAGGACCTGGAGAAGCGGCACCCCGGCATCCGCGAGCGCTTGCTCGACGACAAGGGCGTGCGCCGCTTCGTGAACATCTACGTCGGCGAGGAGGACGTGCGTTTCCTCGATGGCCTCAAGACGACGCTCAAGCCGGGCGACCAGATCAGCATCATCCCCGCGATCGCCGGGGGCTGAAGCCGCCCGATGAACCGCCACGGTCGCCAGATGCGGCTCGCGGAGGTGGGCGCCGCCGGGCAAGCGAGAATCGCGTCCGCGCTCGCCGAGGTCGCGGGCGAAGGGCCGTCCGCGCTCGTCGCCGTGCGCTACCTCGCGGGCGCCGGGGTGGGGCGCATGGTCGTACGCAGCGATGCGCTCGCGGCGGCCGCGGCCCGCGTCGACGGCGCGCTGTACGTCCAGGTCGACCCGCTCCTGCCCGCCGAGGCCGCGGACGACGCGTTCGACCTGCGCGACCCCGCGGCCCGCGCCGTGGCGAGCGGCGCGCGCACCGCCCTCGGGACCCTGCGCGGCATCCTGGAAGGGCCGGCGGCGGGTGACAGGTCATGAGGCTCGCGCGCAGCCGCCGCATCGAATCCGTCGTCGACGCGGTGGGCAATACGCCCCTCGTGCGGCTGCGCAAGGTGGCGGCGCACGTCCCGGACGTCGAAGTATGGCTCAAGCTCGAGTTTGCGAACCCCGGCGGCAGCGTCAAGGACCGCCCCGCGCTCCGCATGATCAAGGACGCGATGGCCGACGGCCGGCTCACCAGGGACCGCATCCTCATCGATTCGACGAGCGGCAACACGGGCGTCGCGTACTCGCTCTTCGGCGCGGTCCTCGGCGTGCGCGTCCGGCTCGTCATGCCCTCGAACGTGAGCAAGGCGCGCAAGGACATCGCGCGCAACTTCGGGACGGAGATCATCTACAGCGATCCGATGGAGGGCTCGGACGGCGCCATCCGCCTCGCGCGGGATCTCGTCGCCAAGAGCCCGGACGAGTACTTTTACCCCGACCAGTACTCCAACCCGTCGAACTGGCTTGCGCACTACGACGGGACGGCGCCCGAGATCCTCGAGGCCCTCGGCGACCGGATCACGCATTTCGTCGCGGGGCTCGGCACGACGGGCACGATGATGGGCTGCACCCGGCGCCTCAAGGAGCACAATCGGCCGATCGAGTGCATCGCCGTCGAGCCGGCCGACGCGCTGCACGGGCTCGAAGGGCTGAAGCACCTGGCCTCGAGCCTCGTGCCGCCCATCTACGACCCCAAGGTGCCCGATCGCATCCTGCCCGTGACGACCGAAGACGGCTGGGACATGGCCGACAAGCTCGCCCGCGACGAAGGTCTACACGTCGGCCACTCGTCGGGGGCCAACGTCTTCGGCGCCCTCCAGGCGGCGGAAGATGCGCAGAAGAAGGGCCGCGGCGGCTGCGTCGTCGCCATCGTGGCGGATCGCGGCGACCGCTACTTTGCGCCGATGAAGTGGGAGCGTCGGTACGTCTGGTAAAGGGTGGCGCTACACTCGCGGGAGGACGACGATGCGTGACCTGAAAAAGCACCCCTGGGCGGCCGGTAACCTCGTGGTCCCGCGCTCGGTCGTCGACCAGGTCGACGAAGAGGCCCGCAAGTCGTACGCGAAGGACGAGGAGAGCTGCGGCTTTCTCGTGGGCCCCGCGGGCCCTGGGACCGACGCGCGCCGCGTCGATGCGATCGCCCCGATGGTCAACCGCGCGAACGCGCTGCACGAGCTCGATCCCGAGCAGTACCCGCGAACGGGCCGCACGTACTTCGACATCGACTCGATGAAGTTCGAGGGGGCGATCCGCCGGGGCGAAGCGGCGGGCCGTCCGGTCAAGGTCCTCTACCATTCGCACCTCGACGTGGGCGCATACTTTTCACCCACCGACGCGGAGGTCGCCAAGATGGGGCAGGGCGAGCCGCCCTGGGACCTCGCGTACCTGGTGACCAGCGTGCGCGGCGGCCGCGTCGACGATCGCAAGCTCTTCGTCTGGGATCCCGAGGGCCATTCGTTCGTCGAGAGCCCGCTCGAGATCGTCGACGCCGGAGGCGAGGTGCGCGAAGGCGCCTGACATGGCGCGGCGTGCGACGGCGGTCGTGGCGGCGGTGTTGGCGGCGGTGTGGGCACCCGCAGCCCGGGCCGAGCTGCGCGAGAGCGCCGAACGCGTCGCGCAGGCGTGGCGGGAGGGGGGCGCGTACGTCGTGGTCGATCGGACGCGGTTCTTGAACGACGACGAGTCGGCGGCGCTGGCGCTGCCGCCGCTGCCCGAATCGCCCGGCGCCGAGTGCACCACGGTCGTGCTGCTCGGCGCGCGCGGACTCGGCTTTCACGTCAATCTGGGGGGCGGGCCCGACGAAACGGCCGAGCGGATCCCGAGCGAGGCGGGAGCGCTTTCGTTCGAGCGGTGTGGCGGCGCCATGCCGCGGCGGATCGTGGTGAGCGCCGACTCGGGCCGCGGCGCCGTCGAGCTGGTGGTCGGGCGGTCGGCGCGGGCGTTGAAGCCGCTGCGCGAGATCCTCCCCGAGCGCGCGAGTGGCGCGGCGGCGCCCGCGGCCGAGCCAGGGAGCCTCCCGGTGCTCTCTACGCCGTCGCGCCGGGCCGATCTGGCCGAGGCCCGCGCGCGTCGGGACGGCGCCACCGTGGCGACACGCGCGACGTGGGACGCTCGCGCCGCCGGGACGGGGTCCGGCGCGGACGTGCTGGCGCCCGGCTGCCACGTGATCGAGCTGCTCGCGCCGGATCCGCGCGCAACGGCGCCGGACGGTCGAGGCAAGCTCGATCTCGACGCCGAGATGCGCGACGGTTCTGGCGACCGCGTCCTCGCGCGCGATCGCTCCGACGCCCCCGACGCACGACTCTCGGTCTGCGTGGGCGAGGACACGCCGATCCAGGTGGCCTTCGTCGGGGCGCCGCCGCGTGCGCCCGTGCTCGAGGCGCACTGGTCCTGGCCGCTGCCCGCGCACGTGCCGTCGGTGTGGGGGGCCGAGGCGGTCGCACGCATGGCCCACGTTCTCCTGACGCGTCGCGCGGGGCAGCTGCCCCACGAGCCCGCGGCGCTCCTGCAGGGTGGATCCGGGCTGACGCCGCTGGCGCTCCACGTGCAGCCGGGTGCCTGTTACGTGGCGCTGCTGGCCGTCACGCAGGGCTCGGCGCGCACGATCACGCTGCGCGCCCGCGTGGGTACGCGCGAGTCGCTCGACGACCGCGGGCCCGACGAGAACGGCGGCGTCGTCGCCTTCTGCGCCCAGGCGAACGATGCGGCGGTCGTCGACGTCGAGGCCCACGGGACCCCGCTGCTCGGTTGGGGTCTCGCTCTCTATCGCGTGGTCGATGCCGTCTGGGAGACGACGCCTTGATCGGACCGCGCTCCGGGGGGTTCGCCGCCGCGGTCCTCCTCGCGGCTTGCGTGGGCTGCGGCGCCGGCGGGCGCGGCCGCGGGGGTGCACCGTCCGTGTCGCCGCTTCCCGCGCCCCTCGTGGCGATGGGCGAGCTGCAAGGGCGCACGCTGCTCGGCGAGCTACCGGCGCGCGCGCAGCGACTCGGCGCGGGCGCGCTCGCGGTCGTGGCGTCGGCCGAGGCGCTCGACAACAGCTGGATAGGCGGCTTCGTCGACGTCCCGCGCGACGACTGCCTGCTCGGCTACGCGCGGGGATCTTCGTCTGTCGACGATGTCGACGTGGCCATCTACTCCGAGGACGGCACGACCCTCGCCGTCGACGAGGGCCGCGACGTGCACCCGACGGTGCTCATCTGCGCCCCGCACCCCGACCGCGTGTACGTCACCGCCCACGTGGTGGAGGGCGAGGGGCTCGTGGCGGTGGGGGCGCAGCTCGTCCCCAAGGACCGCGCCATCATCGTGGCGAGGGCTCTCGGCGCGCGGGGCGTCGTCGGGCAGGGGCCGCGCCCGGCCGACGGCTGGCCGGGCCTCGACGACGCGGTCCGCGCGCACCGGCTCGATCTCGGCGGAAGCTGGGAAGAGGTGCGCCGCGTGGCGCTCGCGGTCGACGCGCGCATGCCCACGATGGTCGCTCTGCCGATCGACGCGGGCCAGTGCATCGATGCGATCGCCATCCCCGACGAGGACGTCGCTCTGCTCGATCTGGAAGCCTTCGACGACGCGGGTCGATCGGTCGGCCGGGCCAAGGACGGACCGGGGCCGCGGACGCTCGTCGTGTGCTCGTCCGTCCAGATCGCCGGCGCGCTCGCGCTCCGGCCGCACGTCGGGCGGGGGCTGGCGGCCGTCGTCCTCGCACGCTCGGCGGCTTCGGGGGAGCGCAGCGCCGCGGCGGCGCCCCCGGACGCGCTCTGGGTGGCGGCGTCGCAGCCGATCGCCCGCGCGAGCGCGGCACGCGAGACGGCGCTCGCCCACGATGGGTACGGCGCGTCGACCGCGAAGTCGTCGGGGGCGCTCGTGCTCGGCCGTCGGTCCGCGGTCGCGCTGGATCTCGGCGCCACCGCCGGCACCTGCCAGCGCATCGACGTCGTGGCGGGAGCGCCGCTGGCGCTGATCGACACGCGGATCTGGTCCGACGCCGGATCGCTCGTCGCCTCGGCCGAGTCGTCCTCCTCGACGACGCTGTTCGCGTGCGCGCATGGCGCCGCGCGCATCGAGTTGCAAACGCGGGGGCACCCCGGGCCCTTCGCGTGGACCGTACGCCCGGAGCGCTGGAAGGGTGCGCCGCTATCGGCGCACCCGCTCGCGGCGTCACGCATGCTCGCGCGCGCCGCGTCGGGCCCGGACGCGCTCTTCGAAGGCAAGGAGGTGGCGCTCCGGGAGCTCGCGCTCGAAGCGGACAAGGTGGTCTCGTGGTCCGAGACGATCGGGGCGGGCGCCTGCCTGCGGGCAACCCTCGGCGCGCAGGGCGAGGGCGCGGGGATCGAAGCGCGCGTGTTCGATGCCGAGGAGGGCGAGATCGATCGATCCGAGGACGCGCACGCCGTCAGCGTGCGGGCGTGCGCCGGGGCCGACGCGCCGCGGACGGTGAAGCTGGAGGTCAGCGCGTCGGCGGGCCGCCTGGACGCCGTGCTCGGCGAGCGGATCGGGCCCGGACTCTGAACGAGGGCGGCGCGCGATCGTTCAGCGGCCCGCGAGCCGCGCGAGCAGCGCGTCGGCGCGCGCGATCTCGACGTGGCCCACGCAGAGCTTGGGCCCTCGGCGGGGCGCGAGGACGACGCGGCAGCGGCCCGCGACGGATGGAACGACGTGTCCGAGCGCGAAGTCGATCGCCAGGCCCGCGGCCGCGATGACGAGGCCCGCGCCCAGCAGGGCGGGTGACGCAACACGGACGCCGTCGACGAACGTGCCGACGCCGACGTAGCTCCCGACGATCAGCGCGAGCAGGCCGCCGTAGAGGCTCGCGCCCGCGAATCGCGCCTCGCGCTCGACCCGCGCCAGCCCGGCGCGCGGGAGCACGACGTCGCGCTCGCGCAACGTGGCGCCGAGCAGCAAGACACGCCAGCGCACGCGAATGTCACCGCCGGGCGTGATCGAAAGCTCGCCTGGTCGGCGGTACGAAAGCGCGGCGCGCGCGAGCAACTGGGCCCCCCGCGCGAGCAGGAGCAGTCCCGTGACGCCGAGCAGCACGGTGGCCACGGGGCCTCGCGGCGCCGAGGTCATTTCGCCGTCGATCGGGGCGAGCGGGTCGCGACCCTCGCGCGCGTCGAGGACCCGCCGCAGCTTCGGGTCTTCGATCTGGCGTTCCAGCGCGACCGATAGCTCCATCGCGGTCGGCGACCGAGAGGCCGCGAGGGCGACCGAACCGAGAAGCGCCTCGCCCCGGCCGAGCGGGGGGAGCGCCCCTTCGTCCACGCGGCGGACGCGATCCGCGACGGCGGTCCAGACCGCGGCTGCCGAGGCCCCGAGCGCCCGATCGAGCAGGCCCGTGGCATCGAACTCGGAATGCGCCGCGAGCCAGAGCAGATCGTGCGCCGTGCGCTCTTCTTCGGGCCCCGTGCGCGGCGGGTTGTGGGCTACCGCGTGCGCGGCGAGGGCCCTCGCGAGGGCCCGCGCGGTCGCGTCGTCGGGGCCGCGCTCGAGGAGGTCGAGCGCGTTGCCGAACGGCGTGGCAGCGTCGTCGCGCGTGAGCTGGCGCTCGGCGGCCTGGCCCGCGACCCACTCGCCGCGTGCGGGGTCGCTGCGCCCGCCCGAGGCCTCCGCGGCCAGGCGGGTCATCAGCGCGTGCGCGATCCCCGCGAGGTCGAGCAGGCGAGCGTGTCGAGAGAGCGCGTCGTAGGCGAGGGGCTCCCGGTCCGTCGGCAGCATCGGTGCTCGCGCCTCTCGTGCGGTTCGCTCCGCCCTCAGGACGGCAGCGCCAGCTCGCCCCCGTGATCGACGAGCTTCGCGAAGGATCCGATCCGCGCCGCGACGTCGGCCCGGCCGATCTGCAGCAGCCGCGCCGGGCCGATCGCCTCGACGCAGAAGCTGCCGAGCGACGCCGCGAAGAACATCGCTTTGCGCAGAGTCGCCGGCGAGGCGTTGCCGCGCGCCGCGAGGTAGCCGAGAAGGCCCCCCGCGAACGAATCTCCGGCGCCCGTCGGGTCGAGAACCTGTTCGAGCGGATACGCGGGGACGAAGAACGTGCCGGCGGCGTCGAACAGCAATGCGCCGAACTCGCCCCGCTTGATGATGAGCATCTTGGGGCCACGCTTGCGGATGTCGGCCGCGGCGCGCACCAGGTTGTGCATGCCTGACAGCTCACGCGCCTCTTCGTCGTTGATGATGAGCAGGTCGACGCGGCGGAGCATGTCGGCCAGCGCTGCCGGTTCGCGCCCGATCCAGAAGTTCATGGTGTCGGCGGCGACGAGCGTGGGGCGCTCCACCTGTTCGAGGACGTCGAGCTGGAGCTTGGGGTGGATGTTGCCGAGCAGCACGAAGGGACTCGCCCGGTGCTCGGCGCGTACCTTGGGCGAAAAGTCGGCGAAGACATTGAGCTGCGTGTCGAGCGTCTCGCGGCTCGCGAGGTCGCTCGAGTAGCGACCGTGCCACCGGAACGTGCGCCCGGTCGCACGCTCGACGCCCGAAGTGTCGACGCCGCGTCCACGGAGCCTCTCGACATGCTCGTGCGGGAAGTCGTCGCCCACGACGCCGACGATCCGCACGCCCGACGGCACGATCGCCGACGCGGCCAGCGCGGCGTACGTCGCGGCGCCGCCGAGGACGCCGCGAAACTCGCCGGAGGGCATGTCGAGGTCGTCGAACGCGATGGAGCCGACGATGAGAAGGGGACTCGGGGCGGAGCTGGCACTCGAAGCGTTGGCGCTCAAAAAAGCCTCCCAAAGGACGTCCCTTCAGTATCACCGAATGTACTTGCCGACGAGCCAATCGAGCCGCGCGTGGCTCTCCGGCGAGATGCGCTCCCTGGCCGTCATGATCGCCGAGGCCAGCGATCCGGTGGCCCGGCATCCGGCCGGATCGGGCAACGACGTCGCCAGCTCGACGATCGCCGACCGCGCCCGCTCGACGTTGCCGGCGACGACGGCGAGCACCGCCTCGACGCTCACGTCCCCTTCGCTCGCGTGCCAGCAGTCGTAGTCCGTCGCGAGCGCGAGCAGCGCGTAGGGCAGCTCGGCTTCGCGCGCGAGCTTGGCTTCCGGCATCGCCGTCATCCCGATGACCGAGACGCCCCACGAGCGATACAGCTTGCTCTCGGCGCGCGTCGAGAAATGCGGCCCCTCGATGCAGATGTACGTGCCGCCGCGGTGCACCTTGGCGCCCGCGCGATCGGCGGCCGACGCGAGCGCCTCGCTCGTCTTGTCGCAGACCGGATCGGCGAAGCCCACGTGCGCGACGATCCCGTCGTCGAAGAACGTGCTGGTGCGTGACTTGGTGAAGTCGATGAACTGGTCGACGACGACGAAGTCGCCGGGCGCGATGTGCTCCTGCATCGATCCGACCGCGCTGACGCTGACCAGGTGCGTCGCGCCGAGCATCTTGACGGCGCAGACGTTCGCGCGAAAGTCGATCCGATGCGGCGCGATGCGGTGACCGCGCCCGTGACGCGGCAAGAAGAGCAAGGTCGTGTCGCCCAGGCGGCCGCGCACGATGACGTCGCTCGGAGGACCGAATGGCGTGCGGACGGTGATCTCCTCGATCTGCGTGATGCCGGGCGCGTCGTACAGACCGCTGCCGCCGATGACCGCGAGGACGGGCGGCGTCACGCGGGCTCTCCCGGGAGGCGCCCGACGCGAAGGAGCGACTCGGCGAGGGCCGCGCGGCGCCCCCGGCGCGCGCGCTCGGCGATCACGATGGCCCGCAGCTCGTCGAACGCGCGGTCGACCTGGTCGTTGACGACGAGATAGTCGAAGAGGGCATAGTGCTCGATCTCGCGCTTCGCGACCGCGAAGCGTCGCTGCACCGCGTCTTCCGTCTCGCTGGCACGCCCCCGCAGGCGGCGTTCGAGCTCCGCCATCGACGGCGGCAGGATGAAGGCAGACGTCACGTCGGCGACCTTGGCGCGGATCTGCCGCGCGCCTTGATAGTCGATGTCGAAGATCATCCCCGTGCAGCCCGCGTCGGCGCGCGCGTGGTCGATCTCGGCCGTCGACGTCCCGTAGAGATTTCCGTGCACCTCGGCCCACTCGAGAAACGCGCCTCGCGCGACGAGATCGAGGAACGCCGCGCGATCGACGAAGTGGTAGTCGCGGCCGTCGACCTCGTTGGCGCGCGGCGCTCGCGTCGTGTGCGACACGCTGAAACGCAGCTCCGGGCAGCGCTCCATCAGCATGCGGGTGAGCGTCGTCTTCCCGGCGCCGCTCGGCGAAGAAAGGATGAGCAAGATGAAGGTGGCCGGAGTGCTCATTCGACGTTCTGGACCTGCTCTCGCATCCGTTCGATCTCCGCTTTCACCTCGACGACGGCGTGCGCGATGGCGGCGTCCGGGCTCTTGGCGCCTACCGTGTTGGCCTCCCGGGCCATCTCCTGGAGCAAGAAATCGAGCCGGCGACCCACCGCGTCCGAGCCGCCCAGCAGCCCCGCGACCTGGGTGCAGTGGCTTTCGAGGCGCGTCAGCTCCTCGGCGATGTCGCTGCGGTCGGCGAAAATCGCGATCTCCTGCTCGAGTCGCGCGGCGTCCACGTCGATCTCGGTCGAGACGCGCAACCGCTCGGCGCGCTCGCGCAGGCGTCGTCGATGGGCATCGAGCACCGCCGGCGAGCGCGCTTCGATCGCCTGAGCGCGCGTGCGCACGGCGGCCAGGCGGCGCACCAGGTCGTCGCGGAGCGCGTCACCCTCGCGTTTGCGCATCTCGTCGAGGGCCGCGACCGCCGCTTCGAACGCCGCGCGCGCGGCGTCGCGTACGAGGTCGCCGTCGCGTTGCACCGACGACACGAAGAGGTCGGGGATGGCCGCGAGGAGCGACAGCGGGACGTCGCTGCCCGGCGCGAGCTCGTCGCGCAGCTCGGACAGGGCGCGGAACACGGCCCGGGCGCGGTCCCGGTCGAGGACCGGCGCGCCGAGGAGCGTCCCTTCGACCCGCAGCGCCACCTCGTACCGGCCACGCACGAGGCGCTCGCGCGCGAGCTGCTCGACGAAGCCCGAGAGATCCGCGAGCTCGCGCGGCAGGCGCACCCGCACGTCGAGGAAGCGGTGGTTGACCCCGCGGATCTCGACGCCGAGCTTCCAGCCTCCGATGGGCACCTCGCCGAGGCCGAACCCCGTCATGCTGCGCATGCGTTCCCCGAACGTACGCCGATTTCCCCGTTGCCTCCAGAGATCACAGCCCTTTGCGTCGCTTGATACCTTCGAGGACGCGGGCGTACTCGACGTCCCACTGGCTGGTGCCTTCGCGCAGGTGTTTGAGCTGCGCCCGCACGTCGCCATCGAGCCCGTCGTCGACGGCCATGTGCTTTTTGAAGGCGGGCGCCATGCGCCGGCGCAGATCGACGTCGGCCACGTAGACCTCGTCCACGTTTTGCGAGTGCATCAACATCTCGACCACCTGGTCGAGCAGGTAGTCGAGGGCCTCATCGCCCACTTGGATGCCTTTTTCCTTGGCCGCCAGCTGGCGCACGCGCTGGAAGTCGCTCTGGGGCTTGCCCGTCCGCTCGAGGATGTCTTTGGCGCGCTCGTTCACCTCGCGCTCGTCGGCCAGGTACTGGTTCAAGACGGCGGTGATGTCGGCCTCGACCTCCTTGGGCTTCTCGGCCTCGATGTCGTTCGAAGCGAGGAGCGCTCGGACCACTTCGGTCGCGATCGTGGAGACTTTGCCGCTGTAGAGGCGCATGGGCGAGTGCGGCTTTCTAGCTCGTCACTTGCGCTTTCGCACGTCCGGCGCCACGGGCAGCGCCCCGGACGACTCGCTGGCGCCGCCGAGCTGCAGCCGCCGGATGACGGCCTTCTTTTGCCGCTCCTTGTAACGCTCGTGCGACGCGTCGCCGAGCTCGTTGTGGGACTCGGTGTCGCGGTCGACGATCTGGAACTCGCAGATGACGAAGATGACGTTGCCGAGCAGGGCCGCCGCCGGGGGGGCGTTCTCGGTCATGCGCCGGGGTAGGCGCACGGGCATGTCGACCACCAGGTGAATGATCCGGTACGAGTCCGCGGAGAATTTGTTGTCGTTCGGGCTGAGGGCGTCGCTGGCGCCGCCACCCTGCATCTGAACGAGCATGTCCTTGAGCGGGGTCCGCTCGACGTACGGCTCGAAGTCCACCATCGAGTTCACGCTCTGCCCGGGCACGACGTAGTTGAACGGGAAGAGCCGCTTGGTCAGGTATTGCAGGACGGGAAAGATGTCGTCGCGCGAGCGCGTGACGATGCGAAACCGCAGCTTGTCGAAGATCTGGGCGGCGATCGTCTCCTGCTTCGAGAGCAGCTTGGTGATGAGCGAATCCTTGTTCTTGCGCCCGCCGACGAACTCGACGACCGGAAAGCCGGCGGCCAGCATCCCGCCGACCACGCGGTACACCTTTTCCTCCACGATGTGAAAGACGTCCTGGTCGGACATCGGGAGCAAGAACAGCAGCTCGCGCCCGTCGAGGTGATGGATGATGTGCATGCACTTGAGGATCGTGCACGCGCACATTCCGCGGTGGCCGCGGCCGCCCGCCATCAGCAAGAGCTCGAGGACCGAGGCCTGCTCGACCGGCCGCGGGATGGGATAGTCGAACTGCCTTCGCAGGTACGCGATGGCTTCGGACTTCACGTGTTCCATGCGCGAGCGGTCGGCTGGATCGTCGGCCTGAAGCTCCTGCGAAAGAAGGAACTCGCGCGTTTCGGCTTCGTCGGCAAAGTCGAGGCGGCGCCAGTCGATGACCGAGTCACCCCGCAGCATCAGGCGGATCGACTCCAGATCCGCGAGGGAGAAGTCGGTGAGGGCCTTGAGGCGTTCGGCGCCGTCTCGATTGACGTCGCTCATGGGCATCCCCCTTCGCATGCGGGCGGGGACCTTAGCGCAAGGGAGGCGGGACGGAGGCGGGACGCAGCCCGATCAACCCGCCCCGCGAGACGGCCCGTTCAGGGGCTCTCGTGCATCTCGTCCGTGGCTGGGGCCGCCGACGTCGCATGGCGCCCGAGCGTCAGCGTGCCGACAAAAATTGAGATGGTGACCGCAAGAACCGCACAGTGGCCAAGAAACGCGCCTGAACAGCCAGCGACCGCGATGGGGGCGATGGCGATGAGATACCAAGGGGTCAGCTTCATTCGTGCGTTCTCCGCGAGGATGCCAGGCCTTCGTGGGCCCTCGAGTCCGTTGACTCCGATGTAAGAGAAGTTACGACATCCATCAGCGCGGATCCCAATTTCTACAGACCGCAGGTCAGCTGAAGCAAGGGAAACCGCCCAGTGCGCCTCGCGCGCCGATGCTTTGCGGCGGGCTCGTGCGCGCTTGTACGACTGTCGGCATGCTCGCGGCCGCGTCGGCGCGACGCGACTTGGCACGAATGATTGCGACGTCGCAGCGCGGGGGTTTATCGTCGGCGAGGTGGCCGCCTCGACGCTTTCGCGGGCTGCCTTGATGGTTGGGGGCGTGGCTGCGTTGGCGTCGTTCAGCGGATGCACGACCATCGACCCGGGGCCGAACTTCGTCGTCGCCCAGGTGACGTTCGACGCGAACTACTTTTATTGCCACGTCGAGCCTCAACTGATCTTCGCGTACAACTGCGGCCCGGGCGACCCGTCGCTTGGCGACAAGGCCAACGGCTGCCACTACAACCCGTCGGCCGTCAGCGGAATGGCGCTCCTGCAACATACGCCGGTCGACTGCGGCGGGGGCGATGTCCCGCTGACGACGGCCTCGACCGGACCCGGAAGCCCCGCCGAGAGCAACTACGAGGCGGTGTCCCTCGAGATGAGCCCGGACTACCTCACGGCGCCCGTCTATGTCCGCCCGAGCGGCCACTACCATCCGCGACAGGTCTACACCGCGAGCGATCTCCCCAACGTCGATTTGCTCCTCAGCACCTGGGCGTCCAAGTGATGCGTGTCGCGGTGGCGGGGCTCGCGTTCTCCTTGGGTTTGGTCGTGCCGCTGTTCGTCGGGGGCGAGACGGCGAACGCGGCCGAGGAGCCCGAGGCGTTCGCCCGCGTGGTCGTGGACTCGGCCGAGCTGCGCACCTCCCCGGGGGTGAGCGCGCGCGTCATCTACGTGGCCCATCGCGGCGAGACGTTCGCGCTCGACGGGCGGCCGAGCGCGGGCTTCTGGCTGAAGGTGCTGCTGGCGGATGGGCGGACGGCCTACGCGCTCGGCGACGAGGTGCAGCCGTTCGCCGTCAACCGAAGCGACGAGGGGGCCCCCAGCCGACCGGGCTTCTTCGCGCCGCCGCCGCTCGAAGGCTCGCGCATCGGCCTCTCGCTCGTCGGCGGCGTGATGAGCATCCCCATCGTCGGCCAGGGCACGCAGCGCTACGGCTATGTCGAGGCGCGCCCGTCTGTGGTGCTCCACAAGACCGTGAGCCTCGAGGGGTTCATCGGCGACGCTCTCACCACCGACGGCGCCCAGTTGCTCTATGGGGGCGGCCTGGCGATCTACCTGGCGCCCGACTGGCCCGTGTGCCCCTTCGTGGGCCTGTGGGGCGGGGGTCTGAGCGTGCTGCCGAACCCCGACTCCTTCGTCCTCAAGCGCGAGGACTCGTTCGTGGTTCGCGCCGGTGGTGGGATCCTCTTTGCGATGCGAAACCGCATCCTCGTGCGCATCGAGGCGACGAATCTCTCGGTGTTCACGGCGTCGTCGTACAAGGATGCGCAGACGATTGCGGGTGGCCTCGGGGTTTACTTCTGAGGGGGCCACTCATGGACGAGCGCAACCAGATCGGAAAGTGGGCGTTCAGCTGCGCTGCGATCGCGATCGCCGCTCTCGCGGCGGGATGCGCGACGGTCGCGCCGACGCAGCGTGCGATCCTGGCCGACCCCACGATGCAATTCGATGGCGAGGCGAAGCACGACGCCGCGCTGCGCCATGCGACGGATAACCGCGAAGGATCGATGGGCGGAACGGGCGTCTCGGGCGGAGGCTGCGGGTGCAACTGACGCAACGGACCGGCGCCGAGCGATGTGTGCTTCGCGCAGTCGTCGTCGCTCTTGCGGCTGCCCCGCTCGTGGCGCTGCCGGGCGCCGCGGGCGCGCAGGTCGCCGAGGTGGATACGACCCACAGCGTCTTTTACGAAGCCCCGACGCGCACGCACATGTTCGTGTACACGCCGTCGGGCGACCTGACGGTGTCGCCGTGGCCCTGGCTCGACGTGAGCGGAGGATGGGAGGCCGACGTCGTCTCCGGCGCGAGCGTGTCCACGAAGGCCGGCGGCGTCTACCAGGCGTCGCACGCGGCCGACGTGGTCTCGACGGCGAGCGTGCACGATCTGCGCAACATGGTGCGCGGCGAGGCGACGGTGAAGGGCGAAATGACGTCGCTCACGGCCGGCTACGCGTACTCGACGGAGAACGACTACCGGTCAAGCTCGATCCACGCCAACGCGCGCACGGACGCCCTGCAGCACAACACACAGTTCGAGCTGTCGTTCGCGCACAACTGGGACGGCGTCTGCAACCGCGTGCAGGACGCGGGCGCGACGAGCGCCACGCTCTTCGTCGCGCTCGAGAACTCGCATGGTTGTTTCACCGCCGACCCGACGCGTGTCACCGACGCGATCGGGATCGACACCTTCGAGACGAGCTGGGGCCAGTCATGGACACCGATCTTCGAAACGCAGCTGACGTACACGGCGCAGCTAATCCAGGGCTTTCAGAGTGACCCGTACCGGAGCGTCATCCTCGGCGAGGGCATCAAGGCCCAGGAGAACGTGCCCGACGAGCGCGCGCGCGAGGCGCTGACCGCGCGGATGGCCGTGTACCTGCGCGGCCTGCGCGCGGCGCTGCGGCTGTCGGCCCGGGGGTACTACGACACGTGGGCCATCCGTAGCGGGACGCTCGAAGGGGAGTTCGAGAAGTCGTTCGGCGAGTCGCTGCGTGTCATGGCCCGCGGGCGGCTCTACTCGCAGACGGGCGCGGTGTTCTGGAGTGACGACTACACCGGCGGTGCGCCCCCGCTCGGCCCGCGCGGGCAGTACTTCACGGGCGACCGCGAGCTCTCGCCGTTCTGGAGCTGGCTCGGGGGGTTACGCGCCATCTGGACCATCCGCCCGGCGCAAGGGCGCATCCTTGGGTTCATCGATAGCCTGAAGCTCGGACTCTCCGGCAGCGTGACCGGCTTCACGTACTTGCAATACACGCTCGGCGGGGTCCCGATCTCGGACGCGCGAGCCTACGTGGGAACGCTGAGCCTCAACGTGGCGTTCTGACGCTCGCGGCGCTCAGTCTTCTTCTTGGTCGCCGCTGCGGAGGCCGTGCTTTTTGGCCATGTCGTGCAGGTGCTTGCGGTCCATCTTGGCGTCGCGCGCCGCCGCACTGACGTTGCCGCTGTGCCGGCCGAGGAGCCACTTGACGTAGCGGCGCTCGAACTCGGCGTCGTAGCGGGCGCGCGTCTCGCGGTACGTCTTGCCCGCCTCGAACTGAAACGCCTCGCTGGCAGCGATCGACGACGCGCCGCCCGACATCGGGAGCGACACGAGGCTCAGCTCCGGCTGTCCGGCCGCCCGGGCCAGGTAGAGCGACCGATCGAGCACGTTGCGTAGCTCCCGGACGTTCCCGGGCCAGTCGTGCGCGACCAGCCCCTGCATCGTCTCGTCGCTCACGGCAACGCCGCCGCCATTGGTCTTGAGGATGTGCTGCACGAGCGCCGGTACGTCCTCGCGGCGAGCCCGGAGGGGCGGCACCGTGATCGGGACAACAGCGAGTCGAAAATACAAATCTTCTCGGAACTTGCCTGCGAGGACCTCACGCTGAAGATTGCGCTTGGTTGCGACCACCACGCGCACGTTGGAGCGGAGCGTGCGGTTGCCGCCAACGCGTCGAAACTCTTTGGTCTCGAGCACCCGCAAGAGCTTGGGCTGCACGTCGAGCGGGAGCTCGCCGATCTCGTCGAGGAACAGCGTGCCGCCCTCGGCGAGCTCGAACGCCCCCTGCCGCGAGGCGACCGCCCCGGTGAAGGCACCCCGCTCGTGGCCGAACAGCTCGCTCTCGAGCAGCGAGTAGCTGACCGCTCCACAATCCACGACCACGAAGGGTCCTTGCGGCCGTGCGCTCTCATGCCAGATGGCGCGCGCCAGGACGTCCTTGCCCGTCCCCGTCTCTCCTTCGAGAAGGACGGTGGCCTCGGTTGGGGCGATACGCTCGAGGATCCCGAAGATCGAGCGCATCGCAAGGCTTTGCCCGATGACGCCCCCGAATGACGTCTTTTCGCTCGGCATCACCTCGACGCTGCGCACCGTTGCCCGCAAGACGATCTCGACTTCGCCGACGCGCAGGACGGCGCCGGGCTGAACGATGGCCTCGGACACCTTGGCGCCCTGCACGCGGGTGCCGTTGGTCGAGCCGAGATCACGAACGAGTACGCCGCCGTCGGCTCGCAGCAGCTCGCAGTGATGCCGGGAGACGGTGTCGTCCAGCAGCACGAGCTCGTTGTCGGGCGCTTTGCCGATGCGTAGGCGTTCGCCGATCCGCACAGAGGTGCCTTTGGCCTTGCCCGAGAGGACGAGAGCCTGAATGCCGACGCTCGTCTCCGGGGTCTGGACGGCGCGGGTAGAGACCTCGACGTCCCCCCCGCCGTCGTCGCGCGGTATCATCAGCTCCTCTCCCTTTGACGTAGCGGAAGCCGGCGGCGCGAGCAAAAATCCGGGGCCCCCGGCCACAACGCGGATTCCGTGGTGACCGGATCCGAGCCGCCGCCTACGGATTCCGCAGTGACCGGATCCGAGCCACGAGCCCGCGCAGCACCGGCTCGGGCAGGTCGAAGCGCGGCATCCGGTTGCGGCCATTGCGAATGGTTGCGGCGATCTCGGCGTCGGGCACCTTGGCCTGCCAGTCGGCCCGGCCGAGGTCGGGAGCGTGAAGCATCGGTCCCATGGGACCGTCGCCGCGGCCTAGAGCCCCGTGGCATCCGACGCACTGCTGGCGCCAGGTGATGTCCACGAGCTGCGCGTCATTTCCACCTGGCTCGGCCGTGCGACCGGGGGCCGCCGAGGCGCCCGCGAGGGGGGAGGGGGGTAGGGGGGAGGGCGGCCTGTCGTCGTCGGTGGAGTGATGGTCCTCCTTCGTCCAAACCTTGAGCGAGTCGGGAGCTGGCGGCTGATCGCAGGCCGAAAGCACCACCGCGAGCGCCAATAATGTGGCGAACGTGGCAGGGGCAATCCGGGAGAAGGTCAGCGCGCTCGGCAGCTTCACGGCACGGCAACGTAGTCCCGATCCTTGCCGGCGCGACAGGCCGCCGCTAGATTCCGGTGCAGGCGTGGATCGGTTCTTACCGACCGCGACCCGGAGGTCTCATGTACAGCAACGCCAGCGGCGGCCCGCCTGCCGCCGTCCGCAAGGTGACTGCACCCGCCCTACGCGCGCGCAAAGGCGCTGGACCCGCCATCGCCATGGTCACGGCGTACGACTTCACGATGGCGCGTCTGCTGGACGAGGCGGGGGCCGATGCCCTGCTCGTCGGCGACTCGCTCGGGATGGTGTTTCAGGGGTTGGCCAACACGCTGCCGGTGACGGTCGACGAGATCTGTTACCACGGCCGCGCCGTCGCGCGTGGCGCGGCGCGGGCGCACGTCGTCGGCGACATGCCGTTCATGAGCTACCAGGTTTCGCCGGCGCACGGCGTCGAGAGCGCCGGCAGGCTGGTGAAGGACGGCGCCTTCGAGGCAGTGAAGCTCGAGGGCGGCGAGGACTTCGCCGAGCACGTGCGGTGGATCGTGCGGGCGGGCATCCCGGTGATGGGCCATGTGGGCCTCATGCCGCAAAGCGTGCACGCGCTTGGTGGTTTCAAGATGCAGGGGCGCGGGAACGATGCAGCATCGAAGATCGTCGCCGACGCTCGTGCCATCGAGGACGCGGGTGCCTATGCCATCGTGCTCGAGGCGGTGCCTCCCGACGTGGCCGAGCAAGTGACACGCGCGGTGAGCATCCCGACCATCGGCATCGGCGCCGGGCCGGCGTGCGATGGGCAGGTGCTGGTATGCACGGACCTCCTCGGCATGACGCGCGGGCATTCGCCCAAGTTCGCCAAGCGCTTTGCCGACGTGGGTGACGCCATCGTGAAGGCGACCGCTCGTTATGTGAGTGAGGTGCGCGGGGGCACGTTTCCGGCCGCCGAGCACGCCTTCAAGCCGAACGACGCCCCGCCGCTCGCGCTGGTCAAATCGTAGGGATCGCGCTCAGGGCGCCTTGCAGTAGCCGTCGACGCACAGCGCGCCGCCGGTGCAGTACGCGCCGACTGCGGCGTTGCACTCGTCGCCGAGGTCGGAAGCAGTCCCACAGACCTCGTACGAACCGCGGTTGTCAGGGACCGACTTGCACACTGGCGCCGCGCCGGAGCAACCGCCTCCATCAGGGCACGCGATGTAGCAGTCGCCGTGGACGCAGACGCCCGTTCCGCCGCCCGAGAGCGTGCACGTCGCGCCATCGATCGAGCAGGTGAACTGGGCCTCCTGGTCGGGAATGCAGCCGCCGTTGACGCAAACCTGGCCGTAAGCGCACTCCACGTTGGAATCGGGCGCGGCACACGGCGCAGCGCAGTGGCCCTCGACGCAGACGGCGCCGCCCGAGCACGAGGCGCTGGACGTGCACGGGTCCGGGTTGCCGCTGCACACCCCGAGGATGAAGTCGCAGGCATAGCCCGCCGCGCAGGCCGAAGAGGCAGAGCACACCGGCAAGCAGATGCCGTCGACGCAGACTTCTCCGGGGGCGAGGCATTGAGTCCCGTCGGAGCAGAGCTGCGATTGCGGAGTGCACAGCCCGTCGACGCATTTGGCGCCGGCACCGGCCGTCGAGCACTGCGTGTCGGCGTTGCAGAGCGCCCCGAGGGCACCCGCCTCGATCGCCGTGGCGCCGTCCGAGAGCAACAGGGCTCCGTCGCCCGACAGGGCCCCATCGGCGACGCTGGCATCGCCCCCATCCCATGACGTGGCGGACGTCGCGTCAAACGGCGCGTCTTCCCAGACCGTGGTCGACCCGTCCGACGACACGATGGATGCATCGAGGTTGGTGACGACTCCTGCGTCGTCGATCGGAAGAACACCGATCGGGATGCAGGACGTACCCCCGTTGGCGATCGCACAGATGTAGCCGTTGGGGCATCCGCTGCCGCATCCGCCACCAAGGCTCGCGTCCTCGGCCGTGGCCGCCAGACATGCAAGCCCGCCTCCGCCGGCGGTCGCAACGTCGCCGCAGGAGTAGCCGTAAGGGCAATCCTGCGACGTGTTGCACGACCAATAGACGCACGCGTCGGAGTACGACGGGTCGGGGCAGTCGAAGCATGCGTCGGAGTCGCACACCTGAAAGCTGCCGCCGTCGGAGTTGGACGGGTAGATCGGACAGCCCGCGAGGATTGCGAGCGTTCCGAGGACCGTGACTCCTACCAAGACACGCTTCATGACCGTGAAGCCTCCTTCGTGTTGGCCGTGTCCGCCCGGCCCAGCTGCCCGCAACCGCCTTTGCCGCCCCATCGATGCGCCCACTCGACCGGTGCGATGCCAGTCCAGCCGCTAGCCCAGGCTAGCTCAGGCCAGTGAATCGCCGCACAACGCGAAACTCTAGCGCCAAAACCTAGCAACGCACGTGCCGTGCTTCGGCCTGCCTCGAGACAGCGCGCCGTTCTCATGACGGGTGCGTCCGTGTGGACCCGGGTTCACGAGTGGACCGTCATCGTCCGTCGCTTTTGGACGACTCCCTAGGCACTCGACGACACGCTCCTAAGAGCGTCGGCGGAAGGCGACCGCCAAAAGGGGCCGCCAAAAGGGCGCTCGTCGAGTGGCAAGAACACCCGCGAAGACCCCGTAACCAGCGGATGAATCGACTTCGGCGGATCACGCGTGTACTCTGGCGCCGACCCCTCGAGGAAGACGCACCCCGACGATGGACGTTCAGTGCGAGCGGTGCAAAACCGAGTACGAGTTCGACGACGCCCTCGTCAGCGGTCGCGGGACGACGGTGCGGTGCACCAACTGCGGGCATCAGTTCAAGGTGCGCCGCCCCGAGCCCGAAGGCGCGGTTGGCGCCGAAGAAGCGGGTGATCGCTGGCAGGTGCGCACGACGACCGGTCAACAGTTCACCTTCGTCACGCTCCGCGAGCTGCAGCGCGCCATCCTGGCCGGCCAAGTGTCGCGTGAGGACCAGCTGCGTCGTGCTGGCGCGCCAGCCCGGGCGCTCGGGTCGATTAGCGAGCTCGAACCGTTCTTTCAGGGGCGCGGCGTCAACCCGCAGCCTGCCGGGGGGGGCACCTCGATGGCGCCCACTCCGCTCGGTACTGCGGCGAGACGGTCGCCCGGTGCCTGGTCGGAAGACGTCACGCTTGCGCAGCAGCCGCCGCCCGGGGCCGAGGACTTCGGGGCGGGTCCCGCCGCGCCCGGACGGCGAAAGATAGACACCCTACGGCCCCCGACGGGTGGGGCCGCTCCGCCGCATCAGAGTCTGCCGCCCGCCGCGGTGCCTGCCGCTCCGCCGCTCGCTGCATCCACCCCGCAGCGACCCACGCCGCAGGCATCGCAGGTCCCGTCGCGCCCCACGCCTCCTTCCTCCGCCGTGCCGCGTCAGAGCGTGATGGGTCGGACTCAGGTCTTGCCGGTGGTCATGGCGCCGCGCCCGGCAGACTCGACGGCCCCGGCGCAGGCCCCCGCGCCTCCCGCACCGGCGATGCCCCCTCCGACCGCGCCCCGCCGGGTGCAGTCGAGCAGCTATCCGGAACAGCAGACCTCGATGCCGCCATCGAGCGAGGAGCCGTTTTCGGCGCCGCGCGGGCGCCGCGTGGGCGGATGGATCGTCGCGCTCGTGCTCATGATGGCGGTGGGCGTCGTCGGCTGGGCGGTGGCCAAGCCGTATCTTCTGGGCCGCAACGCGCGGGCCGAAGCGCAGATCGATCCGCGCGCGCTGTCGTTTCTGAGCGAG
>Ga0302325_10004768_pt1 | contig 31210 bp, 17 predicted proteins | sample Palsa_T0_2_FD_201948 | JGI IMG/M metagenome (GOLD analysis project Ga0302325, IMG submission 201948) | Peat permafrost microbial communities from Stordalen Mire near Abisko, Sweden - Palsa_T0_2 | ecosystem: Environmental > Terrestrial > Soil > Palsa > Peat permafrost | place: Sweden: Abisko... | reverse complement strand
CACGCCGCGGCCCTGTGGCCACAAGGTGAATTTGCTCAGCTGGCGACGTCCTCCGCAGAGTGCGTCAGGCCTTCACGCACGAAGCCGATGTGCTGGCGCAGCATGTAGAGTTGCTCGGCGTGTGAGCCGGGCGTGCGCCGCGTGATGACGGATCTTTCGATCTGCCGCAGTTGCCGGAGAAGCTCGGCGCGCCGCTCCTCTGACACATTACCAAGAGTTTCCCGCTCCACTGCCATGAGCTCACCATACCGACGGTGGAAGCGTCGGTTGATCCGCCAGCTGTAGATCGCTGGCAGGTAGCGCAGCCCCGGGACCACCACCACGATGACCGGCAAGAGCACCACGAGAGCGCGACTGAGCAGGCTCGCCATCCAGAACGGGAGATAGCGATACATGAAGCTCTGTTCACCGGACTTGTAGTAACGGGCTGCCTCCTCGCTGATGGGAAAAGTGTGCATGAGGGGATTCGGGAACTGGTTCGCCGACTGTAGCAGGGCGGCGCGACTGTGCACCTCGGTGGCCGCCTGGATGAGCAGATCGATCAACGCCGGGTGCAGGGCGGAGTGCGCGACCAGCTCAACGCTTGGGGCGAGCAGATTGATCTCCTCGGGCGGAAGGTTCTCCCCGAGGTCGAACGCGCCTGCGGGCACGCTCAGCTTGTTGAGATACGGGAACCGGCGCACATAGGCATCCGCCTGTGGGAAGTCGAACATGCGCAGGCCTTCGGTATGCAGCATCGCGCGGATGGTTGCTGCGGAGGCGGAGTCGCCGGTGAGAAAGATCGCATCGACCTGCCTGCCCAATAGCGCATCGCGTGCCGCTTCTCCTTCCTGGGGCAGAAGCTGCGTCGGTCCACCCGGCTCGATCTCGTTGGCCTTGAGCAGTGCGAGGGCGAGCGAGCGCGTACCGCTGCCTTCCTTGCCGATCGCAATGCGTTGTGAGCGCAGCTCCGAGAGCCGAATCAGGGGCTTGGGACTGCGATAAAAAATGGTCAGCGGCTCGTAGAACATGCTGCCGAGCGATACCAGGTCACTGGTATCGGCAGTCGCTGAGATTCCCGACTGCACGAGTGCAATATTGACACCCGACTTCGGGTCGGACATGCGGCTCAGGTTGTCCATGGAGCCCTCGGAGACGAGGACCTTGAGCTGGATGCCGTTGCGTGCAAGCGCTGCGCTGTAGCGCTTAGCCACCGTCTCGAAAGTGCTGCCCGGCGGACCGGCACTGATCGTGATGCTCCGCGGCGGTGCGGAGTGCACGAAGTGCAGTCCGGCCCAGATGAGCACGGCGCCTACCAGCAGGATCGGCACCACGGTCTGCATCAGGTACCACCAGGAAAACCGGGGAATGTTCAAACCTTGCCCCTACAGCTGCTGCCGACCTCGTATACCACTCCTGCGGGGGCTTTTCACGAGGGCTGGCAGATGCGAGTGCCCGGCAGCTGAATCCGTCGCGTAACCGGGTATGCGGGCGATGCGCCCGGTCACAGGCTCCGCGTATCCGCCCCGGCGCTTACTGAGGGACGTAGATCGCCAGGGCGTGCGCGTCCTTGTTGTAAATGCCGAACGAACCGCCGACGCCGACTCCGACGGCGGAATTGCCGCTGTAGCTGGAGTTCCCGCCCCCCATGCCGATGGCACCTGACTGTTGGTCCTGGACGCCCTGCAGCAGGACTCCGTTCGCACCGAGCTTGGCCGCCTCTTCCTTGAGTCGCGAGATGGCCTTGTCCATGTTCTGCTGGCTGGTAAGGGCGAGCGAGCCTTTGCTGCTCGCGTCTATGGCCGCTATCTGCTCGTACTTCGGCGGCGGCTGCAGATAGACTCGCACGCTGTCCGGGGAGATGGGCGGGCGGGGTGTGCCGACCAGAACGTGCGAGGAGGTGGCGCACCCGGCCAGCAGCACTGCGAACGCGCCGACAACGATCGACCGGTACCTGAACGCCATCGAGGGTCTCCGAAGCGCAGCTGCCCAAGAGTAGGCAAGTGCTGCGTTGCAATCAAACCGGATCCCGGGGAAGGCTCGGTCGCCTGCCCATTTGCCGGCGCCGGCCGCACCGGGCATGCTTTCGTTTGCCGCTGGGGGCCTTCCGACGCCATGACGACAGAACAAGATCGCGCACGACCTGCAGCCGGGGTCCCGCCGGGACCTGTCCTGCGCCGCCCTGGCCAGGAGCCTGGTTCGCCGCCTGGCGCCTGACCAGAGAGCCAGCCACGTTATGACAGATTCCGGCTCAGTGAAGCAGATACGCCTCACGCTCGAGGCGCTCGAGAAGGGCGGGGCCACGATCGCCGACCTCGACAAGCTCATCATCCGGGCGGTGCGTAGCGGAGCCTTGACCGAGGGCGATGCGAGTGCCGAGCTCGAGACCGCCTGGGCCCGGGGGCTCATTCCGGGCGACATGGTCGCCCGGTTCCACACCTCGTTCACGCAGGAGCCAGTCAGACGCGCCGCCACACCCGAGGTGGGCGCGTCCATTCCCTCTGCGGACTCTCCGGAGACCGGGACGCGGCGGCGCGAACCGAGTATGCCCAGTTCACCGCAGCCGGAGGCGGTCCCGACGGATGAACCGACCCTCGTCAGCCAGATCCTCGGCGGTCGCTACCGTCTGGAGCGCGAGCTCGGTGAGGGCGGAATGGGCCGTGTGTACTTCGCGCGCGATGAGCAGGTGGAAGGGGAGACCTTCGCCATCAAGGTCCTGAAGTCCGGCATTCGCGCAGACGCCCTGAAGCTGCTGCGCGAGGAGGTTCACAAGACCCGAAAGCTTAGCCACCCGAATATCGTGGACGTGCATTCACTGAACTCCGATGGCACGAAGCACTACGTGCTGATGGAGTACCTGGAGGGCAAGCCCCTGAATGTGCTCCTGGATGAGGACTTTGGTCGTGGCATGCCCTTCAGCCGCGCCTGGCCGATCATCGAGGATGTGGGAGCTGCGCTCGCCTGCGCGCATGACCACAGCGTCATCCATAGTGACCTGAAGCCCGCCAATATCTTTGTCACGACCTCGGGCCGCACCAAGCTTCTGGACTTTGGCATCGCACGTGCCTCGCGCGGTGATGCGGCCAGGTCCGGGGTATTCGCACTCACCCCCGCCTACGCGAGTTGCGAGATGCTCGAAGGCCGGGAGCCCGATGCCCGGGATGACATCTATTCCTTCGGCTGCGTGATCTACGAGATGCTTTCCGGCAAGCATCCATTCGGCGGATGTAACGCGCTCGAGGCTCGCGATTTGGAGCTTCGAGCGCCACCGCTTGCGGGGCTGTCCAGGGGACAGAACGCCGCGCTTGCCAAAGCGCTGGCGTTCGCGCGGCAGGCGCGCACGACCTCCGTCGAAGAGCTCCTGGCCGCTCTCAGCGCGGATAAGAAGCTCGCGGTTCGTCGGCTTGCCATGTATGGCGGTGCACTGATCGCGCTCTTCGCCGTGCTGGGCGTTGGCTATCTGGCGATCGATAAGCTCTGGCTCTCCAAACGGTCCGGAGCAAGTGCTGCCAGCGCACTCTCACCGGCGGCGGGCGCCTTCTCGCCCCCGCCGCATTCGATCGCGGTGCTGCCGTTTGTGAACATGAGCGGAGATAAGGACCAGGAGTATTTCTCCGACGGGCTTACCGAGGAGTTGCTGAACTCGCTCGCTGGCATCAATGAGCTGCAGGTGGCGGCGCGCACCTCCTCCTTCGCGTTCAAAGGCCAGGAGACCGACGTCGGCACCATCGCCCGCAAGCTGAACGTGGGAGCGGTGCTCGAGGGGAGCGTGCGCCGTTCGGCGCACACCGTGCGCGTCACCGCGCAGCTGATCAATGCGGTGACGGGCTACCACATATGGTCGCAGACTTATGATCGCCCGCTGACCGACACCCTGAAAGTTCAGACGGAGCTCGCCGACGCGGTAGCGAAGCAGCTTGCCATCAAGCTCGGCGGTGGCACCACAGAGGCCGAGGTTCAGGGGGGTACCCACAACTTCCAAGCCTATGACTCGTATCTGAAGGGCCTGCAGCTGATCACGGTCGCGCGCGGGACGATGAAAGAGGCGGATCTGCGCTCGGCGCTCGCAGCGTTCGACCACGCGATCGCACTGGATCCCAATTTCGCGCTCGCGCATCTGCGCCGCGCGGGGGAGTATCTCGATATCGCAAATTTCATTTCCTCAAGCGTCCAGACTCGCGCCGAGGCTCACGCCAAAGCGCGTGAGGCCACGATGCGTGCCGTCGCGCTCGCCCCTGAACTGGGGGAAACCCACCTGCAGCTGGGGGCGATCCTGGCGTGGGTTTCGTTCGATTTTGGAGCCGCCGTCCCTGAATTCGAGCGCAGCGTGGAGCTGTCGCCGGGCAATGCGCACGTCCTGACCCGCTACGCTCAGTTCAACGCCCAGATCGGGCGCTCGGATGTGGCCAAGAGCGCCATCGAGCGCGCCATCAAGCTCGACCCGCTGGATGACGACGTTTACGTCAGCAAGGCGGTCGCGTACTACAGCGCACGTCAGTATGCCGAGGCGCTGCGGGCGCTCAAGGTCGCAGAGGGGCTGAAACCCGGATCGCATTACACGGGAGTATGGAGAGTGCTCATTCTCTATTCCTCCAAGCAGATGGAGGCGGCACGGCGCGAATGTGAGCCGGCCAATGCGCCGCTGGAGGCGGACGATCGGCTCATGTGTCTGGCGCACGTCTATCACGCGCTCGGGCGGCAGGAGGAGGCCCAGGAGGCCTTTGACAAATTAAAGGCGCTCGATGGCGACTCGTTTGCCTACAACTACGCGACGATCTGCGCGCAATGGGGCGACACACCGTGCGCGCTCGATTGGCTCGCAAAGGCCGATGAGCTGCACGATCCGAGCATTTCGTTCCTTATCATTGACCCGCTTCTGGATCCCATCCGGCACGAGCCGTTCTTCAAGGAGCTCGTGCGGCGTCATAACTTCCCACCGAGGCCGGTGTCGGACACGCAGACCTGAGCTGTTCTTACGGCGCGGGTGCGCCAAGCACCGCAGTGGCGATTGCGCCGCCTTTTACCGACGCAGGAGGAACCACGCGGCGTAGGCGATGACCAGAATGAACAGCACGATACCGGCGCCGAGCAGGATCTTTTTCCACATGCCGGTAGCCGGCCCCGAGCGTGCTGCGCCGCTGCCCTTGGGCAGCTGAAAGATGCACTCGACCGGGCCGAAGGTGATGCGATCGGTGGAAGCCAGGTAGCTCATGGTGCAGCGCCTGCCATTGACGAAGGTTCCATTGGCCGACAGCTGATCGATCACTTTCCAGCGATTTCCCTCGTTGACGATCTTGGCGTGCAGCGCCGAGACGCCATCACGCTTGAGTAGGATTTCCCGCTCGCCCTGGCTTCCGACCGTCCATTCCTTCTGCCCTGATTGCGCTGACCGCAACTCGATGCGCACCGTTCCTTCGGGTCCGCCCAGCACGACGAGCTGCGGCGCTTCAACTCCCCCCAACGCCCGATCGACGGCACCGAGATCGGCCAGGCGCTTGCGCTCCTGCCGCACCTGCTCGGGACTGATGTACCGGGTCTCATTCCCCGCCTTTTTCGGGTTCTCGATCCACCCCTGCGGCAGGCGCTTATTGCCGGCGTCGATGACCAAGTCGGCTTCGTTCATCCGCTGGATGGTCTGATCCGTCGGCGGGTCGTCCGACTCGATGCGCAGCAGAAATTGCTCGACGTCAAAGCGCAGTCGGTCGTTGGATTTGAGTTTTACCCTGGTATTGGCCTCGATGCGCTTATCGTTGACGTACGTGCCGTTCGTGGAATTCAGGTCTTCAACGAATACCGCTCCATCGGCGATGTTCAGCGTCGCATGCCGGCGTGACGGACTGCCTTCCGCAAGCTTCAGCCCGTTCTCGGTGCTGCGACCGACAGTGAGCTGTCCGGTGAGCGCAATCTCCGTTCCGTTGCTCACCTTCGTGAGAATGAAGCGTTTCTCTGCCATGTCCGGGTTCGGGCGGGCGCCGGGCCAGCCATGCGGCTGCAAGGCCGCAGCCTCAGCGCCGCGATTATCGGCGTCTCGCCGCCATCATTTTCAACTCAGAGTATAAGCGATGCCGCCGGCACGCAACGCGGCCACGGCGAGCGTACCGGACGACATAATTGGTCTGCCGTGCGCTTCGCCTTCAGAACTGGCTTTCCAGCGAGTGCGCAACGGTTGCGAATTGCGCCGGATCGAAGGCGGAGGTGCTCTGGACCGCCCCGAACAGAGAATCGAGCGCTGCCTTGTGACGCTCATGATCCCCGAATGCGTAACTCAGGCTGTCCACGCTCAGGTAGACCTGGTCGGCCGTGCTGAAGTCACTCGCCTTGTCCTCGGCGGCATAATGCAGCACCGTCTGGCGCATTTTGCGGATCTCGGCCGGTGCGTACTGGCGTCGTATCCAGCCATCGTGCGCATCAATCCATGCATGGAGCTTTTGCGCCTCCGAGCGCATTGAAGCCAGGTCCCTCTGACCCGCGCGCATGAGGGAGTCAGTTGCCGCGCTGAGCTGCGTGAGCTCTCCGGGAGCGAGAACTTCGGTGATCGCCTCGAGCATGACGAACGGGTACTTCTGCAGGCGCAGGGTACCTGGCTCGATCCCGGGCCCCGCGCGGCTGCGGCTCCAGTGCTGCCTGTCGATCGGGTGATGACAGGCAAAGCACTCGTACAGGGCGAAGTCAGGCAGAAAGCTGTCCGCCTGGGTCACCCGGGTCTGCAGCAGCTCCAGATAGCGGCGGGCGTTCTCGATCTGACCTGTGACCCAGAGGTTCATCGGCTCGATCCGGCCCTTGCGCTGCACGTAGTCCGCATCGACGACGAAGTGCGGCGGCTGCGCGGTGGTGAACCATTGCAGCTCGAACTGTAAGCGCGGATGACCGGCGCCGAGAATCATGTGGGTGGTGAATTTCTCGCGTGTCCCCATGTGGCAGGACAGGCACAGTTCCGCGCGCCGCAGCGGCTGCTCGGTGGGATACATCCCGTGTGCCACGTTGGCACTATGCGGCTCGGACTTCTGGGTGTGGGTCTTGATCCACTGCTCCGCACCCCCGTGGCAGGCTTCACAGGTGACTCCCTCGCGCAGCTGAAACTTCGCACCGCGCAGCGCGGCCGGGACGTTGTCAGCGTGGCAGTCGAGGCACATCTTCGAGCTCGAGGGATCGGCCAGCCCGAGCTTGGCGGCGATCCGCTGCGATTGCGCGTTGCTCAAGACGCTGAAGGCCTTGTGGTGGTCGTCGTCTCGCGACCAGATGCGGGCTTCATTGAGAGCGACGTTGCGGTCGGTCTGCGCCGCAAGCTTGCCGTGACAGACGTTGGAATCGCAGCTGCCGACTCCCAGGTGCTTGTTGCCGGGCTGCGCCGGCTCATCGGCCGCCAGGGCCGGCACCGACAACAGGATTACGAGGCTCGCCCGCAGGGCGCTCCTGAGTGCATGACCGGCTTTCAGGCGGGTACGGTGCATGGCGGAGGATCAATGTGCCGGGACGTCGGTCCGCGCCGTCGCAGGCGGTGGGGCGTCCTTAACGAACCAGGGCTGGCCCGAATCATCCAGATACAGCTGCCGGGTCTCATCCGGACTCAGGGGCCGCGTGCCACGGCGCCCGAAAACGGCGATCTGGTTGCCGGTCTCATCGATCGCGCGGTCCCGCTCCAGACCCTTGGAGAGACTGAGCGCGGGCTTGCCCGTGGCGTAGCTCGCAATGAGCTGCGGCCGCGGCTCGGGGCTGAAACCATAGAACTTGGGCTGGGATTCGGGGGAGGTGAGCTGCAGCACCTTGAGCCCGCCGACACCGTCTGCGACATAGGCAAACAACGACGCATTGGTCGAGGCCACCACGACGTCGCGGCTGTCGCGCAACTCACCGGCGGCGTTGAAGCGCTGCTGCTCGCGCATCGCCTCGGGGCGCTCCACGTTCACGATGATGAGGCCGTCCTTGCCGGCCGCGACGTACGCGTAGGTGCGCGCCACGTACACCCGCCTGGCATCGGCGATCGGCACCGTGTCGTTCGGCACCACTCGCGCGCCCTGGGGGTGCGTTACGTCCAGCACCTCCAGTCCCTTCGCATCCGTGACGAACAGGTAACGGAATTGCAGTGCACTGGCACGCGGATCATCCATCGGGACCGTGGCGATGAGCTTCGGGTGCAGCGGATCATCGACACTCACGATCACGAGCGCCTGCGGGGTGGCGATGTAGATGTAATAGCCTGCAACCGTCAGGTGGCGCGCGCCGTTCAGTACGCCGTCCGGATTCCAGGTGACGGCGCGCCTGAGGAAGTTATTACGCGGCTCACCATCGGCGAGCGTGTCGACATCCGTCAGGATCAGCCCCTCTTTGGCATCCGTGATGTACGCGTAGTGGTAGAGCGGATGGAACGGCGCTTCCTGATTGGCGACGCGCATCTTGTCGCCCTGGTCGCGTGCCGGGTTGATGGGCTGATTGGTCGGCAGTGCGACACAGGTCGCATCCGCCGAGGCGATGTGGGTATTGTCGCCGAGCGGGCTGAAGGGCGCGGTGATCATCCGCTGCGAGACGCCCTTGTTGCCGATGCTGGCGACGTCGTAGACGCGCATTCCGCGGCTGCCCTCGGCTACGTAGAGGAATTCCCCGCGCAGCTGCAGGCAGCGCGCCTCACCCGCCGCGTGGCTCGTCGCGTACTGGAGCTTGCGGTCGTGCCTGAGGTGCTCGGCGTACCAGTCCGGGTACGCGTAGCGATGCAGGTAGCTGCCGATCACGGCCTGTGGCTCGTCCCACTCCGTCACGCGCACCGCGTTGAGCTCGCCTGCGCCGCCGACATAGGCATGGTAGCCCACGAAATTCACGAAGTTGGTACCGAGCAGCAGCAGCTGCGCCATGATGGCGTTGTTGTCATTGGCTCTCGAAAGATGACAGTCGTCGCAGTCCTTGGTCTCGACCTTCCTCTCCGTGTGGGGGTAGTGCGCGTTGAAGGCCTGGCTGCTGAAGCCGCTGGCGGAGATCGGCGGCTGCTGCACGTAGATGTGCTCGCGATTCGCGTTCGTCGAGGACAGGACCAGGGCTGAGCTCGAGCGGAACGGGGCGATCTTGCCCCCGCTGGCGCTCTCGCGGTGGCCCAGCATGAACATGTCATCGCGCGCGACCTGCGGGTTGTAGGTGGCGTAGTTGCGCGTGTCGCCGCCTTCGTAGTGGTGGCGCGCGGTCTTGGCGTTCGCCTCGATCGGCAGGTGACATCCGCCGCAGCTCGTGGTCCAGGACGTGTGGCAGGAATAGCACTCCATGTTCGTATCGTTGTGCGCCAGAGCGCTGGCCGGCACCTCGAGTCCCCAGCCCTGGCTTGAAGGGTCGCGGCTCATCAGCTTGGCGCGCGCGGCCCTGGGGTTGTACTCGGGACGACCCGGCGTGACCGAGTTCTTCACCAGGCTGATCTTCCACTCGAGCTGCGGGTCCACCATGGAGCGCTGGTAGAGCTCACCTGCGATCCACTCGAAGCGCCGCCGGCCGTCCGGGGTGCGCAGCTCGAGCAGATCCACGCCGCCGCCGAGCGCTGCGGGACCGGAGGTGTAGGAGTTCGGATAGCTGCTGACGGTACCGTGGCAGTCCTTACAGCCGATCTCCACCGCAGCTGCGACTTCACCGTAGATGTGACCGCTCCCATGGTTGTCCTGGGAGTAATGGCAGTCCACGCATTGCATGCCGACATCCACGTGCGTCGAGGACAGGTGCACGGCCTTCTGGAATTTCTGCGGATCATCGTCCGCCACCACGTTGCCCTTGGCATCGAGCAGGTCGCCTGCGCGGTCACGCTTGTAGACGGCGCGGAAATTCCAGCCGTGGCCGTGGTAGTCGGCGAACTGCGTGTCCTTGAGCTGCGGATTGAGATCCGCCACGCTGCGAAGGAAATTCACATCCCCCCACTTTCCGCGTGTCGCGGCCCCTTCGGGGTTGCGGTCCAGCACCTCGCGCATCTCCTTGATGGAGGGGTAGTGCTGCTTCGCCGGCCACATGGCCGGAGCGTCGGACTCATAGTCCCACATGGTGTAGCCGAGCATGCTGTTCATGAACATGTTCGGCTGATGCATGTGACACACCATGCACTGGCTGCTCGGTATGGCACGCGTGAAGGCGTGCTTGAGCGGATGACCGGGTTGCGTGTGATCGATGGTCGGGTCGACCGTCATGGTGGTGCCATCGTGGCCCGCGACAGCATAAACGCTGGAGTGGCGCGGATCGCGGTCATTGGCGTAGACGACGTGGCAGGCGGCGCACCCTGACTGCCGGTAATCGCCCGGCTGGTCGTTGGTGCCGAGGAACCACAGGTTCGGATCGTTGAGGCGCGTCTTGGTGATGTTGATGACCGGCACTGCGATGCGCGCGCCCGTGCCCGGACCGCGGTTGGATGCGCGGATGTCCGGGCGTCCCGGCTCCTCGAGCCGCTGCAGCTCGCCTTGTGCATCGGGCAGGCCGGTCTCTGGAAAGAGATTCCCCGCGTTGCGCCCGCCATGCTCGAAGATGCGGAAGATGTCCCCGGGCTTGATCGTCTCCCAGGCCGGCAGAGGATACAGCTGCGACAGGATGCCGGCGGCGAAGGCTGCGTCCGGGTCCTTCATGAGCGGACCCTTGAGAAGTACCCCGACGCCCTCGCGGTTGTAGGACTCCCCGAGGATGTAGTTCTTGTAATCCAGAATGCCGTTGTTGTAGGAGGCACCGCCCCAGAACATGGCGCTGGTCGCATGCAGGCTCCGCACGGAGGCCTCGATGACTTCCGCGTGGCAGGCGCCGCACGACTCGCGCACCACGCGAAAATCCGATGGGTTCATGAAACGGATGAACTCGGGCGCTTCGCGATTGAGGAGCGTATAGCTGCGCTGCGGGTTGGCGCTCGAGGGGTAGTGCCACTGCGAGGGGTAGCGCGGCAGCACGTGGGCGGAATCCATGGTGCTGCGGTACTCGGCCGAGCCGCGACTCACTCCGCTGGCGAGCGCGACGGCCTGATTGCCTCCGTGACAATCCGTGCAGCCGAGGTTGATCGCCGGATTGGAGTGCATGGTCGGGTTGTCGGTCTGCGTATGACAGGAGAGGCATCCCGCACTCTTGCTCGCGGCCATCTCCGGGGACTGCGTCATCGGCGAGGCAGGGGCGGTCACGTAGTGCCGCTCGATGGGCTCACCGGAGGCGGCGCTGCGTGAGAACGCCGCCGCGGCGCACAGCCACAAGAGCGGCAGCACCCGAGTTCGGTGGACTCTGGCGGACAGAATCGGGCGAGGGCTCAGCGGGGTGTGGGATGACATGGCCATTCAGTACGCCAGGATCGCATTCAGGAGGAAGTAGTCGGGATTGGCGCGCGGAAACAGCTCGTTGGCGGCTCCCGAGGCGAACAGCTTCGCGTAGGCGCCGCGCACCACAATGTTCTGCGACATTAGCGGCCGGTAGGTGAGCGCCACCGATGCGTCCTCACCGATGTAGCGGCTGTTGAACTGCTGCGCGCGCAGCGCCGCCAGCACCGCGGTGTTGGCAAAGGCGAGACTGTTGAGATTGAACGTGACGCGCAGCGTCGGCAGCACGTCCAGGTCGGCGCCGATGCCGCCCAGCATGGTCCCGGGATTGTCGAAATTCGACTGGCCCTCGGTCTTCGAGGAGCGCAGGTCGGCGAGCACGCCGTTGCCGGAGGTGAGCGTCACGCCGCCGCCGCCGATCAGCGGTACCGCCTGGCTGATCCAGTAGCTGGTGTCGCCGCCGGCGAACTGCGGGTTCTCGAAGATCGCATCGAACCCGGTTGCCTTGCGGTCGTAGGGGTTCGAGTCGCCGCTTGCGTACAGCAGCGATATGCGGGCGCGCACCCAGTCGAAATCCTGGGAGATCTCGGCCGCGGCGAACGCCGCGCTGATCCGCACCGAGGAGTAGGAGAACACCCCCGGATCCTCGTGTCCGGTCGCGTAATAGAAGGAGACGGTGGCATTGGTGCGGCCGAAGTGCCCGTCGCCGTTGTAGCCGAGGTAGGTGACGTCATAACCGTGCAGCGCATCCAGTCCGATCTGAGCAGGGCGTACCTGGAAGCCGTTCGCGTCATAGTATTGAGAGTTGTTCTCGGTATTGTGGTTGTAGACCACCGTACCCTGGGAGGTGAATCCCGTGACCGGCATATCCTGCCAGTAGAGGTTGGCGACGAGGATATCGTCGTGGCGCAGCGGCTTGTCCAGATCGTTGAGTCCGCTGTTGGTGTCCTTCTCCAGACGCCGGAAATACGCCAGGTTGTACTGAAAGATGTTGTTATCGCGCGTGCCGAAGAGTCTCACGCCCGGCTCATTGTCCTGGAAAAGGAAGCCGCGGAAATCGGTGGAGAAGGGCTGGATGCCGATGCGCACGCTGTCGAAGTCATAGCGCTCCGATACATCGCGCAGGTGCTTCTCGGCGAAGGCGTTCTGTAGCCCGACGAAGGTGTCCGAGCGCGTCGTGCCGCGGCGCGGATCGATATTGAGGAGCCCCTCCTCATCGACCGAGGCATAGTTGTAGTTGAACACCGGGGTGAGCCGGAACTGCCAGTCCGGCGGCCGGAACACCGTGTCGCCCTCATATAAAGTGAGGTCCGTGATGATGTTCTGCGCCACCATGTAACCGCCGGGATGGCCGAACACATCGTTGCTGCCTGGACGCTCGGTGGAGGCGATGCCGACTTCGGAGACGACGTTCCGGTATTCGTAGTTGGTATCCGACAGCAGCCCCAGGTTGAAGAACCAATCACCGTGAAAGGGCTTGTCGGCTTTGAGCAGATTGCGGTTGTAGGGATCGAGTCGATCATTCGGATAGCCGAGCTCATCGACGATGCGCCAGCGATCGGGCATCGGCACGGACTCGACGTAGTCGGTGAGCCCGGGGCGGGGAATGGGCGATGCCTCCGGCGGAGGTCCGCGGTTGAACGGTTGCTCGGCGACCGCCTCTCCCGCGTTTGCCCCGGGAGGCGGCGCGGGTGCCCCGGGCTGTGGCGGCGTGGTTGGGGTTGCGGGGCAGGGCACCTCGACCGTTCCCGGCAGGCGCCGCTTCACGATCCGGCCGGTGTCGTCCCGGTAGCAGGTGTCGGCCTGCGCGAGGCTGGAGAGTGCCAGGGGCACGAGCACCAGAAAAACCCGCAGCGGCACCTGCAGAGCTCCAGCGGCAGGGCCCTCCTCAGAACCCCTCACACACATTCTCCTGGTCGCTGTTGAGGAAGGGGGACTGCGGGCACTGGACGTAGAGCAGACGCGTGCCCCGCGGAGTCAGCACGTCGGCACGCCGGTTCGCGGGCGCCTCGTTGATCGAGCCATTGAGCGCCGCGCTCGCATTCTCCAGTCCGAGGAAGGCGACCATGTCGTCCTGGTCCACGCCATCCCCCGACACGCCGATCGCACCGACCAGCTTCGCCCCGCGATAGATGGGCACGCTTCCGGGAAAGATCTGAAGGCCGTTAGCGACCCGGGGCGGGGCAGTACTTGGTGTCAGGGCCAAGGTCGGAGAGACGCTCAGCCCGACACCCGCGCAGCCTGGCGCGACATCGGGTGTGCCGGCGCCCGCCGCATAGATCACGTGCTGCAGGATGGCGTTGATGGCCAGATCCAGCTGCAGCCCGGTGGAGAACGGGCTCCACTGCGCGAGCGGCTTGCTGAACGGCCCGTTCGGTGTACCGTCGATGCCGTCGGGAAAGAACGGCCGCGAGAGATTGGCGATGGCCCGGTCGCTGTACGCGATCACGCCATCGGCGAATGCGGTGCTGTCGCCGAGGAAGGAGTGCGCCGCGCTGACGTAGCCACCGAGGGTGACCTGTCCGTTGGATGCAAGCCCATTTCCGCTCGTGCTGATCCGTACGTACTGTGCCGGCGGCAACGCCTCGAGGAATGAGGCAGCGGTGCTCGAGGAGAAGAGCGCCGCGGTGCGCGCTTTCTGCAGCGCGACGTCGGCACCGAAGAGCGGCGCATCCTGCGAGCGCACGAAGCCGAGCGGCGTGCCCAGGCTGTCGATGACCGTGATGGAGACTCGCGCCGAGGATCCCAGCGGCAGCCGGATCTGGCCGCGCGCCTCTTCGGCCACCGCCAGCGCCGCGCGCAGGATCTGCAGCACCTCGTTCTGGGTGAGCGCGCTGGCCCCGTCCGTGCCGGCTCGAAGCGGAAAGCGGGGCTGGTTGGCGGCATCGACCAGCACGAACGCGTTCTGGCCGGGAAAATTGACGCCGCCCTCCGGCCGCACTCCGGAGGCAGGCTGCCCGAAGGCCGTGCCGGCATGTATCTGGCCGTCGCTATAGCCCGTGACCGGGATCGGGATCCCGGCCGAGCCGAGGGATGCAAAGCTCGCCGTCCCGGGCGTCGAGAGCAGGTCGCTGTATTCGGTATTGGTGTATTCGAGCAAGATGCCGCCCACGGTGATCTGATCGGCGCGCCGGTTCGCGGGCACGCCGTAGCCATAGGTCGCGGCCATGGCGATCGCTTCGTCGAGATTCTGGCTGTGGTCGGCGAAGGCGGTGTCAATGCCGTATTCCCCGTCGGCCAGGACTCCGACACCACCGACGACGGTGCCGTCCTTGTAGAGCGGAAAGCCACCCGGGGCGGCCGATAATCCGAGCGGCGAGCGCTGCGGACCTACCGTGGGCGCAGCCCCCGCGGTATTGCGGTTCACCAGATCCGAGCAGGCCAGCTGGCTGAACTGGACGCCGAACAAAGGCCCGCTGGGTGCGCCGAGTGTTCCGGGATTGAAGTGCTGCTGCACGATCTGGCCAGCCGTGCGCGTCGAGAACGCATTGCCCTCGGAGGACAGATACGCACCGGTGATGGCCTTGGCGATCACCGCCAGCTGATCGATGTTGATGCCGCTCAAGGGGCCGCTGGACGCGGGGAGCTCAATTCCATTCAGACCGGTGCTGACAGAGGCGCTGCCTATCAGGGTGGTGCGCGTGGCAGGAGCGCCCATGCGGTAGACGCTCAGTACGTTGCCGACGCGGTCCACGACGCCGACGGTCGCATTGGTGTTTCGCGCCTCCGCCTCGGCGATCGCCTGCGCGATTACCTGCTCGACATCGGCGACCGTGAGAAAGGTGGTCGCATTCGCGCAGCCGCCGGTACAACTGACATTGGTGGGAGCCGCTCCCGCTCCGGTGGAGGGCACCGCGGAGCCCCCGCCGCTGCAGGAGGCGAGCGACGCCGCGGCCAGCGCCCACAGGATGCGCTGCTGTCCTTTCATCGTGCGACGAGCTCCCTCGGGCGATCGATCGTTATTGTTGGATGGTAGCTGTGACAGCTTGTGCATTGGAGCGTAACACGGTCCGCCACCGCACCTTCAGTGTGACATTCCAGGCACTTGGGCAGATCCGGAATAAAAAGGTCCGCGCTCGAGTTGGATTTCCTCACCGCATGGCACGAGACACAGGCGTCATCGCCGGTCTTGTCTTGCTGCACTGCGTGCATGCGGTGACTGAAATGCACCTGCGCGAAATAGTCCCGCGTCAGGCGCACCGGGGTGATCCTGAAGCGCTCAAGCACATCTGCGCTGTGGAGGTCGGTGACCTCGTGACATTCCGCGCAGCCGCGCGTGGTCGTGAACTGGTGCTCGATCTCATCCTGTGCGCGCCGCGTGGCGCACACCAGTGGGGCCTCCGTGCACGGGGGGGCTTCCGCCTGCTGCCCGGGCAGGCGGCGCCGCTGGAAACCGTCCGCGGCGGCGGTCGGATCGACCGCCTGGCGCACGAAGTAGTCCTGAATGAGCAGGATCGCATCGCGCGGCCTGCCGTGCGGCAACTGCCGCTCAGGTGCCTTCGGATCGAAGGTCAGCTCATGACAGGCGGCGCAGGAGCGCTGCATGGTGATGGGGATGAAGTGCTCGCCATCGGCAGAGAGCGTATGGCAGTCCGCACAACCGAGCGCCCCGCCGCCATTCAGACGCGTGACATGCTCGGGATCCAAGTGCTGGGCGTGGGAGAACTTGAGGTTCGACTGCTCGCGCGCGCCCGCCACCGGTTCTCGCCGCACCATCCACTGCCCTCGCCCTGACTCATCGAGCGCATCCCCCTGCTTCAGCAAGCTGACCGTAAAGCCCGGGTGCGTGCTGGCCGAGAAGCCCGTCACCGGCTGCACTTTCAAGGGCCCAAAGCTGACGTGGGAGTTCGCATGGCAGTCCACGCACAGGCCGTTATCGCGCACCACGAGCCCGGTGGCCGGTGCGTGGTGCTCGCGATGGCAGTCCGCGCAGGGCTGCGCCGGCCCGAGGCGCGTCTGTGCGAGCCGGGCCACCTGCACGTGATCCGCGGTCGTGTGATGACACTCGCGGCAGGCTGCATCGCGCACGTGGACGAACAGTTCCTGGTGGCAGCTCGCGCAGCGCTGGCCTGCGGCGAGTTGGTGGGCGGGCGTGAGCGGTCCCGCATTCCATATCTGGTCGGTAGGCAGCAACGGCAGGCGCGGTGCGCGCGCGTGCTGGCGCGGGATGCTGAAGTACGGAATCAGCAGCGTTGCCACCACCACGAGCACAGCCAGAAACCAGGCGACCCTGCGCTTGTTCAGCCAGGTCATGGACAAATCGGTGCGGAACGCTCGCTCGTAGGCGCTCGGGTCGACCGTGGGGTCAGGCTCGATCTCAATCCCCAAGTCAAACCCGGCCGGAGGATCGATCAGGCGCAGGCGATGGCCGCCGATCTCCACCAGATCACCGACCTTGAGAGACGCAGAGGCGACGCGCTTGCCGTTGACCGTTACCTTGCAACGCCCGATGCAGGCAATGAGCCACTGGGGCGCACTCGGCCGGATGCTGGCGTGATGCGCTGCCACGGCGGCGCCCAGCAGCTGAACGGCGGAATCCGGGGCGCTGCCTACCGACAGGACATCCGCGCTGAGCTCGGTATCCTGGTACTCGACTGCGCCATCGGCGCCAGTGCGCACCAGCCGCAACAGCACATCCATGGGATCACCAGTACATGAAGGTGCTGAGGATGTGGACGATGAGTGCCGCGATGAGCGCAACGCTCAGCGGAACGTGGACATAGAGCCAAAGCTGCAGCCACCCCTGCAGTTGAATATCGCGACGTATGCGCCTGAGCACCGTCTGGCGGCGCGACAGCAGCACGATCAGGGCCTGAAGATTGGCGACTTCCGCGCGCTTGGCCCCCTGCGGCACCCGCCGGGCGACGTAGTTGATGACGGCCTGCTGATCGGAATTGGCGACCACCCTCATCTGCGCGGCACCCTGCGCAGAGTCGCCGCTCATGAAGAGCGAGCGATCGGTCGCCAGCATCTGGCGAATCGCACCCCCACCGATCGAGGTGCGCTCGATGCTGCTCCTCACCGCTTCACTCACCGCTGCATCGCAGCCGCGGGCGAGCTCCCGTCCCTGTCGATCGAGACTGAAGAGCTCGGCAAACAACGCGGCGCGCGAGGAGCCGCCGCTGTTCGCCGCCATCTGACGCGGTAGCGCGAGGTATCCGTACAGGCCGACGATGCCGCTCACGATCACCACGCACATGAGCGCATACGCCAGGGTGTGCACGTTCCAGCCAAAGAGGCCCGCACAGTGCAGCGTTGCCACCGGCAGCAGCGCCAGGCCGAGCCAGACGTGCGCCGAGGTCCAGCCCTCCACCGAGCCGAACGTCGAGCTGTAACGACGCTTGCGCACGCCGAGCACCGTGAGCCATACGATCAGGAGCGCCCCGATCGTGCCAAGCACGTATCCCTGCCAGGTGCCGCCACCCGCGCGGACCCGCCCCCCTTGTGTCGCGTAGATCGCGATCGAGAGGGCGAGCAGGCCGAGCGCCCCCCACGCATAGCGCCCCTCGCGAAAGCGCAGGATGTTGACGTGAATCATCGCCGCCGCTGATCGGCCAGATCGAGATACTCGGCAGGCCCGATGCGCACGGCCGCCCCCGTGGGGCACGCCCGTACACACGCAGGTCCGCCGGACAGCCCCCCGCACGCGTCGCACTTGGTGGCCTTCTTGCCCTTCGCCTTGGCTGCCTCGGTGGGCCGATAGTCATGCTCCTCGCCGACGCCAGGGCCGGTGCCGAACAGCAGCCACGACCAAAGGCCCGGCTTCTTCGGCGCCTCGTAGGTCATGCGTATGACGTCGTAGGGACAGTTCACCTGACAGTTGCCACAACCGATGCAGGTCTCATCGATGAACACCTCGCCATTGTCCGAGCGCTTGATCGCATTCGGCGGACAGTCCTTCATGCAGTGCGGCTGCTCGCAATGGCGACAGGAGATCGGCACGTGGACCTGGGCAAAGGAGGCTCCCGATTTACGGTCGAGTCGCGAGATGCCGCCATGAGTCTCGGCGCATGCCTTCTCGCAGTTGTCGCACCCGACGCACAACGACTCATCGATGATCAGCGCGTTGGTGGCTTCCCCCAGTCCCTGGGCCATCAGGAAATTCATGATGGCGCTCGCCTCGGGCCGCACCTCCATGCGCGCGCTCTCCGCGACGTGCGCACTCGCCGCCCGCTGCAGCCGTTCCACCGGCGCATCACCACGCTGCGTCAGGCGCAGGAACTCGGCACGCCCCACCTCGATCAGCACGCAGGCCACCGTGGCGCGTGCGCTCTCGCGACGCTGCGAATCCCCCATGAGGGACATCTCGCCGACCAGTTCTCCGGCAGGCACCTGCGCGACCAGCAGGTCCTGCCCGGCACGCCGCCGGGACAGGGTCACCCCTCCCGAGCGCACGATCAACAGGCTCGCACCCGGCTCGCCTTCCGTAAAGATCGGCTCGCCCGCCTTGTAGTTGCGTACCGTGACCTGGCCGGCGATGTCGCGCAGCTCGCGTGCGGTCGCCTGCGGCGCGAAGTGCCGCTGCAGCTCGCGCACCACGAAGATCCAGTCGATGCCGGCGCGCACCGCTTCGTTGGAATTCATCAGCTTGATCATCGTGCGGCGCGGGGTCTCCATCAGGATGCAGCCAGGGCCTGCGATCGCCCGCTCGGCGCGCGGCCTTCCGGACAGAAGGCTCATCTCTCCGAAGAACTCCCCGAGCCTGAGCTGACTGGTGCGTGCGACGGGATCCTCGGTCTGCAGAGTCACTTCGCCGTATGCGATCGTGAAGAACGAAGTCCCGAACTCCCCGGCCTCGTAAATGACCTCCCCCTCACGAATCACCCGGGTCATGCGCGGCGGCCCCGAGTCCTGGGCGTTGCGCTTGCGTGCCGCCTCGATCTTTTTTAAGGCCTCGGCGCATTCCGGCCCGTCCGGGTAGGCGACGATCACCTCGCTTTCGATCACAAGTTCCCGGAATGCGAGCGCGTTGAGCTCACGGAACATCGGCACCAGCGACTTGAAGCGCTCGAGCAGTTCGTCGGTCTCGCGCTCGAAGGGCAGTCCGCACAGCCGCGATTCCAGCAACGGGTAGTCGGCCGGCTTCACGTCGTGTCCGTAGGCGTACTCCGTCACGTCGTAGCCCTGATTCATCGCCTGCTTGATCAGGGGATAACCGGCCAGCGAGCCGACGATGAAGACGCCGGGGACGTTGCTTTCGTAGCGGCGCGAGAGCTCCGGAATGGCCTGCTTCTGCGGACCGGGGAATGTGATGCCGACGGATTCGACGAAAGCTCGCGCCGGGTCTGCGCCGAGGCGCGCGATGATGCGGTGACATTCGATGAGGCGCTCGCCCGATGGCGTGTCGAGCGTCACGGTAAGTGGGGGACCGCGCTCGACGCGCGTGATGGCTTTGGGACGCGCCTCGTAGTAGCAGCCGAGGCGCCGCCGGGGATCACTGATGCCGGCCAGCACCAGCGAGAGATTGGCGTCCTTGGCGCGACTGAACTCGTTGCCGCGGTTGACGATCCAGACATCGTTCTGCTCGCTTAAGGCCAGCGCGTTCTCGATCGCGGCATCGCCGGCACCGACTACGAGGATCGTCTCGTCGCGGAATTCCTTGGGGTCATCCAGCTGGTACTGGATTTCCTCGAAGTGCTCTCCGGGTACCCCGAGTTTGCGCGGATTACCCTCCACACCAATGGCCAAGACGACGTTTGCCGCGCGCACGCTTGTGCCATTGGCCAGCTGCACCAGGAAATCTCCCTTCTGGCCAGTGACCTTCTTCACATCTGCGCTGTAGCGCACGTTGATCTTGAGCCGGTTCGTGCCCTCGCCCCAGGTTTCCAGAACCTTCTCGCGGCTGCCGGCCCCGAATTGCAGGTCACTGCGCAGCGCGAGGAAGCCGGGCTCCGCCATGACGTGCTTGCCTTTCTGGTAGCGCTGAATGGTCTTCGCCAGACGCGGCGAGCCCTCGAGCAGCACGTAGCTGGGAGTTGCTACCTTCTCGCGCGCATCGATCTGGGCCGCGCGTGCCGCGGCACTGAGGCCGGCGGGCCCTGCACCGATGATGGCGAGATGAAATTCAGCCGCCGTGCCCATGAGATCGAGACCGCAGCAATAATCTTCGCGTCATGGAAGTGTCCGCGCTCACCCCAAGCTCGGCCGACCAGCGGCTCTGGACCGCGTCCCGACGCGGCCAGCTGCCTCAATGGCTCTACGCGAGTGGGATCTCCGCGGATGCCTGGTCAAGCACTTCTTTTTACGACGACTCCCCGACTTGGAGGCATTCTGAACCATGCCGACCGCGCAGGGAAGACGCCGCGGCGGGTCTGTTGCCCCCGGCGGCGACCGGGGCCATTCACTTCGCGTCCAACTCGCCGTGCCGGGCGTAGTAGTGTAGTAATAGTGAGTGGGTGCGGCAGGAAGCGAATCCCCTTAAACTGAATGGGGGCTGCCGGGGTGAGCATGGCTACGCTCAGGGTCTCATACAAAAGCAAGATCTGTGCGGTCGTTGGCTGCGCGAGCAGCGTCGTCCTATCCGCCGCGGCTGCCACGCAGGACCCCACCGAGACGCTCGTCCGTACGCAGATCGCCGCAGCGAGTCTCGAGGATGCCGTGGTCATCGATTGCCAGCTGCCCGGGCGGCTGCAGCAGCTGGGCGGCATGCGCACCTATCTCACCCCAGGCGCACTGGTGCGCCTGCCGGCCATCGACTGCCGCACGCGCGGTGGTGAATACACCATCGGGGATCTCGCCAGCGGCACGCTGTCGCTCAAGCGTTGGCTGCCCCTGGCGGAGAAGGACAACCTCGAGGCGCAATACTACGTTGCGCGCATCTACGCCAACGGAATGGATGGCGTGCCGCTCGACTACGCCAAGGCGGCGGAGTGGTATCAGCGCGCGGCGCAGAAGAAGTATGCGCCCGCCATGCAGGAACTCGGTTACCTGTACGAGCAGGGACTTGGCGTTCAGAAGGACGCGCTGCGCGCGCTCAACCTGCAGCGCGAGGCTTCCGGGCTCGGGGACGACCTTGACTACGCCTCCAAGCTTGCGGCCAACAAGGAGGAATTCGCCCGTCAGCTCGCCGCCGTGACCGACCAGCTCGATCAGACCAATGCTGTCGTGCAGGATCTGCACGCGCAGCTCGACGCCGCGAATGACAAGCTGCTGCAAAGGAGCGCCGAGCTGAATCGGGATCAGGCGCGTCTGGTTGATCTACGGTCCAAACTGGACGCCGCCATGCGCGGCAGCTCCACCGAAAGCGCCGCGCACGTCGAGCAGCTGCGCCAGCAGCTCGCCGCGGACGAAAAGGCCCTGAGCGAGAAGCAGGACATCATCGGCGCGCTCTCCGCCCGGCAGGTGGTGCAGCAAAGTGAGTTGTCCGAGCAGCTGGGGAGGTCTCAGGCCGCGAACGCGCAACTGAACCAACTGCTGGCCAACAGCCGTGGCGAGAATGCGGACCTGCGCGCCCGCGCCGCACAGTCCGAGCAGCGTCTGAACGAAACGCGGCAGGAACTGAGCAAGCTCCGCGCGGCATATCTGCAGAACGTCAGTGCGCTGGCGGTTCAAAGTGCCGAGCTCGAGCAGCTCAGAGCCCACGACGGCATGAGCGCACAGGCGCTGTTCGACGCCAGGAAGCAGCAGCTCGATCAGCGGGACCAGCAGATCAAGTCGCTGGAAGGTCAGATGGCCGTGCTACGCCAGCAGCTGACGGCGAGCGGTGTGAGCGCGGCCGATAGCGCGGGGCATAACAAGGAGCTGGAGAGATCGCTCGAGGCGTTGCGCACGCAATCCGGGCAACAGCAGCAGCAGCTTCAGGCGGACCGTGCCGAGTTGGCCCGGATGACTCAATCGAATGACGACCGGGCGGCGCTTGCCGCGCAAATGACGGCCAAAATGGGCGAGAAGGTGGCAGCGCTCGAGCTCGCGCAGCGACAGGTCGGCGCCTTACAGCTCGAAGTCGGGCAGCTGCGCGAGGCCCGTGAGCACGAGATTGCGGTCGCGGGCGATGCGAGTGAGCAAAACCGCGAGGCACAGCGCACCTCGCAGGCGGCGATCGCGAAACAGCAGCAGGCTCTCGGGCAGCAGGAGATGGACCTGGCCGCCCGGCAGCTCGAGCTTGTGCGCACGCGCCAGGAGCTGGTCCAGCGGGCAGGCAATGAACAGGCGTTGCGGAAGAAGATCAGCGAGCTCGAGGCTGACGTGCGCAACAAGGACAAGCAGCTTAGCGACCTGCGGGCCGAGGTGGCGAGGGCAGGCGAGCCATCACAGTCGGGCAAGCAGGCGCCGCTGGTGGCTGCGAACGTCAGCTATCGCACGGCGCAGACCGCAGATCCTGATGCGTTAATTCAGATGGTTCGCGGCATGGGGCCTGCGAACTACTACGCGCTCATCATCGGGAACAGCAACTACACTCACATGGAGAAGCTGAAGACTCCGACCAACGATGCGCGCGAGATCGCCGATCTGCTCCAGTCACGCTACCAGTTCAAGGTGAAGCTGCTGATCGACGCGACGCACGATCAGATCGCGGTGGCCATGGATGAATACCACCGCATCCTGACGGACGCGGACCGCCTGCTGATTTACTATGCCGGCCATGGGGGTTCGAAGAACATTCCACCCGAGGTCGCATTCTGGGCGGGTGTCGACACCGACCCGGACTCCCCGAGCAGCTGGCTGTCTGCCAGTACCATCGCCGACGCCATCTCGCAGATCAAGGCGCGCCACATACTGCTGGTCGCCGATTCCTGCTTCTCGAGCGCCATCACGCACACGGTCTCGACCATCGTCGTGCATGCCGATGACGAGCGCAGTACCGCGATTCGCTGGCGCCACAGTGCCAGAATGGTGCTGACGTCGGGACAGAATGAGCCGGTGGTGGATGCTAGCGCGCCAGATGCGGGGCACTCGCTGTTCGCGTATCAACTCATCAGCGTGCTGCGGCAGAATAGTATCCTGTTGTCCGGGGAGAAGCTGGCGCTCGAGGTGAGCAGCCGCATATCCGCCGCAGCGAGCCGCAACGGGCTGAAGGAGACGCCGACCTATTCCAATCTGCAGGATCCTCAGGACAAGGGTGGCGACTTCTTTTTCGTTCCGGTGATGCGGCCAGTTCAGTTGGCAGCGACAATGTAGCAAGTCCAGGTGTATGTCGGCGGGTCCATGCCCGCAGCGCAACAAATAAGAATGCGAACAGGGGAGAGACAAGTGTTCAGCAAATCCTTCTCGGTCATCAAAAGCGCAGTGCTGCTCCTTGCACTGCTTGCGTCGCTCCCGGGGCCCGCAGCCGCCCAGGGGCTCAAGCTGAACCTTCCCGGTGCAACGCCGCTGCAGCAGCTCGTCGGCAACGCAGTAATCAACATGTGCGCGGGGGCGCTCCTTCCGCTGGAGGGGAAGTACTCCTCCCCGCAGGAGGCGGATCTCACCACGCAGTGCACCGCCATCGTCGTCGCATCGGGGGGTCCGACCTCTGCGGTCACCGCCACGCAGCCGGCGCTTCTCGGGGCCGTGCAGCAGGTGTCCGGAAACCAGATCTCCACGCAGGGGGCGCTCGCGCTGCGCGTCGGAGCGGGTCAGTTCGCCAACATCAGCGGCCGTCTGGACACGCTGCGGCTCGGCGGGAATCTGTCCTTGTCACAGAATCTCGCGGCTTTCCAAGACAGCGCGCCGTCGGGTCCGGCCGCGCTCATGGCGGGCACGCCGCAGACATTCTCCTTCGCGGTCGATCCAAGCGTGCAAGCTGGCAGCGTCGCGCCGTATACGGCGCAGCCGCTGAGTGGCGGGGCGGCTGACGGGATGATGTACATCAGCTACTTCGCCGACGCCGATAGCCCATTACGCACGCTGCGGTCGGACAGTTCGGCTGGCGGGGGAGCGGCGGGCAGCGGCAGTGTTGCGGCACCAATTCCGAACCCGTGGGGGTTGTACGTGCAGGGCAGCTACAACTCCGGACACCATGACCTGACCAATAACGAAGACCCTTTTGATTTTCATGCGGCCAGTGTGACCGCCGGGCTCGATTACAACTTCGGCACGGGTGTCCTCGGCGCTTCCGTCGGCTACGACGATTACGATGCCGGCTTGCGTACCGCAGGTCTTCTGGTGTCGGGCGGCAGTGCCCAGGTACAGGCCACCAGCGGCTCCCTCTACGGCGCCTGGTTCGGTCAGAACTGGACCTTCAACGGCATCGCCACCTACGGTGGGCTGACAACCAATCTGACGCGCGTCGTGAAGTACAACCTGACCGAGATCTGCTCACCACCGACATGCACCAGTGTCAATCGCACCCTCACGGGCAGCCCCGACGGACGCTCATTCGCTATCGGAGCAACCGCGGGATACCAGGCTCACGCGGACTCGTGGGACATCGTTCCCTCGCTGAGCGTCAACTACCGGCGCGTCACGGTCGACTCGTTTACGGAAAACGATCCGGACCCGAACGACGGCCTGGCGCTGAGCTTTGCCGATCAGACGGTCGAATCGCTGCGCTCGGTCGTGGCTGTCGACCTGTCGCGGCCGTTGAGTGTCTCGTTCGGCGTTGTGACACCGATCGTCAGGGTCGAGTGGGATCATGAGTTCAAGAATGGTGTTCGCACGATAGATGCTCACTATGCGTTCGATCCCACCGCGAACACTACCTGCCTCAGCTGCTTTGCGCTTCCCACGGATGCGCCGGTGGCGAATTACGGCATCGCCGCTGTGGGCTTATCGGTAACGCTGGCGCGGCGCGTGCAGGCATTCGTGTACGACGAGGCGCTGTTCGGCTACAACGATTACCACAGCAACGCCGTCACGCTCGGGCTGCGAGGGCAGTTTTAGCCGGCGCACAATGCGGCAGCGCGGTGGCAGATCTCGCGCTTGAGCCGAAACAGCTCGAAGGTGTGCTGGATGGCTTGGCCTTCGAGCACGAGCCTCAGGGCATCTGCCGGGCGGTTGGCGGAGAGCAGCGCGCCGGCTTTTTTTGCGTACAGCTGCGTGGCGTCGTGCCTTAGCTTCAGCGCGTCCGCATTTGAAGGCTGCAGCGTGTAAAGTCTCTTCAGGTAGTACAACACGCTGTTATGACCCTTGGAGAGCAGAGCGGACAGTTCCGCCGGGGAATCCGTGCTAGTTGCCTGCCGCAAGCCTCCTTGCGCCATGTACAGGTCATCATCGATCTCGGTGCGCGCGTCGGGCGTGAGCTGCGGGTCGGGAAGTTTCGGCCACAGCTGGGCATTGAGGGACTGGTCCTCGACGTAATCGTGGTAGTACTGCGCGCCGAAGAACAGCCCGGTCGCGATGATCAACGCCCCGACGGTCAGGGATGTCACGCGGTGCTTGCCCCACCAGGTGAGCGGCGCGAACTGGTGGAGGAATTCTTCCACGGTCGCGACCCGGTCGGGGCGCTTCAGCGCCAGTGCACGGCGCAGCACGTCCCATTGGCGACGGGTGAGCGAGGGAATGCGCTGCGGCTCGCGCCGCCGTTCGAGGTCGGTCCGCGACAATATGCGACCGAACGGATGCTTGCCGCTGTATAGGTGGTAGACCACGCAGCCGAAGGCATAGATGTCGTCGCGCGGATCCGGCGCTTCGCGGTTCCATTGTTCGAGCGGGGCATAGTCGGGCGTCAGGCCACCGAGACGCTCGGCGGCATCGAAGCGTGTCGTCTCCGTCTGCCCCGCGACGCCGCGCAATGGACGCGCGATGCCAAAGTCCATGACCTTCACCGCACCGCTCTTGCACAGGAACACGTTTCCGGGCTTGAGGTCAGAATGCACCACGCCGTTCTCGTGCGCATAGGCGAGTCCTGCGCCGATGCAGCGGACGATCCTCCAACGAAGAGCCAGGGACGCCGAGCTGGCGGATTCATCCTGCAGCCAATCCTGGAGCGTCTGCCCCTCGAGCAGTTCCATGGTCATGTAGGCGTGGTCGCCTTCGTAATCGAAATCGAAGACGGTGAGGATGTTCGGGTGAGCGAGGCTCTGTGCGCGTACGGTCTCGCGCTCCAGCGCCATGCGCGCGTCCGGATGACTCTGGAACTCCTCGCTGATCAGCTTCAGCGCGATGTAGGGATGGCGGTCCTGGAAATCCTTGCGATTGCGGTCGAGCGCCTTGAATACCCGCCCCATGCCGCCGTGTCCGAGCTCCTTGACCAGCGTGAAGCGCCCGTCCTCGAGAACGTCCCCTTCGCCGAGGCCCTCACTCGGGGCCGCGGCTGCGCCCTCAGGCGCGCCCGAGCGCGTCTGAGTCATCCGTGTCTCGCCGCTTTCCGGAACCTCCCCAAACGCAGTATCCCCTGAAAAAGGCTCCATCAGATGGCCCTGGCGGCTGCCGCGGCGGCGCGTGGCTGCTGCGCCGTGAGCTTCCCGGATTGAGTCTCGAGGACGTGCGCGGCATGCCGGTAACCGATCTCTATCGTCCGCTCGAAGGCGCGCCAATCGAGCAGGTCGACCCGTTCGAGCGGGGGTTTCAGCAGGATATCGGCCAACTCCCGCTGACTGATCGCGGTCGCTGCGCGATTTAGCATCCCGGCGCGCAAGAGGATCTTCATGATGTTGACGTTAGAGCGGCGGCGGCCCAGCAGGGTGCGCAGCGTCCATAACGGCGGGATCTCGCTCATCTCCATGTCGCACACGAAGCTCTGATCCGCACCCGTATCGACTGCGATGATGGGACCGTGGTGATTCTCGCGCATGACGTCGACCGGAAGGTTGTTGAGCGCCGCCCCATCGATGTAGGCCTGCTTCTGCGTAAAGACCGGCGGCAGTATGCCCGGGATCGCGATGGAGGCACGCAGCCACAGCCACAGCTTGCCGCGCTGATGCACCGACAGTTGGCCGCTCGTGAGACTAGCTGACACGCAGAAGTAGGGCAGAGGCAGGTCCTCGATGTCGATCTCGGCGAATTCCCGCCGCAGTAGCCGACACACTTTTCTCCCCGCGACCAGCGAGATGAGCGGCAGCGTGTAGTCGCTCAGCGGATTGCTGTCCACGAAACAGCGCCGCATGCGCTCGACCATCTCCTGATGGTCCCAGCCGGCGGCCCAGCCGGCGCCGATGATGGCGCCGATACTCGTAGCTCCAACCGCATCCACCGCAATCCTGGCTTCACGCAGTGCACGCATGACGCCGATGTGCGCAAAACCCCGGGCACCGCCTCCCGAGAGAACCAGCCCGACACCACGGGCGGTCAGGAGGCGCGCGGCGCGGGCGATGTCCGCCTTGCCGTGCACGTGGTGCAAGCGTCGGCACGGCTGCAGCAGGAGCCACTCGCGCGCACTGCACGCTGCGGAGCGTCGTGCGTGCAGCAGAACGATTTCGGCGCCTCGTACATCGGCGGCACGATCGTCCCCGCAGGTCAAGGCCCGCCAGGCCCGCGGCTGGCTGGTGCCGGCGGCCACCAGCAGCAGTCGGTCGGCCTGGCGCAGACACAGGCGGGTCCAGTTGTTCGGCTCGGGGTCGGTCACGTACACGACAAAGTCGTTGCCGCGCTCCAGTCGGTGAAACCAGTGCGTCGTGCGCTCGCTGGCATTCGAGCTCAGTATCAGCTCGGAGCGACCGAAAAGGCGCAGACAGGCGACGAGCTCGGCGCCGAACTCCTGTGCGGCAACGCCAGAATCCAGTGGCACGACAGCGAATGTCTTGGGCACCACGGCCGCCTGCCGCTGCGCGTGCTGCAGGGTGTCGACGCGATCGGCCAGCGTGCTCGCGATGTAACGCAGCGTCTGCGGATGCTTGCGCACGAGCTCGTCGAATGTTGCGCAGGAGAGCCGCGCCACCTCGCTGTCACGCAAGGCCACGAGCGTGCTGGAACGCGCATTGCCGGAGATGACTTCCATCTGCCCGGCGATCTGACCTCCGCAGAGTTGCCCGATGTAGGCCGAACCTCCGCCCGGCTGGGCCACATAGATTCCGAAGGCACCGTTGATGATGACGTACAGGCCGTCGGCGGCTTGGCCTGCGGAATAAAGTGTCGCCCCACCCGGCATGGAGAACCACTCGATCTCGTTGGCGAGTTCCCCGATCGAGTCGGCGTCGAGCTGCTTGAGCAGAGGCAGCGCGGCAAACAGTGCCGGCAGGTTGCGCCGGTCCATGGCACTCTGAATCATGGTGTCAGGACCGGGGCTCATCGCCTATCTCCCGAGTGCAGTGCTCAGCGATTGTATCCTTAGCCCTCTCGCGGGAATCAGGCCGCCGCCTTATGGGCGAAGTTATGTGAACCCGGGTAGGGCCCGCAAGTCAGGTGCGATGGGATCACCATGATGCGCCGCACCAAATCCTGCGCCCTGGCGCAGTGTGGTCAGTTTCCGGGCACCTTGGTGGGGGTGCCTTTGTCGGAGTCCACCCGCACGGTCAGCGCCGACTGATCGCGCAGCCTCACCCGCAGCACTTCCTTGCCGAGCGACACTTCATTTCCGGCTGCGAGCCGGGTCGGGGCAGAGATCCGCACGCCGTTCACCGATGTGCCGTTGGTGCTCTCGAGGTCCTCGATCGTTGCTTTTCCAGAGAGCACGGTGATGCGTGCGTGCCGACGCGAGACGGTCGTGGCATCGATAACCAGTGAGCAATCGGCATCGCGTCCGGCGATGTGCTCCCCGTCCGTCAGCGGCATCGCTTGCTTGTTCCAGAGCAGCTCGATGACGGCCGGCGCGCGAGCGGAAGAGGAAGCCGCGGCGACCTGCGCACAGAACGAATACCCGGTCTTGTAGACGGTTCGAATAATGCGTGAATCGCGCGGTGTATCGCCAAGCAGCGCGCGCAACTCTGACACCAGACGCGTCAAACTCGTGCGCGCCACATACACCTGCGGCCAGAGAATCTCATCGAGCTCGTTGTTTGTGACCACTGAGCCCCTGCGCGTGATCAACACTTCCAGCAGCTCATACATCTTGGGCTCGAGGGGCACGATCTTGCCCGCGCGCACGAGCTGCCGCGCGCGCAGGTCGAGAACGCAGTCGCCAAACTTCAGCTGCATGTTGTCCCGATTAATCGCCCCGGGTGCGCACGGCGCAAAGAAAGAGTACCTGAGGGCTGTTGGCCGTGCCAGCGAACGGGGATTACGCGGTTACGGGAGTCGGGCAGATCGCGAGAACAGGAGCCCGGACAAGTCCTTTCGCCCGGACCCCACACGCCTTCTCATCGGCTCGCTTCGAGTGTCTGCGCGTTTTTCCCGGTCTTCATCCGGTAGTAGGCGCTGAGCGCCGGCAGATTCGCGTTCGCGACAGCTCCAGCCTCCGCTTTCGCGGCACAGGCCCGGGCGCGCACCTGACCCCATTGCCCGCTCTCGCTGCATACGCGCTCTGAAGCCGCATGAATGCGCTGGTAGAGGGCCTCGATGCCCGCAGGCGAGTCGACATTCAGATCCTGAAATCCGATGCGCTCGCTGCGCACCTGATCAGTCGATTCACCTGCAAACGCATGCGTGGTCAGCACACACGCGAGCAACGTGGCGAGGGCACTGACCAGCAACACGGGGCTGTCGTTCTTGACGGTCGAATTCATGACAATCTCCTCTGAAGATGTTTGGGTACTCTGTGGCCTCGCGAACTTCTGGGGTTTCACCCGCCGTCCTCTAGGCCTCGGGTGCAACGTTAGCTACCGAGCGCCAGCGGATCCTTAGGAGGTTCTTAGGAAGTCGTGAATTGTCCCGACCGGCTTGGGGCCACCCGGCGTGCTGCCCACTGCATTTTGTAAGGCGAAGGACAGCCGTCGGGGGCTGCGCAGCCGCAAGCGCTGAAGCATTGACGGGCTGGCCTGCCTGACCAGCACTTCCGCAACGCGGGGTCGTTCGGCAAACTTCATGCCACTAGTTATTCATGCCACTGGTAATCGAGCATCCGGCAAAGCTTCCGTAGTCGCTGGACTGGCCAAGTCCTTCCGGATCTGTGCACGAAGAAGAGTTGGTTCCCTGAGACTGCGTGGCTCGTCAGGACAGTAATGATCGGGGACGCAAGTCGCCTCTGGAGAAGTAAGCTGGTCGATGTGAAGTCCCGTGGCATTGCTGCGACAGCGATGTTGGTGAGCCGCCCTCGGATGAGTCCGGGTATGGCGGATCTGAGGCGGCACACGGGCCGCCATCTCGTTCTGTTCACGGCGGGCACAGCGCGTGCGTGCGGCGATCTGCTGCGCAACGCTGCGGGGCTGCGCCTTGCGGTGTCGTCGGATTTCGACGGCTACGCTTCTGGAACCTGTCTAGGGCATGGCGAAGGAATGCTGTTCGAGCGGCTCGGGACGGCGATCGTGTGCGGCGATGCGGATCAGCTGCAGGCGCTCGCGGTCAACACGGCTGCGCACGGGCTCGTGCTCGAGCCGGAAAGATATGTCCGCGCCAACACCCTCGCATCCTTCCCCGCGTCTGCGCCGCTTGCGGATACGGCATTTGCCACCTGGGGTCTGCGTGCGACCCGCACACTCTCGTGTCCGTACACGGGCCGCGGTGTGCGCGTTGCCGTGCTCGATACGGGGATTGATCCCGGACACCCGGACTTTGCCGGACGCAACCTCGTGTTGCAGTCATTCGTAGCCGGACGTCCCGTCGATGACGCCAACGGTCATGGAACGTTCTGCGCTGGCGTAGCCTGCGGTCCTGAGCAACCGGCTGACTCGCCGCGGTACGGCATCGCGTGCGCCGCCGAGCTGTGCATCGCGAAGGTTCTCGACGACGATGCCGAAGGCACCGATGGCAACGTGCTCGCGGGCATCGATTGGGCGGTCCGCAATGACTGCGCCGTCGTCTCGTTATCAGTCGGCTCACCGGTTTACGTCGGCGATTCGTATCCACAGGTGTATGAACAGGCCGCGGCGCGAGCGCTCGCGGCAGGCAGTCTCCTGATCGCACCCGCGGGCAACACCAGCGAGCGGCCAGAGACCATTTCGCCGGTGGACCACCCGGCCAATTGCCCGTCGGTGTTGTCAGTCGGTGCCGTCGACCAGAGCTTTGCGGTGGCGCCATTTTCAAACGGAGGTATCAATGACAATGGAGGGGAAGTCAACCTTGTCGCGCCCGGTATCGCGATCGTCTCGGCGGCGCCG
>Ga0302325_10004767_pt1 | contig 31223 bp, 27 predicted proteins | sample Palsa_T0_2_FD_201948 | JGI IMG/M metagenome (GOLD analysis project Ga0302325, IMG submission 201948) | Peat permafrost microbial communities from Stordalen Mire near Abisko, Sweden - Palsa_T0_2 | ecosystem: Environmental > Terrestrial > Soil > Palsa > Peat permafrost | place: Sweden: Abisko... | reverse complement strand
CGGTCCGCGCTGCAACTGCTGAAGTGGATGGGAATGATCAAGGAAAGAGTAGTGGGACCAACCGAGCCGGAGGAAGTCCGCAAAAAAAGCGAAATTGACCGCGAGGAACGAAGGATCGCGCTGAAGCGAGATAGGGCCAAACTTTTCGTGGCGGATATGCAGGCGGAAATGGGGATTTGAGACTACAGCAGAGCCGCTGGATCAAGCGAGTAATTGTCGGCGAGCGTCCGAAACGCCATCACCTGATACCCTCAAATCTTTCCTTCGCCGACCAGTTTCACGCCGACGCGCTGAGCTGCCGTCCGCAGGTTGTTGTCGCATGTGAACAGTGGCAGCCCAAGCCGGATGGCCAGGTCGAGATAGACCGCGTCATACGCGCTGAGTTGATAGGGGCGAGCGGATTGCGCTAATCCAACCACCGTTCTATCGGCGGGTTCGTCCACCAGATCGATTTTCAACTCGTCCAGCGCCTGAAGCAATCGCGAAGCTAATGTCTCAGCGATAAGTCTTCTTCGCTCCCGAACGAGAATGGCGTTAGCGACTTCCAGCCGCCAGAGCCAGGGAGCGACAAGTTCCGAAGCGTCCAATATCGGCCTCACTCGGGCCTTGGCATTGTCCTCGTCAAACAACCATGCCAGGGTCGCGCTGGCGTCGATTACGATTCTGGCCATCAGTGTCGGCCTTCTTCGATGTCCGCTTTGATCTGCTCGAAACTGCTCTTGGGCAACTCCCGCCGAATCTTTTCCAGTTCGTCAAGTACCTGAGCTTGGGAGCGACCTTTGGAAGCGGCGCCGCGATGGGGAACGAGATCGACGTAGGGCTCCCCCCGTTTGGTCAAAATAACGGCTTGCCCGGTTCGATTCACCTGCTCGGCAATCTTTGACAGGTTGGTTTTCGCCTCGAAAAGGCCGATTTTTCTCACCATATATCCTACTAGTCGACCATCTAGTCTATTACATTAACCGCGGTTTGTCACGCCGGAAAATAAAACCCAACCGTCATTGCCGGCGCAATTGCAGGGAGACGGCGCACGCCGCCAGGACGCTAATCCAGAGAATCGCCGCGACGGCGATGATCGACGCGTGAGCGTCGCCCGGACGAAGTTGCCCGGCCAGCGCGCCGCAGCCGGGGCCGAGGATTGAGCCTAACCCGATCAGCGCTTCGTGATAGGCGTTCTGCGCCGTGCTTCCATCGCTCAGCACCATTCCGAAATAAAGGCTGCCCGAATAGATCAGTCCCATGGCGATGCCCATCATGATTTGCCACAGAACCATGGATGGCAACGAGGGGATCAGCGTAATTCCGAGGAAAGCGAAAAATATGACAATCGCCGCGATCAGAAGTGCGCGGGGGCGAGTGTGCCACCAAACCGTCATTCCCAGACAAACAAAGCAGAACCATCGCGAAATCATCCAGACGCTGGCCAGCAATGTTCGCGCCGCCGGCGCGGTGGATTGAATGACCGCCAGCGTCGGCATGATTGCCCCCAGCGCATAGATTACCGCGAACGTCGCCGGCAGCGCGATGCGCGACAGGCGCTTCGCCTGTGCGCGAAGCGGGATCAGCTCCGGCTCGGGATGAAGATGGGCTACCGATGAAGGTTGGGATGGGGGCCGAATCCGCGTCAGCAGTAGCAGGGCGATCAGATGGGCGAAGACCGTGATCAGAAAAATCCCCTGCGGAGCGTGCGCGATCACCACTCCGCATGCCGCCACAGTGATGGCGCCGCTGCCCGACCAGACCAGGTTGTAAATCGATATTCTCCGCGAAAGTCCTGCCGGATTCGCTCCGATCGAGATAAGGCTTTCGAGGAGCGGCCACTGCGCCGCGCTCAGGAGCGTGTATGCCAGCAGAAGCGTAACGATCGCTGCCGGCGTATCCGTCCAGACGCCCGCCAGCGCGATGAGTGCCATGGCGATTTGGATCAGCCGAAGCAGTTTCTGACGATCGATCCATCGGGACAGCGGATTGGCCGACAGCGCGCCCGCCACATACGCCGCCCCCTGCGCCGATGAGAGCGGAAGATTTTTGCTTGCCCCCCAGCCGAAGCGTCGTTGCATGTAGAAGAAAATGCCGAACATCAGCAGGTTGCCGCCCACCGAGGCCAGCGCTTCCAGCGTGTAAATTTTGAACAGGAACCGTCCCGCGCCCAGGTCGATTTCCGGTTTCAAAGCGACGGCATCAGACACGGTCCATCTCCAGAAAAATTCGCGATTGCGCGATCCCGCAGGGTACTGTCGGCGTATTAGAGCCTACAGCAGTTCTATGAATCGGCCACAGGCCGCTCGCGGGAGATCATTTCTTCCCTCGAGAATTGGATAGCTTGGTAAAACGTGTGTCTCCCGGAGGCGAGTTCGTGGGAGGAATGCGGTTGTCATGCGCGGCGGCCGGGGCACAGTGCCCCGGTCGAGGCCTCGCGGGGGCGATAATATTTCAATTTTCGGTTGCATCTCCGCCAAGTGAACCTTCTAATATTTGAAGATGGGTCCGGCAAAAATGGTCATTAACGTGTTGTCGGCGCGGTCGCGCTCGATCTTTTCGGGTAAATCATTTCCTGGCCGATAACGACTTGGCCGCACTTATCGCCGACTTGGAGAGGATTGCGCTATGCAGACAGTGGTTCACGTAACGCATGAGGCCGTTCAGAAAATCGGTGGGATCGGCGCGGTTTTGCATGGGCTGCTCACAAGCCGAACCTATCTCGATCAAGTGCCGCGGAATATTCTCGTAGGTCCATTCTGGCCCAGCGACGACATTGCCGAGCATCGCCTCGGTCCGCAGGGCGAGGTGCTGTACAGCAGCCTCGATCATCTGTATCGCTCCCCGCTGGCCAGTCGCTTCCGCGAGATCGAGCAGGCGTTCGACGTCTCAATCGTCTATGGCCGGCGAAAGTTTGTTGACAAGGAAACCGGCATCACCAGCACGCCCGAAACCCTCCTGATCGACGTCGCCCGCTTCGACGCCCAGAAGATCAACGAGTTCAAATTCGATCTCTGGAAGACATTTGGAATCGAAAGCTCCAAGTACGAAAACATCTGGGATTACGAGCAATACATGCGCCTCGCCAGGCCCGCCATCGCCGCCCTGCACGCCCTGGGCGCGGGCAGCGACGTTGAGCCGTGTGTGATCCTCAGTCACGAATATATGGGCATGCCCACCTGCCTGGCCTCGATTCTCGAGGGAGAGCGCAGCAATTTCCGCACGATATTTTACGCCCACGAAGTCGCCCCGATGCGCCGCATCGTGGAGCACAGTCCCGGCCACGACACGATGTTCTACAACGTCATGCGCTCCGCGATCAGCCAGGGGCATTATCTGGAAGACGTCTTCGGAGATCAGAGCGGGTATTACAAGCATGCCCTGGTCAAGGCCTCCCGATTCTGCGACGGAATCTTCGCCGTGGGCGATTATGTGCTGAAGGAAATCCGCTTCCTCGGCCCCGATTTTCTCCACGTCGACAGCCAGATCGCCTATAACGGCGTTCCCTGCTGGAAGATCAGTTCGCAGGAGCGCATGGGCAGCCGCCAGAAATTGCGAGCCTACTGCAACACGCTTCTGGGCTACGAACCGGACTACGTCTTTTCGCATGTGACCCGGCTGGTCCCCAGCAAGGGCCTGTGGCGCGATCTCCGCGTTTTGGAGCATGTCGAACGCATCCTGCGCGCCCGCAACGAATCGGCCGTGATGTACACGCTCAGCACCGAAGTTCCCTCACGCCGCGGCGACGACATCCGGAACATGGAGCGCCACTACCGCTGGCCCGTCGTCCATCGCGAGGGTCTGCCCGATCTTTCCAACGGAGAGGCTCTTTACTACCAGGGCGTCCAGGAATTCAACGCCCGGTCGCGCAATGTGAAGGTGGTTTTCATCAACCAGTTCGGCTTCGAGCAGAAACTCTGCGGGATGCGCATGCCCGCCGATATGGAATTCATGGACATCCGCAAAGGCTCCGATGTCGAATTCGGCCAGAGCATTTACGAGCCGTTCGGCATCGCGCAGGTCGAGCCGATCAGCTTCGGCGGCATCTGCGTTTTCAGCAGCGTCTGCGGATGCGACGGCTTCGTGGACAAGGCCGCCGACGGACTTCCCACGCCCAACGTGATCGTCGCCGACTACACCGATCTGCCGAACAAGGGCCTCAGGCCCGACCAGTTGATGGCCATCGGCCAGCCCGAGCGCGATGAGATCGAGCACAACGTGTCCGGAGTCGTCGCGAAGGACCTGGTTGACCGTCTTCCCCGCGCACCCAGGGAGTTCGATGAATTCATCGATCGCGGCCACGCGCTTGCCAGCAAAATGAGCTGGGACGTGGTCGCCCGGGATTACGTGATTCCCGGCATCAAGCGCGCCGGCCGCGCTCAGCGTCTCAAGCAGATCGCCTGATCCGGCAAACACGACGCGTAAAACCCATCATTCTGGACAGTCACCCCCCCGGTGTTGATTGTTTGGCACCGCCGTTTATGCTTCAAGTCAGCGTTGGATCAACGACATCTCTATCCCGATTCATAAACAGGTTCGGCCGATGACCAGCGGCGGGCGGGAGCTTTTCACCGGATCGATGCGGACGAGGGCCATCTGCCTTTCAGCCTGGGCTTTCGTGATCGCCATCCTTCTCTATTGGGCCTGGCGGATGGTCGGGCTTGGAATTGATCTCAAGCAGGACTTCTGGGTTTATTCCACGCCCAACCATGGGATCATGGATGTGAACAACGCCCTGGACAACGGCGGCCGGGTGCTTCGCGAAGCTGAATCCATCGCCGATGACGATGAGCGGCGAAAAACTCCCGGACAGCGCCGCCAGGAAGCCGATCAGATTGCCGCCGGCCATCCGCCCGCAACGATCGCCCATCCGGGACCGGGGCTGTTCGATTCACCCGTCAATTTTCAAAATTTCCACGATCGCTGGAAACATCTCAAACCCGTTTACGGCCAGATTCTTCGCGGCTGGGTGCAGACCTACGAGCATTTGTATCGCAACGACGGACCCGCGGGCGATTTCGGAATGGATTATCCCCCCATGCGGCTTTTGATCCTGTCCCTCTGGACCTGGAACGTTCAGACCAACTATCCGGGAATCACCGCCTATCCGCGAACGCCCCGGCGCGTATTCAACCCGGATACCAATCGATCGGTCGTCGCCACGATGGACATCGTTCAGCCGCTGCTGAAGTTCAATATGCTTTGCGAGGGCGTCTCTGCTTTGGCGATTTTCGTTCTCGTCTGGTTGTGGATGGAACGCCGCGGTCCAGATCGTTCGGCGATTGGCGACCCCGCTGATTCATCTTCCTGGCCATCGCGGTGGGGCGATCCAATGCTCCTTGCTCCGGTGGTCATTTTCGGAATCTGCACACTGCTGAGGCCGCATGTCAGTTGGCGGATGTCGTTGCCCCACGAGGCCGGCGTTTCGCTGATCGACGTCCGCATCTCCAGCATGGGCTGGTGGTTTTTTTTGCTGCTGAGATTCCTGTCGGTGGTATGCCTGGCCCGATTTTTGCCGCGGCCGTTCAGAGCACCGATGTGCGCAATGGTCGCGGCGACCATGGCGTGGTTGAATCCCGCATCCATGCTGGACACTTTCGGCTGGCCGCAATGGGATTGCTGGTTGCCCCCGTTCTTCCTCGTCGCCGCAGTTCTGCTGACCCTCAACTGGTGGATCGCCGCCGGAATCCTCCTCGGCGTCGGTTGCATGTTCAAAGGCCAGCTTTTGTTCGTATCTCCCGTGCTGATTATCTGCCCCCTCCTGGCCGGCTGGCCTGGAAGATTCTTCCGCATCGCAACCGGTTTTATCGCCGGCGCGGGGATGATCGTTTGGCCCTGGCTGGTGACCAATGCCTCGGCCGGGAGATGGATATTCCTCACGTTTACCATCGCCGCATGTTTCTGCCTGCTCTCCGTCACGCGGCGATTCGTCTGGCGTCAGTTCCGCCAGACGTGGCGGACCCTCGCCGCCGATTTGCCCGCCACCCTCACCTACACAATTCTCTTGAGCGCCGCCGGTGTTCTGCTCGCGGTTTGCTGCCTGATCTTTCTCACGGCTGTGCACCGTGGAATCCCCCCGATCGTGGCGCTGCTCGCGGTGGTAATTCTCCTCGTCCCATGGTTTCTACCCAGACGGCTGATCGGCGCTTGGCTCCTCTTCGCCTTCGCCGCGCCGCTGTGGCTCGTTGGAATCTACGCCGGCGGCAGCCGATCGTGGTGGGACATCGGCTTCATGTACGGCGCCCGGCGACATCCGGTGATGCAATTAGGCACTAACAGTTTGAGTAATCTCTCCTCCCTCCTTCACGACCGCTACGGCTGGGAACTGCGTGATGTCATAACAACCCTCAATCTGCCGTTCATCGGACCAACCCCGCTGGATTCTCAGAGCTTTTGCGCGACTCTATTCATCGTCGCCATTCTTCTCTGCTCCATCGCGGCGGCGATGCACCTGCGGCGAAAGGACCCGAGGTTTTTGATCGCCCTCGTCGCTCCATGGGTTCTTTTTACCGTCCTGCTCACGCAAATGGCCTCGCGTTACACCACTCTCCCCGCGGTTGTGGCGTCGCTCCTGATCGGCGTCTCCGCTGAGATGAGCCTCCTTGCGTTCCTCCAAACCGTCCTTGCCTGCACGATGCTCGGAAACCAGATGCTCAAATTCAGCCCGGCTACGGCCCCGGTGGCCTTTTCGATCACGCAACGCACCTATCCCGATCTTGCCTGGCTGATGGTTCTGCTGGCGGCGGTCTTCCTGGTCAGCGCATTAATGCCCTCCCTGAAATGGCGGCGTCCGGTCGAGGTGCTTTGAAGTGGCGAACCAAACGCGCCAATCCCGCGACCGACTCTCCGAAGCGCTCCGCTTCGCCGCCAAGCTACTTACATGGATGATGGTCGCATCATTCCTCATCGGCGGCGGCGCCTGGGCAATGGACGCTGGAATAAATCTTCGGCACGAGATTTGGCAATCCACGCGCACCGTACGATTTACAGCCGACATTTGGCGCGGGTTTAGATGGGGCAACGACACATTACGTTTTGCCGAAATGCGAGCCGGCCTTGAGCCGATGGTGGACGCACGGGCCGATCAGTCGTCCAAGGTGCTTGCCCGGGCTGGTTTGCCTGAAGCGACTCATGACAGTCCCACCTTTCGCCGGCTTACAACGTCCGAACTGATGGGCGGCCTGATCGCCTACATGGACGATGTCGTTCAAAACCATCCCAATGGCGACTACATTCTGGATTATCCCCCGCTTCGATTGGCGGTGATGACCCTTTGGGTCCGGCACGTTCAGCGCCTCCGGCCTGATATGGAATCTTTTCCAGGCCGGTCCGCCACAGAAAATGATCCGGCTCCGGATGAAGATGTCGCCGAACCGCTGCTGGAGCTGAACACCTATTGCGCTGCCGCGTCCGCCGTGGCGATGTTCCTTCTCGTCTGGCTGTGGGTGTACCGCAATTTCAAGCCGATCAAACCGTTCTGGATCACTCGTTGTTGCAGAAAATCGCGTCCGCAACCACCGTCCCCGCCGCCCGCGCGCTTCATGACCCCTCGCTGGACGGTGCCGCATGGAATCTTCGCTTTTATGTTCGCAACCGGTGGATTTTGGTACGCATACCTCACCCTCGTGCATCTTCCGCCGCGGCCCGTGCCCGTGATTTCCGTCACCCGGGTTCAGCCCGGCGCCGGCGGCGCGACCATCCTGGCCAACATTAATGCACAAGATCAGTACACCGAATGGCACTTGGATTTCGGCCCCACCGCCACGTACGGTCGGTCCTCTGATCTCCAGGCCACCATTTCGACCTTCCAGGACCAGCAGCGCTCGATCCGGTTGCAACCGCTGACAAGAGGACAACCGGTGCACTTTCGCGTCTCCGCCACCAGCGTCGGCGGCACCATCAGCACCGGGGATTTCTCCTTCATCAACGACGGGCCGCCAATCGACATCAAAAGCGCGCCGATCGGCGGAATCGATTGGCCGATCTGGACAGTCTGGTCGCGCCTGCTGGCGCTCTTCATCGTGATGGTTATCAGCGCCCAGATGCTTCCCCCGATCCATCGCGGCTGGGCCTGCGGCGCTGTCGCCGCCATGCTCGTCTGGTGCGATCCGGTCCTCCTCATGGATTCACACGCGTGGCCGCAATGGGATGTCTGGATTCTTCCCTTCTTCCTCTTCGCTGCCCTCCTGGCATCCCTCAATTGGTGGCTCCTCGCCGGTGTTCTCCTGGCCATTGGATGTATGTTCAAAGGCCAGTTGCTCCTTGCGGGGCCAATCCTGATCCTTTGGCCGCTGTTTGAGGGACGCTGGGGCGCGCTGGCGCGAATTATCATCGGTTTCCTGGCCGGCGCGGAATTGGTCACGTGGCCCTGGCTCGTCAATTCCGCGGCCGGCCTGAGATGGATAGAAACAACCGCCTTTGCCGCGGGATTGATCCTGATCGCATCCCTGATGCGATCCGCCCTGGTCAGGGAGGCGCGCTTCCGGGTGATCGACCCGCTGCTCGGACACCGGCGCGGTTCTTTCAAATCCTCTCAACTGCACTTTGACCAAACGATGCTGAGAACCCTGCTCGTCCCATTATCCGCGCTCGCGACGGTGATGATCGCGGCTGTCCTGGTTTTCCACGGCGTGATTTCCCGTCCATCCCGCTTGCCCTGGGGAACTCTGGGATTCTTTCTCCTGCTCCTCGTGCTTCCGCCCTGGATCCTTCCCCGTCGATCGATCGGAGTCTGGTTGACCGCCGTGCTCGCCGTCGGCGTGTGGATCTCCTCCCGGGAATTCAATGGAAGCTATTCCTGGGCAACGCTGGGTTTCGCCTATGGTTCTGTCAGGCAGGATTTCATGCAAATGAGCATGTACAGTTTCTCCAACCTTCCCTCTCTGCTCAGCCAGAGTTATCACTGGAACATTCATGATCAGATGGGAACGTTGCGCCTTTCCTTCACGACGCCCGGACCCTGGCGGATTGGCCGGCTCTGCATCCCCAGATTCGCCTGGGCCTGGTCCACGGACATGGACGTCAAAACCGCCCTCGCCGTCCTGTATGGAATTTGCGTGGTAATTTCGTCCGCCGCCGCGGCGCTGCACAGCCGTCGAAACGATCGCCGGTTTCTGATCACCCTGGTCGTTCCCTGGCTCGCTTTTCCCATCCTCATGTGCCAGATGGGGGACCGCTATCCCATCTGGGCCTCGGCGATCTCCGCCGCCATGGTTGCCGTGTCTCTGGAGTTGTCTCTGCTGCACATCGTCCTGGCCGCCGTTTCGTTCGCGATGATTACCAGGCAATTAGTTTCGATCGATCCGAGTCGGTGGCCGCAGCTCTTTCACCTGATGAACCCGACGTTTCCCGGCATCGCGTGGCTGATGCTTTTGGTGACCGCGATCTTTTTCGTCGCCGCCCTTGTCCCCGGCCGAGGGCGCGCCCAGGAATAGAAGCCGCGCGCCCACCGGGCATCTATGGCAAAATCGCCGCTTGCGCCTTACTCTTTTCCGCATGAATGTGAAGCTGTTGGATTTGCAGGCGCAGTACGCTCCCATCCGCGAAGAAATCCGCCAGGCCCTGGACGAGGTGTTCGATCAACAATCCCTGGTCCTCGGCCCGCACGTCGAGAAATTTGAGAAAAATCTCGCCGAGTATTGCGGCGTCAAGCACGCCATCGGCGTCAGTAGCGGCAGCGATGCGCTTCTCTGCTCCCTGATGGCCCTGGGCATCAAGCCCGGAGATGAGGTCATCTGCCCGACTTTCACGTTCTTTGCCACCGCCGGCGCGATCGCGCGGCTGGGCGCAAAAATTGTGTTCGCCGAAATCGAGCCCGCAACCTTCAACATCGATCCCTCCAAACTCGCCGCGAAAATCACGGCAAAAACCCGGGCGATCATTCCCGTCGATCTGTTTGGCCAGATGGCGAACCTCGAAGCCGTGAGCGAGATTGCGGCCACGCACGACCTGAAGGTGATCGAGGATGCCGCCCAGTCCATCGGCGCGCGCCGTCACGGCAAGCGTGCCTGTTCTTCCGTATTCGCCGGTTGCCTCAGTTTCTATCCGACGAAGAATCTCGGCTCGTTCGGCGATGCCGGGGCAATCTGCACCAACGATGATTCCTTCGCCGAAATCTGCCGGCTGCTCCGCGTGCACGGGTCGGGGCACCAATACTTTCACAAATATGTGGGTGGGATGTTCCGCATTGCCGCCGTCCAGGCCGCCGTGCTCAACATCAAATTGAAATATCTTGAGAACTGGCACGAAGGCCGCCGCCGCAACGCGGCCCTGTATGACCGCCTGCTGACCGGAAGCAAAGTAATCACCCCGAAAATCGATCCCGGCAATTGGAGCATTTACAACCAGTACATCGTGCGCATCTCCGATCGCGATCGCGTCAAAAAAGTCCTCCAGGGAAAAGGAATTGGCTCAGCGATCTACTATCCGCTGCCATTGCACCTGCAGGAATGTTTCTCCGACCTCGGCCATCGCGCCGGCGATTTCCCCATCAGTGAGCGGGCCTGCAACGAAGTGCTCGCATTACCCATATACCCCGAATTGCCCGAAGCGCAAATCCGATACGTCGCGGAGCAATTGCGGGCGGCGGTTGGCTGAGAAAAACCCGCTTGATTTGCCGTGCTCAGCACTTCGGCCCCGAGCTATAATGAACGGAGATGGACAATCAACTCTGGTCGCATCATTTCAAGCCCTACACCCTTGTGCATCTTCTTGTGGTGCTTGTATTCGGATGTTTCGTGATCGCCATCGTGTCGCTCCGGCGATGCGACGGCGTCGCCACCGACCAGCCGCGTCGTTGCCTGCTCGACAAGACGATTGGATGGATCGCCCTGGTGGCCGCATCTCTCGTGCAGATCGTCACCCTCTGGCCCACGCGCTTTGACTACCTGACCTCGTTGCCTTTGCACATCTGCGACCTTGGCATGTTCATGGCTCCCGGAGCGCTGCTGCTTCGCTGGCGATGGCTGCGGGATATGGCCTATTTCTGGGGTCTGGGCCTTTCCTCCATAAGTTTCATCTATCCCGATCTTCATTTCGGACCCGCGGATTTCCAGTTCTGGGTTTTCTGGGCCGCACATGCCGCGATCATTGGCCCGGCGCTCTACGATGTCAGCGCCCGTGGTTTCCGCCCGCACTGGGGAGATTGGATTTTTGCCGTCAAATTCTCGATCGTTTACGTCGCCATCATCTTCCCAATCGATGCGATTTTTCATCTGAACTACGGATACATCGGCAGATCCTATCAGGGGCCGCGCTCCCCCATAGACAGCCTTGGCCCCTGGCCGTGGCGCGTGCCCCTCATGTTTTTTTGCGCAATGACCATCATGCTCTTGCTCCTTCTTCCCTGGATGATGGCCCGAAAGAGTTTTACGCAGGGGCTTCCTCCCGCCGTCAATCCGGTCAAAACCGCCTGAGGGCCTCCCTTAACTCACGTCCAATAACGTCCAAATCGCGGAATCGAAGAGTAAACGCCGCTGTGGCCGATAGATGAATGGACGGTGTGAGTAATCTGCATCCCCCCACGGTCGCACTTGAACAAGCGCTGTTGAGCCGCCTCGGCGAGACGCAGCAGCAGTTGGATGCGCTGCGCGATCAGCTCAACGAATCACAACGCCTCGCGACGATTGGAACGATCGCCGCGGTGATCGCCCACGAGTTTAATAATCTCCTGACCCCGATTGTCAGCTATTCCCAATTCGCCCTGCAAAGCGCCAAGACCCAGACGCCTGATATGGAGTTGATCTGCAAAGCCTTGTCCAAGGCGTTCGCCAGCGCCGACAAAGCGGGAAAAATCTGTTCCGCCATGCTGGCGCTGGCTCGCGGCGAATCTTCCGCCGACAACGTCGCCATTCAGGGATTGGTGGATGAAACCCTCCTGGTGCTCGCCCGTGATCCGCAAAAAGACGGCATCGCGCTTCGCGTTCAGGTTCAGGGCGACCTGCGGGTTCACGGCGACGGCGTTCAACTCGAGCAGGTGCTGCTCAATCTCCTCATCAACGCCCGGCAGGCCATGCTCGGCAAGGGGGGATCATTAACCGTCAAGGCCTCCGCAGTGGAACAAAACGAAATCCGGCTCCAGGTAATCGATACCGGCCCTGGCATCCCCGAACATCTTATCTCCAAGATTTTCCAGCCTTTCTTCACGACCAAAGGCACCACCCAAAAGGACGAATCCCGCGGCACCGGCCTGGGCCTGGCGATCTGCAAAGACATCATCGAGCGTCACAAGGGCAGAATCACCGTCGAAAGCCAGGTCGGCCAGGGCACGACTTTCAGCATCTATCTCCCCTCCGCCGCGGCGGACCCCGGCGACCCCTCGTCTGCGGCGAAAGCCGCGGGATAGCAATCCCGCGGTTCCATTTTTATCGGACTTTCCTCATGTTCCGTCGCCCGCGTCGCCGATATCTCAAACCATGCCCGTCACCGTCGATCATTCAACGCTTCGCGCCGAAGAGCTCGGCCTCAGAACCGTTGGCCAGGTCCTGGCGCATCTCCAGCGCGAACGCCGTCTGGTGATTCACGTCCTGATCGACGGCCGCGAGCCCGACCTCCGCCAGCTTGGCGATGTCCGCAAATCGCCGCTGAAAGACCATCACATATTCATCGAGACCGCCGATCCCCGCGAAATGGCCATGGACATTCTCAAGCAGGTTGAAGTCCAGCTCGGCGAGGCCGACCGCATCAAGGGCGAGGCTTCCAAACTCCTGCAAAGCAATCAAAACGTCCGCGCCATGGAAAAACTCTCCGGATGTCTAACCACCTGGCAGCACGCCCAGGAATCGCTCCTGGGAACGGCCCGGCTGCTGAAGATCGATCTTGAAAAAATCTCCGTCGGCCGCCGTTCTCTGACCGAACTGATCGCCAGTTTTACCGAGCAATTGAAACGAATTCGATCCTCCCTGGAAAACCGCGATTTCGTGACTCTCAGCGATGTGCTGATCTACGAAACCAACAAGACCAGCGCTGAATGGCGCGAAGCCCTCGAGGCGATGAGACGCCTGATCGCCGTGCCGTCCCCGGCCTGAAATCCACCGCTCATTCGGACTCTCGCGGCAACTCCCGGCGAAGACCCCGGATATCCTGCAGAAATTCCTTTCGCAACGCATACCGCATCACCGTGCCGAATCCGAAACAGAGGATGAAAGTCTCGAAGATTCCCGGCCGAGACATTCGCGCCTGGACCCAACACGCGGCCAGGATCGCCGCGATCCACTCCGCCAACGAGATCATGGCGAAATCCAGCCATGGCGTCTTCCGTGATAGAAACTCCCGTTGCGTCCGGACATATCGCATGTGAAAGACCGCTGTCACGACCAGCGCCGGCACGTATGCCGCGGCAATCGACTGGATCGATCCCCATCCCCCATGAATCAGCAGCAAAAACATCGCCAGCCCCGCCAGCCAGCTTGCTCCGGTCGCGATGAGAAACTTCACCATCGGCGAAGCCCGTGGAAACGTGAAATCATACAACCGGCTCAGATGTTCGAGGTATCGAAACTGCTGTTTCAGCGAAAGCTTGGACTCCCCTTTTTGCCGCATCCCAAAGTGGATGGGAATTTCCCGGACGTTTTTCACGCGGCACTTGCACATCAGCTCCAGGGCGATCTTGTAACCCAGCGGCGTCAGGTTCCGCGCCCCCAGATACGTCTCGCGCCGCAGCGCGAAAAAACCGGCCATGGGATCGGTCGCGTCGCCGGCGAACGGCCGCGCCAGCAGCGTGGCCATTCGCGAATTGATCTTTCGGAAAACCCCCCATTCCGCCTCCGTGCTTCCACCCGGCATGTACCGCGAGCCCAGCACGAAATCCGCCTCGCCGTCGCGCAATGGGCGAAGCAGTTCCGGCAGTTTTTCCGGTGGATGTTGCAGATCGGCATCCATGACGCAAAGGAATTTCCCTCGCGCCGCCGCCGTCCCGTGCAAAACCGCGCCGCTCAGGCCGTTGGCCGGCTGCGCCCGGACCATCAGTTTCAGCGGATACCGCGTTGCCAGTTCCGCGCACACGGCCGGCGTCGCGTCCCGGCTGTTGTCATCCACGATAATGACTTCGTATTTCACCCCCTGCAGCGCCGCGGCAATCCGCTCCAGCAGGGCCGGAAGATTTTCCGCCTCGTTGATCGTCGGAACGATCACCGATACGTCCGGCCCGTCGCAAATGGCTGGTTCAATGCTCACGGTTGGTCAGGACGAGTAACAGCGCCGTCGATAACGACCCCCAGCGCATTTGCCACGGGACGCGGAACCGACAGCGCAATCGGAAGATCGTGCCCATCGCTGGGCAGGTTTACAACATCGGCCGTTCCCTGTTTGTTCCGCATGACCAGCGTCGTGCTGCCTCCGCCGTCCAATAACAACGCGTTCCACGCCCCGCGGGCCAGCATTTCTTCAGCCATCTGGCGCCAACCCATTCCGACCGAATACGTTGGGCGCCGCCCATCAACGACGAACAGCATCAGCTTCTTTCCCCCCCGGTCGATCCCCACGGCCGTGTGCGGGGCAGGTTCGTGCGGACGTTTTGAATCGTTACCCGCGTTGATCCGCCCGTTCGTGACGATCTGCCAGATTCCCGAAACGATCTGTTTGGCATCCGTTGGAATCCGCTCGATCCGTCCGATGTTCACCCTGCCGCGATCGTCCACCACGAGGCTTGGCCAGTCCACGTCCGCCGGCGAACCGGAAAAGAGCGCGCCGTCGCTCATGGCCCAGCCGCACGTCCGGGCCCAGTTTCCCCAAAAGTACGGAATCTTATAGTCCATCACCGCCGCGTAACTCTCACAGTCGAACAAATTCCCGTTCACCGCGACGCTCAGGCCGTCCCGTTCGGCCATCTCACTGACCGGCATCAGCGTCACCTCCCACGGCTGCGGCAAATGCTCCGAGCCTCCGCGCGATACCTTCAGATGAATCTTCGGATCGGTCAAATCCACCGTGACCACATAAAAATGCAGCGGGGGATCGCTCTGCACATCCCGCTCCAGGGTAATTCCACGCATTGGCCGGGTCGTGGCCACATCCGCGAGGCTCGCCGGCGCGATCAGCAATACCAGGATCAATGCCGCCCGCATCCGATTCATTCCTCCTAGCGTAGCAGCCGTCCAAAACCATGACAAAGCCGCATCGCGTATTTTAGAGTTCTCTCCGCCCTCGGGTCGCGAACAGCACCGCGGCCGTCCAGGTCGGAGCCAAGTCGGCGAAGGTCAAAGCCTTGATCAGAAATGATGGAATGAAGGCAATATGCCAGCCGATGAGCAGCGTCAGCAGCAGGGCAACGACGACATCCAGAACGGCATCCAGCGGCGATGCGAAGCCGGGGGCGAAGGCGGGAAAGAAAATGATCTGAGCGAGATCGGCCGTCACCGCGAGACCTCGGGCGAGCCAGATTCGTCGGGGAGATATCCGGCGGGGAAGATCGGATGACATGATCGCAGTTTAGACGATCGCGGGATTGATTTCGCCGGCGCGGATTATGAGCCGGGAATTTCTTCGACTTCGATGTGGGCATCGCCCGGGCCGGCATCACGGTATTTCACCACCAGATGCCGCCGGGGTCGCGGAGCGAAGGTGGGGGGGTTCAGTTCCAAAAGCACTTTCCGCGCCAGCGGAAATAATCTCCATTGGGGCAGTTGAAAATCAACAACGCTGTCGTCCGAGTAATTGCGGAGCTTTTGGACCGCGGCGATCTGGTTGCCGATGGAAGTGCCGTAATAAATGGTGCGCGTTCCGCCATTGCGCGCGATTGTCGCGGCGATGATGCCGATGCCGAGCAACAACGATGCGGCGTAAAGTGCAATTATAGATATAAAAATGTCTTTCCGGACCCGTTTCACGAGCCAGTCCGCGGCTATCCAGGCGAAAAACAGGTACGCGATCCACGTTCCCGAATAATAGTATGTGGCGAAATACAGGCGTTCCAAGCCGTCGAGAAGAGTTTGGCAAATCCAAACGGACAGCGCGATGAAACAAAGATGATCCGAAACCGTGGTCGAGCTTGGCCGGCGGATGACGGACCACGCCCGAGGGATGGCCAGTGCCATTCCAAGCCACACCGCGGCAAGCGCTGCGCGGGAAATCCATTGCGCGAGCATAAACGTAAACTTTACGCAGGCGGGGGCGAAATCCTGCCAGCCGTCGCCCGGCGTTACACCCCCGACGCCGAGCGTCAGAAAATGTCCGCCGAGCAGCGGAAACAGCCATCCCAGCAGGGCGGATCGATTGGAGGGGATTGCGGGCCGTATGTGGGAAAAAGAATAGAAAAGGTAAGGCCAGAAGAGATACACGCACATGGACATCATCAGGGCGATTCTCCACCGAAAAGCCCAAATCTCGGAGCGATGAAACAGCAGAAGATGCAGCAAAACAGGCAACACCATCGCAATGCCCATGAGATGAATGAGCGGAAGCATGAAGCAGCAGACCACGACGATAATCAGGTCTGCGCGTTTGTGATTGGCAAGAAAGCCGGCATACGCTGCCAGAAGCAGGGCGGAAATCGGGACGCACCAAGAGCTGTCCCACAATGACCGGCTGAAAAGCCAAATCCATGGCGAGAGCATGGCAATGACGGTGAACCAGTCGCTGAGCCGAAGGGTTTTCGCCAGCCAACCGAGCGCCGCAGCGGTCAATGATGCGAACAGCAACGCGCGCACGGCGATCATAAGAATCAGGTTGTGGGTGAACGCGAGCAGCACTTGATCGATCCAGACCGGAAGGGGGCCGTAACGCGCCCCGCGCGTGCCTTGCAGGCCGTAGGGGCACGGGGTGATCGGCAGATCAATTCCATAAATATTGCTGGCCGTATGGTTGTAGCGGATGGCCATTTCCATCAGGATCGGTTCATCGTTGATCCAGGACGCATCGCCGGGGCGCAATGCGATCAGGATGACAATGGGGATCAGCAGAATCCGCGGCCAAAGCGTAAGACGCGGGTGCGCCATGGGGTGTTTTAGCTCGGCGGCAGCGCCGCGGCGGAGGGGGCATCGAGGCTGCGTTTGCGCTTTGCGCCGGCGGGCGCTGCCGACTTGGCCGCGTCGCTGCCGGTTTGAATTTCCCGGGCCATCGCGATCACGCCCGTACGGGCCAACTCGCGAATGCCATAGGGTCTCATCAGATCCACAAATTTTTCAATTTTCTCCTCGGTGCCCGCCAGTTCGACCATCAGGCTTTCCTTGCCGACATCGACGACTTTACCGCGGAACAGGTTCACCACTTCGATCACTTCATGCCGGCTGGCCGGGCCGGCCCCAACGCAGAGAAGCGCGAGGTCCCGCTCGATATACGCCGAATCCTTGAAATCCTTCACCTGGGTCACCGGGACCAGCTTGGCAAGCTGTTTGCGCACCTGTTCCAAAGTATTTTCATCGGCATCCACGACGATGGTCATGCGCGACAGGTTCGGATCGTCAGTGCGTCCAACCACCAGCGAATCAATATTAAACCCGCGCGCGGCAAACATCCCGGCAACATTGGCCAGGACACCCGGTTCATTGACAACGAGTGCGGAGATCACATGACGCATGCAAAAGATTTTACGCGATTACGGGCAGGAAGGGAATATTATGGATTCTCAAGCCGCGCTTGCTTGAATTTCCATTACCGGCTGCGTCGCCCGAACGCGATTCAGACCATCCAGCGCCGCGACTTTGTAGCACTCCGCCAGCGTGGGGTAATTGAAGACTGTATCCACGAAATAATCGATGCTCATCCCCGCGGCCATGACGGTCTGGCCGATGTGAATCAGTTCCGTCGCGCCGGTGCCGATGGCGTGGACGCCAAGCAGCCGATGGCTTTCCGCGTGGAAGAGGAGTTTCAGCAGACCATTGGGATCGGCGATGAGCTGACCGCGGGCGATTTCGCGGTAGCGGGCAAGGCCGACTTCGTACGGGATGTTTTGCTGCGTGAGTTGCTGTTCGCTTTGCCCAACCATGCTGATTTCGGGGATGGTGTAGATGCCGTAGGGAAAGAGCGCGCTGGCGGAATTGGCCAGTTGGTGGAACATGTGGCACGAAGCGAGCCGGCCTTGTTCCATGCTGGTCGACGCCAGTGCCGGAAAGCCGATGACATCCCCCGCGGCATAAATGTGCGGGACCTCGGTCTGGAAATTTTCATTGACCTTAAGCCGCCCGCGATTGTCGGCTTTCAGGCCGGCCGCAGGCAGGTTCAGCGTGTCGGTAGCGCCCTGCCGGCCGATGGCGTACATCAGCGAATCGGCCAGGACTTTCTTGCTGCTGGCGAGCGTGGCCTGGACATGGCCGTCGATGACTTCAATCGACGCCACCGATTCGCCCAGCCGCAGGCGGATCCCCATATCGCGGAGACGGAACTGAAGGTTCTCGGCCAATTCATCATCCACGAATTCGAGGAGCCGCGGGCGCGATTCGATCAAGGTGATCCGAACCCCCGTCGCGGCCAGCATGCAGGCGTATTCCGTTCCGATGACTCCGCCGCCCACGACAATCATGCTGCGCGGCAATTTCGTCAGGCTGAGGAGATCGTTGCTGTCGATGACCTTATTTGGGGTGAACGGAACTGAATCGGGCCGCGCCGGAACTGTTCCGACCGCGATCAGGATATTTTTACCGCGCACCGGCGTGTTTTGTTCGCCGCGCGTGACGCGAACGGTGTTGGCATCGATGAAGGACGCGGTTCCGTAAAGCACGGTGATGTCGTTACGCTCCATTTGATTGCGGATGACGTCCACCTCGGTGCGGACGACATGCTCGGAGCGGTAGAGCAGGTCGGACATGTGAATGTGATGCTTGACCGCATAACTGGCGCCGTAGACCGACCGTTCGCGGATTCCCGTGAGATGAAGCACCGCTTCGCGAATCGCCTTGGACGGTATCGTTCCCGTGTGAATGCAAACGCCCCCGATGCTGTCCGTGCGCTCGATCACGATAACGGATTTGCCGAGTTTAGCGGCATTGAGGGCGGCCTTTTGGCCGGCGGGTCCGGAACCAATCACGACCAGGTCGTATTCTGCAAGCGGCATCTCGGTCCACCACGGGTGAAGGCCAACTTCCCATATATATCGGCGTTAAAACCTCGAAGTTGAGGTGGGTTTGTCCGGTCTGGGCAAATGGTAGCGACCCGCAGCATTTTCGGCTCGACCCGCAACCTCAACCATCCGATTGATGACATTGGAGGACGCACCCGATGAACGTGTCTGATAACGTTCCCAATCCGCTGGACGATCGTACCGGCCAGAGTCTGTCGTGGGGCTCAAGTATATTCTGGAACACCGTCGGACCCGCGCTGCTGCTGCTGGTGGGCGTCGCGGCAGTGATCGGCATCGCCAAGCTGTTGCCACTGTTTCTGAAGGAGAATTCCACACTGGTTTTGCGGAGTGTGCTGGCGGCCGCGGCGGTGGGCCTGTCGATCACGATGACGCTGCGGCATCGACGCCAGTGGGTGCTTCCCGGCGTGCAGATGCGCCAACTGATTCACGCCATCCGCGTCGGCCGCGCGCCCATCGAGGAATTCAACCAATTCAATTCCGGAAGCCTGCGCGAACTCGCCGCGGAAGTGAAGCTGCTCCTGCACGATCTCCGCCAGCAAAGACAAGCCGTCCTTGATCTCAAGGAGGAAGTCCGTCAACGCATCGCCAACCGAACCAATGTCCTGGAGCGCACGATCGCCTCCCTGAGAAATCAGGCCGTGCGCGATCCCCTCACCGGTCTGTACAACCGGCGAATGCTGGATCAGGTGCTCCCGCAGCTCATCGCGCAGTTACACGGCGAGAATAAATCGCTCACGCTCATGATGATTGACCTGGACTACTTCAAAAAATTGAACGACACGCTCGGCCACGCGGCCGGCGACGAGTTGCTCAAGTCCATCGGCCAGATGATTCAAAGCACGATCCGCGACGGTGATTTCGGATGCCGGTACGGAGGCGATGAATTCGTCCTGCTTCTTCCCGGCTGCGACATCGCCTACGCCACGCGGGTCGGCGAGCGGCTTCAATCGCTCATCAGCTCGCTGGGCAAGACCTACAAATTGTCGCAGGGTCCCCAGTTGTCCATCGGGATCAGCACCCTCGCCGATTTGTCCCAGCCGAACGCCGCTGACCTCCTCAAGCGGGCCGATGAGCGTCTCTACGAGGCCAAGTCCAAACGCGGCGAACCCGCTGCGGTGTTGCAACCGGAAGCTGCCTGAGCTGCGCCTTTGCACCGCCACTTGCCACGGACCGACATATCTGTAGAATTCCCCGCTCATTATTAAAGCGGAGCGTTAATGCCCAGAGAACGAACGGAACGTCGCGAGAAATCAGAGAAATTTCAGACTTTTTCCCGCCCCAAGGTGAAAGTGGCCCGGATCAGCGCCTCCGGGAAAACCTTCATCGACTACAAGGATACAGAATCGCTGAGAAAAATGGTCAGCGGCAACGGGAAGATATTATCCCGAAAGCGCACCGGCGCCAGCGCGATGGAACAGCGCATGCTCGCCCGCGCCGTCAAGCGGGCGCGCTACATCGCGCTGCTGCCCTACGTCACCACGAGCTTTTAACCGGCTCACGCGCTCGTCAAGTCAATCAGAGACGTAATCCGCCGAATATGCCTTTCCTGGGCGGGTATCATGACCTTTTCCACCAGTTCCGCGGATTCGGCGTCTAGATTGTCAATCGCCGCGCGCATTTCCTTTAAGCCGTGATCTTCACCATCCCTCAGGACGTGCAACACCGAGCTGGAGCCGAAGATTTGGGCCGCGCCCATGGCCACTTTCGCCCATGCCCCCCAGCCACCGGAAGAATCTTCTGAGACTCCGCCCAGTTCAGCGATACGTTTCCGAAAGACCTCTGCGGCGCGGATGTGCTCACGTTGCATCTGGCGCAGCATTGCCGCTTCGCCGGGATTGCGGCCATCCTCGATCAACTTATCAATTGCCATGCGATACGTCTCCGACGCGGCGATCTCGCCGCGAAGGAGCGAGTTGAGCTGTCGCACGGCCTCACTATGATCGGCATCACGCGGTCCATGCAGATGACGTCCATCATCAACCACCGGAAGCGCAAACCATCTCTGCTCTTGCGGGTTCATAAGTACCTCCAGAAAGCATTCAGTAGATGCAGCGCGTGTACCGAAGTCGCCATTCGCGACAGTTTTTTTAAAAATCGCCGTGGAAGGTTCAAAAACGAACAAAATTGACGAGAAAAAAAAGCCGCCGGGCGAAGCACCCGCGGCTCTATTTGTCAGGCATGAAAAACTGTCGCGTCTACTTCTTCGGGCCGAGAATCGCATCTTTGGCGGCCTGGGCGACGCTGAATTTGACCTTCTTGCGCCGTGGGATAAGGATTTCCTGGCCCTTGTTTGGTCCGAATGGCATGATCATTTTGCGTGCCGGGCTATCCACCAGCTTCAATTTACCGAGGCCGGGAACTGTGAATACGTTCTTCGCCTGCCTGTAAGCCAGATCGGCCTGAGCGGCCAATAGCATCGCAACTTGCTTTTTGGTGATGCCAACTTTATCCGCGAGGTGGGCGGCGATTTCAGACTTGGTCAGGGATTTGCTGGCCATGGACATGAATCTCCTTTCCTTAAGAGATGGGGGGAGCCAAAATCAGCGGATAAATCGGACCCAGCGCCCGTTTGGCCGCGAATCGCCGGGCATGCCGACGATCTCGCCAGAAAGTAGCGGAAACGAAAACGATTTCAATCACGGCCTGCGCAAATCCCCAGATTTTCCGAGGATTTTTCGGCTTCTCCAACAAGTTGTCCCCAACAATTGGTCGTTCAAACCGCGAAGTGGCCTGATTCGGCGCGAAAAAAAAGCCCACAGTAGCCAAGTAACTGCGGGCTCGGGAACTCCTGCCAGACTTTAAATCAGTCGCGAAAGATTGCGGGCACAACGCAATCAGCCGCTTTGGCAGGTAATTAGCAGTTCAGCAAGCTTTAGCTGAACATTCACAATCTGGCTGAAGGCGGCACAAGCCCTCAACCAACACCAAGACTATACGCAGGAGCAGTTCCAAATGCAAGGAGAAATCACGCTGAAATGAGAGACAATAAATTTGAAAAACCGCCCAGGGATCCTTGCGCAGCTTGCCACTTGCAAATCCCTGCCCCAAAAATGAGTGTTGCGATCTATAGATTAAGTGTTGTAAGCCAAACAGTTTATGGAGAGAATGCCATAATTTCATTGCGTCGAGGCGATCGGACTCAATTGGGAACTCTATTTCATAAAAATGCGACATTGGTCTCCACATATTACGACGTGACATTGATGTTTCGACGGTTGAGAAGTTTTTGTCTATGATTCTGTTTGCCGTGCCCTCCTTCTCACAACGGTTGTTGCCGGTTCTGCAACTGACTCGAATGGCGCTGGTATTCACCGCGCTGGCGGACAGCGGCTGCGCGCTAATGCTGTGGGCCAAAGATCAAGTCCGGCTCAATCGCGGCGTGCTCTGGCATGAACTGGATCCCACCCAATGTATCGCCCTGGCGTTTGTCTCCATAGGTCTCTACGGATTCGGCATGAGCCTCAACGATATCATCGACCGCCGCCGCGATCGGCAGATGTCGCCGAATCGCCCATTGCCCAGCGGCCGGATCGGTGTGCGAACGGCTCACGTCGTTTGCGCCTTGCTCGCGTTGCTCGCGCTGTTTGGCGGAGAGACCTACTCCAACGTCGCGCCCAACGCGGGATTGAGTCTCTGGCTCGTCGTCTTCACCGGCGCCCTGATCGTCTTCTACGATTTCGCGGCCAAATATCTCGTGCCGCTCGGACTGCTATCGCTCGGATTCATCCGCTTTTTTCATGCCGCGATCGCGGCCCCAAATCTTCCGGTGCTCTGGCATCCGCTGCTCTTGATGAATCATGTGACGATCGTTTCCACCCTGGCTTATTACTGGGAACATAAACGTCCCGCGCTGCGCCGGCGGCATTTTTGGTCGGTGGTGGCTGGTCTGACCGCTTTTGATCTTCTGGCGATCGGAACATTCTGGTGGAGATGGCACAACAGCCGGGCCGCGTTTCCCGGAGGAGCTTTGGGAATTCGCCCCGCACTGCTCGCACCAGCCCTTGCGGCAGTCGCATTTATCGTGCTGGCCGTGTGGATTCGCCGGCGCAGCGCCAATTCCCGCGCTGCCGGTCAAGCATTGATGCTCACCGGATTGATGTGGTTGATTGTGTACGATGCCAGCTTCGTCGTCGCATTCGTCGGCCTTCCCGAGGGAATCATGATTCTGATGTTGCTCCCCGTAACATACGCCGCCGTCATCGTAATGCGCTGGTGGGGCCGAATGATTCTTCTGTCCCAGCGCCCTGAATTCAAGCGCGTCGAAACCTGACGGCATGCCAAACCTTATTTGAACCCCTTGCGTCTCTGCTGGCTGTACCGATGCAGCGCATCTTCAATGATCGGATAAGCCATTTTCGCCGGCTCAATCTCATCCACCTCGACGGCTTTTCCCTCCAATTGCTTGTAATCCTGAAAAAATCGCCGAAGCATCGTCAATCGGTGGGGCGGCATTTCGCTGGCCTCGCGATAGACGTTGAACTCGGGATCATCGGTGGCCACTCCGATAATCTTGTGGTCCTTTTTTCCCCCGTCGATCATGGTCATCAGCCCGATTGTCCGGACCCGCGGAATCAGGGTCAGCGGAACCACCGTTTCCTGGCATAACACCAGTACGTCCAGCGGGTCATCATCCTGCGCGAGCGTTTGCGGCATGAATCCGTAGTTGGCGGGATAATAGACGGCGGAGTAGAGAACGCGGTCCAGCTTGATCAACCCGCTTTCCTTGTCGAGTTCGTATTTTACGCTGGAACCAAAGGGGATTTCGATGACCGCGGCGAACTCCTGGGGGATGTTTTCACCGGGAGTTACATCGTGCCAGGGGTGAACCATGCCAAGGTTGTATGCAATTGGAGTCGGTCAAACAAGTTTGGAAATCAAGCCTCCAGGATTATCCGGGTCGGATAAGCGGAATAAAGATGGCAGGGCTTACAGACTATCCAGATTTACTTATCGGGCTGGTCGTTGGGGACAAAACCGGGCTTTATTTCTCTCACGACTGTGGGTTGCGGGTTATATATCGGCATTGCCGTCGTCGTGGCGGTTACTCTCAAATCTCTTTTGCAGTGGAGCCGAGAACATTTCCGACCTGGTGCACAACTCGTTAAACTCACCGCCCATTCGTATGCGGGGACTCATTCCGGGAAAGGTTGCCGAGCAGCCCATCGCCATGATGCTGTGGCGTCGGCGGCGCGTGATCGGCTGGACAGTTTTCGCCGCGTTTATGCTGGCGTGCATTTATCTTTTATTCGCCAGGCGCAGTTACACCAGCACCGCGGAAGTCTACATCGTCGAAGGTCAGGGTCGCGTGATCGGTCAGTCCACCGACGAGACGCGCAGCGATGATTATCTGAACACCCAATGTGAGTTAATTACCTCCACGCCCGTTTTGGCGCTGGCGCTTTCCGAGGACGGAATCAAGGATCTCGCCACTCTTGAAAACCAGAGCGATCCGATTGAATATCTCCAGCAGAACGTCAATGCCGAGGTCGGCAAGCACAACGACTTGATTTACGTTTCGCTCGAGGCCCACGACAAGTTCGACGCCGCCAGGCTCGTCAACGCCGTCGTGCAGGCGTACGTCACTTATCAAACCAGAATTCAGCACAGCACCTCCGCCGAAGTGCTCGACCTTCTCCAGAAGGAAATGAAGCACGATGAGGATGCGATCGCCGTGAAGAACCAGCAGTTGGCGACGCTGCGCGACCTCTATGGAGAGACCGCCTACGACAGCACGCAGAGCAATCCGATCATTCAGCAGGAATCGGCGTTATCCAACGCCTTGACCGCCGCCCGCCTCGACGCCGTCGATGCCAAGTCGGCCTACGATCAGGCGCTGGTGATGGTCGGCAACGACTCCGACACGCTTCGGAAAATCGAGGCCCCGGACAGCCCCGCCGATCTCGTCGCGGCTTCGCCCGACCAGCTTTTGCAGATCAAAACCGAAATCGTTCAATACGAACAGGCCGTCCAGGACATGGAGCGCACCTATCTTCCCGACCATCCACGCGTCCAACTGGCGCGATCGCGCTTGAGTGAATTGACCGTGATTTATGTTCGCGCCCAGCGGCAGCGCTGGCTCTCCGCCCAGGCGCAGGAGAAAGCCCTGGATCAGTCTTTCCAGCAGCAGCACAGGCAGGTGCTGGATCAGGCGACCCGGTCCTCGGATTTCGACCGCGTGCAGACCGAGTTGACCCGCATTGAAAAGGACCTGGACATTGTCGAGAACCGCATCAACGAGGTCAGCGTCAACCAGGACGCCGGCAGCCTGAACATCGAAATCACCCAGCCCGCCGTTCCCGCTCCCTATGCTTCCCATCCCGCCAAGCTGCGTGCCCTCGGCGGCTGGTTGTTCGCGGGGCTGGTTATTGGTTGCGGCGCGGCTTTGGCGCTGGAAAAATTGCCGATGGGTGCGCGGCCGATGAGCGAACTGTCCATGGAACTGGGCTCGCCCGTGATTGGCGTTCTCCCCCCCATGGCCGGCCTGCTCACCCAGTCCGAGCGCGCCCTGCAAACACATTTCGAGCCTGCCGGCGCCGTCGCCGAAACATCCAGGTCCATCGCCCGCATCATCGCCGAATCAGGCCTGGACGAGGTTGGCCGGCGAACGCTCTTCGTCGCCAGCATGAATCCACTTGAAGGACGGACGACGCTGGCAACGAATCTGGCCGTGGCGATGGCCCAGAGCGGCATGAGGATTCTCCTGATTGACGGCAACAACCGCGCCCCGCGGCTCCATCAGATCTTCAACCTGGAAAACGATTTTGGACTCTTCGACATGCTTCACGGCCGAACCATCGATCGCCGCGTCACACACTCCACAATGGTGGAGAACGTGGATGTTTTGACCGCGGGCGCCATGACCGCCAACACCGTGGAGTTGCTCAATACCGAATTGCTCGTGGACGTTCTGGGTGAATTCTCCGATCAGTACGACCGGGTGATCGTCGATTCCCCCGCCCTGGGTCGCGGCGTGGAAGCGCGGATTCTGGCGGCAAATTGTGCCGCGGCGATTCTCGTGACCGCCGCGCGCCCGACCGCACGCCGGCAGGTCGGATACGGACTTGGCATGTTACGCAGCGTGGGAGCAAATGTTCTGGGCCTGGTGATCAATGAACCGTGTTCCATCGATCCCCGCAAGCCCGCTCGAATGGTTTCGACCTCGCTTCGCGACTCGCTCTCCAACGACAAGACACGGACACTTCATAATGCATTGGCGTTGGGAACCGGGGACTAGGCGGAACGAAATGGAATTGAGTCCGGCATCGTCGTGTGGGTGACGCGGCGGCTTCGGACCTTTGGATCGCCGCGTGCCAGGGCAAACGGGACAAAAAAGTGTCCCGTCGTGGGTGCTGATGGCAAGCGGGTGCTGATCGCGTGTTTTTGCAGTTAAGGAGCGGAAGTAGCAATGATTGGTCAGGATGCAGCAACCCTCAGGGTTGCCGATGGTTCACATTTGCGGGACGAACTGGTCGGGGCGAGTCTTTCGCTGCCCTCCAGGCCGGTCGGCGGCCATCGTGCCCGGCCTCGGCCCATTCACAAGATAAAGAATCTTCATTCCCGCCGAAACGTCGACGCGATACTGCATCGCGAATGCGCCCGGTGCGAGCGCAACGGACATGAGTTCTGTCTCGTCGTGGTCGGCATCGCCGACAACAGCGCGCCGCGTCAGTTGCACCGCCTCGCCCGGTCTCTTTGTCGCCGGGCGCGCGCCACGGATGAAATCGGATGGTTTGATTCCCGGCGTCTCTGCGTCGTTTTGCCCGACACTTCCGAAGAGGGGGCCGTGGCGTTTGTCAGCAATTACACCGAAACCGCCAACCACCGTGGTCTCTCTCCCGTCTGCAATATCCTCAGCTATCACGGACAAATGCACAGCGACAACGAGCGCCTGACCGCCGAGCAGATCGCCGCGGGCATTGAAGAGGCCGGGCAGGAGGTTTCCCTCGATTCCCAACGGCGGACCCCCGTGATGAAATTAATCGCCTCGCGCACCGTCACCAACCTTACCGTTCACCCATTGCCCTGGTGGAAGCGACTGATGGATGTGACGATCGGCGGCATCGTGCTGATCGCCGCCCTGCCGGTGATGGTGGTTGTGGCCCTGGCGATCAAGTTATTCGATCACGGCCCCATCATTTTCAGCCAGCGCCGCGCGGGTTTGGGCGGCAAGCCGTTTACCATCTACAAGTTTCGCACCATGATCACCGATGCCGAGGCCAGAAAAGCCCATCTCCGCCATAAGAGCGAGCAGGACGGCCCCGCATTCAAAATCAAGCACGATCCGCGGATCACGCGCGTCGGGCGGTTTCTTCGAGAAACCAGCCTCGACGAGCTGCCGCAGCTTTTCAATGTTCTCAAAGGCGATATGTCCCTCGTCGGTCCCCGGCCCCTGCCGGTGGAAGAAAGCAACCGCTGCGCGACGTGGCACCGCCGGCGCCTGGACGTGACCCCGGGTCTGACCTGCATCTGGCAAGTCGCGGGCCGCTCCAACGTCAGCTTTACCGAATGGATTCGGATGGATCGCCGCTACATCCGTGCCCGCACGTTCTGGGTTGATCTGAAGCTCATTCTGATGACCGTGCCGGCCGTTCTCCTGCGGCGGGGCAGATAGTTGGGGGAAGTTAATCGGAGAAAGCAGTCGGGGATGATTATGAAAACCGAGAAATCAATGTATTGGCCGCCGAAGCGAGACTTGTTCTCCGTGGGCGTCAGCAATACCAACTATGACGAGGCCGTGGAGGCGATCGTTCAGTCCGCCGTCGCCGGCCGCGGAGGCGTGGCGACTTTTCTGGCGGTGCACGGCGTCGTCACCGCCGCCACCAACGCCGAATACCGCGAGCAAGTCAACCGCTGCCAGATCGTCGCGCCCGATGGCCAGCCCGTCCGATGGGCGATGAATTTCTTTCATTCCACGGAGATGCAGGACCGCGTGTACGGCCCCGAGATCATGCGGCGCGTTTGCCAGCGATGCGAGCGGGACGGCCTGAGCGTCTTTTTCTGCGGCAGCTCGACAACCGTCCTGGCGCTGCTGGCGTCGCGCATGCGGGAACTGTTCCCGGACCTGATCATCGCCGGCGTCGAGTCGCCGCCGTTTCGACCGATGACCGAGATGGAAAACGACATCCTTTGCGCCCGGATCAACCGCAGCGGCGCGGCCGTTGTGTTCATTGGACTTGGCGTTCCGCGCCAGGAAATGTTCGCCGATTCCAATAGGGACAAAATCCGCGCCATCCAGCTTTGCGTTGGCGCCGCCTTCGATTTTCACGCGGGCTATAAAAAGAGCGCCCCCGCATTCATGCAGCGATCGGGACTGGAATGGCTCTACCGGCTTTGCCAGGAACCGCGCCGGCTCTGGAAACGCTACCTGATCACCAACACCATTTTCATCGGACTGGTCATTAAAGACACCCTGCGGCCGCTCTTTCGCAAGCGTGTCGTGCGGCAGGAGATCGGAGCATGACCGCCGTGTTGGAAACGGAATCTGTCACCGAATCGCCGCGATCGGACTGGAATGTCTTCAAAAAAGGATTCTGGGCCGTTGCCGATCAGGGCCTTTTTGCCGGTTCCAATTGCGTCATCAACGTGATGCTCGCTCGCTGGCTTTCCCCGACGGAATACGGCGAGTTCGCGACGGCGTTCGCCGCTTTCCTCGCGCTGGGGGTCATTCACACCTCCCTGCTCACGGAACCGATGCTGGTTTATTCCCCGGACCGATACCGAAATCGCCACAAACATTATTTCGGAACGCTGGTATACGGACATCTTCTGTTTTCGCTGTGCGCGTCGCTGCTGCTGGTTGCCGGCGGATGGTATCTCGGCCGCCAGGGACAGTTCGATCTATCCCGCGCTTTATACGGTTTCGCGGCCGCGGGGCCTTTTATCCTGTTCCTCTGGCTCATGCGCCGAACGTGCTACGGGCAATTGAATCCCCGGCGCGCCGCGATGGGCGGAATATTGTACCTTGTGCTGATGATGACGGCGCTGGCGGCCATGCACCGCTTCACGACGCTGACGGTCACTTTGGCGCTGACGATCATCGGATTCAGCAGCCTCGTTTCCGGATTGTGGCTGGGATTCCGGCACGTTGACCTGCGCCCGCCCGCGGCGCTGTTCCGCGACGTCACGGTTGAGCATCTTCGTTACGGCCGCTGGGCCACCGCGACGCAACTGCTCGGGTTTATTCCCGTCAACATTTATTATTTCCTGTTGCCCAAGCTCGCGACGGTTGAACAATCCGGCGCCCTGCGCGCTCTGAACAACATGTTCATGCCGCTTCTCCAGGCAAACACGGCTTTGTGCATGCTGCTTCTTCCCGCCTTCGTCCGCACGCAGGGAACACCCGAAGGCAAACGATTGCATCGCTGGTCGCTGCTGATTCTGGCTGGCAGCCCACTCATCTACTGGATTTTCATGGGCTCGTTCGCCCATCAGGCCGTCAACCTGGTTTACGGCGGGAAATTTTTGCAATATTCCGGGCTGGTCTGGATCCTGGGGATGCAACCCGTTATCGCCGGCATGTGCGGCGTCTATGCCTCGCTGCTTAAGGCCCGCGGCAAAGTCAACGCGGTCTTCTGGGGCGGCTTTGTCGCCGCCGTGGGAGCCGTCACCCTCGGCGTCGCCCTGACCAAAATGTACGGCCTTGCCGGCGTCTGCTGGAGCATCGTCATCACTTACGGCTTGCATCACCTGACGCTTTGGCTGTTCAGCCGCAACATGAAATGGCGAACCCCGACCGAAGCGGAGGCCATAACGGAGACACAGGCGGATTTGGCGCACCAGCTTCCCGAACCGGCTTAGGCCGGCGGCAGGGCGCTGTTTTGGAATGGAAAGTATGATTTATCTGGCCGTCACAAAGACACTCGGAGCGATCGCGGCGCTGTTCGTCGCGACGGGGCAAGTGCTCCTGATGTTCCGCTGGCGCAAGTCGCCGGCGACCCGCGTCAGCGCGCCGCGAACTTCGTCCGCGCTTCGTGTGCTCTTTCTGCACCGCGATCTTCCCGTCCACGGCGGGGTGCCCCAATGCCTGATTAATCTCGCCCGCGCACTGGATCGCGAGCGCATCGAATTTCACGTCGCGAGTTTTGACCCGCCGTCGGAGGAGATGAAGCAGAAATTCAACGCTCTGAGCATGGAACCGCGAAGCATCGGCGACAAGGGATATCTCTCCCCGTCCCGCAACCTGCGCGGGCTGGTTGAAGAACACGAGATCGACATTCTCGTGGCCACCACGTTCAAGGCATACGTCTGCGCCAAGATCGCCGCCCGCGGCCGAAACGTGGGCGTCGTCTTCTGGCTCCACGCCGTTCGCGGATCGGTCGAGGGATTCTTCCGCCGCGCCATCCGCGATTTCCTCACCATGGACGATCCGATGCTTTTCGTGTCCCGCGCCGTCCGCGATGCCCAGCTTCCGCCCGGCCATCGCGGTCCTTCCGAGGTAATTTACAACGGCGTGGAAGACGTCGCCTCCGACCCACACGAGCAGCCTTATCCGCCGGAAATGCGCCAAGTCTTCGGCGTGCCCGGCGACGCCCTTGTTTTGGCCTACATCGCCGAATTCATCATTTGGAAAGATCACGCGACCGCCATCGGCACCATGCACGAGCTGGCTCGCAGAAACGTCGACGCCCATTTGCTGCTGATCGGAATCGGCCAGGACATCCAGGCCGCGCGCCTTATGGCCAAAGCCGGACCAGGCGCCGACCGCATCCATTTTCTCGGAGCGCGTTCCGATGTCCGCCGCCTCCTTGGCCTGGTTGATATTTACATCCACCCCAGCCGCGAAGAAGGGTTTGGCCTGGCGGTCGTTGAAGCGATGCTGGCCAGCCGTCCCGTCGCCGCCGCACAAAGCACCGGCGCGGTCATTGAGCTCATCGAATCCGGTCGCACCGGTTTGCTCGTCAATCCCGGATCTGCAACGGCGTTTGCCGATGCCGTCGTCGGCCTGGCCGGCGATCCGGACCGCGCCAGGCAAATGGGCATCGCCGCCCGGGCCTCCTGCCTGGAAAAATTCGACGTCGATCGATTTGCTGAAGCCATCACCCTGTTTCTCGAGGAATCGTTTCCCTCGATGGTCCGCCGCCGGCGAATTCACCCGGCCGTTCCATCCGCCGAAACCCCCGAAATCGTCGCCGAAACCGCCGGAGTTCACGGCTGATGTCCCACGGCGATCGATATCTTCGCATGCTTTGCATCCTGCTGGTCGGCTACGCCCTCGTGGGCAAGGGCTTCGCCT
>Ga0302325_10004766_pt1 | contig 31223 bp, 33 predicted proteins | sample Palsa_T0_2_FD_201948 | JGI IMG/M metagenome (GOLD analysis project Ga0302325, IMG submission 201948) | Peat permafrost microbial communities from Stordalen Mire near Abisko, Sweden - Palsa_T0_2 | ecosystem: Environmental > Terrestrial > Soil > Palsa > Peat permafrost | place: Sweden: Abisko... | reverse complement strand
AAGTCTCTTGTTCTTCCCCCGCTGGGGGAAGTACCCGCGAAGCGGGGGAAGGGGGACCTGACGGGCGCGGTGATTTAAGTTGGGCGGATACCTCTCTAGGCCCCGGTGATATGCTCAGCCCTGCCGCGAGGCGCCGAAAATTAATCGACTTCGCCCAGAGGGAGAGAAGAGGGCGCCATGAAAGCCATTCCAAGCGGGCCGTTGCTTTCGGTGGTGGCGCCCTGCTTCAACGAGGAAGCCTCGCTGCCGGAGTTCGTTCGCCGGATGAGCGCGGCCTGCGCGGAATTCGCCGCCGGCGTCTACGAGATCATCCTCGTCAACGACGGCTCGCGCGACCGGACCTGGCCATGCATCAAGGCCCTGGCGAGCGCCAACGCCGGGATCGTCGGCCTCAACCTCTCGCGTAACCACGGACACCAGCTGGCGGTCACCGCCGGCCTGGCCCGGGCTCGCGGCGAGCGGGTGCTGGTGATCGACGCCGACCTCCAGGATCCGCCCGAGCTGCTAGGCCCGCTGATGGCGCGGATGAACGAGGGCTACGACGTCGTCTACGCGCGCCGCGAAAGCCGGGCCTCCGAAAGCCGGTTCAAGCGCGCCACCGCCTATCTCTATTACCGCTTCCTGCGCAGCCTCTCGGAGGTCGATATCCCCTCCGACACCGGCGACTTCCGCCTGATGTCGCGCCGGATCGTCGATCGCCTCAACCAGATGCCCGAGCAGGACCGCTTCCTGCGCGGGATGGTGGCGTGGCTGGGCGGCGCCCAGGCCGAGCTCAAGTACGATCGCGCGCCGCGCTTCGCGGGCGCCACCGGCTACACCTTGGCCAGGATGGCGCGGCTGGCGCTGGCCGGGGTCACCAGCTTCTCGGTCCTGCCGCTGCGGCTGGCCAGCCTGATGGCGGCGCTGGGCGCGATCGCGGCCTTCTTCCTCGCGGTCTACGTGCTCGCCGGCTTCATCGCCGGTCACGCGGCGCCGGGCTGGACCAGCCTCGCCCTGATCATGATCTTCTTCGCGACCGTCCAGCTCGCCTGCCTTGGCATCCTGGGCGCCTACGTCGGGCGGATATTCCTGCAGGTGAAGGGCCGGCCGCTATACCTGATCGACGAAGCGGTCGCCTCCGAGAGGGACGTGGGCGCGCGCTCGGAGGAGAAGCCGCGCCTGGAGGCCTTGGGTGGCCGCTGAGGGGCGCGGCGCGGGGGGGTTGGCCTCGACGCTGATTCGCTTCGCCCTGGTGGGGTTCCTGAACACCGGGACCAGCCTGGCGATCATCTTCGCGCTTCAGTTTGGCCTGCGCATCGACCCGCAACTGGCGAACGGCGCCGGTTATGCGGTCGGCTTCGTCCTCAGCTTCACCCTGAACCGGCGGTTCGTCTTCGCGCACGGCGGCCCGATCCGGTTGACGGCCCCTCGGTTCGCCCTGGCGGCGCTGGCGGCGTTCGTCGCCAACCAGCTGGTGCTGCTGGCGGCCAGGCGTGCGCTCGGTCCCGGCGACCTCGCCGGAGCGGCGGCTCAGGTGACGGCGATGGGCTGCTACACCATCCTCTTCTTCGTCCTCTGCCGCTCCTGGGTCTTCGCCCCCGGCGCCGCGCGGGGCCGGCTCTAGGTTCAGGACCAACGAGGCGGCGCTGACTCACTTTGACGTGGACCTGAGACAGCGGGTCGGGATCGAGTTACCCTGTGCTCATGCTGACAGGGTCATGTGCGTGTGGACGCGTGAGCTATCGGATTGACGGGACCCTGCACGGGCCGGTGACTTACTGTCATTGTTGGCGATGCAGAAAACACTCCGGCTCGAGCTTCGGGACTACGGCCGGCGTGAAGGCCAGCGAGTTCAAGGTGACCGACGGACAGGACCTCTTGGCGAGCTGGGAGTCGAGTCCTGGAGTGCATCGGTTCTTCGCGAGCTGTTGCGGATCGCCGATCTACAAGGTCGACGCAGACCAACCCGCGAATATCGGCTTCAGGCTCGGGACGCTGGACACCGACCCGCTGAGGACGGGGAAGGTGCACTTCATGGTGGGTTCGAAGGCGCCGTGGTTCGAGATCGACGATGACCTCGCCCAGGAGGAAGGTGGCCCCGCGTTCGGCCAGCGCGACTAGGTAGCGCCCGTAACGGGACCAAGTAGATGTCGGCTATTGAAACGGACATCTGGCCCCCGCCACCAAGCCGCAGCCCTGAACATGCCGAATAGTGCGCCGCCGCTAGCTCACACGGGTTGCCGGTCAGTCAGGCGCATTGAACTTGATCGGCTCGAGCCCATAGGCCGAGGCCCGGGTCTTGACGCGGGAGCGCGCGAGCGGCTCTAGGCCGCCGGCGGCGGCCCCGCCTCGCCGGCCACCAGCCGCGCCTCGGCGGCGGCGACCATGGCCTGGAAGCGGGGATCGCCGCGCAGGCCGGCGAGATCGGGGTCGAACCTGGCGTTCCGCAGCAGGCCGCCGGCATCCCGCTCCAGCGCCGGCCCCAGCATGTCCAGCGCCCCATCGGGGTCGCCCAGCGAGGACGCGAGCGTGCAGGCGAAGTTGTAGCGCATCAGGATGTTGTCGGGATCGATCAGCAGGGCCCGGCGCATCCAGTCCTTGGCCCGGTCCGTCTCGCCCAGAGCCGCCAGGGCCAGGACCCCAAGCCCCATGGCCGAGCCGTTGCTGCGATCCTGGGCAATGGCCTTCTCGGCCCTCTGCAGGGCGATCCTGGCGATCCGCCGCGCGTTCTCCCCATCGCCCAGGGCGGTGTAGCAGCTCACCAGCATGGAGGGCGCTCTGAGGTCCGTCTCGATGGACGCGTTGGCCTTCTCGAAACGGCGGGCGGCATCCTCCAGCCGGCCCTGGTCGTAGCTGATGTAGCCGGCTTGATAGCTCACCTCCGAGGACTCCGGATCGAGCCGCAGGGCGACGGCGATCTCGGCCGCCGCCTCCTCGTGGTGGCCCGCGTGGGACAGCATCCGCGCCCTCAGCCCGCGGGCCTCGGCCAGATCATGGTCGAGGGCGAGAGCGTGGTCCAGGGCGGCCTCGCCGCGGTCGCCGTTCCGCCCATGAACGCGGTGAAGGCCGAATTGCGCTTGAGCCATCAGAGCCCAAGCCTGCGCGTAACCAGGGTCGATGTCCACGGCCCGGCGGCTCAGGCGCTCCATCGCCTCGAGCTGACGCGGATCGCCGGTGTTGCCGGCCAGCCAATATGAGCGAGCCATCAGATAGAGGTCGTAGGCCTCGACACTGTCCGTCCCGCGCCGCTCGACCGCCTGCTTCTCTTCCGGCAGCAGCTTCAGTTTCAGCGCCCCCACGATCGCCTCGCTGATCTCGTCCTGAAGGGCGAAGATGTCGGTGAGGTCGCGGTCGTAGCGCTCGGCCCAGACGTGATCGCCAGCCGCGCCATCGATGAGCTGAGCGGTGATCCGCACGCGGTTGCCCGCCTTGCGCACGCTGCCTTCGAGGACATGGCTGACGCCAAGTTGCTGAGCCACCTCCTTCACATTGGGCGATTTGCCTTTGAAGCCGAAGGCGGTGTTGCGCGCCACGACCGAGAGCGCTGAGACCTTGGAGAGGTCGGTGATGATGTCCTCGCTGATCCCGTCGCTAAAATACTCCTGCTGCGGATCGTCGCTCATGTTGGCGAACGGCAGGACGCAGATCGAGAGCTTGCGGGCGGCAGGCTGGGCCGCGGGCTGGGCGGCGATCCCGCCGATCAGATCGGCGACACTGGCGACGACCTTCTTCCAGTCGTGCGCGTTCGCATCACCGGTCCAGCCAGCGAGGTCGGCGCACTGGATGCGATCGAAGGGCCTCGGCAGTTTGGACCCGTCGACGGTCAGTTGGACCAGCTTATTTTCCGTGCGCGCGGTGTCCGCCTCCGATTGCACCCACTGCGACTTCACCGCTTCGGCCGACCAGACGACGACCACGGCCTTGGCCGCCTGCAGACGCTCCTCGATCACCTCGCCGTAGGCGCGGTGCGCCGGAAGTTCGTCATCGCGCCAGACGTCGTAACCCAGCGCCCGCAGGGCCTGCGCCACCGCCTGGGCCTGGATCGCCGTCGAGCGGGCGTAGGAGATGAAGATGTCGGACATGTCGGTGCGCCGCGCGAACCTTAGCTACGCCGTTCGAAGGCGGGCAAGGGAAACGTCGTCCCGGACCCGGCTCGCCCTGAAAGCCCAAGGGTGGACGTTGGCGGCTGGTTACTACCCGCCGGCGCACCGGCAGGCGATTCTTGATGCGCCGCCGGGCGTTATGTGATGGCCTGGCAAAACAAGCCTTGCAACAGAAGGGGGAAGAGCATGGGAACGAAGATGATGGTGGCGGCCGGGCTGGCGGCGTCGATGCTCGCCGGGCCGGCGCTGGCCTTGGATGCCGACGACGCACTGGCGGTCGTCCAAAGATACGACGACGCCTTCAACGCCAACGACAAGGCTGCGGCCAGCGCGCTCTGTGCGCCCGACGCGGTGATCATCGACGACTTCGCTCCGCACGTCTGGCGGGGACCGAACGCCTGCTCGGTCTGGTGGGACGCGCTGGGCGCCTATGACGCCTCGCAGGGCATAGGCGACCCAAGCCACGTGAAGATCGGAACGCCGTGGCGCAACGTGATCACAGGTGATCGGGCCTACATCGTCGTCCCCGCGACCTATGACTACATGCAGCACGGCAAGTCCGTGGTCGAGGCGGGCTCGATCTGGACCCTAGTGCTGAGGAAGACTGCGTCGGGGTGGCTGATCACCGGCTGGGCGTGGGGTCAGCACTGACCCCGCTTGATCCGGCGCCAACAAAGCCTGGGTCTTGACGCGGGAGCCCTCTTAATCGATTGTTCATCCTTAGTCGCCCGCGCGCTTCGACGGGATGACGACGCGGCCGCGCTTCTGGCGTGGCTCTCGAGACCGTGCCGGTCATCAGTTGGAGAAAATCACCGGGCCGCACCGCGGCCCGAACGAGGTCGGGGGGCGTCAGTGCGAAATACTTCGTTGTTCTCGTGGAAGCGTGCGTGGCTGCTCTCGCCGCTCGCCGCGACGCTATTGTCCTTCGGCCCGGCCGCGGCCTCCGAGACGGCGGCGAGCGGCGGGCCGGCGCCCGCGACCACCGCCCCGGCCCCGGCCGCGAGTCCGGCGGCGGTGGTCCGGCTGCTGATCGGCGCTCCGACCGCGCCCTCCGAGCCCGCGGCGAGCGCCCAGACCCCAAGTCTGGCCGCGGCGGTTCGACTGGCGATCGGCGGGGTCCAGGCCGCGCCGTCCGACCACGCGGCGGTGATCAGGATCGGGCCCCCGGGCTCTTCGTTTCTGGCCGAGGACATGGCAGGCGAGGAGTCCGATGATCCTGTCACCTGCATGACCCAGGCGATCTACTACGAGGCGCGGTCGGAGAGCCTGGAGGGCCAGCAGGCCGTGGCCCAGGTGGTGGTGAACCGCACCCGCCTGTCGCAGTTTTCAAGCTCGATCTGCGGCGTCGTCTACCAGAGGCAGCGCGAGACCTCGGGCTGCCAGTTCAGTTTCGTCTGCGACGGCTCGATGGCGCGGCTGACCGACTGGGCGGCCTGGGAGCGGGCGCGGGCGGTGGCGAAGCGGGCCCTGGCGGGGTTCGTCTACAAGCCGATGAAGGACGCGACCCACTATCACGCGGCGTGGATGACCCCCTACTGGAGCCCCTACTTCGTGAAAATCCGCCAGATCGGCGGCCATGTATTCTACCGGTAAGTGGCGAGGACCAGGGATGAACTCGGCGGAGTTCGCCTCTGACGTGTGGAGGTGGCGCGGCGCGGTATTTTATGTTAAAGGATTGATAAGGCTCATTGGGTCTTAAATTCCGATCGAGGGCGGGGCGGCGGTGAAGACGAAAACGCGGCGATCCAGCCTCTGGCGCGAGGCGGCGAGACAGAGCGGCGGCGGCGCGGCGGTCGAGTTCGCGCTCATCCTGCCGGTGCTGCTGACGATGCTGTTCGCGATGCTGGTGTTCGGCATCGCCCTGAACAACTATCTCCAGCTCACTTTCGGCGTCCGCGAGGCGGCGCGGCAATTTTCGATCAGCCGCGGGGCGACGACGCCGTGGAGCACTTCGGTGAGCACGTTCACCAACGGCGCGCCGAGCCTCACCACGGCCGACGTAACGCTCACGTTCAAGGTCAACGGGACGACCTGCTCCAGCGACGGCACGGCTACCTCGGGGTGCGAGGGGGATCTCTCGACCGCCCAGGGCTTGCCCTCGAGCGTGACCGCCACCTACCCCTGCAATCTCAACGTGGGCCTCTTCAACCCCGCGCCCAGCTGCACCCTTTCCACGACGACCACGGAGCTCGTAGAATGAAGCGGCAGACCGCCTCCTTCATCGCCTTCATCCGCCGATTCCGCGCCGGCCAGGCAGGCGTCGCCGACGTCTTCTTCGTGCTCTTCCTGACCGCGATGGTCGGGTTCATGGGCCTGGTGATGGACTTCGGCCGCGCCTACCAGGTCCAGCAGGCGCTGCAGGCCTCCACCGATGCGTCGGCGCTCGCCGGCGCCTACTATATATCCAAGGGTACGGAGGTGGCGTCTGCGAACACTTACAGCGGCCTGAGCGGCGACCAGAACGCCACTCCCAACTCCGGCGCCACCGTCACTATGGTGAGCGGTTACCCGAAGACGTATTGCAGCACAACCTTCGAGACTGCAGTCCCTTGCGTCGGTTCGCCCGCCGTCAACGCCATTCAGGTGGAGCAGCAGGCCGTGGTGCCGACCTACTTCACCCAGGTCTTCGGCGTCAGCTCGGTGACGGTGAAGGTGCTCTCCACGGCCATCGCCAAGGGCGGCCAGGGGGGGCCGCTCAACGTCATGATCCTTCTCGACACCTCGGGGTCGATGAACAACAACGACCCGGCCTGCGGCGCGTCGCGTGAAACCTGCGCGCTGGCGGGGATCTCCGTGCTTCTCCAGAAACTGAATCCCGAGACCGACTATATCGGGTTGATGGTCTTTCCGGGCGTGGCGAGCACCGCCGACGCCGCCGACGACACCACTTGCGGCAAGACGCTGCCAGCGTCCGACATTACAACTTACAGCGATACGCCGGTCTACGGGGTCGTCGCCACCCCCGTGAACAAATACTCGAGCGGTGGCACCATTCAGACGAGTTCGCCGCTAGCCATCGCGACAGGCAACGGCGGCTGCTCGAAGGGCGGCGTGACGGCGATAGGGGGGGAGGGAACCTACTACGCCCAGGCTATCAGCCAGGCGCAGACGGAGCTCGTCGCCTTCGCCGCCACGCAGCCCACGCCCGCGCAGAACGTGATCATCCTCGTCAGCGACGGCGGCGCCGCACCGCCGCAGACCGGTGTCCCCACCACGGCCGAGAGCGACTTCAGCGCCTATATCGACAACGGCACGGTCGGCACGGCAGGAACCACCATGACCGTGTCCGGCTGCTGTACTTCGGGGTCCTCGGGCAACGGCTCCAGCGACGTAGAGGGGCCGCTGGCGGCCAATCAAGTACTAACCGGCCTAACCGGGAGCAGTACCACCGTCGCGGCGGGGACCACGATCGTCAAGCAACTGACGGGGACGACGGGCGGCAACGGGACCTATCAGGTCAGCATTTCCCAGGCGGTCGGCACCAGCGGAGGCCGTGGCGGCGGGGCCGGCTCCGTCGCGGCTACCAACGTAGTGTCAATTGACGGTACGAACTTCGACGAGAACACCGATGAATGCCAGCAGGGGATCGCCGCCGCCCAGGCCGCCGCCGCGGCCGGGACCTGGATCTATACGATCGCTTATGGCTCCGAGAACGAGACGGGCGGCAGCAGCACCTGCACGACGGACTCGACGGCCACGGCGTTTGGCAAAGCGTTTCTCTCGTCGTGCACGACGATGCAGGACATGGCGTCGGCTCCCGCCCCGGATTTCTTCTCCGACGGCTCGAACGGCGAGATCTGCACAGGCGCCACCTCCACAGGCGATCTCCCGACGCTGTTTGCAGAGTTGGCCTTGCAGTTGACCGAACCACGACTGGTGCCCAACAACACCGCCTGACGAGGTTCCCGGGAGGACGTGAAGCGCGCCTCAGGCGGCTGCCCTGCGTTTGGCGGCGGCTGCCGGCAGTGTCTCCGAGGCCAGGTCCCAGAAGGCGCCCTCGAGGTCGGCCCGGATCGGCTGGAAGGCGAAGATCGGCACTCCGCGCTCGGCCAGGGCCCGCAGCAGCGCCGGGTGGGTGACCTCGCGCGGCAGAACGACGCGCCAGCGCCCGGCCTCGCCGATGCCGCCGGCGACGCGGTGCGCCCGGCCACCGACCGCCGCCGCCGCGCCCTGGAGCCCGGCTTCGTCCGAGGTCACGACGACCGCGCCGTGCGGAGCGCGCAGGGAGGCGTCGGCGGTGGGACCCTCGAAGACGGTCCGGCCGGTGGCCAGCATCACCACCCGGTCGCAGAGGCTCTCGGCGGCGGCCATCGAGTGGGTGGAAAAGACGATGGCGCCGCCGCCCGAGCGGAACTCGGCGAAGAGCGAGAGCACCTCGGCCTGGGCGACAGGATCGAGACCCGAGAGGGGCTCGTCCAGAAGCAGCAGCCGCGGGGCGTGGGCCAGCGCGCAGAGGATCTGAACCCGCTGGGCGTTGCCCTTGGAAAGGGCCTCGATCCTGGCGCGCTCGCGGCCCGCGAGGCCGATCCGCTCCAGCAGCCGGTCGGCGGCGGCAAGCGCGGACCGGCGGTCCATGCCTTTGAGCCGGCCGTGGAAGGCGATCGCGTCGCGCGCCCGCTCGCGGGGAAAGAGGCCGCGCTCCTCGGGGAGGAACCCGACCAGGCGCCGGGCGCCCCGGCTCGCCGGCGCGCCGAAGAGGCGGATTTCGCCGGCGTCGGGGCGAACGAGGCCGAGGATGCAGCGAAGGGTGGTGCTCTTGCCCGCGCCGTTGACGCCGATGAAACCGGTGACCGAACCGGCCGGGGCGGTCAGCGATACGTCCTCGATGCCGCGCCCGCCCGCGAAGCGCCTGGCGAGGCCGCGCACCTCGAGCAGTGGGCCCACCGACGGTCGTGACGCCTGCATGGCCCCTTTCTCCGCGCACCCTGGTTTCGCGAACCCTAACGGCGCGAAAAACGCGGCGCCTCGCGCGTTCGTGTCGGAACGGCCGGCGTCTTGCCGAGTTTAAGGGGACATGATCGCTTTCGACCACCGGGCGGGATTTGCCGTCGCGCTCGCCAAGAGCAAGGGCGCGGCCAGATTCGCGCGCCTCGCGCCCTTCCTCCTGGTCGGGCCGGTCTCGGGGCCGCTGCTGGCCGGGGTGATCTTCAACTTCAAGGGCGGCCGGCCGGTGCTGGGATCGCTCTACGCCCTGGCCCTGACCCTCTTCATGTTCCTCCTGCCCCTCATCGCCACCAAGATCGTCCTGCCGACGTTCGCCTGAGGCGCAACGTCCCTCACCCCTCGTCGGTGGTCTGCGGTCCGCTCATCGCCCAGGGGCCGCCGCGGCGGCGGCGCAAGGCGAGGTAGTAGGCTATCGCCGCCAGCATGATGACCAGGGTGGCGATCAGGCTCGGCCGTCCGACGGCCGGGTCCATCCAGTTGGCGTAGAGGACGTAGACCAGGGCCGCCAGACCCAGCAGCGGCGCGAGCGGATAGAGGGGCATCCGGTAGGGACCGTGGGCGGTGCTGCCGGTGCGGCGCCCGGCGATCGCCCCCAGGCACAGCAGGGCGTACATCACCACCACCCCCGTCCCGTTCAGGACCAGCAGCAGGGGAAACGGGATGAAGCAGGCGGCGATCCCCACCGCGCCGGCCGCCAGGTTGGCGACCCACGGCGAGTGGAAGCTCGGATGCAGGCGGGTGAGCGCGGCGTTGACGCCGGGGCGCCAGGCGCGGTCGCGGCCGCTCGAATAGAAGAAACGGGCGTTGATGAGGACGATGGCGATCACCGCGTTGACGATCGCCAGCGCCACTCCGAGGCTGACGGCGATCTCCAGTCCCTTGCCGCCCCTCTGCAGCACGAAATCGCTGAACGGGCTTTGCGAGGCGATGAGGCTCTTCAGGTCCGGCGCGCCCAGGAGAACGGCGGTGGTGGGGACGAACTCGAAGACGACGGTGAGCGCCAGGGCGATGAGGATGGTGCGGGCGACGCGCCTTGGGGCGCCAACCATCTCCTCGCTGAAATAGACCGCCGAGCCGAAGCCGTTGTAGGCGAAGATCGCCACCGCCGTCGCCAGGCCGATCATCGCCACCGGGGCAGGGGCAAGTTTTCCGGCGGCGAGCGTCACCGGATGGGCGACAAGCTCGGAGAGCCCCCGGTGGATATGGGAAAATCCAAGGCTCGCCAGCACGATCAGGACGACGATCTCCACCCCCAGGAAGAGGCCGGTGACCACCGCGTTGGTGCGGATGTTGAGGATGCCGAGGAGAGTCGCGAAGGCGAAGATGGCGATGGCGACCGGGACGCTCGGGGCCTGCGGCCACACCACCGTCAGATAGGCGCTCGCCCCCAGCGACAGCAGCGCCGGCGCGAAGGTGCAGAGGATGGTGTTCATGCCCATGTAGACGAAGCCGGCGAAGGGCCCCAGCGTGCGGCCGAAGATCGCGTATTCGCCGCCGGCGAGCGGATGGGCCGAGGCCAGTTCGGCGTAGACGAAGGCCATGGCGAGGCCCACGACCGCGGCGGCGGCGAGGGCGAGGAAGGCGCCCGTCCCGGCCTGCCCGATGATGCCGGGGATGATCACATAGACCGACGCCGCCGGCGTCACCGACGACAGCGTCAGCAGCAGCGCGCCGGTCACCTTCATCCGGCGGGCGAGGGTGCGCGGCGCGGGCGCGGCGGCGAGCGAAATCCCGGTCAACGATCACCCCCCTTATCGCCGCGGCGGTGACCTATAGCGAAACCGTCTTCGCCGCGGGAGTCCGGCGCCAAGGCGGCGGGGGCCGCTCGCCGGTCAGGGTCAGGGCGCCGACGGCGACCCCGGCGGCCAGCGCGGTCGAGGCGGCCAGCAGGCCGAGGGCGATCAGCTGCGAGGCGAGCGGCAGCGCTTCGGGCGCCCTGAGCAGGAGCATGAAGGGGGTGAAGGGCGGGACGTAGAGGAGCCAGTCCAGCCGGTCGGCGGCGCTGGAGACGCCGATGAAGGCGGCGAAGAAGGCGGCCAGGAGCACGGCGAACATCGGCCGCGACAGGTTCTGGGCCGCGGCGCTGTCGCGGGCCGACGCCCCGACCGCCACCGTCACCAGGCCATAGAAGCCAAAGGCGAGGATGTAGATCGCCACCGCCCGGACGAGCGTCGCCGGCGCGGCCAGGCCGCCGATCGCCAGCTGGATCAGGCCCCTGGAGTCGTGGGCGGCGGCGGCGATGGCGGCGGCGCAGCCCAGCCACGCGAAGAGCACCAGGGCCGAGACGGCGCCGACGCCTCCGAGCTTGCCAAGGACGATCTCCCAGGGGCGGGCGGCGGCGAGCAGGCCCTCGAGGGCGCGGTTGGCCCGCTCGCGGACGACAGCCTGCAGCAGCATCCCCAGCGACCCGGTAAGCGTCAGCCACAGGATCATCACCAGGCAGAAGCGCGATGGCGCCCCGGTGTCGGCGGCGCTCGGATCCGGCGCCATCCGCACGCGCACCGGCGTCGCGCGGGGATCCGCCCCTATCGCCGCCAGGGCGCGCAGGGCCTCGTCGCGCTCGATCTGACGCCCGACCAGGGCCCTGCCGGAGGCTGAGAGCGGAAAGCCGGCGCTGAAGTCGGCCTCCAGGGCGCCGCGGCGGCGGGCGAGGACGAGGCGGTCCGGCCCCGGCGCTCGCGTGGGGACGACGCGCCGGCCCTCCAGCGCCGCAGTCTCGGTCAGGGCGGCGGTGGCCGAGCGCGCCAGGACCGGGTCGGGCGCCTCGACGGCCACGGCGATCGGCGCCGGCGGTCGGCCGGCCGCGGCCGTCAGAGCCAGGGCCCCGACCATGACCAGCGGTCCGACCAGCAGCGCGACCCAGAAGCTGGCGGTGGTGGTGTAGGCGCGAAACTCCCGCTCGGCGATCAGCCACGCCGGGGCGGTCACGGCTTTGAACTCCAGGCCGGGTGCGGCGATCGGGCCATGGCCCCATTTCGCCGCCACAAGCTTAACAATCGCTAACGAGGCTGGGCGCCCTGGCCCTCGGCGAGGGCGCCGGCCGGGGGGCCGCGGATGAGGCCGCGAGCCGGCCAGATCACCAGCTCGAGCGGCCGCGTGACGGTGTCGTCGAGGCCGGTGTCGGGAAACTCCCCGGGCGCCGGACGGCGGTAGCTTCCGGAGAGGACATCGAAGATCGGGAAGAGGGCGGCGAAGTTGGCGTTGTAGTGCCGCGCGTCGCCGGAGTGGTGCAGGCGGTGATATTGCGGCGAGTTCAGCACCCAGGAGAAGGCGCCGAAGCCGAGGCGAATATTGGCGTGGGTGACCAGGTGCCAGACGCTGATCACGAAATAGATGGTCAGGATGAGCGGATCGGCCCTGAAGAGCAGGGAAACGGCAAGCCAGATCGTCACCGACTTGATCGCCGGGTCGAGCCAGAAGTGCCGCTGGGAGGTGGTGAAGTTCATCCCCCGGTCGCTGTGGTGCAGCGAGTGCATCGCCCACAGCCACGGCAGGGCGTGCTGGGCGCGGTGGAAGAGGTATTCGCCCAGGTCCATGGCCACCAGGTAGATCAGCGCCCCGACCGGCCAGGCCATCGGCCGCAGGTCGACGAGTCCGCCGCCGAGGCCATTGACGAGGCCCGTCTCGGATACGGCGATCAGCGGCGCCAGGAAGGTCAGGGAGAACATGGTGAGCGCGAAGGCGGTCCCATTGTTCATCCATTCGCCGCGCTGGGCCGCCGAGGCCGGCGCCCGCCGCTCCCAGAGGATTAGCGCCAGCGCCATCGCCACCGGAAGGCCAAGAAGATAGGCCGGCATCGATTTGGTTTCCCTCTTGGGCCTCAGCCGGCCGAAATCAGAAGAGGCCAGGCGCCAGACGATAACGCACGCGGCCCATGAACGCGAAATAAACGGGGTCCTTTTCCAGCACCCGCTCCTCGGCCAGGACCCGGTAGACCAAGAGGGCGATGGTGACCGTGTAGACGCCGACGTTCCAGGCAAGCGGATTAAGCAGGCAGAAACCGGCGTAGACCATCAGATAGCCGGCGTACATCGGATGGCGGACAAGGCCGTAGGGGCCCCCGCCGACCACGCCGCGGTTGGCCGCCGCCAGGCCGAAGCTGCGGCGCAGCGTCAGCTTGGCCCAGATGCTGACCACGAGGCCGACGAGGATCAGGATTCCTCCCACCGCCGGTGGACCGAGGGGATGGCCGCCGGGCCTGACCAGGAGCGGCGCGGCGGTGCCGATGAAGGCGGCGAGCCAGTCGAGCGGCCGGCTCGTGACCAGCTGCGGGCGCCGGCGGATGATCATGAAGAACACCACCAGACCCTCCGAGACGAGCAGCGGGGCGTTCCACGGCCGGGTGGGGAGGGTCGGGGCGAGGCGGGCGACGAGGGCGGCGAAGAGCGCCAGGCTGAAGGCGCGCTCGCCAAGGTCGAGGATTCGTTTCACCGGCCCCTGCGGGGCCGGGCCGGCGGCCGGCGCGGCGCCCGCGGTGCGTCCTTCGGCCGGCTCGCGGCGCTCGTCTGGCTTAGCGTCGGCCACGGCCCATCATCGACCAGGCATGGTTTCGAACGGCCTAACGTCCCCCGGCCCGAGGGGCTTCCCGCTTTTCTATCGGGCGCTGACGACGATCTGGGCGTCGGCCCCGTGCGGCGTCTTGGGCAGAAGATCATAGGCGACGCCCGCCTCGGCGAGGGCGGCGATGACCAGCTGCTCGGTCGGGGTGGGATTGCCGGGGTCGGAGACGCCGACGGCGATGCCGAGGCAGGGCGGATGGGGCATCTTGGGGAACGGCTGGTCGACGACATTCCAGCCGGGCGCGGCGGAGAAGGCCTCGACGAAGTCGCGGGCGTAGCGGTCGACCTCGGGCGAGGTAGCGTCATGGACGACGGTCAGGTACGGCGCGTGAGCAGGGGGACAGGGCGCGGCGGCGATGGCGCGCCTCTGGGTCTCGTCCAGCCGACGCGGCGGGAGCGCGGCCAGATAGGACTCCAGCCGCTTCAGTCTCGCGGCGGCGGCGTGCGATGCGCCGCCGAAATCGTCGTCGACCATCCTCACCTTGTCTTCGGCGAGTTTCAGACGCGCCCGCAGCGTCGAGACGACATCACCATAGCGCCAGGCCGTCAGCAGCCAGGTCGAGCAGGCGGCGAGGGCCAGTCCAGCGGCAAAATAGAGGCCTGCCGCGGACACCCCTGCCCAGTCGCCCAGCAGAACAGCGCGGATGTCCGTCCACCCCATATGGTTAAGATAGAGGAAATGATCGCTGGAGTCATGTCGGCAAAGTCATCTTCGCACTAAGCCCCGCCAGCGGGGTTCGAAAGCTATGGCGTCAAGCCATTTTTCGAGTCGATCGAGCAGGCGCAAGCGTGCCGTGTCTCAACGAAGAGCGAAAGGAAGGATCATGAACTCGCCGACCGAATACAAGCGAGAACTCCTGCGGCGGATGAACGCCAAGGACCTCCCTGGAACCATGGAGCTGATTGCGCAGGATGCTGTCTATTTCTGGAGCAACGGCGCGGCCATGTTCGGCAAGGATGAGATCCGTCTGGGCATGGATGCGGCTTTCCGGGGCATCCAGGACGACATCTATGAGGTGAGCGACCTGACGTGGCTGATCGAGACGCCGCAGATCGCCGTTGGCGTCTATCGCTTCCAGTGGCGAGGCAGGGTCGACGGCAGGCCCGCGTCGGGCCGCGGGCGAGGCGCATCGGTGATCAGACGCATCGAGGGCGAGTGGCGGACCGTGCACGAAAATCTGAGCCAGGGCCGATGGAAGTCACGAAACGGGGATTCCACGACCGCGTAGGAAGCGGCTCGTCAATTCCGGGGCGGTGGGGCTCAGGCAATCTCGAAGAGGCGGGCGAAGTTGCCCGAGTAGAATCGCGCCTTCTCGGTCTCGGCCGCGCCTTCGAGGCTGGCTTCGAAGCGGGCCAGCGGCGCGCGCCCGCCCTCGGTGTGGGGATAGTCGCTGGAAAAGAGGTAGAGGCGCGGATCGGAGGCTTCGATAAGGGCGCCGACGTTCTCGTAGACGAAGGGCGTGAAGGCGAGCTGGTCGATGATCTGCTGCGAGGGCTTGCGGGTGAGCGCGGCCAGCTCCGGCTCCGATCGTTTCCAGATCTCGGCCACCCAGTCGAGCCTGGTGAGCATCTGCGGGACCCAGCCGGCCCCCAGTTCGATCACCCCGCCGCGCAGGGCGCGGTGGCGCTCGAGCACGCCGTCCAGGACCATGGCGCCGATGAAGGTTTCGGCCGGCTGGTGCAGGCTCGTCATGTCCTTGCCGCGCACGTTCTCGCCGCCGCCCAGCCAGTCGGTCGGGATCTTGCGGCCGGTGTTCATCCATTCGGGCGAAAGCTGCAGCGGATGGCCGCCGACGTGGAGGACGAAGGGAACGCCGGCCTCGGCCAGGCGCGCCCACACCGGATCGAGGTCGCTGTGGCCGGGCGAGCGGCCGCCGCACGGGCGGTGCGGGACCCACACCGCCTTGAGCCCCAGCTTCAGGATGTTGTCGAGCTCGACCAGGGCCAGGGCGGTGACGTCGAGCGGCAGCAGGGCGACGCCGAAGAGACGCGCATCGCCGGCGGTGAAATCGGCCATGGCGCGATTGTGGGCCCGGGCGGCGGCGTAGCGGTCCTCGATCGGCCGCTGCTCGGAGAAGGCGGGACCGGGAGAGAAGGTCGCGAACACCAGCTGGCGGTGGAAGCCCAGCAGATCGAGGGCGGCGCTGCGTTCGCCGGCGTTGAATGCGCCCAGCGCCGCATAGCCCTTGGGGCCGGCGATCAGCCCATCGCCCAGGGCGGTCAGCTCGGCGATGCGCTCGCGACTGTGGCCGCGCCGCGCCTGCGCTTCCTCGAGCAGATTGGCCAGCGGCCCGACGCGGGGAACGCGGATCGCCGGCATTCGCTCGCGCATATCCGGGTCGGCGTGGTCCTTGAGGAAGTCCGGCAGCTCCATGATGTGGCTGTCGGCGTCGTAGAAGGTGCGTCCCTGGGCATAGGTCATGAACGTGAGGCTCCGCGGGGGAGTGGCGGGATTGTCGTCCGCGCCGGGAGGGTGTCAAGCGGGACCCCAGATCGGGCGAAAAGGGGGCAGACGTGAGGAGCAAGCTTGCGAGGGTGCTGGCCACCCCGGCCATTTGCCGTGGCGGCTGCCTGGAGGGCCGCGCGGACCAAGGGCTCGCCTTCATGGTCGGCCAGAACATCCAGTTCGCGGTCGAGCGGATGGGCTACCCGGACGCCAAGCGCGAAACGGCGGGTGGAACGGTTCTATTTCTGGAGCGCCGGCCACGACGTGAGTCTGCCGATGACGGCCAGCGCCACCATGGGCGCGCCGGCGGCGTGCCGGCCTACGGGTCGACGACCGGCCTCGACTACAAGCGCGGCGCCTTCAACTGCGCGGTCCAGATGAGCGTCGGAGCGGACCAGATCACCAAGAGCTGGCGCTGGAGCGGCAATATCGCCGGCTGCATGGGCTACGCGGCGTCGCCGCGCCGCTGAGGGCAGGGGCCGGTCGGCGCGATCAGCGCCCGATCGAATGGGCGCGGCCGGACAGGATTTGCGGGCCCGCGGCCCGGAAGTCCGGTCGGGTCAGCTGCTGGAAGCGGGCGACCATGGCGATGGCGGCGGCGGCGAGGCCGACGGCCATGCCGATCCAGACCCCCAGGCCTCGCATGTGGAGGCCAAAGCCGAGCGCGAAGCAGACCGGAGCGCCGACCAGCCAGTAGGCGCCGGCGGCGATGATCATCGGCGCGCGGGCGTCCTTCAGCCCCCGAAGGCTGAGAGCGCCGACGACCTGGAGGGCGTCGAAAACCTGGAAGGCGGCCGCCACCTTCAGGAACACCGCCGCCAGGGCGATGACGTCGGCGTTGTCGGAGGCCCGGCCGCCGACCAGGAGCGCGGCCATCTGGGCCCCCCACAGCGCCATGGCGACGCCGCCGGCGGCGATGAAGACGACCCCCATGGCCATGGCGGTAAGACCGGCCCTTCGCGCCGCTACCGGGTCGCCGCGGCCGGCGGCCAGCCCGACCCGAACCGTGGCGGCCATGGCCACGCCCAGCGGCACCATGAAGGTGATCGAGGCGACGCTGATCGCCAGCTGATGGGCGGCGACCTGGACCAGGCCGAAGGTCCCGATCACCAGGGTCATGGCGCTGAAGAACATGCTCTCCAGCATCATCGTCATGCCGATCGGCATCCCCAGCTGGAACACCTCGGCCAGCCGGAGCCGGGCCGGGCGCCAGAAGCGGCGGAAGATCCGATAGGCGCGCAGGGCCGGGTTCGCCTGGATCAGCGCCAGCATGGCCACGAAGCTGAAGATCGCCGAAGAGGCCGTGGCCAGGCCCGAGCCGACGATGCCGAGCCTGGGCGCTCCGAAGTGGCCGAAGATGAGGGCGTAGCCGGCCAGGGCGTTGAAGCCGATCGTGGCGACCATCACCCAGAAGGCGGCGTTGGGGCGCCCCAGGGCCGTGACGAAGTTGCGCAACACCATGTAGCCCAGGGAGAAGGGCAGCCCGAAGGAGAGCACCCCGACGAACTGCCCGGCGCCGGCGGCCAGCACCGGGTCCTGATGCAGGGCGATCAGGATCGGCCGGGCGAACCACATCACGACCATCATCGGCGGCGAAACCAGCGCGATCGCCCAGACCCCCATCCGCAGGGCGGCGCGGACGCCGGCCCGCTCGTTGGCGCGCGCGCCAAGGCTGTGGGCGATCATCGGCGCGACGGCCGCCGCCGGGCCGTTGCCGACCAGCCAGGCGAAATAATAGACGGTGTTGCCGATGGCCGCCGCCGCCAGGGCGGTCTTGCTGTAGCGGCCCAGCAGGACGACGTCGGTGGTGAAGATCGCCATCTGGGCCAGCTGGGTGGCGATCAGTGGCGCGGCCAGGCGCGCCAGCGCCCTGGCCTCGAGCAGCCACGGGGCCGCGATCGCCGACGGGCGCTCCACGGTCCGGGTCTTTTCCATGAGCACGGTCACTTGAACTGGGCCTTCGTCGAAAGCCGAGCCTAGGAGGCGCCTGGAGGGGCCGGGGCTGAAAAAACCCCCCCGGAGCGCTCTAGGCTCGGGAGGGGTGGAAGCTAAAGGGTCGCCTTTGCTCTGGGACCCTAGCGGATGCTCACCTCGCGAGCCGATGCGCCTGACACGCCCGGAGCGGGCGCGATCAAGCGGTCTGTCGTGAAAACGGTGCTGCGCATCGGCGCCTCTTCGTCTCGCGGCGGGGGATCGATCCGTGGTTAGGCCGGCCGCCGGTCGAAGTCAATTCCGCGGCGAGGCCGACGGCGCGCCGGGTCGCAGGCGCGTGAACCTGTTGCCAAAAGGCGGCGCCTGAGGCGCAATGGACCCGTCGCGGATTGGAGCGGAGCGGCTTGGCATGGGCGAGGTCGTGGCGCTGCGGCCGTTCGTGCCGGCCAAGGACTTCGAGATTTCGAAGCGATTCTACCGGGCCCTGGACTTCTCGCCCACGCACGAGGACGAGCATCTCCATTTTCGAGCAGGGCGGCTTCAGCTTCATCCTGCAGAACTTCTACGTGAAGGAACTCGCGGACAATTTCATGGTCCAGCTGGTGGTCGCCGACGTCGACACCTGGTGGCGGCGGCTGGTCATCAGCCGGCTCGAGGCGGACTTCGCGGTCCGGCCGCCGCGCCCGCCGGTCATCCAGAGCTGGGGCCTGAAGGTCGGATTCCTGTTCGATCCGTCCGGGGTGCTCTGGCACGTCGCCCAAGCCGCGCGGTAGGCCCTGCCGCCCTCACGGACGATATTCGAACTCCACCAGATAGACGTTCTCGCCGGGGCCATGCTTGGCGATTTTCAGGAGGTCGACGACGCCGGAGAAGCCGGAGCGGCGGGCGAGGGCGGGGGTGATATCGGCCCAGTCGATCCGGCGCAGGCTGGTGACCTCGACCGCGCCGCCGCCAAGAGCGTAGCGGCCGCCGACCTTCACCCGTGGCCGCTGCCAGATGCGGACGCTGCAGGTGATGTCGCCGCGGATGACCGCTTCGCGCAGATGTTTGGTGAAGGTCATGCGCCGGCGAGCCTATAGCAAGCCGAGGTCGCCTTGCAGCCAGGCCCTTCCGCTTTGGGCGCCGCCGCGATAGTCACACGCGCATGCAAACCAAGCCGGCTCGGCGCGTCGAGATTGCCGAAATCAAGCTCTCCGAGGCGGAGATCGGCGCGGCCGTCGGCGTCCTCAGGTCCGGCGCGCTGCGCCAGGGCGAGCAGTGCGCGCGTTTCGAGACCGAATTCGCGGCCAAGACCGGGGCCGCCTTCGCGGTGACTTCGGCCAACGGCTCGACGGCCCTGCAACTGGCCTACATGACCTTCCTGGCCCCAGGCGACGAGGTCCTGGTTCCCTCGTTCACCTTCATCGCCACCGGATCGATGGTTTGGGCCGCCGGCGGCCGGCCGGTGTTCTGCGACGTCGATCCCAGGACCTGGCTGATCGATCTCGAGGATGCGCAATCGAGGATCACGCAGCGGACGAGAGCGATCTCGCCGGTGCATCTCTTCGGCGCCTGCTGCGACGTCGAGAAGATCGAGGCTTTTGCCCGTCGAAACCGCCTGAAGATCATCTGGGACGCGGCACAGGCGCACGGGGCTCGATACCGGGGCCGCGATGTGGGGTCTTTCGACGACTTTGTCAGCTATTCGTTCTATCCGTCGAAGAACATGTTCGTCGGCGAGGGCGGGATCACCCTCACCAACGACGCGGACGCCGCCGAGCGGATGCGCCATCTGCGCAGCCACGGCGAGACCGGCCGGTACCTGAGCACGATGCTCGGGCACAATTTCCGGATGACCGACGTTGAGGCGGCGATTGGGCGCAGACAGCTGCAGCGGTTGGATTCGATGCTCGAGATCCGCCGACGAAATCGCGACTTTCTGCTCGAGGCGCTATCGAGGTTCGAAGGAATCTATCCGCAAGCCGAGACGCCTGGGACGCTGCACGCGGTCCACCAGTTCTGCGCCACCATCGATCCCAAGAGGCTGGGACTGGACCGCGACGCGCTGGCGCAGGCGCTGAAGGCCCGCGGCGTCGCCACCAACGTCCACTATCCGCGCGGCATGCATCAGCAGCCGGCGTTCGTGGAACTTTACGGGCGTTCGGCGCTGCCGGTGACCGAGGCGCTGTGCGGGGCGATCCTGGCCTTCCCGGTTCATCACGGCCTGACCCAGGACGATCTCGAATACATCGTCGATTGCGTCGGCCGTTGCGTCGAAGAGCGGCCGCGCGCGGCGGCGCCGGCGCTGGCCCAGGGCGCCGGCTAAGCCCAGCGACCGCTAACGCCCGAGGTTGTCGGTCCGACGGATGAAGTCGGCGACGTTGTCGTGCAGCGCCTTCAGCGACGCCTCGTGGGCGTACACCATGTGGCCCGACTGATAGTAGTGGTACTCGATGTTGGACTGCAGCGCCGCCGGGATCGGCAGGTGGTGCATCTCGTACCAACCTTCGTAGAAGGGCGTGGCGAGGTCGAAATAGCCGCCGTTGACCATGATCTTCAGGGCGGGGTCGTACTTCATCGCGTAGGCGAGGTCCGGCATCACATTGGTCGCGCCTCGGATCGCGAACGGCGCGCCGGGCGGCTTGTGGACGAAGCTCCAGTCCTTGCCGACCTCGATCTCGGGCTTGTAGATCCTACCCTCGCCGTAGCCCAGCTGCTTGCGGACATAGTCGTTGAAAGCCGCGACATAGGCCGAACTGATCGCCGCCGACTGCGGGTCGTAGTCGGCTTCCTTGCTCAGGGGATCGATGGTCGGGCCCGCGAAGCGCGTGTCCAGCCGTCCGGCGGTCAGCCCCTGGGGATCGAGCAGGTTCTTCTCGAATTCGCCGCCGTCGATGCGCAGATCGGCCTTCAGGACGTAGGCCGCCGGCAGGCCGGTATATTGGGCGAGCCGGTCGGCGATGGCCTGGCGGCGCGCCGGGTCTAGTTCCGAACCGGCCTGAAGGGCGCCCGCGTAGTCGGTGGTGGCGAACCGCTCGACCTCCTTGAGGAAGGCTTCGAGATCGGCCGGGCGCTGGCCGGGGAGGCGGTTGTGGTACCAGGCGCTGGCGGCGTAGGTCGGCAGGGCGGTGACGTAGGCCTCGTCGGAGCCGGGGTTGAACGCCGGCCCGTCGGCGCTCAGGTCGAAGCTGAGGATCTGGGAGAGCAGGATGACGCCGTTGAAGTCGATGTCATGCTCGGTCTCCAGGGCGTTCACCAGAACCGCTGAACGCGGCGTGCCATAGCTTTCGCCGAACAGGTACTTGGGCGAGTTCCAGCGGCCGTACTCGGAGAGAAAGCCCATGATGAACTGGCTGAAGGCGTAGGCGTCGGGATCGACGCCGTAGAACGCCTTTTCCTTGTCCCTGCCGGCGATGCGGCTGAAGCCCGTCCCGGGCGCGTCGACGAACACCAGGTCGCTGACGTCCAGAAGGCTGTAGGCGTTATCGAGGAGGGCGTAGGGGGCGGCCGGAGTGTGGGTGTCGTCGCTGGTCCGCACCCGCCTTGGCCCAAAGGCGCCCATGTGCAGCCACACCGTCGAGGATCCGGGACCGCCATTGTAGAGGAAGGTGATTGGCCGGTCGGCCGAGGGAGACCCGTTCTTGAAGTAGGCGACGTAGAACATCGACGCCTCCGCCTTCGGCGAGGCTTCGGCGTCGGGGCGGCTGGCGTCGCCCAGCTTGTCGGCTTCCTTGCCGGGTGCCTGGGCGCTCTCGCGCCAGGCCTCGTCGTCCCAGCCCTTGGGATGGACGACGATGGTCCCGGCCACGGCGCGGTAGTCGATCCGCTGGCCCTCGACGGTCACGACGCCCTGGCTGGAGACCTTCTCCGGCGCGAAGATGACGCCGTGATTGGGGGCCGCTGTCTCGGTCGCCGACGGCTTGGGGTTTTCCTCGGGCGACGCCTTGGGCGGCTTCTCGGCGGCCGTAGCGGCGGCTGCGGTCAGCGACAGCCATCCGGCTAAGAGCAGTATCGTCTTCATGGCTATCCTCGAGGGCGCCCAGGCGGCGAGGCCGTCTGATAGGGCGAGCGCGCGCGGCGCGGAAGGGGTCTTTTCCAGGCGTCGCGGAGCGGCCATGGTTCGGACGAAGTCGTCTCGAGAACGAGGATGCTCGCAGGAGTGTTTTCCATGCCGAGGCTGTTCGCGAACCTCGCCGTCGCGCTCGCGTCGTTGGCCCTCGTTTCGGGGGCCGCACGGGCGGCGGCGGAGGCGCCGGCCGTGCTCTATCGCGGCGCGACCCTGATCGACGGGACCGGGTCGCCGGAGCGGCCGGGGATGGCGATCCTGGTCAGGGAAGGGCGGATCGAACGGATCGCCCCGGCCGCGGATTTTCCGCCCGGGGCGGCGGCCAAGGTCGTCGACGTCTCCGGCCTCTACGTTTTTCCCGGCCTCATCAACAGCCACGAGCACCTGGCGACGCCGCCCGACCGCGTCTGGGCCGAGGCGATGATGAAGAAGGATCTCTACGGCGGCGTCACCGCGGTGCGCGACATGGCCGACGACCTGCGCCAGGTCGCGGACCTGGCCCGCGCCGCCCTGGTTGGCGAAATCCCCGGCCCGGACATCTATTACGCGGCGCTGATGGCCGGACCGGAGTTCTTCGATGATCCGAGGACCCACCAGACGACCAGGGGCGCGGTGGCCGGCCAGGTCCCGTGGATGCAGGCGGTGACGCCTGCGACCGACCTTACGATCGCCGTGGCCCTGGCGCGCGGAACCGGCGCGAGCGCGATCAAGATCTACGCCGACTTGCCCGCCGATCTCGTCGCCGCCATCACCGCCGAGGCGCATCGGCAGGGGATCCTGGTCTGGGCCCACGCGGCGGTGTTTCCCGCCTCGCCGGCGCAGGTGATCGGGGCCGGCGTGGACACCGTCTCCCACACCTGCATGCTCGCCTATCAGGCTTCCGACGCGATGCCGCGCGCCTATCACAACCGCGCGGCGGTGGACGAGGCGAGGTTCGCCGGCGGCGACAACCCGATCGTCGAACGGCTCTTCGAAGAGATGCGCCGCCGCGGGACGATCCTGGACGCGACGCTCTATGTCTACGGCGAGATGGCGACCGAGCACGCCGCCCATCCCGGCGGCCCGGCGCCCTATTGCAGCCCGGGACTGGCCCAGCGCCTCACCGGCGAGGCCTATCGGGACGGGGTCCTGATCTCCGCCGGCACCGACGCCTTTTCGCCGGTCGCCGACCCCTGGCCCTCGCTGCTGGACGAGCTGGAGCTTCTCCAGGACAAGGCTGGCATGAAGAGCGCCGACGTCATCGCTTCTGCCACCGTCGTCGGGGCGAGGACCATGCGCCTCCAGGCCCAGATGGGGACGCTGGAAGCCGGCAAGCTCGCCAACATGGTCTTCACCCGCGCCGATCCGACCGCCGACGTGAGGGCGCTGCGCACCGTGGTGCTGACGGTAAAGCGCGGCGCGCCCTACTGGCGGCGGGATTACGCGCCCCCGACCTCGCTGCCAGAGCCGGGCGAATAGGCGCGATCCGCGATGAACGGCGAGACCGGCCCGCTGATCGTCAACGCCCTGGGCAGCCTCGAAAACCCCAACCTGGCGCTCGAGCGGCCCTTCGAGGGTGGGATCGACACCACACGCCCGGACGTCGATGACCGCGCCGTCGATGACGCCATCGCCTCGGGCCTGTCCGCGGTGAACATAACCCTGGGCTATGTCGCCGGGACGATGGACCCGTTCGAGCACACGCTCGCCTCGATCAGCGCCTGGGACAGGATTCTCGAGCTCCGCGCCGACCGGCTCCTGAAGGTCGGCGCCGTGGCCGACATCCTGCGCGCGAGGGCCGAGGCGAGGATCGGGGTCATCTATGGCTTCCAGAACGCGGCCCAGGTCGGCGAGGCGCCGGAGCGGACCGAGGTCTTCGGCGATCTGGGCGTCCGGGTGGTCCAGCTCACCTACAATCCGGCCAACCAGATTGGCGACGGCGCGATGGCTCCTAAGAACCGGGGCCTGACCGAGCTTGGCCGCGAGGTGGTGGCGCGGCTGAACGCGCGGCGGATGATGGTCGATCTCTCCCACAGCGGCGAGCGCACCTGCCTGGAGGCGACCCAAGCCTCGACGGCGCCGGTCTCGATCAACCACACCGGTTGCCGCGCGCTCTGCGACCTGCCGCGCAACAAGACCGACGCCGAGCTGCGCGGCGTGGCGCAGAAGGGCGGCTTCATCGGCATCTACTTCATGCCGTTCCTCGCCCCCGACGGCCAGGCGAGGGCGCGGGACGTCGTCGACCACATCGATCATGCGGTGAGCGTCTGTGGCGAGGATCATGTCGGGATCGGAACCGACGGCGGCGCGACGGGCATCGACGATCTTGGCCGCTACCAGGCCCGTCTGACCCTGGAGGTCGCCGACCGGGCCCGCCGCGGCATCGGCGCCAAGGGGGAAGCCAGCGACACCTATCCATTCGTCGTAGATCTGCGCGGGCCTGGGCAGTTTCGCCAGCTCCAGGCGCTGCTGGCCGCTCGCGGCTACTCCGAGGGTCGGATCGAAAAGATCATGGGCGGTAATTTCCTGCGCTTCGCCCGCGAGGTCTGGGGCCGGTAGGGGCGGCGTCCGCCCTTCACCGCACCCTGGTGAGCGTCTGGGTCACGCAGAAGATGGCGAGGCAGCCGCGGATGGTCATGACGTCCGGGGTCGTGAGGCGTAGTTTCACGTTCCTGGCGCTGAGGCCCCATCTGGGATCGTAGCCGGTCCCCGTCCACACCGGCGGGCCGCCGGCGAAGTCCTCTAGGACCTCGAGGCCCCGGATCGGGCGGTCGCGCAGGGCCGGATCGCGGTTGTGGGCGTCGCGCTGGTCGGGGTGGCTGTGCAGGCGATCGGCGTCGGCGATGACGCCGCAGAGCGCCTGGCCACAGGCGCCGATCTGGATCTCGCCGGCATTCTTGCCGTGGCCGGTCGCCCAGACGCCGATGGGCGAGGCGAGGATGGCGGCGATGAGAAGGGCGAGGGTCATGGGAGGCAGAACGCGCCAGAAGCGGAAGTGGAACATTGCGCCGGCCGCGGGCTTCGGGCTTTGTCCTTGAGGATGGCGGAGGGGCCGATGACCGGACGACTGGCGGAGAAGCGCTGCCTGGTGACCGCGGCGGGGCAGGGGATCGGCGCCGCCACGGCGCGGCGATTCGCGCTCGAAGGCGCGATCGTCCTGGCGACCGATATCCGGGCGGCGCCACTCGCGGACCTCGAGGGCATGGAGACGGCGGTCCTGGACGTCACCGACGCGGCGGCGATCGAGCGGCTTTTCGCCGCCGATCCCGGTTTCGACGTCATCTTCAATTGCGCGGGCTGGGTGCATCAGGGATCGATACTCGATTGCGAAGAAGCTGACTGGCGAAATTCGTGGGAGATCAACGTCACCTCGATGTTCCGCATCTGCAAGGCGGCGCTGCCCTCGATGCTGGCCCGCGGCGGCGGATCGATCATCAACATGGCCTCGGTGGCCTCCTCGGTCAAAGGCGCCCCGGCGAGATTTGCCTATGGGGCGACCAAGGCGGCGGTGATCGGCCTCACGAAGTCCATCGCCGCCGATTTCGTCCGCCAGGGCGTGCGCTGCAACGCCATCTGTCCGGGCACGGTGATGAGCCCCTCGCTCCAGGAGCGGATGGCGGCGCTAGGAGGCGATCCGGCTGTGGTGCTCGAGAGCTTCGTCAACCGCCAGCCGATGGGTCGGCTGGGTCTGCCGGAGGAGATCGCGGCGCTGGCCGTCTATCTCGCCTCCGACGAGAGCGCCTTCACCACCGGCGCCATCCACCTCATCGACGGCGGCTGGTCGGGCTGAGAAAAAAGCTTGGCCGCTGAAGGAACCCCGGTAGAAGTCGCGACTTTATCGGCGAAAGCGCCCGATCCTTAACCGCGTGAGGCTCGTTATAATACGTTTTGTTTTCACGCGGGGGGTCTGTGTGTGGCTTGCTGCGGCCGCTGTCCTCCTGGCGGCGAGGCCGGTCGCGGCGGGCATTCTCGACGAGGTCTGGGTCGGCGGCTACGCCCACGACTTCGACGACAGCCAGAAGAAGGAATCAGGCACCCAGGAGATCGAGTTCGAGGTCGACACCGCCCCGCCGCCGATCCTCCATGTCATCGGTTCGCCGCGGATCGCGGTGACGATGGCCTTCAACACCGGCGGCAAGACCGATTTCGGCGGCGTGGCTCTGGCCTGGGAGCGGCGCCTGGTCGGGCGCCTGAGCGGCACGCTTCAGTTTGGCCTCGACGGCAACGACGGCGATACGCGGGCGCCGCCGGGACCGGCGGGCGACGCGCTCCGGAGCGAGCGGCTGCAGCTGGGCTCGAACGTCCTCTTCCGCGAAGCGGTCGGGCTGGACTGGCGGTTGAACGACCGCCTGCGTGTCGGGGCCCAGTACATTCACGAGTCCACCGGCCAGGTTCTCGCCCATGGACCCAATGAAGGGATCAACGAGCTGGGGATGCGGTTGGGGTACCGACTCCCCTAGTTGGCGGCGACGGCTTCGAGGCGGGTCAGCCAGTAGTCGGCGTCGTAGAGGGGGTCCTCGGTGAGGTACCGCCAGAGCTTGATCCGGTTCACGAATTCCAGGCGGCCGGTGTCCTGCTCGAACCAGGGCTCGGGAGTGGTAAGGATGGTCTCGACGCTGCCCGCCTCCGGCGCCGACTTGCGCAGGAAGATAGGTCGTTGCGCCACCGGCGCGGCCAGGTCCGAGAGATCCCAGCGGCGGGTCTGGCGACCGCTGGCGCGCACGCGGATCTTGAACATGGTGCGCGTCCGCTCCGAACGATTAACGCCGCCGCCGTGCCACATACCGTGATGGAGGAAGAGCAGCGTCCCGGCCTCGCAGACCATGTGCTGCTGGCCCCTGAGATTCTGGTAGCGGCCGACCGCGACCTCGCTCACCTTGCGCAGATGGGTGCCGGGAACGAAGCGGGTGCCCCCCATCTCGCGGCTGACGGCGTGCGGGAAGTACATCAGCTGGACATCGAAGGCGAGGCGAGGATCGATGGTCGAATCCTGATGGGTGTGCTGGGAGACGTTCTCGCCGCCGCCCGCGGCGTGATAGGCGGGCGGGAAGGTCACGTGCAGGAAGTGGTGGTCGAAGACCGGTGCGTCGCCGAGCAGGCTTTGGAGGACGCCGCGCACCAGGGGAAGATCGAGCAGCCTGGCGAGCGCGCTCCCGGCCGGGTAGACCTCCGCCAGCGGCAGGCCGGCGGGCGCCTCGGGAATGGCGGTGGCGGCGAGCGTCTCGCCGTACACCCGCCGCAGCTTGACGCCCTTGGCCGGCTTGGGGATTTCTCCGGCGTCGGCCATGAACTGCTCGTTGATCTCCGCCGGCGCGGCGGCGTCGAAGCGCAGGAAGCCGCGGGCGACGAAACTCGCCACCTGGGCCGAGGAGAGCAGCGGCGGATCGGTCATGGCCCCACCTCGATCAACTGTTCGAAGAAGAACTCGTACTTCAGATAGGAAAGGTCGAACTCCTCGCCACGCGGATGAGGCAGCAACTGGGAGGCCTGGATCAGCCGCCATCCATCGATCAGGGCCGCCAGGCCGGTCGAATAGGGCGCCTCGTCGGCGTCGCCCGCCATGTGCAGCCGCTCGCCCGTGCCGTCATAGAGCGACCAGCCGACCACCGGCGAATCGAGGGCCGAGTTGGCGAGGTAGAGAACCATCACCTTCTGGCGAAGCCGTGGCGAAGCGGTTGGCGACATGCGAAGCGAAGGCGACCTCCAGCTCTCTCCCGATCTTTTACGGGCGATGGCGGGCGCCGACTACTGGTCTAGGATCAAGGGCGGAGGCGATCCGTCCTCGGCCGCCACGAGACCTCGCACGAGCGCCATGACCAAGCTCGCCGGCAACTGGAACTATCCGACCAGCATCCGCTTCGGCGCCGGCCGGATCGTCGAGCTCGCCGACGCCTGCAAGGCGGCCCTGATCGAGCGGCCGTTGCTGGTGACGGACCGGGGCCTTGGCCAGAGCGCAATGGTGCGCGACGCGCTCGCCGCGGCCCAGGCGGCGGGCCTGGAGGTCGCCGTCTTCAGCGACTTCGGCGGCGATCCCACCGGCGGGGACGTGGAAGCCGGCGCCGCGGCCCTGCGCGCCCACCGCGGTGACGGGGTGATCGCCTTTGGCGGCGGCAGCGCCCTCGACGCCGGCAAGGCCGTGGCGTTCGCCGCTTTCCAGGATCGGCCCTTGTGGGCTTTCGAGGACATCGGCGACAACTATCTGCGAGCCGATCCCTCGCGCATCCTGCCGGTGGTCGCGGTCCCGACCACCGCCGGCACTGGCTCCGAGGTCGGGCGGGCCAGCGTCATCAGGGACGAAGCCGCGCAGGTGAAGCGCATCATCTTCCACCCGCTGATGCTCCCCAAGATCGTGATCGCCGACCCGGTCCTCACGGTCGGCCTGCCGCCGGGTCTCACCGCCGCGGTCGGAATGGACGCGCTGTCGCACAACCTCGAGGCCTTCTTCGCCCCGGCCTACCATCCGCTGGCCCGGGGGATCGCCGTCGAAGGCGCGCGGCTGGTCAAGGACTGGTTGCCGATCGCGGTCAGTAACGGCGCCGACATCGAGGCGCGGTCGAACATGCTTGCCGCCGCCCAGGCCGGGGCGACCGCCTTCCAGCGCGGCCTTGGCGCCATGCACGCCCTCGCCCACCCGCTCGGCGCTCTCTACGGCGTCCACCACGGCCTGCTGAACGCGGTGCTGATGCCATACGTAATCAGGGCCAACATGCCGGTCATCGGAAACGACGCGGCGTGGCTGGCTCGGTCCCTGGGAGTGGGCGCAGAGGGGCCTGACCTGCTGGCGTGGATCGTCGCGTTGCGGCGCGAGATCGGCATTCCCGCGGGTCTGGCGCAGGTCGGGGTCCCCACTGGCGAGATCGCGCGGATCGCGGCGATGGCGATCGACGACCCCTCGGCGGCGACCAATCCGATCGCCTTCACGAGCACTGAGTACGCCGCGATCCTCGAGGCCGCGTTGGCGAGCGAACTCGGCTGAGGGCGGCGGCTACCCTGGGTTGGCCATGGCCTGCCACATCGCCATGACCAGGCCCATGGCGCGCATATCCCCCGTGGTCGTGGGCGCCATCTTGGTCATCGCGTAGGCGAAGGTCGTCCGCGCGTCCATGTCGATGATCGCGAGCGAGCCGCCATAGCCGCCCCAATAGAGGGTGTTGGGGTTGGGAAGTGGAACCATCGAGCCGGGAAGGCCGAAACCCATGCCGAACCTGACCGGCATGTTAAGGATCAGGTCCGTTCCCTCGATCTGGACTTCCAGGGCCTTTCGACAGCCGGCCTCGGAGAGGATCCGCTTGCCCTTGGCGACGCCGCCGTTAGCCAGCACGGCGTGGATTTCGGCGATCGACCGGGCGTTGCCGTGGCCGTTGGCGGCCGGAATCTCCGCCGCCCGCCAGGCCCGGGTGCGCGTCTCGAGCGGATCGACAGGGGGATTGGTCGACATGTTGGCCGAAAGCTCGCTCTGAGGCCCGTCGCTGATCCCCGATCCGGGGGGCGGCGGGATGAGGTCGGCTACCTGTGCGTCCTCGGAAGCGGGCAGGCCGATGAAGAAATCAGCGCCGAGGGGTTCGGCGATCTCTTCGCGGAAGACCGTTCCCAGAGATCTTCCGGTGATCCGCCGCACGACCTCTCCAACTAGATAGCCCTGGGTCATGGCGTGATATCCGCTCGCGGTTCCCGGCTCCCAGTAGGGGGCCTGGGCGGCCAGCAGAGCGGTCGCCTTGTCCCAATCGTAGAGGTCTTCCTTGGTGATCGGCTCTTTCCAGCCGGAAAGGCCGGCCGCGTGGCTCATCAGGTGGCTGACCTTGACCCGCTCCTTGCCGTTGGCGGCGAACTGCGGCCAGTAGCGCGCCACGGGCGCGTCGAAATCGAGTTCGCCCCGGTCGGCGAGAAGCAGGGCCGTCAGGGCGGTCATGGTCTTGGTCGTGGAATAGACGTTGACGATCGTGTCCCGTACCCAGGGGCGGGTTCTGGCTTCGTCGGCGAAGCCACCCCAGATGTCGACCACCGTCTCGCCCTCAATGGTGGCCGCGAAACTGGCGCCTACATCGGCGCCGCTGGCGAAATTGGCGGCGAATCCCTCGCGCACCGCCGCGAACCTGTCTTTGGTGAATCCCCCGACCGAACCGTCAGCCATCTCCTTTCCTCCCGGTTATCGTCATCTATCTGGCGCTAGGCCGAAGCGGACCGCGACAGTGACGCTCGCCTCGCCGGCCTGGGCGTTTCGGGTCAAAAGCAGGATCTGCTGGGCTTCCCCAAGCCGGCGGCCCGCCGCCACCGCCAGTACGCCCGCCTGGCGGCGAGCCTCGGCGATCGCATTCTGGCTCGCCTGATCCCAGACGGCGTTGTCGATCGCACCCGCGGCGGGGGCGCCCGGCGGAGACATCGCGGCCATCATGGCCGCCATGGCCCCGCCTTTTCCCGGAAGCGAGTATTGAACGCCGGCCGCCTCGAGCGCGTCCAGAAACGCCGGCAGCTGATGCGGGTCGGAAACGCGGAACCGCACGGCGGTGCGCGCGACGATCTGATCAGGGACGGGCGCCGGCGCGGGCGGCGTGGCGGCGGCCATCGGCGGCAAAGCGGGCGGCCGAACGGGGCGCGGCGCGATCACTGCCCCTTCATGCGAAATCGTCGAGGCGCCAACTTCGATGGCGATGTGGAAACGCTGGGCGATGGCCCGCGCGGCGTCGAGGCGCTGGTCGCGCTCCCGCGCCGCCTCGACGGCCGTTTGCGCCTTGCCTTCGATGTCGGCCCCATAGGTGTCCACAAGCGAGGCCGGAAGCGCGGCCTTGGCGGTCGCGGTGACGAAGACGCTGGGACCGCCTGTGACGCCCGCTCCCAGCCCCTGGCCGACGCCCTCGGCGCCTACGGCCACGATGCCGGCGGTTTGGTCGGAGATCTGGGCCGCGGCCCCGGTGGCCAGAGCGGTCGCGACGAGGAACGCAGCGGCGGCAAGTCTCATGGTCTGGCCCTGTACATCGACGAGGACTCCAAGCTCTAGCAGCTTTTGTGCGGTTGCAACCGGCGCCGCGTAACGGCAAAGACGCGCCCCATGATCGATCTCTTGGCGCCACTCACCTTTCCCCGCGGCCCGGCCATGAAGAACCGCTTCATGCTGGCGCCGCTCACCAACGGCCAGAGCCATGCGGACGGGCGGTTGTCGGACGACGAATTCGAGTGGCTGACCTACCGAGCCGAAGGCGGCTTTGGGCAGCTCATGACCTGCGCCTCGCACGTGCAGC
>Ga0302325_10004763_pt1 | contig 31226 bp, 34 predicted proteins | sample Palsa_T0_2_FD_201948 | JGI IMG/M metagenome (GOLD analysis project Ga0302325, IMG submission 201948) | Peat permafrost microbial communities from Stordalen Mire near Abisko, Sweden - Palsa_T0_2 | ecosystem: Environmental > Terrestrial > Soil > Palsa > Peat permafrost | place: Sweden: Abisko... | reverse complement strand
CCTCCCCCTCGCCCTCGCCCTCGCCCTCGCCTTCACCCTCTCCACCACCGGCGGGAGCGACGTTGTCGAAGGCGGAATCGACCCAATCGGGATTATCGTCGCTGTTGCGATCGTAGGACGTGCCCGCATGCCCGCCTTCCATGGCATTAATCGCAGAGCCCAAAGAGGCAAGCTGGTCGGACGTGAGCTGCCCGACGACCGTGTCACTGCTCAATCCGGTTTGCTTCTCAATGAACTTGATGTAGTTCGCAGTATTGTTTTCGCTTGGCGGCGCGTAGTGCTGCATCATTTGTGCGATGGTGGAACTGCCGTAATTGTTTTGCACCAGAGACTGAAGAGCAGTGTTGCCCGTCGCCGCGTCGGGGAAGATGGCAAACCTGCCGTCGGTGCCGACCGCACCGTGATTTTTAGCAAACGAGCCATATTCGATATTGCCTGGATTGTTATTTCTCCAGTTCCGATCGCCGCCGACATTTAAGGTGTTGCCGGTGGCGGTATACAGAGAGCCGCTGGGCGATTTGCCGGTGGTGCTGGCGGGCTGGCTGGCGGCCGCCGTCGGGCGCAGCACGCGGGCGGTTCTTTGAATCTCGCCGGCGCCGACATCCGACAACGCCGACAGCAGATTTCCCAAATGTCGCAAAATCCGCAGATGGGCAGGTTGTTGCGTGCTCGCAAGCGACCGCAAATGCAACCGCACGGCGCGTTTCGCCGCCCGGCGCGGTTTCATTATTCGGCGCCGGCGCTTCGGCGCCGCTAATCGTGGGATCGCAGGTGCAGCCTTTCGGCCGGAAAGAGAAATTTTTGTGCGCGATTTACCAGACCTGCGTGCCATGTTTCCCTCCTCAACGCATATCCCAGATGCAATCTATACGTGTTTTATAAGCGTTCCACAACTGATCGCTACTCTCGACGCTTGACAACATACCAACTGGTCGGTATGGATGATCATGAGCGATCGTAAGAAGGAAAAATCCGGCGCGACAGCGCGGCAGAAGCTTCTCGACGCCGCGCTTTCACTGATCCGCGCGCGGGGTTACGAGGCGACGACAGTGGACGATCTGTGCGCCGCGGCAGGCGTCACCAAAGGCGCCTTTTTTCATCACTTCGACGGGAAGGAATCGCTCGGGGTCGCGGCGGCCGAGTATTGGTCGGAGACGACCGGTGCGTTTTTCGCTGCAGCGCCCTACCACCTGCATGCCGACCCACTGCAGCGCGTGCTCGGCTACATCGATTTCCGCAAGTCGATCCTGACCGGAAAGGTGCCCGAATTCACTTGTCTTGTCGGCACCATGGTGCAGGAGGTCTACGTGTCCTCGCCCGCGATCCGCAACGCGTGCGACGCCAGCATCAGCGGCCATGCCGCGACCCTCGAGCCCGACATCGCCGAGGCGATGGCGCGTTATCGCGTCCGCGGCGATTGCACCGCGCGCAGCTTGGCGCTGCATACGCAGGCCGTTCTGCAAGGCGCGTACGTGCTGGCGAAAGCGAGAGGCAACGCCGCCATCGCCGCCGAGTCGATCGACCACCTCCGCCGCTATGTGGTGCAGCTTTTCGGCGCCGATCGCGCCGCGGCGAAGAAATCCGGTTCAACAAAGGAGCAGCGACGATGACGACCAAGGCCATCCCCGACGGAATGCATACGGTGACCCCGCATTTGATCTGCGCCAACGCGTCCGCCGCGATCGAATTCTACAAGAAGGCCTTCAACGCGACCGAGACGTCGCGATTGCCCGGGCCCGGCGGGCGGCTGATGCACGCGAGCCTTCGCATCGGCGATTCGGCTGTGATGCTGGTCGATGAAATGCCGGAACACGGCGCGCTCGGACCAAAATCGCTCAAAGGTTCGCCGGTCGCCATCCACCTCTATGTCGAAGACGCCGACGCGGCGGCCGCACAGGCGGTTGCCGCCGGCGCCAAGCTGACCATGCCGGTCACCGACATGTTCTGGGGCGACCGCTACGGCCAGCTCGAAGATCCGTTCGGGCATCGCTGGTCGATCGCCACCCATGTCCGCGACGTGACGCCCGCCGAGATGCAACAGGCGATGCAGGCGATGAGCAGCAGGCAGAAACAGGCGCAGCCGGCGTAACAAGCTTACGGCGATCGGGATCGCGCCGCCACGGAACGATAGCCACGTCGCGATCTGTAGCCGTCCGCAGGGTTCTTCAGGAGATAAAAATGACCAACACCGTTCGGCTGCACCGCGTCCTGGCGACCAAGCCCGATAAGGTCTACCGGGCTTTCATTGAGGGCGATGCGCTGGCGAAGTGGCTGCCGCCGAACGGATTTGCCTGCACCGTGCACAACCTCGACGCCAAAGTCGGCGGCGGCTTTCGCATGTCGTTTCGCAATTTCACCACAGGCGCCAGTCACTCGTTCGGCGGGAAATATCTGGAGCTCGTGCCCGGCCAGCGCGTGCGCTACACGGACAAATTCGACGATCCGAATTTGCCGGGCGAAATGGCGGTCACGGCGACGTTCAAGGCGGTTAGCGTCGGCACCGAACTCACCATTGTGCAGGAAGGTATTCCCGACGCCATTCCGGCGGAGATGTGCTATCTCGGCTGGCAGGACTCGCTGCGCAACCTCGCGAGGTTGGTCGAGCCGGAAATCAATCAGTAACGCCGGCGCAGCGATTCTTTCTGGCGGTGATTACGGGCCGACGATGCACTCGCTGTTGACGCAACTCGCGACCCACCCCGGCGGCAATTTCGTTTGACTGAGGAAGATAACAGCCAGACCCAGCGCGAGGACGACAACCTTCAGCATGGCGATCCCCTCTTCGATGCGATTCCGGGAAGCGCCGTTGTGCGCCGTTCCGGGGACGGGGTTGTGACGAGGGGCAGCAGACCCCTGTCCCGTGCGCCCGCAATCAAAGTCGCGGCGGATTAACCCGTCATCTTTATCGGCGTCTCAACTTGATTCAAAGGCGCGGCGCATGGGTTGGCGGCGACGCGGCTGGCTTACCTCAGCGTTGTCGCGCCGAGAATCCGAAAAGGGAATAGGCGGATTGGAAGTTGGGCGTTTTGACACTACGATAAACGGATGAGAACCTTCCTTTGCAACACTGACGCAAGCAATGCGTAGGTCGATCGCAACTGTCACACTCGCCGCCGCTTGTTTGCTCTGCGCGTGTTCGCCAGGACCGCAAGGTCAAAAGGGCGACCAGGGTCCTGCGGGCGCCAAAGGAGAACAAGGGCCGCCGGGACCTCCGGGCCCGCTGGGACAACAAGGTCCGCCGGGGCCAACTGGCTTGCCTGGTCCCGACGGTGCGGGCGGCGGCGTCGGTCCGGCCGGACCGGCGGGTCCGCCCGGCCCACCAGGCCCAGCCGGGGCAAACAGCCTGCACGCACTCACCGAGCCGGAATGCGGCACCCGATGCGCACTCATCTGCAGCCCCGGCGAAAAGCTTGTCTCCGTGACCTGCCCGGGCGGCACCGTTCACATCGAGCAAGGTGACGAGCTTAATGCAGCGTCGTGCATCGGCGCGTCGGGGCCGGTCATCGCACTCTGCATGCGTCATTAAACTGACGCTCGTTGCGCATCGCATCGCCGGCCGAATCGGCGGCCACAGCCGCTAAAGCGTGTCGGGGTGGGTCGCTGCCGCGCGTCTAAGGACCGACAATGCACTCGGCATCGACGCAAGTCGCGGTCCAGTGTGGCGGTAGTTTCGTTTGCGCTAAAAAGGCAACGGCGAGCGCCAGCGCGAGGACGACAACCTTCAGCACGGCAACCTCCTTTATGGAGCGATACCCGGCAAGTTGTTTTTACGCTTTTCAAGAGACAGCGCTGTGACGGCAGTCACAACCGGCCGCCTAAGGCCCGATGATCGAGATGATCTGTTTCGTTGCGGGATCGACGATCAGCACCTGGCCGTGCAACAGCGCGTACCGATAAGAACCGATTGTCGGAATCTTATGCCTGAGATGACGATTGAAACGCAGCACGTTCATCGTGTCGGGAACGGCTTCACCGACGTTCAATCCCGCAGGCTCTTGCGTTCTCCCCGCCGATTTTCCCAAGGCGCGCCAAATCTCGGATTGTTGCGCTTGCGTGAGAGACAAATTGTGCTCTTCGGCGGCCGCAGGCTGCGCGAATGCAATCAAAGGCCAAGCGGCCGCGGCGACCAGTCCAGCAACGAATTCGCGCCGTATCATTTTCATCCCATAGCGTCAAAGGAAGTCATTTTAGGAGGTGGTGAGTTTAGTGCAAGCACGCAACCCGAATGTGGGCGGCCAGGCCCCTCGCTCATGCACCCGATAGGCTCCGTCAGGGCCGGTCGCAGCTGACGACGCACAGCGCGACGCGGACACAGCAAATCCGTCATCGAACGGCGCTATTCGTGTCACATGACATTTGCCGGTCGTGTCGCCCTGCGGAATATCTGCCGTCGCCTTGGAGCCACGCAGGCGGGCCTTTGCCTGCTTGTTATTTCCGCATTCGCCGGCGCGGCAGTGGCAACGGAGGCCGGGCCGGCGACGCCGCTGCGCGTCGCGGTTTATGACCTGGAGCCTTATGGCGGGCAAAGCCGCGATGGACTGTTCAACGGTGCAAGCGTCGAGCTGTGGCGTCGCGTCGCCGAGGATCGGAACTGGCAGTATCAACTGACGCTGGTGCCGCGGATGGATGACTTGCTGTCGGGATTGCACGCGAGCGTCTACGATGTGGCGATCGGCGCCATTACAATCACACCCGAGCGTCTGACGCGGGTGGACTTTTCCTATCCTACGCATCGGTCGGGCGTCGCCGCCGTCTTTGCGAAGCAAACAGACGCTACCTCGGCGTTATACGAATATGGCGCCGCCGTCAGCGAACTCGGCCCGCTGCTCGTTGCCACCATAATCTTTCTGACAGTTACCGGCGTCCTGATGTGGTGGTTCGAGCGATCCCCTGCGCACAGCGCGGGCAAACCGGATTCGCACTCGTCGGTAATGTCGTGGCACGAGGGCGTCTACTGGGCCGTCGTCACGATGACCACCGTCGGATATGGCGACAAGACGCCAAAGACGCATGTTGGCCGCGCGATCGCCGTTGTCTGGATGATCGGTAGCCTTGTGCTGGTCTCCCTGCTGACCACTTCTTTGATCGCCCGCATAACCGTTAGCCGGGTCGAGGGCAGCGTCGTGACGCGGGTGACCGACCTCGCCGGCAAGCGGCTCGCAGCCGTTTCTGCTTCATCGGGCGCCGAATTTCTCGACACCCAGCGGATTGCCCACCAAAAATTTGGCAATCTCGCCGACGCGCTAAGTGCGCTTGCGACCGGGAAGACCGACGCGGTGGTCAACAGCGTCGGTACCTTGCAGTATCTGGTGAGGACGCGGTTTGCCGCAGCGATTGCCCCGCCGCGCGGGCTATTGGCTCCCGCCTATATGGCCTTCGCGCTGCCGATGAACTCAGGCCTGAAAAAGCCGTTGGACCAAGCACTAACGGCCGTCACGGCGAGTCCGGAATGGCAATCAATTGAAGACAGCTATTTTGGCCAATGAGTAAAAACGTGCAGCGCTTTGGCAACGCCGCCGATCCGAGGTGAACCCGAACCGGCGGCGCAACAAAACCGCAGTGAGCTTAGAGCGGGCGCCTGCCGTACCAACGGCCACGTCCGTACCAGCCGCCGCCACCGAGCAGCAAGACCAGAAGAACAATGAGCAGGATCGTTTCCATGGAAATCTCCGTTGTTGACTGAGACAACGTCGCCGACAGAGCTAGAGTTCCATGGAGGCGTGCGGCGCTAGGCCCCTCACGGATAACTGGCTAATTATCGGGAAGTAGGACTGCGCTTTGGAAACGCTAATTAGTCTTCGCGAGCGGCATGACGGCCGCCGCAGTGCCCGTAATACCACGCCGTCATTTTCCGCTTCATTGCCTGTTGGTCGGGCGTCAATGTCACCCCGGCATACTGAGCATGCAGCACTACAAGTTGCTGACACCGGCCGTCGTCAGCGAGGACCGGAGTAGGAAACAGAGCAGCAAACACGGTGAGTGAAATGGCGATCGCGCCAAAGGACGGCTTAAACATCATCGACCCCGACAGTTGTCGAGCTCAAACGTCTGAAGACCCCATCGGTTCCGTGTTTATACGGCTACAGCCGGGCTCGACATCGCGTTCCCACGTTGACGCAAACGAACTCGCAGATGACGTGGCGGTCCCGGCAAGACTCGAACTTGCGACCTTCGGTTTAGGAAACCGCTGCTCTATCCGGCTGAGCTACGGGACCAATAAGGATGCGGCGAACTTATAGCACAGAGGCGATCGGCGCGCCGTCCGCACCGGCTGCGGCGCGCCTTGAAACAAACACAGCCATGTGCCATATGAGGCTCGCTAGCCCTTTTGGGCTCTTGCGAGCCGCGTGTACGGATTCCCGTCAAACGGTCTCTGGCTCGCTTTTTCACTTAACCATTTGCGACACCTAGATCGCGCGGGGTGTCTTGATTTTACCCGCAAATGCGGCCGCGGCGCTTGGCGCACGGGCCGCCTGCGCGCAACACAGAAAGCTTTTCATTGAATTCCTTCGATGGCTTCGGCCTTAACGACGCGATTGCGCGTGCAATTGCGGAAGAGAACTACGCCACCCCGACCCCGATTCAAGTGCAGACCATCCCGACCGTCATGTCGCGCCGCGACGTGATCGGGATCGCCCAAACCGGCACCGGCAAGACCGCCGCCTTCGCACTGCCGATCCTGCACCTGCTCGCGGCTGCTCCCCAACCCCTGGAGCGCAAAGGCTGCCGCGTGCTGGTGCTCAGCCCGACACGCGAATTGTCCAGCCAAACCCTCGCCAGCTTCCGCGCTTATGGCCGCCACCTGCGCATCCACACTGCGCTCGCGATCGGCGGCGTGCCGATAGGCGGGCAGGTGCGCGCATTGAGTGGCGGCGTGGATGTTCTGGTCGCGACCCCTGGTCGGCTTCTCGATCTCGTCAAGAGCAACGCACTCCGCCTCGGCGGCGTCGAATTTCTCGTGCTTGACGAAGCCGACCGCATGCTCGACATGGGCTTCATCCATGATGTCCGCAAGATCGTCGCCAGGCTTCCGGCCAAGCGGCAGACGCTGCTGTTCTCGGCGACAATGCCCGGCGCGATCGCTGAATTGGCCAAGCAGCTGTTGCACGATCCGATCAGGGTTGCCGTGACGCCGGCCGCCTCGACGGTTGACCGAATTGAGCAGCGGATCGTCCACGTCGATCGCGCCGCCAAGCCCGCTATGCTCGTCGATGTTTTGCGGCGCGAAGCGGTCGATCGCGCTCTCATCTTCACCCGGACCAAACATGGCGCCGACAAGGTCGTCCGCGGATTGATCAAGGCCGGCTTAACGGCCGAGGCTATCCACGGCAACAAGTCGCAGGGTCAGCGCGAGCGCGTGCTCGCCGCGTTTCGCCGGGGCGACGTGAAAACCCTTGTCGCCACCGATATTGCCGCACGCGGTATCGACGTGGACGGCATCAGTCACGTGGTGAACTTCGATCTGCCGCACGTCGCCGAAACCTACGTGCACCGCATCGGCCGCACGGCGCGCGCCGGCGCCGACGGCATCGCGATTTCGCTGTGCGGTCCCGAGGAGGCGCCGCTGCTGCGCGCCATCGAGAAGCTCATCGGAAAGTCGATACCGGCATCGGGCGCGCAACCGCGAAGCAGCCGCAACGCCGCGCCCAACCACGGCCGTGGCGACGCGCCGAATCCCGGCCGTAGCAAAGGCCGGCATGCCAATCACTCGCGCTCAAATCAACGCCGGCGTCACGACAACAACCCAGCACCAGTAAGCACTTCGCAGGAGCCAAAAAGCGGATCCACAGAGAGCATCGGCACCATTGCGTTTCTGCGCCGCGACCCCCGATCATGGCGCAAAGGCGGCCGCCCAGCCGCCGAGCAAGCTTTCAAAAGGATCACGCCATGACCAAGGAAGAACTCCTGCAATTTGACGGTCTGGTGATCGAGATTTTGCCCGACGCCCGATACCGCGTTCAGCTCGATAGCGGTCATGAAGTCGTCGCCTATACGGCCGGTCGAATGAAGAAGAACAGGATCAAAACCCTTGCCGGTGACAGAGTGACGATCGAAATGTCGCCTTATGATCTCGACAAGGGACGCCTGATTTTTCGGCACAAGGACGAACGTGCCGGATCGAGCCCCCGGCCGGCGCAGCGCAACCAGTTCCGCCGGCGATGATGCGCCATGGCGAACGCGGCGGCCGATAACGACAATAATGTAGCGCTGGAGCGAGGCACCGAAATGCGAATATTCATTTTCAAATCCGAATTGAGGCCGGACCTGCGCGCATTTGGCGGCGATTTGGTCGGCAGCCAGTTGCCGAAGCAGTTTAGTCCCTGGCACGCGGTCGGCGCCATTGCGCCGGGTCAGGCTCCTCCACATGGGCTGTCTCGCGACGTGATCGAACCCGCCATCAAGACTCAAGGCTTTCAGCTCTGGCGCATCAGCAAAAAAGAAGAGGTGTAAGCCCAAAGCTGCCTAACCGTATTCAAAGGACATGCAAAACGTGGCGCAAGGAGGCTTTGCAATGACGAGCCTAACGCACAAGTTCAAGGTCGGACAGACCGTCGAGCTGATCCCGTCGATATCGCGATCGGCGGCGAGCGGACACTATCAAATCGTCGGCTTAAGGCCGACCGATGGTGAAAGCATCCAATATTGCATCAAGAGCCGGAGCGAAGCTCACGAGCGCGTCGTTGCGGAGAATGACCTTACGCCTTCGCCGCCCCAGGTTTTCAACGACTGAAGATACGTGACGAAAATTGCCGTTGCTGCGGACAGCATGACGAACCTGAACGACCGTCGAAAGGACGACAATGATGTTCAAGATTCTCGAGTTCAAAGGTGTCGGTGCGGTCCAGGCGACGGAAGTCGGTCACAGGTACGCCACGCGTGAGGAGGCCATGGCCGCGGTCAAGAGCCACCTGAAGAAATTCAGGGCATCCGGCCGTAATCCCGAAGGCGATTATTGGTGGGCACGGGATGCGGACGGCCTGCGAAAATGCTGGATTTCCACCATCAACTAAAGGCCGGCCACGATGTTAAATTTCCCGAACCCAAGCCGCATTTTTGATACCACCCGACGCTCGGTGCGGTTCTGGGGCCATGACAGCGCGATGGAATGGTCGTTCTTCGTAACCGAGCAGGCGCTCAGGCGGCTGGAGCCGACTGCGGCGCGTGACGAAGAAAATCTGCTTCGCGTTTTCGATACAAACCGGGCAAAAATCCACGCTGCGGCCAAGTCCGCCTATGAGCGTGAGCGAAGAGGGTTTTATGAACTGGGGGCGACGGATTTTTGACGGTCCGCCGCGCTTTGGGCAAAGGCTCGATCGCTACCCCTCGTCTGAAAGGCGCTTGAAGTCGGCCAGCACCGCGGCAATCAGCTTTTGGCGGCGCGGATCCTCCGCAGTGATTGTCGCCGAAAACAGCCTGAGCAGGTAGCGCGCTTTCTCAGCAGCTTCCGGCCAATTACTCGCCGGTGCCGCCAGCAAGTGAATTTCCAACTCCTCTTGCCGAGCACGCAATGTTTTCTCGTTCGCCTCCACATCCGCCAATAGGCGGCGAACGTTGGTCGCTTTCTGTGAAGCCATCCCGCGATGCTGATCGAGGTCGATGGTCTTGTCGGTCATGATGGCCGATCGCGACGGTTAAGGGGATATTCGGCGCTTTGGTACAAACGGCGGATATCGTCACTGCCGTATCTCTGCTCGTCGACTTCAAGAAATGCACCGGCAAGACATTCGGGCGGCAGGTTTTCGATGGCGAAACGGATGGCTTGTGAGGCTTGTTCAAATCGCTTGTATCCGAAGGACTGACGGCCAAACGACCGACGTCGCGCCGGAAAAAGCTCCGCGGCTGCGCCATAATCAAATTGAGTCATCGCCGAAGCCTCTCGAAGCATTCTGGACGAGGACCATCCAGGCAACCCATACAAATATAAGGTCAAAATGGCTCCTTACCAGTGGGTCAGGCTTCAGCGCACTGCGGCAATCTCCGGCACCTCGTCGGTGTGGACCTTGAAGCCCGCGAGCGTGTTGAGCCCGAACGAGGTCGAGATCGCGACGTCGGTCGCGTCGCGGCCGCGCGCCATGAGGATGCGGCCGATGCGCGGGACGTTATGGCGCGCATCGAACGTGTACCAGCGATCGCCGAGATAAACCTCGAACCAGGCGGAGAAATCCATCGCAGTCTCGTCCGGCGGCACGCCGATGTCGCCGAGATAGCCGGTGCAATAGCGCGCGGGAATGTTCATGCAACGGCAGAGCGTAATAGCGAGATGGGCAAAGTCCCGGCAGACGCCGCGGGCCTCCTCGTGCGCCTGCCAGGCGCTCTTGGTCGGGCTCGCGTGCGCGTAGCCGAACTCGATGTGGCCGTGGACGTAATCGCAAATCGCCTGCACCAGCGGCCAGCCCTTAGGCACGGTGCCGAATTTTGCCCACGCCAGCTGGATGAAGCGATCGGTTTCGCAGTACCGGCTGCCGAGCAGATAAAACAGGGTGTCGACCGGGAGCTGTTCCAGCGGATGCTGGACGGCGCGCGGCGCGACAGCATCAGGCTTGCCGCTATCGTTGATCACGAAGTCCGTGGACATCGTCAAAACTCCCGCGGGCGCATGCACGACGTGACATACATTGCCGAAGCTGTCGCGATAGACGTTGGCGGCAATCGGCGGAACAAGATTTAGCCCGTCAGTTGTAACGAGGTCGCCCGCGCGCGAGGGATGCACGCTGAGCATCAGGATCATCGGTGTCGGTTGCGGACACTGATAGGCAATTTCGTACCCGGCGCGAATCTGCATCAACCAGCCCCTTGGCGCGCGGCACGGACATTCGCTGACGCCGACGCAACGAGCGCGTTCACGCTGTTACTGCTGGAGAATAGCGTCACCCGGCCACCATAACGCATATGCAGGCAACATGCATTTCCCGGGCCAAGTCCCAGGCTCGCCGGTTCCCCTAACGCCTCAACATCCGATCGATCGCGAAGCAACATCCAAATGCTACGGCACGCCGCCTGCAACACCGTAATCTTTTTCACCTCAAGCATCCGTGATTGGGCGCCAGGAATAAACGCGCGACTCCACAGTCTCGTCTACGGAAGCCGCAGAAGATCGACTTCGCGGCGTCGTGATCGAGATCACGATAAGAACCATGAGAACGTAGATGTTTAAACTTCGTGGCAACGCCTATGCCGTGATCGCCGCAATCGCATTTTCGTCGCCGCTCGCTTCGGCGGCCAACGCCAACCAGGGAAATGGGGCGGCCGCATATTCTTACCAGCCGGCCGCGCACACTGCCCGGCCAATGCCTGCTCCCTCCAGGACAGTCATCGTCCCTCAGACCGCCACGTTTCCTGAGGGAAGCCCGGACTATCACGGCGCCAATGGCGGCTGAGGGCCTTTGCTGCAAATCGGAGCGGTCGAGCTAATTCTGTTTTCAAGATTGCTTGGTCGCGCGCGTTGTTGGCAACGACAGGGAGCACACTTGTTGCTCCCTGTCGCCGCGAAGCGGCGCTCACGGCGGCAAAGCTCGAAATGCTACCGCCGGGAATTTTTGTTCTGCGTCGCTTCTGCGTAGCAAGCGCGCATTGCGCGGCAGCGTTCCGGCCCGGGCGTGTGCGTAGCGTCAGGCTGGCCTACATTAATGAAGGCGCAGATTTGGTCGAGCCCGTTCTTTGAAAGCCAGCCATCATGCACGCCTTTTTTGATGCCAAAACAGTCGGCTCTCGTTTCGTCAGGACCGATAGCTTCATGACCGCACTCGTGTTCATAGAGCCAGTATTGAACGGCAGGAGCGATCCTCTCGAATTTCCTCGGATTGACGACAATGAAACGCGGAAAGGCCGCGCCGTAATCCGCAAGATATGGATTAAGGACTGTCAGCCGGCCGAGACAACTCACTTTCCGGCCGGCTAGCGTCAAGCCATCTGCCGGCACGATGGCGTTCGGATCGCTCAGTAACGACCAGCGCGCATAAAATTCCGGCGTGATGTCGGAGGACGCATCAGGCTTCGGGCCCGGTGCCGCCTGTTGGGCAGTGGCTTCTTGCGCGCAAGCTACTACCGCGACGGCTGCAAATAGCGCGCTCCGCCACGGCGATTTTCGCGACCGCAAACCTATTTCACCAGAACAGGCGCTCCTGAGCTGCCCGCGAACGCTGCCCACGGCACGTTCAAAGCAAGCGTGCCCCCGCTGAAGTTGGTGGTTGAGCTGGCTTTGTAAAAGCCGCTCGCTTTTAGATTGACGCCGTTCGGCCACGTCACGCCCAACCCGGCCTCGCCGCCCCAGAACTGCTCGCCTTCCTGCAACGTTATAACACCGCCGCCGGGAATATTGGTCGCGTCGTGAAAGCCGACCCAATCGTCGAATGTCGCGCCGATATAGGGCGACCACAGCAGCCCACCGCCAGGCATGGCCGCTTGCAGCTTCGCTTCGGCACCGACAAGGCCGGATTGCGCCTGGGTGTTGCCGATGGCTGTCCCGGCGCTGTCGGTGAAACCTCCCAGCGTGTTGTCCAGGTAACCGCCGTGGCCGCTCAGGTCGAGGCCGAGGGCCCAGCCGGCACGCCTTGGATCGAGCAAGAGGAATTGATAGCCAATCTTCACATCGCTGAGAAAGCCGCCAGATGTCGCACTGCCAGTGGCGCCGGTTGCACCGTTGGTGAAATTGCTCGGTGAGAAGCCACCGCCGATTTGGCCGATTGTGTAAAAGCCGCCCTGCCGATAAGCCGCGGCGCCTATAAAGGTGTAGTCGTCGGATCTGACATTCCCCACAGCGCCAAACGAACTGTACTCGTTGTTGTAGAAAAAGTAGCCGGCCAACAAAAGCTGCCGATCCGGTCCAAGACTTAATGCCTGGCTCGCGTCGTAAACGTCATGGAATTCGAAGCCGAGGTTCGCTGTAGTGCTGGAGATACCGGGGGTGGTCGCTCCGCCAGTTGTTATAATTCCACCGTTGTCGTGCAGCGACGAACCAAGAAAACCTCCGCCGACGTAATTGTTTTCGACGAAAGTTTGTTTCATTCCAGCATGCGCTGCAATCACGAGGAAACTGTAGTCAGGAACGAAACCAAAAAAGTTCGTAAGCTGCTGGTTGACGTAGTTTTCGTATACGGCCCATTCCTGTTCTTGAAACCACTCGTGGTACTCGGCTGTCCATGCGGCCTGGGTTTCTGGGGTTTCACTGTTAAAAGCCACGTTGCATGCCGAGGGTGCCGGCGTTTGACTAATTACGCCCGTATTGGGGTCAACCGAAACACAGAAGCCGCCACCACCTTGCGAATTCGGCGAATAGTCCGAGTTGGCGGGGCAGCAATTTATATTTCCTGCCGCTTCGGCCTCTGTCGCGGTGCCGATCTCGAGCACTGTCGTCAGAAGGCAAAGAACGACAACGCTCAGCAGCGCCGTTGCCAGCCGTCCAAACCGGGACGTCAAAATCCAGTCCGCGCGCCCGCTAACGCCATTCACCAAGTTCATGATCATTGCCCCCGACGCAGACTGCTTGCCTGCGCCACCAAGACTCGCCGATCTCGATCCAGCCGTCAGTGGCAAAAAAGCCCGACAACCGCCGTGCAGCCGCGCTGCAAGACGGCATAACTAGACCGTGCGTAGAGAATTTAAGCCCTACGTTCCGCCGACGAGTACCGCGACGCCCCGCATAAATCCATCACATGCCGAACCTGGCTGTCAATAATCATATATGAAATCATATATGATTTTCAACAATCGTGCACGCTGGTCGCGCGCGCGCTTCGGAAACGCTCGCGCCGGCGTCAGCGTCATGCTACTCCGATGCCGGGTGGAAACCGGTGCAGCGAGGGGCGAACCTTGGCTTCCAGCCGAAAGAAACGCCGATCGAACAAATCGGGTCGCGCACCTGCGACGCCGGCGGGCATCGCCGAGGCGTTGCGCGACGCGATTGCCTGCGGCGATCTTGAAGCCGGCTCACCGCTCCGTCAGGACCGCATCGCCGCCGAGTTCGGCGTCAGTCACATTCCGGTGCGCGAAGCGCTCAAGCAGCTCGTTGCCGAAGGTTTGGTCATCTTCATCAAAAACCGCGGTGTCGTCGTCTCCGAGCTGTCGTCCAAAGTCGCATGGGAACTGACGGAATACCGCTGTCTGATCGAGGGACAAATGGCGCGCTGGGCGGTGCCGGTGATGACCGACCACGATCTCGCTCAGGCGGAACAGGTATTGGACAAGCTCGACGAAGAAACCCGGATCAGAGAAATACTGTGGCTGAACACGGCCTTTCACGCCGTGCTTTTCACACCCGCTGACCGGCCGCATTTCCTGGCGTCAATCGAGACCGTCCGCGCCAATCTCATGCGTTACTGGCGCCTGGCGTGGGAGGACCTCGGCCATAAACCGCGCTCGCAGCGCGACCACCGCAAACTTCTGGCGCTTTGCAAAAATCGAAATGCCGAGGCGGCCGGACGCGAGATGGAGCGCCACATACGCGAAACCGGAAACCTCATCGTTGCCTATCTCAACCGCAAAGACCGCGCGGTACACAACCCTCATCACGCTGGCCGTGTACGGGCCACACGGCGACGTTCTTCGCACCGTGACTAGTGGAGCGGATTTGACATTCGCTACCCGCCAAACCCTCGTTCATGAGCCAATGTCAAATCCAAAGCTCCACTAGTGTCCCGATTCCGAAGTTCGCCTTACCTTGCCGCCCGTAACCGAGCGAACTTCGGTATCAAAAGGGACACTAGCATGCATATGAATTCCAGTGCCCCTTTGAACTCGAAGTTCGCAACCGACCTTGCCGCACCTTGCGTGCGAACTTCGAGTTCGGGGCACTGGCAACTAATATTTGTTAGTGGTCCGTTTGATTCTAACATTCGCATGAGAGCGCGCCGAGACGGATGCGAATGTTAGAATCGGACCACTAGGGGCTCCGGCTCGCGCTTTAATGCGCGCCGGAACGACCAATGTTTCCCGCAATCAGGATGCTGTTTGATAAAGTCGATCGGCAAGCGGCGGCGCAGGCTCCGCTGCCCACACCGTTTGCCCCAACAGGAAATGTTGACGGACGTCCGCCGGCCGGAACGGTTTCTTCAGCGGCGGCAACATCGCAAGCCCGTGATTGGCGCCGATCCGCGCGATCTCGCAGAGCGTGGTCTCGTCGCGTCCGCTGATCAAGAGCACCTTGCCGCCGTAGCCGCAGGCTTCCAGCCGGTGAATGATCTCCACCACATTCGACTCGCCAAGCGATAGGTCGAGCACGAGGAGCTCCGGCGCGCCGCTTTTCACTTCCGCCAGAAAATGAGGTATCGCCGTGAAGTTTCGCGCCGCGAACCCGCCGGCTTCCAAAACCTTGCCGACCATGGCCGCGATCCGCAGCTCATCATCGAGCACGAATGCGCGCGCGGCCGCGGGCTGCGCTCTCATCTCGGTGATGCTTCCGGCCGCCATTGATCGCGCCTCGTCCGGCGTTCCGGCGTTTTGCGGCGATCCGGGCATGGACGGCAAAGGCGGATCGCTCCTGTCCCGCTTGCCGCCGCGCAGCAAGTTCGACCACTGCGCCTCTTGCTCGTTTGCTTGCGCCGTGGCCGCGATCACCCGATTGCGGCCGGCACGCTTGGCCTGATAGAGCGCAGTGTCGGCGCGCTTGAGCAAGAGATCGATGCTCTCCTGCGCCGCGCGTTCGGCAACGCCGAAGCTCGCCGTGACCGAGAACGTTTGCCCCGCCGTCTCGAAGGATAGCGCCGCAAGCTTGTCGCGCAGCTCTTCGGCGTACAGGGTCGCGGCGTCGAGGCTTGTTCCTTCAAGCACAAGGGCGAACTCTTCGCCGCCGAGACGGCCGAGAACAACCTTATCCTTGCGCGCCTCGCCACCGATGACGCGCAGGACCTGATCGCCGACATCGTGTCCATAGGTGTCGTTGACGTCTTTGAAATGATCGATATCGAACATCACCGCGGCAAAGCGCCGCCCCGCATCAGCAAGATCGGCGGTCTTCTCGAAGAAAGCGCGGCGATTGAAGGCGCCGGTGAGCGAATCCAGATTGGCGAGCACGATCAGCTCGCGTTGCTGGCGCAACAACCGCTCGGCGGTGCGCAGCCGCGCATAAAGTTCTTCCCTGGCCGGCGGCTTTCTGATGAACTCGTCGGCGCCGCTGTCGAGCGCGTTGACCACGGCGCTCTGCTCGGCATTCGACGACATCAATATGATGTAGATGGCGCGGTCGCGTCCGGAGAGGAGCCGCGCCTCCCAGCAGAGTTCGAGCCCCGACATCGAGGCAAGTTCGGCGCTGGTCATCAACACGCTGACGTCGGGCGCCGATTTGATGTAGTCGAGCGCCTCGCGGCCTTCACTAAAGGCGCTCACCACGTGGCCATCGTCTTCGAGAAGCCGGGAGACGGCTTTCAAGATCGTCCGGCTCGGATCAACCACAACGATGCGCACAGTCGCCCCAACTGTAAAAACGCGAACCTAGCGGCCAGAGTCATAATTCGGTATTTACACGCAAGGGTAGGCCCATGGCCGCATGCCGGCCGCGGCGGGCGTAGCCGGAGTGTGTTCCGCGGGTCATCGCCGGCTGCATTATTCTAGATGCTGGCCAATTGGCCTTTAGGTACCTTAAATCGCCCCAATTATGGCGCCGGCAAAACACACATCTCGTTTACCTAATCGGCATTCTTTTCAGCCGAATACCCAGATACGCCGGATCTTTCTGCTGCATGCGGAACGTGAATTTCCATGAACGGTGCGCCGCAACAAACGCTGCTCGCTCCCGACGATCCCCCGCCGGTCGCGGTTTATAATGGCAACGGCCGATCGCCGTTTCTGCTCGTCGCCGATCATGCCGGCAATATTTTTCCGCGCGCCCTCGGCCGGCTTGGTATCTCCGCCGCAGAAGCCGAGCGGCACATCGCGCTCGACATCGGCATCGCCAATCTAAGCCGGATGGTGGCGGACGCGCTCGATGCCGCTCTCATCCAGCAGACTTATTCGCGGCTCGTGATCGACTGCAACAGGCCGCCCGCCGCCGTTACGTCGATTCCGGAAATCAGCGAACTCACGCCTATTCCAGGCAACGTCGGCTTGACCACAGCCGAGCGGCGCGCACGTGAGCGGGAAATTTTCCAGCCCTATCACGACGCCATTGCCGCCGCGCTTGAGCAACGCCGGCAGGGGAATGCGCCGGCGGCGCTAATCGCGCTGCACAGCTTCACGCCGGTGTTCAAGGCCGCGGAACGGCCGTGGCACGCGGCGCTCCTTTATCATCGCGATCCGCGGCTTGCGCGCGCGCTGATCGCTTTGCTGCGCAACGAAGCCGGACTCACTATCGGAGACAACGAACCCTATTTCGTCAGCGACGCGACCGATTACACCATTCCGGTCCACGGCGAGCGCCGCAATATTCCGCATGCGCTGATCGAAATCCGCCAGGATTTGATCGCGGAAGAAAACGGCCAGCGCGAATGGGCGCAGCGCCTCGCGCCCATATTGCCCGAGGCTTATCGCACCCTCCGGTGAAGGCGCGATCTACGGCCCCCAGTTAGATTGTACTGTTCATAATGTACAACCTCTGATAGCCTCCCCGCCGGGGAGCAGGGGCATGCGCGGGCTTTCGCAATTCTGCGATCGCAATGAGTGGCGTCAGAACACTCACTCTGGCCGCGGCATTTGCCGCCGCGGATCGCCGGTTATCGCGATGCTCTTGTTGGCCGGCTGCTCGCTGGCGCCGGTGATCGCGGAAAACACGCTCGACTACAACACCGCCGTCGAGACGGTGACCAACGGCGTTTTGGTCTCCAACATTTTGCGCGCCCGCGATGGCGCTCCGCTGTATTTTTCCGATTTGTCGCAAATCCGCGGCGCGGTGCAGCTCAGCTTGCAGGCGCAAACCACGCTGCCCTACGGTCCGGCGTTTCCCGCCGCTGCCGGAGCCTCGGCGCAAGGCGGGCCGCTCGCCGTCAGCAGCCAGCCCGGCTTCGACGTCGCGCCGCTGAACACCAAGAAGTTTGCCGAAGGCATGCTCGAAGGCATCGATGTAAAGGTTTTTGCTTATTTCATTCAGCGCCACATCGATCCCAAGGTCTTTCTCAACCTCGTCGTCAGCCGGGTCGAGCTCTATCGCAAGTCCGACAAAAATCTCGTCCGCACTTGCACGGCTGAATTCCAAAAGAATGGCACCTCGTGCGTGGCTGAAGTCATTGCTTCGTGGACCGCCGACGGCGCGATTGCTCCCAGGATAGGCGAGCTTCCCGAAAAAGACGACGTCGGCCCTCCCATACCGGCCGAACTCTTCAGCAAACAGAACAACGTCGTCGCCAGCCTGGTGCAAAGCGACGCGGCCAACATCGACGTTAAAAAATCCGGCGACAGCTACCAGCTCTCGAAGTCGAGCGTGAAATACGTGCTTTGTGTCGCGGCCGGACCGCACCGCGGCTACATAGCCGTCGGTCTCGCCTCACCCGGCGCCACCAAAGATCCGATCAAGCCACCGGTACCGAAATCAAACGGCAATTGCGGCGGGCCGTCGCCCGATCCTTATCGATACGTGATCTATATCCGCTCAGTCGAGGCGGTCTTTTATTATCTCGGCATCCTCCTGAACACCGAGCAGCCTCCAATACCTTTCCATATTTACGATCATCCGGTCGATGAGGCGCGCTTCCATACCGATTACAGGGGCCGATCTTATTTCGTACGCGAAGCCGCAACCGGCGATCCGACCATTACAATATTGGCGATCTTGAATGACCTTTTGAACTTGAACCGGGACGCCGAGGAAATCCCAAGCACCAAAACCGTCGCGACCGCGCCGTAATCGCCGCGGCTCCACATAAACGCCGCACAGGATGGAGGAGATCGCATGGAAGCCAGGACGCAAACGAAAATACGCAATGCCGTCAAGAAAATTCGCGCCGACATGGAGAAAGACCCCGAAATACGCAAGCAAGCCGCGCAAAATCACATCCGGGTTTTGGCGGAACGAGGCGGCTTGAGTCTGCCGGAAATCATCGCGGCCCATGACATGTGGTGCGCAGGCACCACCGGTACCTGCCCGCAGGCGCTCAGCATGGCCGGATAGCGCCGATGCGGCGATCGTATGAGCTGCGCCGGCGACATCCGCGAGCGCTACCATCGGGCGCTTCTCAAAGTTCGCATTGAACTCGGCGATGACCGACGCGTCGTGGAATTCCGCGACGGCGCGGTTTGCTGGACGTTGTTTGCTTGCGGCCGCCGGCCGATGCCCGATCAGGGATGGAAAATCCACATCGCCTCGTCCATTCGCGACGCGCCGCGCCTGTTTGCGGACGTAGTGCCCGCGCTGGTCGCAAGCGGCTGCACGTTCAAAATGCCGGCATCCATCGATGACGCCGTTACCATTAATTCCGGACGGGCCGGACGGACGCTGATCGGCAAGATCGTGACGGTTTATCCCGGCGACGAGGGTGAAGTGCCAGGACTCGCCGCCGCCCTTGATCGGATCTGGCAGTCGGGAGAAGCGCCCGAAATCCTGACCGATCTTCGCCTGCGGCCGGAAAGCGCCATCTACATTCGCTTCGGCGCATTCAAATTCGCCGCGGTCGTTGCGGATGCGCATGGTCTTTATCATCCGGCCGTGCGCCACCCCGGCGGCACCGTCGTGCCGGATGAGCGCCGCCTTGATGGAATGCAGCCAGATTGGGCGATATCGCCGATTGAGCGCGCGCAGCCGGTGGAGAAGGCAGGCGAGCGCGAGCTGACCATTTGCGATCGCCGTTATCTTTTGCTTGGCAGGCTGCAATCGGCGCCGAAGGGCGACACCTTTCTCGCCGCCAGCGAGGATTTCGCGAAAACATACGTGGTCAAGATCGCCCGGCGCGGCGTCGCCGAAAACGCCGCCGGCGTCGATTGCCGCGCGCGGCTGAAAAACGAAAGCCGGTTTCTGGAGTTTTTGGCGGCTTGCAATTTCAAATGTCCGCGGCTCGTCGCCTCGGATGAAAGCGCCATCGTCGTTGAAGACATCGATGGCATTGCGCTGTACGAATTACCGCGCGACCAAATCGGCGGCGCTGTCACACGGCTCGCTACTGCCGTCGCCGAACTGCATCGGCGGGGCGTGGTTCACCGCGATCTGAAATTGTCGAACGCCATCCTTGCGAAGACTGACGTTTATCTGCTGGATTTCGAGTTATCGGCATTCCGCGGAGCCGTGGACGCCCCGAGCGGCGGCACGCCGGGCCACATGCCGCCGGAACGGGACAACGCGCCGGCCGCGTTCGCTACCGATATCTTTGCGCTCGGCGTGAGCCTGGCGCATGCCGGCTTGGGCGTGGATCCCGCTACGCTTGCGCCCGGCGCCGGCCGCCTGCGCGCGCTGCTCAAGTCCACTGGACACACGCGCATTGCGCAGATCGTCGCTGCGGCAATGCACGCCAATCCGCAAAAGCGCCCTACGGCGCACGAACTGACAAAGCGATTAGCGCAACTGCCGGACGCCTGGCCCGCATCTTTCGAAAGCCGCCAAGCGCCGGCACACGCGCCTGACGCAAAGCTTAAAGCGCGCCGGTGGCGGAAAATCACCGAGCCCGCGAACGCATCGGCAAAGCTTGTCAAAAGCCGCTCGGAGCAATCGATGCCGATTGCGCCCGCGCCCGGTCCCTCCCCGCATGCCATCGCCTCCGGCCTCGCCGGCAACATCCTCGGTCTCGCGGCCATCGACTTCGCAGCGGGACGCTCCGGTTTTGACGGCGTCATACTTGCCGCCGCCGAGACGCTGGCGCGCGATGTCAAAGAGAGTGCGGCGCTCGGCTTCTTTACCGGCCAAGCCGGAATAGCCTTCGTGCTGGCGCTGGTCGGACAAAAGTACGCGCGGAACGACTTGTGTGCCGCCGGCCGCCGGCTTTTCCTCGCAGCCGCAGGAAACATCGTCGAACTTGATCTTTTCTCCGGCGCTGCGGGAATTGTGTGGAGCGCCTGTGTTCTTGCTGCGGTGTTGCAATCCGAATGGCCGTTGCGCGCGGCGGAACCGGCCGCCCACAGATTGACACGGAGCGTAAACGAAAAGCACGGCGTGCCGGTGTGGGCCTCGGCCGGCGACGTTACTGGGGACGACGCCGCCAAAGACGCGCATCTCGGCGCGGCGCATGGCGCGGCCGGAATTGCGCTATCGCTTGCGGTTTGGGGCGGTCATGCTGGCTGCGCGCGTTCGCTTGATCTTGCCCGTGAGACTTTTCTTCGCCTGTTTCAAAGCGGCCGCACCGCCGATAGAGCGGCGCTGCGCTACAAATTGGGTTTGGAAGGAGGCGCCAGCGGCGGAACCTGGTGCCACGGCTCAGCCGGCTATTTGTGGTGCATGCTGCACGCCTTCGGCGATCAATCTTCACTGCGCGCGCCGATCGATTGGGCGATGCGCGCACTATTGGACACGCCGTTACTCGCCGATCCCGGCTATTGTCACGGCATGGCCGGGCAACTCGATATGTGGAGCTTGCTCGCCCAATACCCGCGTCTTGCAGATATCGCCGGACGGCGCGCGGCGCTCGCCGCGCAACTCCTCGAACAACTTGGCGTCCGCGCTGACAACGGATGGGCATGGCCCGCGGACGAGCCCGATCAGACACGTCCCGCGCTTTGGAGCGGGACGCTGGGCCCGGCCTGCGCGCTGGCGCTTTTCCAGCGCTGCCACGGCGATACGCTTTTTTGCCGCCAAACGCTGACTCGCATCTTCGCGCCTCAATAACGCGCGCCGGGCCGAACGAGCGCCGGCGATCGGCGTTAGAGTTCCGTGGACGTAGCGGCATCACGGCCTCTTGCCAAAAGCGGCACTGGAGGGATGATGCTTGTCGTCCCGGCGGCGGCGGTCGCGTCAAAACATCCCGGGGAGGAATGCATGTCGAAGCTCACGCAAAGCTACGTTCATGGCGTGTCGATGACGCCGCTGATCGGCGAGACCATTGGCGTGCATTTCGACAAGGTGGCGGCGCGCTTTGCCGACCGCGACGCGCTGATTGTGCGGCAGCAAAATATCCGCTGGACTTACGGCGAGCTTAAAGAAAAAACCGACGCGCTGGCCGCCGGCCTTCTGGCGCTCGGACTTTCACCCGGCGACCGCGTCGGCATCTGGTCGCCGAACAATGCCGAATGGGTCGTCACCCAATTCGCCACTGCCAAAGCCGGCCTCATTCTCGTCAACATCAATCCGGCCTACCGGCTTTCCGAGCTCGATTACGTGTTCAACAAGGTCGGCTGCAAGGCGCTCATTACCGCCGACAGTTTCAAGACCAGCGACTATGTCGGCATGCTGCGCGAGCTCGCGCCGGAAATCGAGCGAAGCGCGCCCGGCCGGCTGCAATCAAGGCGGCTGCCCACGCTCACCACGCTTATTCGCATCGGCGATGACGAGAAGCGCGGCTTTCTTCGCTTTGCCGACGTGCTCGGCATGGGCGGCGAGCGCCACCGCGCGCTACTCACCGAACTTGCCGGCAAGCTGCAGTTCGACGATCCGATCAACATCCAGTTCACCAGCGGCACCACCGGCGCGCCGAAGGGCGCTACGCTCACCCACCACAACATCCTCAACAACGGCTATTTCATCGGCGAGGCGCTGCGGCTTTCCGACCGCGACCGCGTCTGCATTCCGGTGCCGCTCTATCACTGCTTCGGCATGGTGCTTGGCAATCTCGCCTGCATCACGCATGGCGCCGCCATGGTCTATCCCTCCGAGGGATTCGATCCGCTGTTGACGCTGCAAGCGGTTGAAGCCGAGCGCTGCACCGCGCTCTACGGCGTACCCACAATGTTCGTTGCTGAGCTCGGCCATCCCGAATTTTCCAGCTTCGATTTGTCCTCGCTACGCACCGGCATCATGGCCGGCTCGCCCTGCCCGATCGAAGTGATGAAGCGTTGCGTAGCCGAAATGCATATGGGCGAAGTCACCATCGCCTATGGCATGACCGAAACCAGCCCGGTCTCGACGCAGACCTCTTACGACGATCCGCTTGAGCGCCGCGTGTCGACCGTCGGCCGCGTCCATCCGCACGTCGAGGTCAAAATCGTCGACACCGACGGCCGCATTGTGCCGCCTGGCACGCCTGGCGAATTGTGCACCCGCGGCTATTCGGTGATGCTCGGTTATTGGGACGACCAGGAGCGCACCGCTGAAGCGATCGACCGCGCCAGCTGGATGCATACCGGCGATCTCGCCACTTTGGACGAGGACGGCTATTGCAACATTGTCGGCCGCATCAAGGACATGGTGATCCGCGGCGGCGAGAACGTTTATCCGCGCGAGGTCGAAGAGTTTCTGTTCCGGCATCCCAAGATCGAGACGGTGCAGGTGGTCGGCGTGCCGGACCAAAAATACGGCGAGGAATTGTGCGCCTGGGTCAAGCTCAAGCCCGGCGCGAGCGCGGAGGCCGAGGAGATTCAGAGTTTCTGCAAGGGCCAGATCGCCCATTACAAGATTCCGCGCTACATCAAGTTCGTCGACAACTTCCCGATGACCGTCACCGGCAAGGTGCAGAAATTTCTAATGCGCGAGGAGACAGTCAAGGAATTAGGCTTGAGCGAGCAGAAGACGGCTTGACCGTCATGCCCGCAGGTAGCCGTTGGAAGAACAGCGTCGCTTCGCTCGCCTGTGTCGCGGCCATCCACGCCGGCGTCGCGGTTGCGTGGCCATCGGAAACCCGCGCTCAGTTTGCGGGGGCTAGTGCGCCCACTCGCGAAGCTTCTGAGCGGATCGTCAACCTTGCGCTGTCCGGCGGCCAGCTTCAGCGCATCTTGATTGTAGCGCCACCGCACCCTCGAGCTGCGATTGTGATGTTGCCTGGCGGATCAGGCGATGTCGGCATCGAGCGCGGCGGCGACCTACGCCATGACAACAACTTCGTCGTAAGGAGCCGCGGACTTTGGGTGGCTCGCGGCTATGCCGTGCTCATCCCGGACACGATCGATCACGCAAACCTGCGGGGCGGGCGCGGCGCGCCGCAATTCGCGCAACTGGTGGCCGATCTGATCACCTACGCCCGGTCGAGCATCGCGCCGCCGGCCGTGCTGCCGGTTTTCCTGTTGGGCACCAGCCAGGGTTCGATCGCGGCCATGAATGGAGCCGCGCATGCCGCCGCCGGAACGCTGGCCGGCGTCGTACTGACGGAATCGGTTTCCGTAATGGGCGGCAGTCATGAGACGGTGTTCGACGCGGCCCCGGAGCGCGTGAATGTTCCTGCGCTGGTCGTCGCCAACACCGACGATCGTTGTAACGTCGCTCCGCCGAGCATGGCACCGCGGATCGCGGCGGCCATGACCAATAGTCCGAGTGTCGAGGTCAAGATGATCTCGGGCGGCGAAACCAAATCGGCCAAAGCCTGCGGCTCACGCACACCGCATGGCTATTACGGCATCGAGGATCGCGTCGTCGATCTGATCAGCGCGTGGATGCAGGCTCGGCTGTGAAAGACACGCCTGACCGAACAGAAGACGGCGTGAGTTTCGCCCGGCGCCTTTTGTTGTGCCCTCTCCCCTTGCGGGAGAGGGCGAAGGAGAGACGCAACAACAAGAATGGGTGAGGGGTTGCGGCTAGCAAAGGACCCCTCACCCAACCGCGTTTGTTGCGGGGCATGCGTTGCCCTCTCCCGCAAGGGGAGAGGGCGTGCGCCGACCGCCGCAACTTTTTGACAACGTCTGTTACGTCAACTCTGGTCCCACTCCACCCGCGCGGCGCCGGGAGTTACCGGGTCGTAATACCACTTCAGTCCGAGTGGCTCCTCGCTGAGCACGTCGGTCTTGAAACTCCGCCAAGCCTGGAGCTCGAAATAGTCGAGCGGGCCGCCGTGAGTACGAAGCCGGTGCGGTATGCCCGGCGGAAAGTAGACCAGCGTGCCGGGTTCGATTTCCTGGCTGGTGTCGCCGACCTGGACCACGCCGCGGCCCTTGAAGGTGATGTAAGCGTGAGATGCGCCGCCAGGGTTGGCGCTGGTGCCGACGTGCCGGTGATAAGGCGACGATCCGCCGTCGTGATAATGCATCTCGCCCGCTTGAATGGCGTTGGTCGGCGTGAGCCTTTCACCATCGAAAAGCCTCACGGTGGACTCGGCGCAGAATCGGCGCACCCGGCCGCCGCTGGCGTCGCTGAGCGGACGAAGCGTCGTGCGATTGAAGAAATATCCCGGCCCGCCGGGCAAGCCGCCTTCCACGGCGGCAGGAGGTTTAGGCGTCACCATGTGAAGCAGTTCGAGCTTCGAACCGGAGGCTTCAAATCGCGCTAACTCGCCTGGCACGAGAAGCACGCCGGCGCCTTCCTCGGCCGCATGCGACTTACCGTTGAAGGTGATGACGCCCGGTTTCGGCGCCGCGATGACGTAGACGAGGTGATAGTCGCCGCCTGCCTTCACGTCGAACTGCCGGCCGTCCTGCACCGTTCGCTGGTAAACGGTCAGCGTCTTCGACCCGCACAGGTCTTCGCTGCAGAGAATCCTTTCCAGCCCGGATGCGACCGCTTTGGCTTCCGCCGTGTTCCAATTAATGATCGAGACGTCGTCAATTGTTGGCATAGGCATTCCTCTAACGACCCACTACTTCACCGAGGAAGATAGCTCCACGACAGCGCTCCGTACATGCGCTCGGGATTATCCGCAGCCGGATGAAAGGCATCTTCGCATGCTCAGGCTCGCGCCGACGTCCCCTCGCTCCCTCGCTTCGGTTGCAAACTCTGCCCGCACAGATGGCGGGCTGATTTTGTGGTCTTGGCTTAAGCAGGCACCGACGGTGTAGGGCGGATTCGCCTGTCGCCACTTTCCACGCAATCCACATGCCCGCACGCCAGGATTGACTCGACTCTCGCTTAAAGTGCGTATCCATTTACTTGGAGTTGAAATCCGGTTGTAGGCGCGGGAGGGGCATATGTACCGATCATATCGCAGGTACCGTGTTGCGGCTCGTCTGCTGATTTTGGCTACGACGCCAGTTGCATCATTTCTTTGGCCAATGGTCGGCGCCGCCTCTGCGGCTGGGCCGGCGCCCGCCGTGATGCTCGATACATCTAAATGCGTTTGCCATCCAGGCCTTCCGTGCATCTGCCCGTTCATCGCGCCGGATGGAAAAGTCACCAACTTTAGCATCCAGCAGAAACAACTTAAAAGTTTGCAGAATTCAATTCAGTAGCCGTAACCGCAAGCTCTGCAAGGCGCGAACGACGGAACCGCCCATGCCATCGAAGTGCATGCGCACAGCGGCTATTTTCCTGGCCTGCGGGCTGGGAGCCTGCGGGCTCACCAATCCCGACATCAAGGAGATTTGGGATTCTGATTATCCAGGAAATCCCGAAACCGCAATAAAGCAGCCGGTCTCGGCAACCATGCTGATTGAGTTCGAGATAAAGAAAAAAATTTACTGTGAACTGAAAGATGCGGTGCGGGCCGCTAATGGAATTCCGACGACGACGAGCGCTAGCATAAATGGGCCGCAGACGCTCAAGTATCCCGGATTAATTCCGCCGGGATGGACCACGCAGGTGGCGCTCAGCCTCCAGATCGATGAGTCGTCGGCATTGACCCCCGGCGTGACCTTCAATCAGACGTTAGCTAATGCCGTACAGACATTCGGGGTCGGAAATACGGTAACAGTCCCACAATCGTTTAATTTGGCTTTCGGCGGAACACTCTCGTCCACTGCCACTCGCATCGACAAATTCAATCCGCAATACTCAATCGAATTCCTCTCGAAACCCGAAACAAGAAACTCCGTCTGTCGTGCTGGCAACGATCCATTTGAAGCCATCGCTCCGAAGAGTTCGCCGTTCCTGATCGAGAGCCAACTAGGAATTAGGGATTGGCTTGTGAACGCGATGCTGGTGAATGATTATTTGCCGTCGGATCTGACGACGTCAGAAACGAAGCGTGCCTCATCTAAGAAACCCGCAAAGCCGCCGCCGGCCGCCGGCGGCGGGGGAGGCGGCGGTAGCGCCACGAAGGCCGACACCATTAGCTACGAGATCAAGTTTGTGATCGTCTCCAGCGGGAACATTACCCCGACATGGAAGCTGCTGAAGGTGTCAGCGAATACTTCGTCCCCTCTGTTTGGCCTTGGTCGGACGCGGACGCACGATCTCATCGTCACCATCGGCCCGGATAACACCACAACATCAAATTCGAATCTCGCGTCGCAAATTTCCTCCGGGGTCGCCAGCGCCAACCGAGCGCTTCTCTCCAATAATTAGAGCTTGGAAACTGAAAGCGTCCCGACAGGCGTGGGGCCAGCACGCCTCACGTTATTGAACGGCAGGAACACGCTCGCGCGCGTTATCACGCGAGAAATGAAGGTGATCGCCTGAAGCCCTTGCAGGGCGTCGAACTGCAGCGGCCTAATCCTCGAGCACTTCTTCCAGCTCGACATGCAGTCGTTCGCCAAGCGCGGCATGATGGCCGTGCCCCGCGGCAAGCAGCGCTTGCGCTTCCTCAGGCGTATGCGCTTCAACCCACCATTCCTCCGCGCGGGTTACAAGCAGCCGCGCATGGAAGGTTTTCAGCAGTCGCTGCGCTCGATGCTCCGTCGGCCGCCGCGGCGGCCGCGGCTCCGGCCTCTGATGAGTTTGGCGATGTGGTTTTTCTTTATAGGCGACGGCAGGCATGCGGCATTTCCCGGGTAGGTGCGAATCGGAGCGCAGGAAATACTTTACCCTAGATTTGAGCCGCCGCGAACGAAAAGTGAACGACGCGCGACGAAGTCTCCAATCCCGACACGGAACGCGGTATCATCACTAATGTTGTGTTGGTGCGGCGGTTCAGAAGTCCGCATATTTTTACCGGCACCTCACGCTGCGGACTTCTGAACCAAAGCCGCACTACAGGAATGGATTTGCTAGTGTCCCTTTGATTCCGAAGTTCGCATATGGGATTGCCGCTTGGGCATGCGAACTTCGGAATCGGGACACTAGGTTGTTAACCAGGAGTTAACCGTGGCCCCGCGCGCATATTGGAAAGGTTATCTGCGGCTTTCGCTCGTGTCCTGCCCGATCGCTCTGTTTCCGGCCACCTCCGAGCGCGAAAAGGTCAGCTTCAACCAGATCAACAAGGAAACCGGCAATCGCGTGCGTTACCGCAAGGTCGATTCCGAGACCGGCGAGGAAGTGCCCTCCGACCACATCATCAAAGGCTACGAGGTGGCGAAAGGCGAATACGTCGAGGTCACCGACGACGAGCTTGCTTCGGTCGCGCTGGAAAGCACCAAGACCATCGACATCGACGAGTTCGTGCCGAAGAACGAGATCGACGAGCTCTACAGCATCCGCCCCTATTACATGGCGCCCGACGGCAAGGTCGGCCAGCACGCATTCGTCGTCATCCGCGACGTCATCGAGCAAATGAAGATGGTGGCGATCGGCCGCGTGGTGCTCACCAGCCGCGAGCACATCATCGCCATCTCACCGCGCGGCAAGGGCTTGATGGGCACGCTGCTGCGCTTTCCCTACGAGGTGCGCGACGCCGGCGAATTTTTCGACGACATCCCCAACGTCAAGCTGACGAAGGACATGATGGACCTCGCCCGCCACATTGTCGAAACCAAAAAGGGTCACTTCAAGCCGCAGGAATTCGAGGACCACTACGAGCACGCGGTGCGCGACCTGATCGAGAAAAAGGCCAAGGGCATAAAGATCGAAGCGCCGAAATTCGAGCCGACCGGCAAGGTGATCAACCTCATGGATGCGCTGCGCCGCTCGGTGCAGGCGGAGACCAAGGGTGGCGCGCGCACCACCGCCGCCGGCGGTACCGGCAAAAAGGGCCGCAAGAAGATCGAAGGCCAGAAGGAAATGCTGTTGCCGATTGCCGGCAAGAAAGCCGCGCGCGATGGCGCGCGCGAAGAGCATCCCGCTCCCCGCAAACCCGCGCGCACGCACGCCCGGCAGCGCAAGGCGGGGTAGGTCGAAGCCCAAACATTCACCGCGCCGCGCGTTGCAGCACCGAGACGACGGCTGAACGCCGGTGCGTGAACGCGAGTTTCTTATAAAGCGCTCCTGCGGCAACATTGTCGCTGAAAATGTGCAGGAACGGCACCTCGCCGCGATCGAGAATGTCGCGCATCAAGACGCGCACCAGAGTCTCGGCAAGTCCACGGCCGCGGTGCTCCGGATGCGTGCACACCCCGGAAATCTCGGTGAAACCTGGAAACTTCATGCGCTCGCCAGCCATCGCGATCAGGCGGCCGTCGCTGCGAATGCCGAGATATTCGCCGAGCGCCACGGTGCGCGCGGCGAACGGTCCGGGCTCGGTCAGTTTCGCCAGCGCCAACATCTCAGGCGCGTCGGCTTCGCTCAGCACCAAAGGCTTTACGTCGCCCGCGCTCACGTCGCGCTTTTCATAGACGAATTGCTCAAGCGGCCTGTGCACGACTTCGATAAGGTCGCCGCTTGCCGCAGTCGGCTCGGCGCCGAACAGTCCGACAGCCTCTCCCGGCTGCATCAGCGCGCTCAAGGCCTGCAAACACGGCGCGGAAACTTCGCGCACGGCGGAGAGCGGCGAATATTCCGGCCGATAACGCCAGGCGAGATCGTTGCCGACTGCAAACGCCGCGTGCGATGTGGTCAGCGCCGACCACGGCGGACGATCAAGCGGATTTTCCTCCCGGTGCATCGGCTCGCCACATTCAGCGCTAGAAGCAAAACCGCTAGCAAAAGATCCCGTCGTCATACAACGGTATGTAGCCGTGCCGCCGCATGCAGCCGACGAATCTGGAAATCCAAGGGCTTTCATTGCCTGAGAAATGCGGCGTCGAGGCGGCTTCCCGGCAAGCATTCGCGACCAGATGATAGCGTCCCAAATCGATCGGCCGACCATCATGCCGCGACCAGGCGCGCGGCTGTGAAAGGCAGCCAGCATCGGCAGCCGCGCAAAGAAAAAGAACCGAAACAAGACCGAGCAGACAACGGCGCATGGCTGAGCAATTTACAGCGCACAGATCGAGGCGACAAGCAGAGGTGAAATTCGGTGGTGTTCCTAATTTGAGCCGCGGCCAAGAGTCGGCCAGCGGCTATAGGCAAAAACCCAAAGCATCACGATGTTCACAAGTGGAACAAAAAATAAGATTGTCCACCATTTGCTCCATCCCGCGCGTTCTACGATTTTGGCTATCGGCACGCCATAAATCGCAAGAACTAGAATCACAATAATCCAGTGCCAAATGCTTAGCGAGCCCATGTTAGCCTCCTTACTTTGACGTTTGCTCAACCAATTCCTCTAGCGACCATACCCGATCCATTACGTTAGCCGCCATCGCTGGCGTGACGCGCAAGGTCTTGTGCAGCCGCACCAGATTGTGATGCGCAAAATGCAGAGCAACCGCCGCCTGCAAGTTCTTAAACTTCTTGCTGAAAGCTTTCGTTAGCCGGGTGAAGCGGCGGATGCTCATTCGCATCGTGAGGTTTTGCCTCTCGACATGCGAAGTCGAAATGTGGGCTTGGTCAGGGCTTCCCGCGATCACTGTGCGCTCCGCGCCTGTCACTCGCGGAGGGGCGTTACGGCCCGGCCCGATCGGCTCGGCATCGTAAAAATTTAACAATCTGCCCGTAGTCCACATCCGCGCCGAAAGCGCGCTCTACTGCGTCCACATAGGTCCGCAGCGAGTCCGACGAAATCTGAACCCGATTGCTGAGCCGTTCGGAAAAGATCGGTCATGAACGCCACGGCGGTCTCGCGCGTGCGCTTGCCCACGCGGTAAGCCGGGATCAGCTTGGTATCCGGGTCAATCGCCACAAACGTCCATTGATCGCCGACCTTGGTCCGATCGGTAAAGCGTGGAATGTATGCTTGCTTCATCCGGCAAAACGTCCAGATTTCATCGCACTGAATGCGCTGACAATCGAGATTGCGCATTTGCTCATCGGCGGCCGTTGCGCAGCTGGCCCCGACCTTGCGCCATAACACCGATTTTTCCGGCTGGAACGCCGCAACCGTCTCGCTCTCTGTTGGCGCCGTCAAGCCCGGCCATGACGGGCGTCAAAGAATCATCCGAGAGCTGCGCCTTTCAGAAAAAACGCTCGGCGCGAGCGCTCTGATCCATCGGAGAAAATTCGGCGCCGTTTGACTTTGCCGCCGCGAAGACAATAACGGCGCCAGATCTCGCTCTTAAAGGACGCCGTCTGGGAGGGTACTTCGTGAAGGCGGAGCGAGTGCGGTGCCCGCGCGCGGAAAGATACACTCCGCACCCGGGCGGCTCGGGCATCATGCCTGCCGGCACACTAGTGTCCCGATTCCGAAGTTCGCATGATTATGCGGCGCCCTGGTTTGCGAACTTCGGAATCAAAGGGA
>Ga0302325_10004762_pt1 | contig 31228 bp, 38 predicted proteins | sample Palsa_T0_2_FD_201948 | JGI IMG/M metagenome (GOLD analysis project Ga0302325, IMG submission 201948) | Peat permafrost microbial communities from Stordalen Mire near Abisko, Sweden - Palsa_T0_2 | ecosystem: Environmental > Terrestrial > Soil > Palsa > Peat permafrost | place: Sweden: Abisko... | reverse complement strand
CTTCCTCAGTATACCCAAGACGAATAAATGCGTAAATCGTAAATGCACTGTCCCGCACCCAACTGTACCGGTAATCCCAGTTTCGCGAACCACCAAAGTCTTCGGGAAGGGAGAACGTTGGAGCCGCGACGAGAGCGCCAGTGGGTTCGTAAGTAAGGAGCTTTAGTGTTAGGACTGAGCGTTCTACGTGTTCTCGCCAGCGGCCTCGGTAATTGCATTTACTAGGGCGTAAGATAAGAAAATGGAGGAGACTACTTGATGAAGTTCAACCAGTAGCGGAAAGTTGAGCCTTGAATTTCCGCGGGCATGCCATCTGGGATAGGGATAAATGGAATCTGCTTCTTTGGTGTAGAAGCTTCGCCTGATAATTAATGTTTGACATCAACGGGGCATACGGAAAATTAAACTGACCACTTGTCCTTCTGATATTTTGATAGAAGCACATGCCCCTGGTCCCAGGAGACCTTTGACTGACTGATCCACGATTTCTAAAGTCAATGAAGAAAGTAGACAAACTACTGAAATCGATCTTTGGCCGTGGCGCCTCATCCACCTCATCACAAGTCCAGAGTAATTCAAAACTCAATCCAAAATCCGGGCTTTCGAACAGAACTCGTCTCCCATAGCCATCATCAACGAACTTGGTGGTATGCTTCGCTCTCGCATAATCGAAGGCGGGAAAGCACTCCACATTGAATACGACTTCTCCCCTGATACATTCCAATCTCCGTATCAACCATGGATAGAAGGGCGAGTTCTTGACTTTCGGATCTGGAAGGGGCATAAAGTCAGTGACATGCGAGACACCTTCTTCCGACAGAAACTTGGTGACAAGGATATTCCCGCTGTAGGATTGTTTTTGAGTTGTTTCGTTGGAGGGACAAGCTTCGAAGTGGCCACCCTTGTCCTTATCGAGAAGTCTTATGAAGACTGAGGGAGAATCAAAGTCAGGCCAGCAGAGATGATCGATCGATGCATCTTCAGAGGAGACGAGTGCTGCAGTGCGCATATTCCCGATCAGGCCATAACTAGGCAAATTAGACTGATCTGGTGGCGATTGAGCTATTACCTTTCGATGGGCAGATATCCGCATTGTGAGCGGACGTCCTTGCCGTGCCTTGAGCTGTAGCTCCTCCTCATTTGTTGACCGCCTAAAGCAGGCGGCGCAGCTCGGCCAGGCATTGCAGACACGGGAATTGAAGAGTGATGGGTTTGCATGATGCAACTGATTAGGCTGCAGGTTATAAAGACCAGTGAAATAAACTAGCAGCAAATGAAAGCGTCCCCGGACTGGCTGGGGCTCGTGCACAAGCATGCGTCACGAGATCAATGATCCGTACGTGATGGATACCCCTAACCCATGGCAAACCAATAAGGGGCAACATTCCGGCCTCGTAAGATAGAGGGAGATAGCCGATAAATACCCTTCAAAAATCTAGATCTGATGACTATATGCTGTCGCCGAGACACTGTTGTACTTACAAACATGCGAACATCGGAAGACCCTGTTGCGGAAGTCTTCGCAAAGGCCGAGCACAAAACCAGGAATCGGCTATTTACGAATCCGCCTTAGGCCACCGCCACACAACGATTGGCTACCGTGATCTGTCATATTAAATATTCCCTCCATCCGCTGCTCTTAGCAAAGCATATCCCTCCGGCCTTTCGATGGCTGTGCCTTCCACTCCAACGACCGCAAACGTAGCTATCGCTCGCTCGCCCAACAAATCCGCCATGACAGAGCTCAAGTACCGGCGCATTGCGGACTTGAATCAAAAGCTGCGCGACGACTACGATCGGCCTCGCTGCAAAACGAGCGACGCTTGCAACAAGTACGCACTCCCCAACAACCCACCCAGCCCACTCAATCCCCCTGCATCATGTCATGTCTGCGGGCGCGTTGTCTGAGATTTGCTGATCGGCTAGTTTGATACAGTACACGAAAGTCACAAAGGATTATATGGTGCCCTCGGTTTGGGGTCCTATGGATAAGAAGGATGATCCGTATGCGCCGACGAGTCAGGGTGGATGTTGTTCGGTGATGTAGCGTTGGATATTGTGGGCTGGATCGTTGTTGCTTGGTACATGTGTGGAGAGTACGCTTAGGCGAATTTTGTACTTCTAGTATGGATGTCGTTGTTCCTTGGTAGATATAATAAGGGAAAACTCCGAATATACCCCCGCTACTATCATGTTCTTCTATCTTAAATTACTTCCCTACAATTCGCTTTGTCCAATTGTTCTACACTTGGTACATCTCTGCTCCCGTCGCGGTAAGCTCTCTGTAAGGCTTCTCTTCTTCTCTTCTTAGGTCGACCTGGTGGTCGACGAGTACTAGGAGGCTGAACTTCATCATCAGAATCAGTCGTTCAACGAACACAAATAACTCCGGAACCAGCTCTGATATCTCAAAACTCCCAAGCGCGATTTCTTACCACCACTACTGTCCATTCCCGACCCGATGCAGCCCAATAAGCCGATTATGTTTCCTCTCCTTCTTCTTGATTTCCTTCCAATTCTTCCCTTCCCCCAGTTTCGCCATCTCATAAGGACTATACCTCTTCTTTGCCTCCAGTCCCTTCTGCGTGATGACCTTTGGTTTGAGTTCTGTCGTCGCCTTTCTCAATTTAATAGGATGACTGCCAATGTATTTCCCATTCATCTCCTTCCAGCTCTTCAAAAAATCGTCTGGAGTGGAAAAACTAACAAACCCATAGCCCTTGGAGCGGTCCGTTTTCTTGTCCCGCACAACCCGAGCTTTGACTAGCGTGGGGTACTTGCTGAAAGCTCTGAAAAGGGTATCGTCAGTGACTTCTCCAGCCAAATCACCCACGAAAAGGCGAAAGTGCGAGGGATCCCATTCAAGCAGAGTTTGATCGTCCCAGACCTGGCCACCGCTTTCACGCACGACGGTAAGAAGCTTTTCCGCCGGTTTCTCGGGTCTGATTTTCCCGTGAACGGGAACCGGGGCCGGTTGTTGGGATTTCTTCGTGGTCTGCGATCGCTGCTGTTGTTGGTGTTGCTGGTAGGCCTGGCTGGGTACGTCTCCGGTGGACCATTTCTCGCGGTTCTTGAGCGCTTGGTAGTCCTTGTTTGTGGGGGCGTAGATACTCTGCTGTTTGGCGACGTCTTTCTCGCCTGCGGCGTGGAAGGGAAGTTGTGGGCGATCTGGACGGAACGGGTTGTGGAGGACGGGGACGGACACCGGCGGAGCAGGCGCTTGTTGGTACTGCTGGTATGGGTAGTTGGACATGATGTGTCCAAGTTCGACTGTTTGATGATGCTGCAGCGACGTGGATTTCGAAACCTGTGGCGGAGTTTTAGGGGGCGGACACTAGACCGTCCTGGGTCAGATTTACTGCCAGTTCATCATCTCTCATGCGGTAATCACTAGGTTCAAGCTTCAGAACCTAACTCTGGCGTACGAGCCATAGGGACACGTTTCATCGCAAAAAGATTATCAAGCTCGCAATTCAGTATTCATCTGAGAAATCTGTACGATACATTTCTCAGCTACCAGTGCTAGGCCATAAATCGATATTATATTCCCCATCCCAAGGTGCTGATTCTAAGAACATTAATCGTAAGCTGAATGTGCTAGGATTCAAGGATTGGACATCCCCTTCATTCTTCTTGATCCTCTGCACCGGTAATTCTCGCTCTCTTGACTCCCTCATCATCGCTTTCCCCTGCTCGCCGCTTCAATCCCTTCATTTTCCTTGTCTGCAATTTCCTCAAGTCTTGCACACCCACATGAATCCTGCCAAGTTTATCTCCCACAATATCAATCTCGACATTCTTCTTAGTCTTCACCTACTCATTAGCCACTAATACCGCCGAGAAGCGTACAGCAGTATCCTTAGGTTTCCGTAATGCCATACTCATCATTTCCTCACTTGCTTCTTGCCATCTGTCTAACTTGAGATCCATCCGCGGGCCCATCTCCTCCAGCTCTATTCTCACTTTTTCTGCCACCCGTTTCGAGCGGATGATATATACTCTGAACAGTATCGTCGGTAAATGCTCCTTGGTGCTAGTAGGGTCCTGGACTTGTTCTCCTGCAGAAATAGAAATGACATGTTGTAACCCCTCTATTTCCATACTCTCCACTAGTTGTCCACGGAAAAAATCCAGCATCAGATTCTTGAATTGCATATACCTCGGATGCATATCAAATAACGGCCCATTGAACACCATCAACGGCCGCAATCCCGCCGTACTCCCCTGATTCTACCAATTACTCTCTGCACGAACCGAAAATGGGACAAAGAGTACCTTGAACTCCAGGCAAGGACGATAATTACTGACCCCCACCTCCACCATGTCAAGAACCTTATGCTCAAACATCCGTACAAAGGTCAAAGTATTGGGCCGTTTCTTAGAATGACTCCCCACAACAAGTAAACTAGCATCCTGTTTTTCCGAAAAGAATTCCAAGCTGCTGGTACCGTCGAAAGGATGTATTTCATTCTTCTTTGAAAAATGTACTGCATCGGGTTTTTTCAATAGAAACTACACAAGTTAGAACCGAGAGGGACAGGGAATCGGACAAGGTCAGAGAGAATGGATTGGGTTTGAGCGGATGCGGTCGAGGCACGAACAAAGATTGCTTGCTTTGGGTTTTCGCTGATTTTTGGAGCGCGCTTCTCGAGGAGACGTTTCGTCCTTGCATTCTTTGGTTTTCTACACAAAACAAACGTCAGCATGTAGGAAAATAAGCAACAGAGAGGGAGCATACATGGTACGTTCCATGGTCAGTGTGAGGGAAGAACTTTTGTCGCCGATCTGGAAAAATTCGCAAAGAAAGCCGATGATTTGGTGCGAGAAAGCTGGAAACTTGGTCCACGGCAAAATTTGGCCCCTTTTTGCGGTGACAAATTTTCGGCTGCAGTTGGTTTGCAGCGCAATGCCCGGGATGAGCAATCCCAAGAAACGCAAACAAAGCGCTGTTTCCTCTAAGAAAAAGGTACGAAACCATTCTCCCTTCACTTCGTATGGGGATCTGATGTGCTAGCCTGCTACAAAGAGACAGAAACCGGATGTCGAGAAAGTAATTGAGATCCCCGAGCAGTTCAGAAGTGTCGAGGATCAAGACGAGGAATTCTTTGCGGGTGATGAGGTCGGCGATTTCTCGTTTCTGACTCACTTGGATCAAAAGGCTCTTACTCGAAGAGTCGAGAAGAAGAAAAATCCTCTACCACAGCCGGAGAGAAAGAAACAGCCCTTGGCGTCGACGAGCGAGGATGAGTACTCGGATGATGGAAGTCTGGAGGAGGATTTAGACACTGTGATTGAGGAGAACAATGATGCCCGGCGCAATTGGGATGTAGAGCAAGAGTATGAGCAGAAATCGCGGTCGGGGGATTCAATATGGAGGAGGAAGGAGTCGACCAAGTTACCTGTGCGAAGCGCCAAAGGGGATATTCTTCCCGCCGGTGCTTCTGAGTCTGAATCAGAGTCATCAAGTGAATTGGAGGAGAGTGATAGTGAGGAAGGAAAACCTATGGAGACGATTGAAGAAACTTCTGGACCGCTGGGTAAAGTGCCGCTCAGTACAACGGAAGCGAAAGAGGCTCTGGCAAAACTCGCGGAAGAATTACTTGAGTCGCCGGAAGAAAAGGTTTCTCTCATCACGAGCTTGAGTTGACTTTAGATATCAAATCTCAAAAGTATTCAGGAAATCTTCAATAAAGGGAGCTCAGCCATTAAAAAACTTGCCATCGTTACTCAACTCACCGTCTTCAAGGATATCATCCCAGGGTTTGTAGCCCCTAAAGGAAACTGGTTGATTATAGATACCGAATCCGTCCTGTTACAGACGCAGAGAAGACAACCAAGATCTCAAAAGAAGTCCGGCAACTCCGCGTATTCGAAGAGTCCCTCCTGATAAGCTACAAACAATATCTCTCCTCATTAACGAACCTAATCAAATCGGCTCGCTCAAATATATCGCTCAAATCTGCATCTCTCGTGGCGATTACCGCGATTGGACGTCTTCTTGTCACAGTTCCGCATTTCAATTTTCGAACCGAATTGTTACAAATTATTATTCAGCAATTAACCCGCCGTACTGAAGATGAAGCGTTTAAGAAATGTCAGGAGGCTATTATAACGTTGTTTAAGGAAGATGAGGAAGGTAGATCAAGTCTTGAAGCCGTCACCATGATTTCCAAAGTCGCTAAAAAGAGACACTACAATATCCACCCCCTTGTACAATCCCTTATCTGATCCTGGGCTAATGAAAGTTAATCCAATCTCTGCAACATCTCAGATTGCTGACGGAACTTGACTTACAACGATCCATGGTCTCCGGAGACACTCCTCGCTTGAAAAAGAAACAACGCGTCTTCCGAACAAAACGCCAGCGCAAAGATCTTAAAGAACTCCAAAAAGTACAAAAAGATCTCGAAGAGGGTGAAGCCCAAGTCTCTGCTGAAGAACGCGAGCGTCTCCAGTCAGAGACTCTGAAAATCGTGTTCAGTCTGTATTTCCGGGTCCTCAAGGAAACGAGCGAGAATGCCATGCTATCAGTCACCCTGGACGGAATAGCAAAGTTTGCCAGATTAATCAACGCGGACTTTTTCGGGGATTTATTGGAAGTATTGCGAGAGTTACTGGAAGGATGGGATGAGGATACGACGGAGGGAACTCAGGAGCAGAGAGTCAGGGAGGAGTTGGTATGTTTGAATACCGTGTTTACCCTTCTTGCGAATCAGGGCGGTCTTAACATCGATCTCACGTATTTTATCGATCGGTTCAACGATATTCTACCTCTCATACCCTTTTCACCACAACAATCCGCAAAACCGTCTTCAGAGGAGAAATCCCTGATGGAACTCGCGGCAAGAATCATTGATGCAATACTATTTACTGCGCCAACAGCTCCGCCGCGAGCACGTATCCTAATATTTTATAAACGCATCCTATCAAACACACTGCATATGGAGGAGAAAGAGGCACTGATTTTTACTAAAGTATTACAGCGGATAAAGGGCAGATTTGATAAGAAGTTGGAGGGGATTTGGGATGCTGAGGGAGTGGGAATGGGATTGGGGGATTTGGAGGTCGGAAAGGGGGTTCAGGGATGGGAAGCAGCTTTGTTGGATAAGCATTATTGTCTGAGTGTTGGGCAGGCGGTAATAGCGTTACGGAGGGAAGAAAATCATGCTGCATAAGGACAAACGTCCAGGACAGACCTAGACTCGCATATTAGGTAATGGACAATCACCTTTTACTTCGCCTTGCATGACATTTCATTCAAAATCGGTTTTGAATCGCTTCGAGCATAGACGCAGGAGTTCGCACCCCGCCAGTTCGCCGCAACACGATGGCGATTTATCTAGGTGAAGCGAATAATACTTTTCAAGTGAGCCGGTATATTTCGGGGTTCCCACTCAAAGCCAGGAAATATTTCCTGCAGTGGGATCTTTGAGCAGTGACATTCTCCCCTGACGCCTGAGCAAAATTCTCGCGGCGCCGGCACAGTTCCCTCAGACATAACCACTCGCTAACCGGCCGCCATGGCCAAAACCCAGAAGAAGACCGGAAAAGGTCGTTTGGACAAATACTACCATCTTGCCAAAGAACAGGGCTACCGCTCCCGAGCAGCCTTCAAACTTGTCCAACTCAATAAAAAGTACAATTTTCTCGCAAAGTCAAAAGTCCTTATCGACTTGTGTGCGGCCCCAGGAGGATGGCTCCAAGTCGCTGCAAAGTTTATGCCTGTGCAGAGTCTTATTGTGGGAGTGGATCTTGTGCCTATAAAGTCAATTGCAAAAGTTATTACTTTTGCAGAGGATATTTCTTCGGATAAGTGTCGTGCTCAACTGAGACAGCATTTGAAGACTTGGAAGGCGGATACGTATATCTCCTGTTTGACAGGGGCAGTAGACTGACTTTGTAGGGTGTTGCATGATGGGGCGCCGAATGTTGGGACTGCGTGGTTGCAGGATGCTTATTCGCAAGCTGTGTTGGTGTTGATGGCGCTCAAGCTTGCGACTGAATTCCTTATGCCTGGAGGTACTTTTCTTCAAGACTCTCAGAGGTAATAGATAGGAACATTTGTTACAAAGGTGTTTCGATCTAAGGACTATAACAAATTAATATGGGTGTTCAATCAACTCTTCACCAAAGTTGAAGCCACCAAACCCCCTGCTTCAAGGTGTGCCTAGATCCCATCAATGTTTCTAATAGTAGAAATGTCTCCGCTGAGATTTTTGTTGTTTGCAGAGGCTTCAAAGCTCCCCAGAAACTTGATCCTAAGTTTCTCGATCCTCGATCCGTGTTTGAAGAACTTCCTGATGCAGCTCCCAACGCCGAAGCACGAGTTTTCCATCCAGAAAAGCGGAAACGACAGCGAGAAGGTTACGAAGATGGAGATTACACATTTTACAAAGAGGAATCGGCTATTGAATTCGTCCAAACTCAGGATCCCATTCAAATGCTCAGTTCGACGTCACGAATCACATGGTCCGACGAAGAGAGTCGCAAACTTAAATTAAAGGAACTCACGACCAAGGAAATCATAGCTTGCTGTGACGACTTGAAAGTCCTCGGCAAAAAGGATTTCCGAAATCTCTTGAAATGGAGACTGGCAATCCGGAGCGACTTGGGTTTAGCAGCCAAGACAGAAGAACCTGAGGAGCCCACTGAGACGGTGACAATCACCGAAGACGACCAGATTGATGCGGATATGGCGAGGATGTTGGCGCAAGATGCAGCGAGCAAGAAACGTGAACGACGGAGACTGAATGAACGGAAGCAGAAGGAAATTACGCGCATGCAGCTTGGGATGTTGACTCCTCATGAACTTGGGATGGAACATGATGCGATGGATGGGGATGAGATGTTTGGCTTAAAACCGACCCAGAAGAATGGTGTGCTGACGGATGTATTGAGCGGCGCTGTCCCTGAAGCCAATGAAGACGACGATTCAGAGATGGAGTTTCACGAGGACGACGAGAATGCGGATGATGTTGATAATCTGGAGGCACAACTCGATAACATGTATTCCCTTCCCTTGAGTTTGGCTAAGTTCAGGTACGATAAGTATAGGGAAAGGAAAGCAGAGATTAATGCGAAGTATCGAGCGAAGAGGGCGAGAGAGGAAGTAGACGAATGGGACGGTATTGGCGAAAATGGAGACAACGCCGAAACGAGATCCTCATCGGACTCAGATTCAGATACGGACTCGGAGATGGAGATTGATGAGGAAGATGTCAAGTCGACTTCGACAACCAAGCGGAAAGGGAATGCGGGTTCATCCTTAGAACCAACTACGAACGGGAAGCTGAGCAAGAGAGCTGAGCAGTTTTTTGATCAGCCAGACTTTGATGGCATTGATCTTGATAGCGAAGATGATACACAGAAGAAGAATGACTCCAGCATTCAGAAAACTGCTTTGGAAAACGGCGATAAGGACAGTGAGACAGAGGATGACTTCGAGATAGTTCCTTCTAAACCGGCTGTCCCAGAATCATGGAGTGAAGATGATTCTGATGATGAAAAGTCGTTACCACAACGACAAGGTAGATCTTCCTGTTTCTCTATACTTATACTCTAGACATCGATATCGTCACAGCAGAAGCCATGACCCTGGCCCATCAACTCGCCACCCGCAGAAAATCAAAAGCCTCGCTAATCGATGACTCCTACAACCGCTGGACTTTTGCCGATAAATCCGCGCTTCCAAGCTGGTTCGCCGACGACGAATCCCAGCACAATACTCCTCAAACCCCCATTACCGCGGAAGCAGCTCAAGCCATCAAAGAGAAACTTCGCGCTCTAAACGCTCGACCGATCAAGAAAGTCGCCGAAGCCAAGGCACGGAAGAAAATGAAAGCGGTGCGCAAGTTCAATAAATTACAGAAGAAGGCAGATATCATAAATGAAACGAGTGATATGTCGGAACGGGATAAGGCACAGAGTATTGCGAAGGTGATGTCGAGGGCCAAGAAGGGCGAGAAGAAGAGGAGTGTCAAGGTTGTGGTTGCGGCAGGGAGGAATAGAGGGCTTAGTGGACGGCCTGGGGGGGTCAAAGGACGGTACAAGATGGTAGATCCGAGAATGAAGAAGGAGAAGAGGGCATTGAAAAGGGCAGGACGGTCGTAAGGATACCATACAATGATACCTTCTTAATCCCCCAAGGGCCAATTGCAATATTCGCATAGTATCAGATTATATCCACAGAATCCTCCGCTTAATTGGATTCCTGAATCTACAGAAGTACTATGGATACGAGAATCGAGATTTCTAATTCATGTGAATTGGGTGGCTGCTGAAATAGCGGTGACCTGATCAGAGGATTTTGCCTTCCCTGTGCTTGTCGCGGGTTGCCCTGATAGATTCCTCCGTGACGACAGCTTCTTCGATCTTATTCCATAAGTCGGGTTCGGTGATAGGTCGCTTGACTTGACGTCGCATGTCCACGCTAAGCACCCCCAAGATAAAAGCTCTCTTCGCGTTAAAGTCATTGATACCAGCCTTCGCGAATAAACAAGTAACGCGAATGCGAAAAGCAGTAGGAGTCTCCTGAAATATGTTCCATTTCAAAGTTTCCAATTTGAGCAAAGCATGTTCTTGCGGACGCGAATACTGGAATTGTTCATGCAACATAGTGATGAAAGCATGCTCCACGACATTCGGAGGACAATAACCAGGCGGGGCACTACGCCAGCAGTTGAAAGTTGTCTTCCTCCCCGTCGTAACCCACCAATCTCTTGCCAAGCCCGTGAACCTCTCAGCTAACATCACACAGAATCTCATTCCATAATAGTAATTCTTCTTCATTCCTGTCGCAACTCCTGCTTCGTCACTAGCTGGAAGAGGCGGGTATTCCCATCCTCCATCTCCATCTGGTTGCACCCATCCTCCTTGTGCCAATGGCAAATCTCGCGAGAAAATGAATGCATCCACAGATGTTGTAAAGTCATCAAGACTCTCCGGATCTCCATTAAACTGCTTGATTGCCTCAACGTTATCGAGGGGTGGGAACTTCCACGTAGGGTTGTACATTCTTGTTTCGACAGAAGAATCTGAGGTGTCTCGAACTTCCGATGACGATGGATCTGATCAGATCAAATCAGTAGCCTAGTTCCTCGTCTCTCATTGGCCAATTTCTCCTCCCCCCTCTTCGAGGGCCCGGAGGGCCTGAGAGCCTAGATGCAAAGTTTGGACGAGATTTTTCGGAGTACTGTTTTGACATGTTTGAGAGTCGCGATGGATAGCCCTGGATGTCCTCTCTTAAAATATGTCAAAATTAAGAAGATTCACTGAATATTGGCGGAGATATAAGCATTCTGATTTTGGGCCTTAACTATGGTCGGGGTACTCAATTTGACCAAGATCACCATGCCCGAAATACGAAATCCTTTGTATCAGTGGCCACCTTCTTCCAAATCCTTTCGGAGAACTCTCTGTATAGTTTAAATATACTGCGGTTTCATTGAACTTCAAGCTGTAGTTCTCCGAGGCCTCTGAGAAAAGATACAAGTACCCCGGAGTTTTAAATTTGGGCACTCCGAAATGCTAAATTTCTTCAACACCGCTTATCCGATTTGCCTAATTTTAACATTTCTGAAAAGCGCTTGACGTGCTCTATCAACCTGTATTGCTCTGGCATCATGAAACCTACTCCGAAAAATCGCGTCCAAACTTTGCATCTAGGCTCTCAGGCCCTCCGGGCCCTCGAGAGGGGTGAGGAAATTGGCCAATGAGAGACGAGGAACTAGGCTACAAATATCGCAAAATTCCGATCTCAACCGACATTCAGGCACCTTGGAGAGGGACGCGGCCTCGTGTTGCATCAACGATTGATTTGATCAATCATGACGCCTTCGCCAAATCGTTCAGATGCGCAGGCAGAGACTGTTGCCGCTGTAGCCTCAAAGCTGAATGTTCCAAACGACGTTGCTGTCAGCCTGAGCAAGTCGCCGCGCGGACAGTCGCCGTCATTATGGGAGCAGGCCATTCGGTTGCTGTTGTTTGTAATTTGGTTCGACTTGTCGTGTGTTGCTATCGTTGCTACACAGTTCATTGGATCACCTTTGGCTCTCTGGGACAAAAACCTGTTCTATGCGTACCGCCGATTGCAATGTTGTGCTCATGACAGGTATATAGCGAATACCAAAAAGAGTTTTGGAGTGACGGTCACCACGATAACACAATGGTTCCCCCCGGAACATGCGGAAACTGATGGACAGGTTTGCGCCGACTCCCATAATTATTAGCGGCGACGAAAGTGTCAAGGATGAGATCAAAGCAACTCCGGACGGGAGAGTTGAAACTACATTTTCGGAAAGGATGGTGCTTATTGCAAACCATTTGGTAACTCGTCAACTTCATCAGGCCTAACGGTAGATTTATTCCGACTGGTTATATCTTTGGTGCGTCAAATGATGAGTTGACCTAATCATTAGGTGGGTTGCATATACGTCAAATATGCATGGAGCAATCTACATCATCCTGAAAGACAGCCTAAAATGGATACCGCTCATAGGATGGGGAATGCAGTTCTATGGTTTCAGTACATTCCTTCTGTATTCATTCTGACACAAAGTCTTCATGGCTCGCAAATGGGAACAAGATAAACCCCGTCTAGCCCACCGTCTCAGCAAACTCGAGAAAGCAACAGACGATCCTATGTGGCTCCTGATATTCCCTGAAGGCACCAATTTGTCTCCCACCACGCGTCCCAAGAGTGTCGCTTTTGCAAAAAAAGAAGATATCGAGATGCCAAAACATATTCTACTCCCTCGTAGCACTGGTCTGCGGTTCTGTTTGCAAAACCTTTCCTCTAGCGTTCGTTGGGTGTACGATTGCACTTTGGCGTATGAGGGTGTGCCCGCGGGCGGATTTCCACAGGATTACTATACCCTCAGAAGCCTTTATTTTGAAGGGAGACCGCCCACTGGAGTGCATATGCATTGGAGAAAGTTTAATGTCGATAAGATTCCTTTGGGAGAAGACCAGAAAGAAGAGTTTGATAAGTGGCTTCAAGATCGTTTTTACGAGAAGGATGCGTTGCTGGACGATTTTTATAAACATGGATCGTTTACGAAAGAGAAGATAGCTGTTTGCGTGAGGACAGAGGTCAGGCTCAAGAATCCTATTGGGGATGTATTTAGTATCTTTGCTGTATTAGCTTTGGTGGCTGTGGTGGGCAGGATTATTGTGTTGCTCACGAGGATTTTCGGGTAAGACGTTTGGCATTGGTGTTGGTTGACTGGTTATTTGGCATGAGAGGGGATTGTTATATTTGTTTCCCTGGAACTGTATTGTTATCTTGGTTTAGTCGGAGCATGGCAGTTGTCTCATTCAAATTGGTGGATCTCTTTTGAGGGACACTGGCCCCGGGAACATAGCAATTATACTAATTCCTACCAGTAATCTATCGAATACAAACCTCAATACCCAGAAGATACTTTTAATCAATTCTAATTATCCACTTTGCTATCCCAGTAAGATATCATTGCACACTTCCCATTAACGCGCCAATCTGGCATCTCCCTTTCCAAACTACGATAAGAACGGATACTTGTCACACTTACCGATCCACGTCGGATTGTTCCAGCCCGACGGCTACATCCGCTTTACATGTCCGCAAAGATAGAATCCTGAGATTCTGATTTGCCATGGGTCCGATTGCGTCCTTGAACGGAGTAATAGCAGGCCACATGACATCGCCGGTCAACCTAAACCCCGGTCAGCACGTGTTAAAACTTTATTTGAGGGAACGCACTTGCGATAATTAAGGTCCCCTTTGAATATAACAAGGTCGCTTTCCTGCAGGTCGGCAAGCACGTCCGGCGCTTTAGAAGGTAGGCGCCAGTAGGAGTGTTGGGTCGTCCAAAAGTCATGTGAACGGATAATGATCCGACCTTCCGCGTAGAACTCCGTCAGACGGGAGACCAAGAATTGCAAAGCCGAATGACGTGATCCAGACTCGAAATATGCAGGATTAGCGATGGCCGAGAACAGCAGACCAATGTCTGGCGGTGTAACATCACTAACGAACCTAAATATCGGGGTCAGCGGCTGTTCCCCGGGCGATGGAGAGGAGAGGATGATATACCATGGTATAGACTTCGGATGCAGCACAACTGTTTCCGCCATTCCAACCGATAGAAGGTATAATGCAAATATGAGGTCCGCATACAATTCAAAGCCGGCGTTATCAAGAATAATATCTATGCGTGCACCTTTGAACTTTGAGATCGAGTCCCACGCCGCGGAGAGATCATTCTAAGAGGTCAGTTGACATCCTTTTCCAACGCAAATGGTTGGGGGAATGTACCACCAAGATATTTTTGCTCGCATCGCCCCGTAAATGTTTCTCTTGCAGCGCACTTGCCTCTCCCTGCAGAGAGAAGGAAAGGTCCGAAGCATTTCCCCAAAGACATATGTGCGCCATCTCCTCCTGAAAATAAAGTTAGCACGAATCGGAGATTGGTGGCGTACAAAAAGTAATTTTTGTTGTTCAGCGTCACCCGTCTGCAGGCCCTTCGTCAGTGTACCAGAAAACTCCCGGAATCGTTCGGCCAGTTCCAGGACGCCATTCTTTGACGAGCGAAAAGCGTCGTCCTTCTGCCGGCGAAAGGGATCATACTGTTTCCACTGTACAGTGCTTGCAAACATTGAATGGAGGAGCCTGGGAGATTAGGGCAGACCGTGAGATCAGTACCTGTAGAGATAACACTCGGAAAAAAGCCAGGAAACATTATGCCAGGTTGGGCGATGCAATCGACGCAGCTCCTCGTTGTAACAAGAGAGATTCGGTTGCTGGTCGTCCACAATTGGCCTTTGTCTTAGATGGAGTAAATTTTTGGCCATACCGAAGGGGGCAATCATCTTCCATGTCCTCCCTGAGTGTTTCCAGTTCACGGAGAATTACGGCCCCCTCAGACCGTAACTCTGGATTGCTCTCCGCGGCGATGGTCTGTTTGACATCCGCAATTACTTTGGTGATGAGCACGGGCCATCGCTCTGCGAATCAGTATCTCTCAGCCAAATTGAGACCTTTCACAGTTTTGTACGCGAATGACGATTGATCCCCTGTCGAGTAGGGAGCTGATTGTCAGCCAAATTGAAGAGGGAAGAACCTAGCAGAGGGTCGACGCGAGTTTCCTGCTTTGCCTCTCTTTCGACCAGCGTGGATTTGGCGAAGTCTGAGGCAACGGTCATCCGGCGGTAGTAAAAGTCATGGGCAACTTCGACCAAGCCATCGAGTCGAGCGCCGACATTGTCGATCATCAACACACCCATCATTTGCATCGAAACCCCAACCAAACTTACTCAAACGAGGGAGGAGGCCACAAACCTGCCCTTCATATATAAGTTAGGCGAGTATGGGTTATTAATGGTGTCTTATATAGTTATACTTGTTTTTATCGATTCGGGGAGCCCATTTTTTTTTTAGTTAAGGCACCCCCACAACCGGAGCCTTGGATGGGGCTTGGTCGAAAAAGTTTATTACGTTGACTTTATTAGCTCGTTTGTAATAAGGACTCGGTCCACTGCGTTCAGGCCACTTCAGTGACGAATTGGGCCACAGTGGCGGTTGTACGCTGCCCCCACGAGATCCGTGCTTCTATGATATTAATCGCTTACTTGCCCGATTTGAAAAAGTTTCGCAACATTTCGATGGGAAGCCCAGAGCGCGCGCAATGAACAATAATCACGTTCACATGTGAAATAGGCTTCTGTGTGTTTGCGGATTACAATTGCTATCAACAAGATTTTCCCGCTATGCATTTTCATATTTATGTATATCCACTTTCAGCAAGCTTAACATGGTTTCCTGCACGACCCCACACTTTCATGCAACCGGCTACGGAAAGGCTATCCATCGCATCCCAAAAGAGCACGCAGCACGCGTTACGCACTCAATCGTCCCCCATTTCTTCCCCACCGAACAAGGCATCATCTGACTCGTTCTCATGCACTCCGCCTCCGTTAGCCGCATTAGGTTCGGATTCATCCACCGCCATTTGTTCTTCATCGTCAGAGTCGATTATCCTGGCTTGTGACAGGACTTTCCGCTTCTTATTCCGTGGATTCTCGTCGGCCGAGACGGCGATAGAATCTTCGACATCCTCATCGGACTCCACAACTTTCTCCGCAGATATCGCATTTGGCCGGTTGACCCGACGTTTTCGCTTCGGTCTCTCTTCCCTGCTTTCCGCCTCGCTTGCTTCGGCTTCCGAGCTCTCATTATCGGTGTTCTGGGACTTTTTCTTTTGCCTCGGTTTCCGTTTCTTCTCTTCGGCAATGGCCTGCAATTCAGTGGCTTGTCGAGCTTTGGCTTCCGTCCATTCTTGCGTGTGCTCGTGCATCTTCTTCCGTTCCTCAGCAAGGACACGTTGTCGTTCCCGCTCTTCCGCAGCAGCAGCTTCCGCGGCTTCGTGCTTTTGCTTAGCCGCCTCTTCCCGAGCCTTCCGCGACGCTTCCAGCTTCTCGGAATTGGCTTGCTCGTATTCTCTCTGCTGCTGAAGAGCACGCTCGAGCTGACGTCGCAGGGTATTCCGTCCCATTGTTGCGCGCTGCTGTAGGTCTTCTTTCGGCCAGGGAGGCTGTTTCGATTCCGCAAGCTCGGATAAAGTACTATGTAAGAAACGTCACACAATGGATGTACTCGATAGCACTCTCGAGATCGCTGGTAGCCTGTTCTATTTCTTCGACAGTCCGCTTAGACGAATTCAAATCCCTAAGAACATCCGCTAGCTGAAATTGATCAAATGCAATATTGAATTTGACGTTTGCATTGTCCGGTGATAGGGCAAGAGCCTATAGTCAGAAGGATAACATGAAATAGTACTCTCCGTGTGTAATCGAGCGAGGTCCGGATGAATTCGGCATTCTTCTCCTCTCGCCCACGAAGCAACCAAACTCTCCCTAAGCAGCAGAGCAAGTTGAACTCATCAGTGCCCGATTTTTCTAACGCCGTTTCATACTACAATCAGCGTTTTCACTAGGGACTCCACGTTCTGAATAGCTCGTGCCCAATCCCGTTGATCGGCATAGCAATGACCCATATTGATAGAAACACTCGTGTCCTTCAAAGTCTCCTTGACTTTGTTGAAGATCATATTTGCCTGTACGTAATTTTTTTCTTCCGCGAAGGCAATAGCAACGCCCTGGGCCGCATAGGCGTTCTTCGGTTGTAATTCGAGGGCTTTCTGAAACATCTCTACAGCTCTTGCATATTCCTTCTTTCGCTTCTCCTTGTCTGCTTCGGTTTGGGGGCGTAACTCTCGGGCGTGACGAAGATAGGTATTGGCGAGACTGATGAGGGAGTAAGTGTCGTGTTTGTCAAAGTGGCGGAGAGTTCCTACGAAATGTTTCTGTTCTTGATCGTCCGAGGTCCTGGAGCGGCGTTGATGGGATAGATGCCAGCCTATTAAGGCACGGGATTCTAGATTGGAAGGGTCGATTAATAGGAGGTCTTTGAGAAGTTTGGAGGAGGGATCAAAGGAGGTCTCGAGGGCATCAAGGTAACAAAGGCGTGCGATAGCTACTGTTAGCCGGAAAGGGTTAGACGATACCGTCGACATAATCAGGGTGATTGTTCAGCAGTCCTTCATATGTCTTTTTTGCTTCTTGAATGTTCCCTGCATCTTCCTCCAAGCGGCCAAGGTTATACGATAAAGTGATCAACAAATCAGAGGTCTCCGCACCGACCTCTTCTTGGACTTTCTGTGATTCCTCCCATGCCGATTGATATAGTAACTGTGCCTCTTGAAGATTCCCTTTGCTGTGTTGCAAAACGGCAATATTGTTGATTAGCTGCGGTGAAGAATCATTCGCTTTTAGCTCTCTTGCTTGCTCCAATACTATAATTAGCGACGATTGGATGCGACGTACATTTTAGACTCACGTCAATATCGTCACACTCACACAATTGGGCTTGAGCGATACACAATGTAGAGTCATCAAGCGTCCGTCCCTTGGTCTCCTCAATCAATTTCAATGCCCTGTCAAAGAACCCCTTCGCCTTCGCCTTCTCATTACTCTTGTCCGATTTATTGGACCGATCATTCGCCTCATTTGCATAGATAAACGCCAATATCGTTAAAGCCTCAATACACCTCGGATGATGTTCCAACAGTCTCTCAAACAACAGTTTCGCACTAATCAAATCTTGTTGCAGCACTTGTAACTGCCCGATCCCGATGGCAGCAAGTAAATTTGCCTCATTCGTTGCTCGTGCTTTTTGATAGAATGCCATGGCCCGGTCGTATTGATGAAGTTGATGATGAGTTCGGGCGATCCAGTAGTATGCTTCGCTGGCGATGGCTTGGACATCTGTGTATTCGAGAACCTTTTCGCAGAGTTTGGTGACGCTAGTATAGTTCTTCTTGGAATAAAAATACTGTGCGAGGATGAGGGAGGCGGCTGGCAAGTGCTGAGAGATTTTATAGGATTTCTGTGCATATTGCATTGCCTTTCCATATAGATCTGTGAAGGTCTTGATATCGACACCCTGGAAAGCAGCATCAAGGTACCATATTGCCAGCAGGACACTAGCAGAAGTACTGTTAGGTTTCTACAATAAGCCCATGCATTTTCTTAAAATGACTACCAGCTCCAACGCTCGTTCCCATGCTGCTCGAGCATCTGGTTTCATCTTCAGGTGCCAGAAACATTGACCGATGCCAATCCGTGGATCAGGTTGCATATCAGGCCGAGCTATCATCGCTTTCTGAAACAGACGCAGCGCAATAGCATATTGCTTCCGTCCATAATGTATCCGTGCTTTTCCAATTAATGCAATTACATTATTGGCGTTTTGTTTGAGCACTTCGTCGAAAAGTCGTAAGATTTGATCTGTCACAGCTTTATCTGTCCCCGCCGTAGCAAGTCGTTGTATGGCTATTGTGAGAATGTAAGGTGCAATGTAGTACCGGTATTAAGAAGAGTAAGAATTGATGTTGGATTCACGCGAGCCGCGTCATTGATTGCTCCCACGGCTTGCTGATATAGCGACTCTCTCGACTGAACGTTTGGGGGGACTATGTTAAATCGCACCTAGATAGAGATACCTCCAGGCCCAGCTTTTGGCGCATTCCTGGCTTTGTTCATGTATAAAGAGGCAAGGAACATAGAAATAGGATGTAACTCGTCCGGTCTCGGCCGCGCCGTTGCTACCCATCAGCTGAATCCCTCACTGTCTTACATTGAATACTCTTCTGCAACATATCGATAGCATTGTCGACCATGCCATGCCGATTATACTCGAACTAGCCATCAGCGCCTGTCACCCATATCACTTCTTACAGCAAATCTGATCCAGTACTTGAGCGAAACTTCCTCACTGTTGAGAATTTCGCACAATTCGCTGGTGTCTTCTTCGAGTGTTTCGCAATCGATTTCAAGAGTCGAGCTGGGGTCTTCCTTGAGCGGGACTTCTATGACCCGAGGACCGCTTGCACTGCCATTCGTGTAGCCGTTTTGGTACGACATGGTGGTGGCCCTGATTCACTCTGGTGCCCAGCTTGGCTATTGTTGTGGTGATGGTGATGAAGAGCGGCGCCAATGAAGCGTTCTGACTAAGCTGGCAGTGAGAAATTTTTGAAAAGGCGTACGGAGGAAGCTCTTCGCTTCGATGAACTTCACAGAAAAGGGAAACGAGCAATTGGTTATAGATAGTGCTAAGAAGAAGTGTACAGACAATACGGATGCGTTGTGGACCGGAATATCTACTTGCCATGCAATTAACCTCATTCCAAATTCCATATGGGTCATCACGAAATTTTCGGCAGTGTAAGAATGAAACGCGATTCAAACAAGAACAGATCCCAGAATGCACATGACAGTATCTGTAAAAAGCTCAATTGAATGTATATAAACAGGAACAAGAGATACAAGTGAGAAAAACATGAACTGTGGAAGGAGTGTCCCAACCCAGGGAAGAGAGGATTGCCTCATTATCGAAGGCAAACCGGCATAAAGGTTGAAGTCGCTTTCGAAAGCGGGAACGAGCAAGCAAACCATGATCCCCGAATATCTCCAGGGTGGTAAGTCACTAACTAGGCGCCGTAGCGCAGCTTTCGTTGATATGAATTTGTTAAGTTCATACTCTACTGATGAGCGTTTTCAGGAGGAAAATTCCTTTGCCAAAGGTGAAAATTTCGATTGCGCCCGGCAAGGGCACGCCAGAGTTGAACCCCATTTCACAACCGCAATTTTTGTCGATCAATTTTTTGTGCATTTTTGTTCCTGACATCGCTCGAACAACAACACAAAATTCGCAGCGACGATGACTTCCTTGGCTCGTCAACTGCAGGCGATCAGGTCAGATGTCACAGCAACTCTCGATAAACGGAAGCATGAGAAAGTTGCGTCGTTACTGTTTGAGCCCAAGGAAGCAGCCTATCAACAATGGGACTTGGTGTATGCTGTGGGGCAGAATGGATTGGAAGGATTGATTCAGCTTGATCCGAGATTCCAGAAGTTTGAGAGTACACTGTTCTCCATCTCTTCAAAAGATGTCGACCGGGCGATCCTGGTATCGTGTTCTTTAGCGTGTTTCTTACTGTAGTCCAAAAAGGATAATGACAACTGGGATGTTGTTATCAACGAGTTTCTGGATTTAGTTGCTCCACATGCGTTGACACGCGAAGCAGCAAAAGCATTGGAATGGCTTGTGAGACGATTCAGGTATATCATCTTCTCTTTCTTATCTCACATGCAGAATTCACCTCTTTTCTGCTACTGCCGAGACAATCTTGTTCACCCTCTTGCCGTATCATACCGAGAATTTATTCATCCGCTTCGTCCAAATCGTCTCTCTTTCCGATAAATTCTCTTTTCTGTCCCAGTACGCCGACCTGCGAGCAGCTGCAACCCTTCCTCCACCTCCTCGCCAGCTCTTCATCCGCGCCCTCTCAAAAGATCCAGCGTTCCTCGAAGGATATTTTGAATTCGTGGTGAGCAGAGTCAAACGCGGAAACGGATATACTTCCATGACGAAAACGTGGTCCAGTTTCACTGTAGAAGCTATTCTACAAATGAGACAAGCCCGAATACCCGACGAAACCATTGTTTCTCGAATAATGCCGTTTATCGCGCAGGGCTTACAATCGAAGGAGAGCGCAGAGTTTCAGATAGCTTCTTACTTGGTGCTGACTATTCTTGCTTCGAAACGGACGTTGGCAGATAATGTCATTGATGCTGCCATGGATGCCATTTGCCAAGGGTGGACCGACGAGTCGAGACGAGGTGCATTGATGTGTCTCACTACTCTCGCCAAAAGCAGACAAGGAACTTCTGCCTTCACTGATCTCTCGATAAAGTCATTGTTCTCATTGAAGTATTTTTTTTCATTATTAATGCGGCTGACTTGCTAGGAATCTGTCATCGTTAATCCAACAGCTGCCTTCGAATATCTTGTCTAAGGAGCTCTTGGTACCAATGTCTGAGAAACTTCTTGCGGCGACCTCTGTTTCGGAGGAACAGCTTGCGCTTCTCACTGGCATGTTGTACTCGGAACAAGCTTCAGTATCGGAACGTCATGCCGTCATTCAATCTGCGACAAGGCGATACCCTAACGCTACTCAGAAGGCCCGGCCAATCCTCGGACGGTGGATCGCTACATTATCGAAGGAGCATCCTGATGATTTCAGGTCTGCCGTGGAACCATTAATAGACACCTTGGAGCCGACAGCGATTTCTGAATTAGAGAGCTTAACCCAGCTGACTCTCAAGGTTAGTACATCTTAAGGATTCGTTAATTAGTAGGCATCAGAGGACGTTGAAATGAAAGATGTCGAGACAAGTGAACCAGATTCTACAACTTTAGAAGTCGATTCATGGTCAACCCTTCCTGACGAGCTTTCGAATCCCTCATTCTTCATAAACTCACCCGAAACCACCGCAATTCTCGACCTCTTCAAAGACATCGTAAGTTCCGGCGATCAAAGTCAATATGACAAACTATCCTCCCAACCAATTCTCACAAAATCACCCGTCACAGTTCCATCTCTCCTCGCTCGCGTATGGACCACGATATCCTACTCAATCCCTGTCCGTCAATTTGCCCTAGATCAATTCAATATACATCTAACTGCCCCACCCGCTTCTCACGATTTCCAAGGCTTCATACCTCATGTCATTGCCGCTCTCTCAGATCCATCCGATACCATCCGTGTATCCGCTACAGCAGTAGTTAAAGCGATGCAGGCTCGTTATTCGAAGAGCTCTACAAAGAGTACCCCCGTAGGTCTTGCCGATCTGTATCCCGAGGAAGACGGTTCAGGGGGACTGAAATGGCTATCTGCACCTGAAGCAAAATGGTTTATAGGCGATATACTCCTGCCAAAGCTTCCGGAATGTCAGATTGATAGTAATTATGTGGTCCGGTTGATCGGTGGCTTACTCAACGGTGCTGGAAAGAGGGGCAAGAAAGAGCAGTATTGACCTCCTTGTTGGAATTGACTGATGATAGCAATCCCACGGCAGTTATAGTCTTCCTTGCCTCCCATGTGGTGTGCTCGGGATATCTGTCTCTGCAATATTCTCTGTTGCGAATACTGAATGATGACACGATCGAAAACTCAGCGGCTCTAAAGTTGAAAGCACAGTCTTTGGAACAATTACTTATACTATGCAAAGATGCGCAATATATGTCGACTTTACTGAGTCAGGAGAAACGAATCGATGCCAGTGAGTTTAAAAGACTGGTTGTTCAGATCGTTGGACCAGCGTCCAGTGCAGCTCAGATTGCCCTTCTTCTGGATCTAGTGCGAGCACATGGTCCGTTATCGTCCTTTGCATGTCAACAATTAGCAGTTGTCTTCTCGACCACTGGACAATCAACAAAACTTCAAATTGCGAAACTCCTGTTAAATCAACTTGAAAACGGGCCTTCTGTACTCCTCTTGCTTGGCAAAACTAAGAATAGGGTCTTGCGAAAGTGGCTTCCTCCTCCCTCGCATCGATCTCACTTCCGACGGACATCATTCTCTCGTTGATGGAAGATATTAAAGTAGAGGTTGATGTTACGGATAGTTCTCCCGCTCGTAAACGCCAACGCACAGATTCTGCCCGATCAAGTCCAGGCACTGTTCCCGAAAGTGTACTACAATCCACTCGTCGCCTCACCTTGTTACTCGAAGTTTTCGAGAAACAAAATCCAGAGCACCATATCGCTGTCATTGCACCTTTATTCGCAATATTAGATCGTCTTATTACTGTGGAAACCGATACTCGATCATCCTTGAATTATCCCAAACAAATGGTTTTATCTTGTCTAATCTCCATTGTCAAGGGACTTCGGGTATTTCAATTTTGATGTGTTGTTGATATTAGGGAACTCCTACAGCTGCTGATCCAAATTCATTCAGAATTGACACGCTAATCGCATGTGTCCGAACCTCAACGAATCCACAAGTACATAATCGAGCGCTGTTGCTGTTAGCTGCCTTGGCACAGGTCGTGCCTGATCTCATCCTAAATCACGTCATGCCAATTTTCACTTTCATGGGAGCAAGCGTTCTCCGCCAGGACGACGAGTATAGCGCTCATGTCATTGAACAGGTATTGCCTTTCTCCTTACGATATCTAATATAGACTATTAAATCTGTCGTTCCGATGTTGGTGAGTGCTTCTACTGGTCAGACGGAGATCGAAATTGCTCCAATTATCTCAGCTTTTGTGGCCAACTTCGATTTCATCCCTCGTCATCGGAGGCTATCGCTATTCAAAGTGTTGTTGGAGACACTGGGCCCCGATCAACATCTACCTACCGCATTGTTCTTGTTAGCCGATAAAGGATGCCAAGCGAATGAAAAGAGCAAGGCTGCCATGACAGAATTTGGTGCAGATCTCGTTAACTCATTCCCATTATCAACCCGATTGACAGTACTACTTTTCAAGATTAAGCTAATAGAAGGCAATTGAGTCATTCCTTAAATTGGTTGTTCGGATACCCCAGGATCCAAGCGGAGACGCTGACGGCATACCATTGGATACGAAAGCTTATACTCAAGAACAACTACGCGAATTGACCATTGAATGTCTAAGGATCATGGCAACGGAAGTGCAAAGTCGATCTTTCCAGACAAATGTCGGACATGTCTTTCTGACGGGTGATGTATCTTTTCTTCAGAAAGATTACTTCTCTCCCATTGTGGAGAATTTGCTCCTCTTGGCATCTGCTCTCAGCAACGAAGCGAAATCTAGTCACAACAAGTCATCGGGGCCGGCTGCTGAAATCATCATTAATGGAGCATTGGATAGTATCCTCTCGGCTTTGCCATTGCAGACAGTGGCCAACATCGTCGAAAACTTCCTCCAGACGAAGAGGGATATCGAGGTAACTGGTAACATGATCGCTATTGCTACAGATCGATTGTCTAGAGACATTACTTCTGACCTTACACTCAAGTCAGCCTTGACGATCCTTTTGAAATCGTTAAGTGAGATTATTACTTCCGCAGAATCGGAAGAGGCAATCATCCTTGCACTGGAATGTGTTTCGAAACTCTCCCGTGTCCACGGAAAGGCAGAACTACCTATGTTTGAGGAAATTGTCCCCGCAGTCGTTAACCAGGGCATCGCCAGAGAGAGTCAAGTTATCAAGGAAGCGGCCGTTGATTGTCTTCATTCCATGCTGTACTTCCCTCTATCCAAGCGTATAAGCTAATCAAAGTCCTGTGCTTGGAGCCCGTGTATTACCATTCCTGCCAGAAATCATGCTCATTATCTTGGCCGAGTTGGAACTTCCAGAGCAGTCTGCCTCACCAGAGTGTCAGCAAAGTATTCTCATCTTACTTGCTGGTTTGTACGAGAGAATTCCCAATTTCGTAGCATCCTATGTCGCGCGAATTACGAGGGTTATTACGTTGGGACGGGTTTCTGAATTTGCCGAAGCTCAAACGTCGTTGATTGAGGCGATTACAAAGAATGTGCCGACGGAAGTTTGTGTCGAGGCTCTTACTGAAAGTTGGCCGGCAGTAGATCATGATCGATCTATGCTGGAGACATTTATTACTATCCTCGAGCAAGTTATTGGCGAAGGCTCTCGCGAGGATCTCAGTTCCTCATCAAGACTGTTATTCGACTTATTCCTCAACCTATTCGATATCCGAAGTGAGGATAAATTGAAGCCGAAAGTACCTGATCCCCTCTGAATGAGACTAATTTGAAGGCTTTGAAGAAACTTGAGGCACGTTTGACAGAAGTGTTTCTGAAACTGGTAATGAAGTTGAATGACACGACATTCCGTCCTTTGTTTATCGCCCTCAGGGACTGGACTTTCCGAAACGTCGCCGCGGAGAGACGGATTAGTCGGCAACTCTTCTTTTATACTTTTATCAACAAGTTCGTCGATGTGCTACAAGTATCGTTCCTGATAATCTAAATCTAATGGTAGACCGTGGTGACTGCGTACTATGGCATTATCCTGGATGATACGATTGAACTTTTAAACGAATTTGTCTCTGGGACGGTTCAAAGTACAGAATTGTGGACCCTGACGATCAACAGTCTCCAAAAGAGTTTCCATCACGATCTCGCACTGGATTGTATGTCCCTTGAACACCCATACTAATCCCAGCGTACTGGTCCTCCCCGACCCGATTTGACAAAATCATCAAACCACTGCTATCTCAATTAACTCTCCCCATGAAATCGTCCGCAGCAATCCACGCAATCGTATCCCTTGCCTCGAAAGCCCATTCCGAGGACAACTGCAAAGTCATCAACGACACTTTAATGGAATACATGAAATCCGAGACCCCGTCCATCCGACTCGCAGCAATCAACACCCAGCGAGAATTGTATTCTGAAATCACACACGAGTGGCTCAAGATGTTGCCGCCCACGGTGCCCATCATCTCGGAAATCATGGAGGATGAGGACGATAAAGTCATTGATGCGGCGCATGAGTTGATCCAGACGATTGAGAGGGTAGGAGGCATTAGCATGCAAAAGTTATTGACTTGATATCCGGAGTGTATGTAGAGTTATTAAAACTAAGATATGTCCGTAGACTATGTCCGTTGAAAATATGTTTTGCAATGAGGACAGAGGATTCTTCCTTCCGAATCTCGGAGTGCAGACATAGCCTTCGGAGCCTTGCTTTTACGTGAGAAGATCGAGCGTAACCATCCTACTATGGCAATCGTGGAGCAGACTACGGCTGAAAAGACCACTCCTGCTGAATACTGTTTTGCTTGTTTTTGTCGTTGTTCGTGATTGTAGGGTAATTCAACACGATGTCTGCCATCATACCAAATCACATTTCCATTCTCGAGGAGGTATCTCTGGAAACGGGATGCTAGTAGTTAGTGGCGATTCAAGGAAGATACCTGGCATGCGAAAGAGTGATTATTAGGAGGAGTCGGCTTGTTGTGGAAGTATCAGATCGAAGTCTCAGGAGAAGCCACCCCGCAATATCTGACGCACACAATCTGACGCACAGCCCCTGTCGCAATAAAACTGCTCCCGCCTGCATTCACTTTCATTGCGCGGACGGGCTTTACACCCAAACACTCGCATACCGGCCGGATAAGTGGAGCAATGGCGCCCGGATGACGTACAGAATGCCCGAATACGGGATACATCGGATGTTATCTCTCAAACTTATTCCGCCATGCCATGGACAGACAGATCGGGACCTATTGTTATAGATGACAGATGCGGGTTTTTGGCTTCAATGGATATCCCAACATTAACTCGGTCTCACGCATGCGCAACTCTAGATCCATCACGGACCGAAACGAATACCCACCCCGCGGATAACTGCCCGATCCCCACAGCACAGCCCTTCTGCCTAACGGCTCCAGTCGCGCTCGGCGACATCAACCATCCGCCACCCCATTCCTCACCGCTTAATTTCCGCCAAACCAAACCAATTTGAAACACCGACATTCGGACATTAAATAAGCTTCAGGGGCTATGCATGATGTCATCAAGGCACAGCAACGCAACGGCCTCTGATCCGGGGATGGTGGACGAAAACGGCAATTTTAGGTTACGGAAGGATATCCTCTGATCGAATGACAATGAATATCGGAGTTGATACACGGAGATGAGTGCATTCATTGATGACCAAAAGTTTCTTTGTTGTCATCCCGGCTCCAATGAGTAGCACACCCCACCCATACGGGATGGATAGTACTAGTCTCAACCAATCTGCCATCAAGGTTCGACCGGATACTGCGAACCCCACAGAGCAAAAGCTACGCTTTCTCCGCTTGTCCTCGCACTTTATTATGAACTGCTAAAGACCCATCTACTACTTCTATATTTGCGGGGCTACTTTTTCCAGGGACTTGATTTCCGTGAATTGCTCTCCAACCACCCCCCCGATCGACACCGGACAAGCTCTCATTTGATTGCCCATAAGCGCCCTATCCTTGCCATGCACTCCTCTTTTGCAGTTCCTTTCCGACATTGAGGAAGTTTACCCGAAAGGGACCACCTCACGTGACTGATATCATGAGATCGGAGTTCTTCATAGAGAATAACCAATTAACCATGTCTGCCACGATGATTTGCATGATCCACAAAAATGGTACGCCCGGAGTAGCTAGTAATGAAAAAGTTACATTGAACTCCTCTCTAGGACCCGTGCTACATGTATGGAAACGCCTACAGAACTAAACCCAAACATTTTTTTTTGGTTTTCGTGTTTTTCCCTAGCTGCCCCCCTCCTGCGGCTTCCGGCTTGCATACTCACACTCTGCACTTCACCATCCTACCCACACGCATTAGACAGATAGACTGGGGTGGGGAGTACCATTTCCACAGCCAGGACAGGTCGCTCCAGAGACGCCAGCGGTGCCGCAGACGGGACACTCGATTGGGACGGCTCCGACGACCGTGTCGGTGCTACCTGCGGAGTTGACGTATTCGCACATTTCAGAGCGTGAGTTCGAGCTGTGAGATATGGGATCGGGTTGAAGTGCAAGACGGTTCGGCGGACGCTAGCGTGTTACAAGGACTGCTGCCGCGGGTGCGAGGTGGGCGCTATAAGCCGAGGAGGATGTGCGTATATTACGGTGCAGAGTGAGCAAGTGTTCGCGAGGAGAGGCCGGAAGTCGTTGAGTCTGTCTGCTTTGATGGATCGGAAAGAGGTGTTCAGGGAGGATTATATAGTTTTTTTTTAGGCAGCAAGGCCTCCCACGCGTGTGGGTGCTTTCGTCCGACCGATGGGGATAGCATAAATGCGCTGGCTGGGGCACGACGGAAGTCCAGGCACAGGAGGAACGTGGCGTGGTTGCTTTCAGATAATTTCACGCTCGGCAATTATTTGGAAAGGTATTTTATCGCGGGTATGTGTGTGACTTTGGAATTAGACTTTTAGAGTTTTGCCCCCGTGTGGTTCAGGTGATCTTGCTCGGACGTTAGATTATGGCATTGTCGTTGTGGCAAGGGAAATGAGGATTCAGGATTCAGGGGTTCGATGGGGAAGGACATGTGCTAGGAGAGCTATGCTGCTCCTGATGCTCCCGGAGCATGGCTATCTGACGTTGGTGATCCGCTTGCGGGTTTCGTATCGTGAAACGCGACATTTATCCAGAGCTTTGTGGATTGTGGAGTTAGGGCCGGGTGCAAGGCGCCATTCGCAGCCGACGTTACGACGATAAACAACGTATCGCGCGGGTGCGGGCATTCGGCGTGAGTGTGTCAGGGAGATTAAGGAAGCGCTGGCTGGCAGGGATCGAGGGCGCGGAAGAATAAAATGAAGGACTCAATTTGTTGTTGTGTGGTGGTGGGATTTCCAATCATGATTCAGGACGCGTGCGGATGACGAGGCTTTCCGGGCCGGTGGGGGGCTTGCGGCGCTGTGAGTGGCCGGTGCCTGTGCCTTGGATTCTGTGGGGGAAAATCCGTTTGAATATTGCAAATCCCTTTAATTTTGCTCACTTTTCAGCGCTTTTCCCGAATTGCCACAACAGTCGACGGTGGGGGCAGCCAGGGCCGACCCGAGGCGGACGGACAACGGCGGCACGCAGGCCGATAACGTCGCCCGGCTGGCATCCCCGTCTCGCACGGCAATTGGCTGGCAAGTTGGCAACACAGGTCACGCGCACTAATCTTGCATGCGGAAGCGTGACAATCTCCATCCAGGCCTGCGCTGGCCGCGTACATATTTCGTATTTCGTATTTATGTATTGCACGCAGCGTCTGAGCGAGTGAGGCTTGCTCGAAAAAGGGGCGGGCTGCTGTCTCGTCTAGGAAAATCATCATTGCGAAAACGGCACACGGGCGTGAAACGTGATCACACTCGCTCACTTATTCACTCGATATCACAAGTTCTCCCAACGTGTCATAGCTGACCTTGTGACGCAGGCAGCTCTTTCTTTTCTCTTCCAAAACGGCGCCGCGTATTTTCAAACCGCCCTGACGCACCTCCGGCCAACCTTACTTTCTCCTGTCTGCCTTGCAACCGTTCCCTTAATTCCCTCCCCGTCGCGTTATCGGCGTTGTGTCATCTGTGTGTCGGATCTTCTCCCACTGACTGAGTGAGGATCTCGTCTCGTCCGTCCGTCGCTACCCAAATGGGCAAGAGTCCGTCGCACAATGACATCAAAGGCGGCGTCCCCATCGCCTCGCCTGTCCCAATCCGGGGCAAAGTCTCCGCCAAGTGGAGCAGCATCTCCGAACTCATGCGCAGCGACTCGCCCATGGCAAAGGGACTCGAGGACATGCTGGCAGAGGTCGATCTCCAGGGACTGCGGTCTGTAGCAACGGGGCTGCGTGCCCGTGCCTGTACCATTAGCGAGAAATATACCTGCGGCGCATACAATCTAGTCTTCGAAATCTGCTTTGATGACGGCGTGAGCTGGATTGCACGTCTCCGTTCCGCGTCGCCCATGCAGGCCGTCTCGCAAGAGTTTGTGTTTGAGTCCCCGACTTATAAACAACATGTCATGGAAAGCGAGCTGGCTACAATGGAATACATCCGACAGCACACAAATATTCCTGTCCCCGAAGTGTACGCCTTCGAGACGACCTCCAACAATCCCGTTAAACTACCGTATATCCTGATGGAATGCATACACGGATGGAGAGCACCACAACGTCTGCAAGATCTTCCTCCCCCGGTTCTTCGCAAGATCCTAGACCAACTGGCCGGAGTTCTCGTCCAGCTAAGCACCATTCAGTTCCCTCAAATCGGGTACTTGCACAAAGACTCAGATGGACAGTATCGCATCGAAGCAATGTTGGATCGCAAGGGCCATCGGGTGGGACCCTTGTCCACCGCCTTGGAGTATTACAAATGGAGAGCCGACCAACCTCTCGTCCGTTCAAACGATTCCGCCATCGATCTCCAGGAAGCACTTTTCCAATCATACCTCTACAAACTGGCGCTACCCTTTCTCATGGACGGCTTCCGCAGTGAGGGACCATTTCCCCTTGCGCACAATGATCTCGGGGTTCATAATATGCTATTCGATGAGCAATGGAATTTACTAGCCGTCATCGACTGGACAGGTGCCTGTATCGTCCCATGGGCATCCTTCGCGCAGTGCCCCGGAGGCGTCGCCATGGGCCCTCATCTCAGACACGAATTCAGCGATCACATTTATAAATCCAAGAGCCATAACCAGCGCGTGTTCTTCGACTGCCTGCGAGCCCACGAGGAAAACCTGCGGCAAAAAAACGGCGACAATGGCGTTTCTTTATATAATATGTTTAGGACTCCGATTGTCGAGGTGGCGGAATGTGTAGAGTTATATGATTTAGCGCACTTGAGGAGAAAATACAGGAGAAAACTATGTAGATTGTTGTTTGGTCCAGATGTTGACGGGGAAGCGTTGAAGGCATCGATATTCAAATCGGAGTTATTTGGGGGGGTTGGCGTTGGAGCATTCGGGAACGGAGTTGGTGGGAAAAGTTCTGATTTAGAGGAGGAAGGGGCTGCATTATGCATGAACGGAAGGAGAAAGGGTTTCGTGGGATAACTTCAGATACACCTCGCGAATGGGGATGGATATCCTATCTAATGCTCATAGTATCAATAGAATACTTTTATCAAATGTTCTTCTCATTCTGTCTGTAGATAGATTTCGGGGGCCTGTTGATTTTTCAATGGGAAAGATTCAAAGTAAAATCGGCACTTTATTCTGACATCTGACATCTTTGTAGATTCGAAATATGTCTTCTTGAATTTCTAATGTAGGATGCTATATATGCTCATAACTCCTCATGCTTGATACCCCCACTCCCAGCAGTCTCAGTCTCCTCCGCCTCACTCTCCTCTATTATTGCCGTCACCGTC